>LULQ01000101.1_pt1 | contig 24634 bp, 19 predicted proteins | sample 728091 | NCBI WGS metagenome assembly LULQ01 (sample SAMN03860285, study PRJNA289734) | marine metagenome | biome: seawater column; feature: ocean; material: water; isolation source: Red Sea water column Station 149 - depth 10m | place: Saudi Arabia: Red Sea | collected 2011-10-15 | depth 10 m
AGGCACCGATCTGTCCGTCCACACCCGCGAAGACCTCGACGCCATCGCCAAACAGCTCAACAACCGCCCCCGCAAACGACTCGGCTTCCACACCCCAGCCGAGGTCTTCGCTAAGTTGCTCGCCGAAGACCAAACCAAGGGCGTTGCGACCACCCCTTGAAACCGCCGCCCGGACCCCTTCTCCACAGGGCATCCGGGCATCGTGACCAGACCGTGACCGTCGCGGAGCTCGTGGCTCGACCCGCTCACACCTCGACCAACGAGCGGGGCTCGCACCTCGACCCCGCGGGCGCTCGCACATCGACCAGCGGTGGGGGAGGTCGGTGAGGCCCACCTCGTCAGCAGATAGCCTGCGTCCGTGACTTTCGAGCCCGGAATGCCCCCTGCCGACGCAGATGACCACGTCCTCGCCACCTGGCTGGCGGAGGTGGCCGGCCGCCGCCTCCTCGAGGTGCGTGGCGAGGGCCTGGAGGGCAAGGAGCTCAAGGACGCCGGCGACGCCGCGGCCCACGAGCTGCTGATGACCCTGGTCGCCGAGCACCGCCCGGCCGACGCCGTGCTGTCGGAGGAGGGCAAGGACGACAAGGCCCGCCTCACCGCCGACCGCGTCTGGATCATCGACCCGCTCGACGGCACCCGTGAGTTCTCCGAGCCGCCCCGCGATGACTGGGCCGTCCACGTCGCCCTGTCGTCCGGTGGCACGCTGATCGCCGGTGCGGTCGCGCAGCCGGCGCTCGGCGAGACCTTCAACACCGGCGACGCTCCCGTCGTGCCCCCGCGCACGTCGGAGAAGCCGCGCATCGCCGTCTCCCGCAGCCGCCCGCCGGCCTTCGTGCAGGCGCTCGCCGAGGAGATGGGCGCCGAGCTGGTCCCGATGGGCTCGGCCGGCGTGAAGATGATGTCCGTGGTGCGCGACGTGGCCGACGCCTACGTCCACGCCGGCGGCCAGTACGAGTGGGACTCCGCCGCCCCGGTGGCCGTCGCCCGTGCTGCCGGTCTGTTCACCAGCCGGGTCAACGGCGACGAGCTGGTCTACAACCAGGACGACGTCTACCTCCCCGACCTGATCGTGTGCCGCCCGGAGCTGTCGGAGCAGATCCTGGCGTTCATCGCCGAGCACGGCACCGACTGAGCGCCGGACCGGTGACCGTCCGGCACGTCCTGCTCGACGCCGACGGCGTCGTGCAGCACGGCGTGCGCGACCCGTTCGCGCTGCTGCGCCGGTGGGCGGGCGATCGGGCCGAGGAGCTCGGTCGCGCCCTGTGGGCCGCCGAGCGCGGCCCGTTGCGCGGCCAGGGTGACTTCCTCGAGTCCGTGCGCCGCCTCGTCCCGTCGTACGCCGACGTCGACCCGGACACGCTCTACGAGTCGCTCTGGGCCGACATCACCCCCTCCGAGGCGACCCTCGCCCTCGTCGACCGGCTCCGCGGGGCCGGCCTCGGCGTCCACCTCGGCACCAACCAGCACCGCCAGCGCGGCGAGCACATGCGCACCGTGCTCGGGTTCGACCGGCTCTTCGACGTCTCCTGCTACTCCTGGGAGATGGGTACCAAGAAGCCCGAGCCCGACTACTTCGAGATCGCCCTGGAGCGCATCGGCGCCCCCGCCGACGAGGTGCTCTTCGTCGACGACATGGAGGCCAACGTCGAGGCCGCCCGCACGGTCGGGCTGCGTGCCGAGCACTGGCACCTCGACCGCGGCCACGACGTCCTCGAGGACCTGCTCGCCGGCCACGGCGTGCTGCTCGGCTGCCCCCGCCGGCGGGGGGCCGCTCGGCGGCCTGATCCGGTCGTTCCGCGGCCGTTCACCTGCGCTCAACCCCGCGCGGACTACCCGTCTCCAGGCGGGGTAGCCCGTTGTGACTACCCCCGGACCGAGCGGGTGACCCGTTCGGGAAATGCGGTCCCAGCGTTCGGCAGCCGTTCACCGATCACGCCCTCTCCCGTCCCCCGAGCCCCTCCACGATGCTGCTGCTACGGCGCTAGCCGGAAGCCGAGCAGAACAGTTTCCGGGGGAGGACCGCGTGACCACGCTGCCGTCGTACGACGCCGCGGCCGGCCAGGACATCCGTCCGCGCCGCATCTCGCGCAAAGCCAGCGGGGTCGACGCCGTCTTCGAGCACTCCGCGCGCGCGGTCGGTGCGTCGGTGTTGGTGATCACCGGCGGGGTCGGGCTGTTCCTGGGCTGGCAGGCCTACCCGACGCTGAGCCGCTACGGCCTAGGCTTCTTCACCGAGTCCTCGTGGAACCCCGAGAGCGACGTCGTCGGGATCGCCGCCGTCCTCACCGGCACGATCTCGATCGCCATCGTGGCGATGTTCTTCGCCTTCCCGCTCTCCCTGCTGACCGCGCTGTTCATCAGCGAGTACGCACCCGAGCGGGCCAAGGCCACCCTGGTCGCGATGGTCGACCTGATGGCCGCGGTGCCCTCGATCGTCTACGGCCTGTGGGGCTACCTCTTGGTGATGCCGCACGCCGGCGACCTCGCGGTGTGGCTGCAGCGGAACCTCGGCTGGCTGCCCTTCTTCGACGTCCGCGGGGCCGACCCCGACGCGGCGGTCGTCGACGCCAGCCGCTACGTCTCGAGCAGCTTCTGCGCCGGCATCGCGGTGGCGATGATGGTGCTGCCGATGGCGTGCGCCGTGATGCGCCAGGTCTTCTCCCAGACCCCGCAGGGGGAGAAGGAGGCCGCCCTCGCCCTGGGGGCCACGAAGTGGGGGATGATCACCTCCGTCGTGCTGCCCTTCGGCCGCGGCGGCATCATCGGCGGCACCATGCTCGGCCTGGGCCGCGCGCTCGGGGAGACCATCGCGGTCGTCCTCATCATCAGCCCGACGTTCGAGGTGAAGCCGAACCTCACCGAGATCGGCAGCAACTCGGTCTCGGCGCTGATCGCCGGCCGCTTCGGCGAGGCCAACGCCGCCCAGCTCTCCGCGCTGCTGGCCGCCGGCTTCGTGCTCTTCCTCATCACCCTGGTCGTCAACACCCTCGCCTCGGTCGTGGTCAACCGCAGCCGCTCGGGTGCCGGGACGGACGCCTGATGACCACCACGCCCGAGATGACGCCGGCCACGGCGACACCGCTGACGACGTACCTCCCGCAGGTCGACGACGACGCGCCGCCGCCGGTGCCCCGCCGGTCGCTGGGTCGCCCGAGCCCCGACGAGCAGCTGACCCGGTGGGGTCCCTGGCTGTCCTCGGCGGCCCTGGCCTGGCTGGTCACCCAGCAGCTGCTGCCGCTGGCGGGCGTGGCGTGGTTCGTCGTCAGCTGGTTCCTGCTCGGTCTGGTGGTCACTGCGGTCACCGCCGCGATGCACGGCGGCTGGATCGAGGTGAAGGACCGCGTCGCCGCGGCCGTCATCACCGGTGGTGCGCTCAGCGTGGGCGTCGCGCTGGTCTCGACCGTCGGCTTCGTCTTCCTGCGCGGCTGGGAGCCGCTGACCCACCTGAACTTCCTGACCGACGACATGTCGGGCGTGGGCCCCAAGGACGCCTTCGACCGCGGTGGCATCGCGCACGCGATCCTCGGCTCGCTCATCCAGCTGGGCATCGGCCTGGCGATCACGCTCCCGCTGGGCATCGGTACGGCGGTGTTCATGACCGAGGTCGGTGGTCGGTTCGCCCGGCTCGTGCGCACCATCGTCGAGGCGATGACCGCGCTCCCGTCGATCGTCGCCGGCCTGTTCGTCTACACCGTCTTCATCATCATGCTCGGCCAGCCGCGCTCGGGCCTGGCCGCGGGCCTGGCCATCGCGGTGATGATGCTGCCGATCATCGCGCGTGCCGCCGACGTGGTGCTGCGCGTCGTGCCCGGCGGCCTGCGCGAGGCGAGCCTGGCGTTGGGTGCATCGCGGTGGAAGACCGTCTGGCACGTCGTGCTCCCGACGGCCCGACCCGGCCTGGCCACGGCCGTCATCCTCGGTTCGGCGCGCGGTGTCGGCGAGACCAGCCCGGTGCTCATCACCTCGGGCGCGGCGGCGTTCTTCGTCACCGACCCGGTCGGTGGGGCGATGAACTCGCTGCCCCTGTTCATCTACAGCAACGTCCGTTCCGGCGAGGAGCAGGCGATCGACCGCGCCTTCGGCGCCGCCAGCGTCCTGCTGATGCTGGTGCTCCTGCTCTTCGTCATCGCCCGCGTGCTGGCCAGGCCGCCGCGTGCGAAGGCCACCTCCCGCCGCCGGCTCGCCCTCCCGCGGCGCCAGTCCGGCTCGAACGCCGCTCACGCCTCCGACCAGCCCTCTCACCAGCCCCTCGACCAGCCCGAAAGCCAGGACCCCCGGTGAACCGCCTGCTCTCCGTGCTCGCGCGCTGCGCGACCGCCTCCGCCCTCGCCATCGCCGGCGTGGCCTCCGTCCCGGCGGCGGCCCGGGCCGCGACCTACGCCCAGATCGAGGGGACCGGGTCGACCTGGTCCGAGGTCATCGTCCAGCAGTGGATCGCCGACGTGGACGCCTCGGGCATGAAGGTCGTCTACACCGGCGGCGGCTCGACCAAGGGCCGCAAGGACTTCGCGCAGGACACCAACGACTTCGCCATCTCCGAGATCCCGTTCCAGGGCACCGACGAGCAGGGCAACGCCGACACCTCCAACGGCCGCTCGTTCGCCTACCTGCCGATCGTCGCGGGCGGCACCGCCTTCACCTACCAGCTCAAGGTGGGCAACGAGCTGGTCCGCAACCTGCGGCTCTCGGGCGAGACGCTCACGAAGATCTTCACCAACCAGATCACCAACTGGAACGACCCGCTGACGTCGTACTACCCGAAGAAGTCGGGCTCGCGCACCGTGAGCCAGGCCGGGTCCGACCAGGTCATGAACTTCATCTCCTCGACCTACGGCAACGGCACCATCGGGTACGTCGAGTACTCCTACCCGGTCAACAAGAACTACCCGGTCGTGAAGGTGCTCAACAAGGGCGGCTACTACGTCGAGCCGACGCAGTACAACGTCGCGGTGGCGCTGACGAAGGCGCGCATCAACACCTCGAACCCGAACGACCCGAGCACCTACCTCACCCAGATCCTCGACGACGTGTACCGCAACCCGGACCCGCGGGCCTACCCGATCTCGTCGTACTCCTACATGGTCATTCCGACCGCCTCCGACGACCCGCGCATGACCACCGCCAAGCGCCAGACGCTGGCCGACTTCATGTACTACTCGCTGTGCGCCGGGCAGACCAAGGCCGGCCCGTACGGCTACTCGCCGCTGCCGCTGAACCTGGTGCAGGCCGGCTTCGACCAGATCGCCAAGCTGGGCAAGGCCGACAAGGACGTCGACCTCACGAACCGCGACGTGCGCTCGTGCAACAACCCGACCTTCGACGGCAAGAACCTCAGCAACAACAAGCTGGCCCAGATCGCTCCCCAGCCGGCCGCCTGCGACAAGGCCGGCGCCGGGCCCTGCGGCACCTCCACGGGCACCGGTGACCCCTCGACCGACGAGGGCGATGGCGGCACGACCGACGAGGGCGACGGCTCCGGAGACGGAGGTGGAGGTGGTGGGACCGACGTCGACACCGGGGGAGAGGTCACCACCGACGCACCCGGCAGCGTCGACCCCGTCACCGGGGAGGTCGTCGGGGGAGACACCGGCGCGGTGAGCGACGGTGCGGCCGTGTACGCCGACCCCAGCACCGTCCTGGTCGCCGACCGAGCCGGCGACACCCGGGCCTTCGCCTGGCTCTCCGGGCTGCTGCTGGTGACCCTCGTGGTGCTGCCCGGTCTCTACGTCTCGGCGCTGCGTCGCCGCGGCCCGGCAGGAGCCCGGTCGTGAGCGCGGTCGTCAGCGGTGGGGTCCGCCCCCGGCGCGCACTCGCCGCCGCCGTCCTCCTGAGCCTGGGCTCCGGGCTGGTGCTGGCGGGGCCGAGCAGCACCGGAGCCACCGAGCCGGTGGCCCGCGCCGGCGCCGGCGCGCCGGCGTACTCGGAGACGAAGACGCTGCAGCGCGTGGTCACCAAGCCCGACGGCAGCCTGCAGGAGTTCCCGGCCTACACCGTGACGGTCACCGCCGACCAGACCACGGACCTGCGGGGCCGGCAGCGGATCCGGATCGCCTGGAAGGGCGCCCAGCCCAGCGGCGGCCGTGCCAGCAACCCGTTCGGCGAGAGCGGCCTGGCCCAGGAGTACCCGGTCGTCATCATGCAGTGCCGCGGTGTCGAGGAGCCGGGCAAGGGCGAGGAGCAGCTGCGACCCGAGACCTGCTGGACCGCGTCGTTCGCGCAGCGCTCGCAGATCACCCGCAGCGACGGCGAGGCCGCCTGGCGCCACGACCTCGACGCCGACGAGGCGGACAAGGGGCGGGTCTCTGGCCTCGACCCGCTGCCGGGTGCGGACGTGTGCCCCACCGCCGACATCGCCGGCTACAGCACCCGGCTCACGCCCTTCGTCGCCGCCTCGGGCAAGGTCTTCCCGGCCTGCCAGGCCGACCAGATGCCGCCCGAGGCCGCGGTGGGTGCGGCCTTCCCGGCCGCCGAGCTGGCGGCCTTCACCGACCTCGACGGTCGCGGCGAGGTGCAGTTCGAGGTCCGCTCGGACGTGGAGAACGAGTCGCTGGGCTGCAACCACGAGACCGCGTGCTCCATCGTCGTCATCCCCATCGTGGGCCTCTCCTGCGACCAGCCGTCCTCGCCGCCGACGGCGTCGGACAACGCCTGCCGGCGCACCGGGCGCTTCGTGCCGGGGAGCGGCAACGTCGCCTCCGAGGGGGTCGACCAGGCCGTCTCGCCGTCCCTGTGGTGGGCGGCGTCGCAGTGGAAGAACCGCTTCACCATCCCGATCACCTTCGGGCTCCCGCCCGACACCTGCGACATCCTCGACGCCCGCGCACCCACCGGCTTCTACGGCACCGAGCTGCTCGCGCAGGCGGCGCTGCAGTGGTCGCCGGCGTACTGCCTGCGCAAGGACCGCTTCAAGTTCCAGCACAACCAGATGTCCGACGAGGCCGGCTTCACGCTGATGGAGAACGGCGGCGGCGCCGCGGCGCTCGTCAGCTCCGAGCAGACCCAGGTCGGACTCGACCCCGTCGGCTACGCGCCGACGGCCGTCACCGGGTTCGCCATCGGCTACGTCGTCGACAGGCCCGACAACGCGGGTGAGCTCGCGACGCTGCGGATCACCCCGCGGCTGGTGGCCAAGCTGCTGACCCAGTCCTACCTCGGCTCCGACCTCGGCCGCGGCCACCCCGGCATGGAGGGCAATCCGCTCTCGATCATGCAGGACCCGGAGTTCGTGCGGCTCAACCCCGGCCTGAGCCAGATCAACCAGGAGGTCGGGGCGACGCTGCTGTCGCTGTCGAACCAGTCCGACATCATCCGCCAGCTGACCGACTGGGTCATGCAGGACCGGGCAGCGCGCGACTTCGTCAGCGGCGAGGCGGACCAGTGGGGCATGGTCGTCAACCCCAACTACGAGGGTCTGGCGCTGCCGGCCTCCGAGATCCCGCTGCTCGACGACTTCGTGCCCGAGACCGGGAACACCTGCCGTCAGGAGAACCCGGCGGTCTACTTCAACCAGATCGCGGCTCCCGTCACGACGCTGCGCAAGATCAGCGAGGCGCTCCTCGACGCCCACCCGAACGTGCAGACCCGGTGCGAGCTCGACGCCGACACCGGTCTCTACAAGGTGGGCCGCATCGGGCGGCAGTCCTACGGCGCGCGCTTCATGCTCGGGCTGGTGAGCCTCGGCGACGTCGAGCGCTACGGCCTCAAGGCGGCCGCCCTGCAGGCCGCGCCCGGGAAGTTCGTCGAGCCCACCGAGTCCTCCATGGCGGCTGCGGTGTCGCTCATGGAGCCGGGCGAGGAGACGCTCCCGTTCACCCTCGACCAGGCGGACGTGCGCACGAGCTCGAAGGCCTACCCCGGCACGATGGTCGTCTACACGGCCGCGCGGATGCAGAACCTCGACGAGGCCGACGCGGCCAAGGTCGCCCAGTTCATCCGGGTCGCCACCTCCGAGGGCCAGCGACCCGGCCCGGGCAACGGCCAGCTGCCCGCGGGCTACCTCCCGCTGCGTCGTACCGGCGTGACCGCGGGGTTGTACGCCGCCGCGCAGGACGTCGCGACCGCCATCGGCACCCAGACGCCGCCGGCCTCGACGCTCCCCGACCCCGTCGACCTGACGACCGACGGGGGCTCCGACGGCACCGACGTGCCCACCACCGTGCCGGACGCGCCTGCGGTCGAGGAGCCGCCGGTCGCCGAGGAGCCCACCGAGGCGCCGGCACCGGTCGAGGAGGACACCGCCCCCGTCGCGATGCCCGCGACCACGGCCATCTCCTCGCGCACCGCGGGTCTGCTGCTGCCGCTGCTGTTCCTCGGCGGACTGCTCGGCAGCCTGGCCGTGGCCGGCACCCGCTTCCTCGTCCGACCGCCCCGGCAGGGCTGAGCCGTGACCATGACGCAACCGTCCCGCACCACGCCGACCCGCCGGGCCGAGAAGGCGGCCAAGCCCGCCAAACCGGCCAAGCCGCGGAAGCCGCCCAGGCCGGCGCGTGCCCCGCGGCCTCCGCTGACCGGCACCCCGGCCGTCACCTCGTCGGCGGCGACGATGCTCGCGGTGGTCTGCCTGTGGGTCTTCGTGCAGCTGCTGCTGCTCGGCGACCTCAAGCACGAGCGCGCCCAGGACCTGCTCTACGCGCAGTTCCGCACCGAGATCGCGTCGGCCACCGCGCCGGTCGGACCGGTCGTGCCGGTCGGCGATCCGGTCGCACTGGTCCGCATCCCCGCGCTCGACCTCGAGGAGGTCGTCGTCGAGGGCACCGCCTCCGGCGACCTGCGCGTCGGCCCCGGGCACCAGCGCAACACCGTCCTCCCCGGCCAGGACGGCACCTCGGTCCTGATGGGCCGGGCAGCGATGTACGGCCGGCCCTTCGCCGACCTCACCGACCTCACGCCCGGCGACACCATCGAGGTCGTCGTCGCCCAGGGCACCCGCACCTTCCGGGTGCTCGGGGTCCGGCGCACCGGCGACCCCCTGCCGCAGCCGCGGGAGGCGGGCGTGGCCCGGCTCGTCCTGGCCACCGCCGAAGGCCAGGGCCGGCTTGCCGGGCTCACCCCAGGAGAGGCGGTGTACGTCGACGCCGAGGCCGACGACGCGTTCCCCGCACCGCCGGGGCGACCGGCGGCGATCCCGGAGAGCGAGCAGCTGATGGCCTCCGAGGTCACGGTGCTGCCGCTCCTCGCGACCTGCCTGGCCGCGCTGGTGCTGGCCACGCTGCTGATCGTCTCGGCACGCCAGCGCTGGTCCGCGGTGCTCGTCTGGGTGCTCGCCAGCCCTGTGGTCATCGCCCTGGCCTGGGTCACCACCGACGTGCTCGTCCGACTTCTCCCCAACGTGATGTGACCGGCTCGTGAACCGATCCGCAACGTCCATGCAAGCACCTGACCGGGCGCCTTCCGGCGTCTGACGATCCATCCGCGTCGAGGGTCACCCGGACCCGCGCCGCGAGCTCCACCCCCATCAAGAGAGAGCGAAACCATGAAGGCAAGCAAGACCCTCAGCGGCTCCGTCCTCGGGGTCGTCGCGGCGGTGGCCGCATCGACCCTCGCGCTCGGCGTCCCCTCCGCCTCGGCGGCCCAGGAGGCCTACGACCCGACCTTCACCCCGGTCGCGGCCGACCTGATCGGTGTCGGCTCGGACACCACCGAGATCTCCATGCACTACGTCGCCGAGGGCTTCGACGGCCACCCCGGCTTCAACGACGGCGACACCGGCTTCCGCATCGCCTCCTTCCAGGCCGGCGGCGGCGGTCAGCTGACGTTCCCCCAGGGCACCACCATCGACCGCCCCAACGGCTCGGGTGCCGGCAAGAGCCGCCTGTACGGCGACAACAACGTGGCCGAGATCGACTTCGCTCGGTCCTCCTCGGCGCTGAACACCAACGAGGTCAACGCCGGCCTGCAGGCCTTCCCGTTCGCCGTGGACGGCCTGAAGCTCGCCGTCTCGAACACCGTGCCGTCCAACGCCCCGGCCACCATCTCGGCCGCGGACCTGGTCAAGATCTACGACGGCACCGTCACCAACTGGAGTGAGCTCGGCGGCAGCCCCGGTGTCATCAAGCCGCTGATCCCGCAGGCCGGCTCGGGCACCCGCTCGTTCTTCGTCGCTCAGCTCAAGACCGCCAACAACGGCGTCGACGTGGCGCTGGCCGGCTCGGTCACCGAGGTCCAGGAGCACGACCCTGCCCCGATCCAGGGCGACGCCAACGCGGTCGCGCCGTTCTCCACCGGTCGCGCCAAGGCCGCCGGCAGCGCCATCAAGCTGACCGCGGGCTTCGCGGCCAACCGCGCGCTCTACAACGTGGTCCGCGGCACCGACCTGTCCCGTGCCGACATCCAGGCGGTCTTCGGCCCCGACGGCTTCCTCTGCTCCGATGCCGCCGCCCCGCTCATCGAGGGCTCGGGCTTCCTGCAGCTGGCCCGTGAGGCCAACCAGGGGGCCTGCGGCGTCGCGACCCAGGCCGCGACCAGCAACTTCACGACCAACGAGGTCGCCGAGACCACCACCGACCTGGCCGCCACCAGCCCGTCGGCCGGCAAGGTCACCCTGACCGCCACCCTCGGCTCGACGAGCGGCGTGCCGTCGGGCACCGTCACCTTCACCGAGGGCGAGGACGTCGTCGCCGAGGACGTCGCGATCGTCGCCGGCCAGGCCAAGGTCACCCTCTCGGCGGTCGAGGCCGGCTCGCACACCTACACGGCCACGCTGAACCCGGGTGAGGGCTTCCTCGCCTCCAGCGACGACGCCACCGTCGTCGTGTCCGACGAGGTGGTCATCAAGGCCAAGGCCAAGACCGTCAAGAAGGGCAAGAACGCCAAGGTCAAGGTCACCATCGCCGGCGCCGAGGGCGAGGTCTCGCTGCTCAAGGGCAAGAAGGAGATCGACTCCTCGATGCTGAAGAACGGCAAGGCCACGCTGGTCGCGAAGAAGGTCAAGAAGACCACGAAGTACACCGTGGCCTTCGGTGACCAGACCACGAAGGTCACCGTCAAGGTCAAGAAGAAGTAGCACCCAGTAGCACCCGGCAGCACCCAGCTTCACCGGTGCGGGTGGTCGCTCCCGGGCGACCACTCGCACCACCCCCGCACCAATCAGGAACGAGAGCGCCCCCATGACCAGCCCCACGAGCAGCACCGACGCCACGGCCGTCATCCCCGCCGTACCCGACGACGCGCTCCCGCGGGCTCCGTTCGACCAGCGTCAGGTCGACCAGCGTCCGATCGACCAGCGGCTCGCGGAGCTCGACGCCCGGGAGATCACCGCGTGGTTCGGGGACCGCAAGGTGCTGGACCGGGTCTCGCTGACGATGCCGGCCGGTGCGATCACCGCGCTCATCGGACCGTCCGGGTGCGGCAAGTCGACGTTCCTGCGCATCCTCAACCGGATGCACGAGCTGGTGCCGTCCGCGCAGCTGGCCGGTGAGGTGTGGCTGGACGGCGAGGACATCTACCACCCGGACAAGAAGCTCATCGAGGCGCGTCGCGCGATCGGGATGGTGTTCCAGAAGCCCAACCCGTTCCCCGCGATGTCGATCCGGGAGAACGTGCTGGCCGGCCTCAAGCTGACCGGCACCAAGGCGTCGCGCTCCGAGCGCGACGACCTCGTGGAGTCCTGCCTGACGAAGGGCGGCCTCTGGAACGAGGTGAAGGACCGCCTCGACGCCCCGGGTGGCGGCCTGTCGGGCGGTCAGCAACAGCGGCTGTGCATCGCCCGGTCGCTGGCGGTGAAGCCGCGCGTGCTGCTGATGGACGAGCCCTGCTCGGCGCTGGACCCGACCTCGACCCGCGTCATCGAGGAGACGATGGTTGACCTGGCCCGCGAGGTCACCATCGTGATCGTCACCCACAACATGCAGCAGGCGGCGCGCGTCTCCTCGCAGTGCGCGTTCTTCCTCGCCGCGCACGGCACGCCCGGCGTGATCGTGGAGCACGGCGACACCCGGGCGATGTTCGAGAACCCGCAGGACGAGCGTACCAGCGACTACGTCCACGGCCGGTTCGGCTGATCCGGCCGGCGTACCCCACACTCTCCTCGTGATCTCCGGCCCGCGCGCGATCCTGCTGTTCGCGACGCTCCTGGTGCTCGCGACCGCCGCCGCGTTCGGCCTGTCGCGGCTCTACGCGACGCCGCGCACGCTCGACCTCACCCCGCCGCCGGAGTACGTCGCCGCGCCGGTGCCCGTGACCGCCGACCTGCCCGCCGCGACCCCGGTGTCCGGTCAGCTGGTCGACCAGGACTGGCTGGAGCGGACCGCCCGGCGTACCGGCATCCCGCAGCCCGCGCTCCGGGCGTACGCCGACGCCCAGATCTCGCGGGTCGGCGGCTGCGACCTCGGGTGGACGACCCTGGCCGGCATCGGTTGGGTGGAGTCCCACCACGGCACCATCGACGGCCGCTCGCTGACCGTCGACGGTCGCTCGGAGCCGCCGATCATCGGGGTGGCGCTCGACGGCGTGGGACCGGTCGCGGCGATCCGCTCGACCCCGGAGTCGGCCCAGTGGCACGGCGACCCGGTCTGGGAGCACGCCGTGGGCCCGATGCAGTTCCTGCGCTCCTCGTGGGAGCCGTGGGCTGCCGACGGCGACGGGGACGGCGTGATGGACCCGCACGACCTCGATGACGCTGCGGCGACCGCCGCGCGCTACCTGTGCGCCTCGGGCCAGGACCTCGACTCCGGCTCCACCTGGGCCTCGGCGATCCACAGCTACAACCACGCGCAGGAGTACGTCGACGCCGTGCACGCCGCCGCCACCGCCTACGCCCAGCGGGCCGCCCGCTAACCTCGCTGGCGTGCTGCTCACCCTCGACACCGCGACCCCGCTCGTCACCGTCGCCCTGCACGACGGCTCCGACGTCGTCGCCGAGCACGTCGCCGAGCGGGCGATGAAGCACGGGGAGCAGCTCGCCCCCCTCATCGAGCGCTGCCTGCTCGACGTCGGCGCGGTCCGCCAGGACCTCACCGCCATCGGCGTGGGCGTCGGCCCGGGACCGTTCACCGGCCTGCGCGTCGGCCTGGTCACGGCCCGCACCCTCGCGTTCGTGCTGGAGATCCCCGTCTACGGCGTGTGCTCGCTCGACGTGCTCGCGATCGAGGCCGTCGACACCGGCGCGGTGACCTCCGACTTCGTCGTGGCGACCGATGCGCGGCGCAAGGAGGTCTACCTCGCGACGTACGACGCCGGCGGCGCGCGCCTCGACGGCCCGTCGGTCCTCAAGCCCGCCGACGCCGCCACTGCCTCGCCGGTCGTGGGGGAGGGGGCCGCGCTCTACCCCGACGCGTTCCCGACCGCCGCCGGCCCGACCCGGCCGTCCGCCGGCTGGCTGGCACGCGTGATCACCGAGGAGTGCGCCGAGCTCCTCGACCCCGAGCCGCTCTACCTGCGCCGCCCCGACGCCGTCGAGCCGAGCGCCCGCAAGCAGGTCTCGTGACCCTCGTGGTCCGCCCCGCCGCCGAGGCGGACCTCGACGCCGTCGTCGCTTCCGAGGCCGACAACCTCGGTGCCGACGCCTGGCCGCCCGCCCTCGTCGCGCCCGGGGTGCGCGGCGAGGTGCCGCACGCGCACTACCTCGTCGCCGAGCTCGCCGGTGCGGTCGTCGGGCACGCGGTGGTCTCCGTCGTGGTCGACGTCGCCGAGCTCCAACGCATCGCGGTCTCCACCTCCGCCCGCCGCTGCGGCGTCGCCTCCGCCCTGCTCGAGGAGTGCGTCGCGCTCGCCCGCTCCGGCCGCGCGGACCGGATGCTGCTCGAGGTCCGCGAGGACAACGCCTCCGCCCTCGCCTTCTACGCCGCCCGCGGGTTCACCGAGGTCGACCGGCGCCCGCGCTACTACCGCGACGGCACCACCGCCGTCGTCATGCGCCTGGGCCTCGGCCCCCGCTGCTCGTTCGCTGGTTGAGGTGCGAGGCGCGCCAGCGCTGTCCCATCGCCGGTCGAGGAGGCGCGCCAGCGCCGTCTCGAGACCCCGTACGCCGATAGGCAACCTGCTCCACGGGGCGACTGGAGGGTTCCTCGTGAACCCCTTTCACGGCACGCCCTCCGGTCCCCTCGGACTCGGTGGTCGGGGTGGGTGGGCGCCCGGACGTTCGCGCTGCAGCAGGTCCTGTATTTCTCGAAGCCGTGCTCGCGGTTGGCTTCGATTCCGGTACCTGGCTGCGCGCCGCTCACCCCTTGCGGCAGCTCGAGGTGCTCGCTCGGGTTGCGGCTGGATCGTCCTCCACAGATTGGATCCGGGGCCCGCATCCAGGGTTCCTTTCGAACTGGTGTTCTAGTAGTATCTGGCCATGGCACTCGGGCACCAGGACCACTCGGCACAGGACTCTCCTCCTGTCCCGACCGGTGACCTGCTGACCGCCATCCGCGACCTCGACAAGGCCGCTGACCAGGCCGACCGCGACCGGTTCATCGCGATCGGCGAGTGGGCCGACCGCCACACCACCGGCGCTCTGATGCCCGACCTGTACGGCACGTTCGGGCTGCCCGACGACGACGCGCACACCGAAGCGGAGAACGCGTGGGTGGCCCGGTTCGGGATGCCAGGGGCCGACACCATGCTCGAGCTCGCCGGACCCGGCGCACCTGAGGTGTCGGAGTTCGCCGTCATCGAGTTCGCCGCCGCCCTGGGCAGGTCGACCGACTCCGGGCGGATGCTGCTCTCCGATGCCGTCGAAGCCCGCTACCGGCTGCCCAAGATCTGGCAGCGCCTGCTGGACGGTCAGGTGCAGGTGTGGCGGGTCCGCCGCGTCACCGACCTCACCCGCGCCCTCACTCAGGAGGCAGCCGCGTTCGTCGACGCCCACCTCGCCCACGTCGTCCACACCGCCTCCTTCACCACCGTGAAGCGACTCGTCGCCGAAGCAGCCGCACGGTTCGACCCCGAGACGGCTGAGATGGAAGAGGCCGACACCCAAGCGACGCTGCACGTCACCCTCGACCTCTCCACCGCCTGGTCCATCGGCACCGCGAGCGGCGTCCACCTGTCCGGTCTGCTGGACCGGGCCGATGCCGAGGAGCTCGAGCACGCCATCCGCACCATCGCCGACCAGCTCGCCGCCGCCGGGTCCACCGACACCCTCGACGTCCGCCGCGCCAAGGCACTCGGGTTCCTCTCCCGCGGCGACCTCACCCTCGACCTGACCACCAACGACGAGGCTTCGCCGGTCGAGGAGGCGCGCCAGCGCCGTCTCGAGTCCACGAAGCCCACCAGCCGCACCCGTCAGGTCGTCCTCCACATCCACCTCAGCGAGGCAGCGCTCCGTGGCAACGAAGGACCCGGCACCCCTGAGTTCGACCCCGACACCGGGATGCTCGGCCTCCACCTCGCCCGCGTGGAGAACCACCACCAGACCCTCACCGCCGACGCGGTCCGCGACTGGCTGTCAGTGCCTGGCACCCAGGTGGTCGTGAAGCCGGTCATCGACCTCGCCGACCAGATCGCCGTCGACTCCTACGAGATCCCCGACCGCATCAGCCAGCGCGTGCGACTCAAGCGCCCCACCTGCGTCTTCCCCCACTGCACCCGCACCTCAGCACGCACCGACCTCGACCACATCGACGAGTACGTCCCACCCGACCAGGGCGGACCACCCGGCCAGACCGCCACCGACCGACTCGCCCCGTTGTGCAGACGACATCACCGAGCCAAGACCCACCCATCCCCTGACGGGCGGTGGGACTACCAGCAGCTCACCCCCACCACCTGGCTCTGGACCAGCCCCCACAGCCTGCGGTTCCTCGTCCACCCCGACGGCACCACCACGCTCTGAAGCGCGGGCGCTGAGGTCCTGGCGTGCTCTGCGTCAGCGCGTGCCCCGGGTCACGGCAGCAGGCCAGCCAGCGCGTGCCGTGGTGCCCGACAGCGTCGACTCTCCTAGGGTGGCGCCCGTGCCGACCGACCAGCCCGTACGCCGCGTGGTGGCCGTCGTCGTGACCTTCAATCGCCACGATCTGCTCCAGACCCTCGTGGCGCGACTGGCAGAAGTGCGCGAGCGGACCCCGGCGCTGGTCGAGGTGCTGGTGGTCGACAACGCCAGCACCGACGACACGGGGGAGTGGCTGGCCGGCCGCAGCGACGTGACGGCGAGGACGCTGCCCGACAACCGCGGCGGCGCCGGGGGCTTCCACGCCGGCCTGCGGTGGGCCGCGGAGGAGACCGACGCGGACCTCGTGTGGCTCATGGACGACGACGGGCTGCCCGAGGTCGAGTGCCTCGAGCGGCTGCTGCGCGAGGACGACCTGGACTTCTGGGGTCCGCTGGTCGTCGACGAGGCCGACCCCGGCCGCCTGGTCTTCCCGATCCGTCTGCCGGGCGGCACCCGGGTGGTGCGGGCGCTGGCCGACGTCGAGCGGGCCGGGGGAGAGCGTCAGCGCATCGACGACATCGTCATCCCCTTCAACGGGGTGCTGGTGACCCGTGAGCTGGTCGAGCGGATCGGCCACCCCCGCGAGGAGTTCTTCATCTGGGGCGACGACCACGAGTACCGCCTGCGCGCCGAGCGCGCCGGGGCCCGCATCGCGACCGTCACGGACGCGCGCGTCCACCACCCGTCCGTGGGCGAGCTGGGGACGCCGATGATGGCCGGCCGCACGACGTACAACCACAGCCCCAGCGACCTCAAGGCCTACTGCATGGCCCGCAACAACACCCTCAACCTGCGCGAGTACCGCGGCTGGCTGCACGTGCTGCTCTTCTGGGCCAAGACCGTGTGGTTCTACCTCCTCACCCGCCGCGACCCGGTACGCCTCGCGCTCAGCGCCCGCGCGGCGTACGCCGGCCTGCGCGGCGACTTCACGGGCCACCGGAGGTACCTGCGATGACCACCGTCGAGACCGGGGAGACCGTGGCCGTCGTCGTGGTGACCTTCAACCGCGCCGCCCTGCTCACCGGGATGCTCGACGGCCTGGCCGCGCTCGAGCACCGCCCCGACGCGGTGATCGTGGTCGACAACCACAGCAGCGACCACACGCCGCAGGTCCTCGCCGACGAGCAGGCCCGCGGCCGGCTGCCGCTGCAGGTCATCCGCACCGAGGAGAACCTCGGCGGCGCCGGCGGGTTCCACCTCGGTCTGCGCACCGCCTACGAGCAGGGCTGGGACCGCGCCTGGCTGATGGACGACGACGTCGTCCCGGCACCGGACTGCCTCTCGGTGCTCATGGCCCAGGACGAGGACTGCCTCACCAGCGTGCGCGAGGACTCACACGGCCGGCTGTGCGAGAAGGCCGCCACCCGTTTCGACCTCACCCACCCCTGGGCGATCAAGCCCAAGACCGGGATGGTCGAGGACTTCGGCACCCGCGCGGCCATGCCTGAGCGGGTCGAGGTCGAGAACGTCGCCTTCGAGGGCTTCATGGTGCGCCGCACGGTGGTGGAGGAGATCGGGCTGCCCGACCCGTCGTACTTCATCTTCTACGACGACGTGGACTTCGCCATCCGTGCCCGCCGCAGCGGCCGGCGCATCTGGGCGGTCCGCGACGCGGTGCTCGTGCGCCAGCTCGACTTCGACCAGCAGCACGACCTGGCGGGGTGGAAGGGCTTCTACATGTACCGCAACCTCTTCGCGGTGCACCTGCGGTACGGCGAGAACGCAGCCGTCCGGCTCAAGCCGCTGCTCATCGTGCTGGCCGTCCTCCTGCTGGCGCCCGTGCGCGGCGGACGGTCGGAGGCGGCCAACGTGATCCGAGCCATGCGCGCAGCGTGGGGGATGCGCTCGCTGCCCCCGTCGTCCGTAGACTGACCGATCGTGTCTGCTCCTGACTCCGCCCCCGATCTCGTCGTGGTCGGCTCCGGCTTCTTCGGCCTCACCATCGCCGAGCGCTGCGCCACCGAGCTGGACCTGAAGGTCCTCGTCCTCGAGCGCCGCCACCACATCGGTGGCAACGCCTACTCCGAGTTCGACGAGGAGACCGGCATCGAGGTGCACAAGTACGGCACGCACCTGTTCCACACCTCCAACAAGCGGGTGTGGGACTACGTCAACCGGTTCACCGACTTCACCAACTACCAGCACCGGGTGTTCGCGAAGTACCAGGGGCAGGTCTACTCGTTCCCGATGAACCTCGGGCTGATCAACCAGTTCTTCGGCAAGTCCCACACCCCCGACGAGGCACGGGCGCTGATCGCCGAGCAGGCCAGCGAGATCGCCACCGAGGACGCCACGAACCTCGAGGAGAAGGCGATCAGCCTGATCGGCCGCCCGCTCTACGAGGCGTTCGTCAAGGGCTACACCGCCAAGCAGTGGCAGACCGACCCGACCGAGCTGAGCGCCGACATCATCACGCGCCTCCCGGTCCGCTACACCTTCGACAACCGCTACTTCAACGACACCTACGAGGGCCTGCCGGTCGACGGCTACACGGCGTGGCTGGAGCGGATGGCCGACCACCCCAACATCGAGGTCCGCCTCGAGGTCGACTTCCTCGACGTGCGCGAGGAGTACGTCGGCAAGGTCCCGGTCGTCTACACCGGCCCCGTCGACGAGTACTTCGACAACTCCGAGGGCCGGCTGTCGTGGCGCACCATCGACCTGGAGGCCGAGACCCTCGACGTCGACGACTACCAGGGCACCGGCGTGGTCAACGCCAACGACCAGGAGCTGCCCTTCACCCGGACCCTGGAGTTCAAGCACCTGCACCCCGAGCGCACCTACCTGCCGGGCAAGACGATCGTGGTCCACGAGTACAGCCGCTTCGCCGAGGAGGGCGACGAGCCGTACTACCCGGTCAACACCGCGGCCGACCGCGAGATCCTGATGCGCTACCGCGAGAAGGCCAAGGCCGAGGACATGGTGCTCTTCGGCGGCCGCCTCGGCACCTACCAGTACCTCGACATGCACATGGCCATCGGCTCGGCGCTGTCGATGTACGACAACAAGATCAAGCCGCACTTCGCCGAGGGTGCGCCGTTCGCCAGCGGAGGTGTGGCATGAGCACGCGCAGGATGCTCCAGCGGCAGATCATGCCGCTGGACCGCGACTTCGACGTCATGGCCCTCTACGTCGACACCGAGGAGGCCCGCCTCGACGCCGACAAGTACGAGGTCGGCGGCAACCGGGCGGCCAAGGACCTCAACAACGCCGCGGTGCGGCAGTCCACCAGCACCGGCAAGAGCCTGCACCCCGACCAGATCGAGTCGCGCACGGCGCTGCGGGTGCCGCAGGGGGAGAAGCTCTCCTTCGGCACCTACTTCAACGCCTTCCCCGCCTCCTACTGGCGGCGCTGGACCGTCGTCGACGCCGTCCGCCTCACGGTGACCCTGCGCGGCGAGGGCGCGACCCTGCTGGTCTACAAGTCCATGGCGCGCGGCCACTCCCAGCGCGTCGAGTCGGCAGAGACCACCGGCGGTGCCTCGGAGACCTTCACCTTCGACCTGACGCTCAAGCCCTTCATCGACGGCGGCTGGTACTGGTACGACGTCGTGGCCGGTGACGGCGACGTCGTCGTCGAGTCCGCCGAGTGGAGCGCCGAGGTCCCCGCGGGCCGCGCCGAGCACGGCACCACCGACATCGCGATCACCACGATGAACCGCCCCGACTTCTGCGCCGAGCTGCTCGTGCAGCTGGGGGAGGCCGAGGAGCTGCACCCCTACCTCGACACCGTGATGGTGATGGAGCAGGGCACCGACAAGGTGACCGGCTCCGAGCACTTCGCGACCGCCGAGAAGCTGCTGGGCTCCACGCTGACCGTGCTCGAGCAGGGCAACCTCGGCGGCTCGGGCGGGTACGCCCGCGGGCAGCTGGAGTCGGTGAAGCGGGGCTCGGCGACGTACTCGCTGATGATGGACGACGACGTCGTGTGCGAGCCCGAGGGCATCATCCGCGCCGTCACCTTCGCGGACCTGGCCAAGCGCCCCACGATCGTGGGCGGGCACATGTTCAACATCTACTCCCGGTCTCGGCTGCACAGCTTCGGCGAGATCGTCCAGCCGTGGAAGTTCTGGTGGGAGAGCCCCAACGACACCTTCCCCGACTGGGACTTCGCCGCACGCAACCTGCGCTCGGCGCGCTGGCTGCACAAGCGCGTGGACGTCGACTTCAACGGCTGGTTCATGTGCCTGATCCCGCGGGCGGTCCTCGAGGAGGTCGGCCTGTCGCTGCCGCTGTTCTTGAAGTGGGACGACTCGGAGTTCGGCCTGCGCGCTCGGGAGCACGGCTTCCCGACCGTCACCTTGCCCGGCGCCGCGGTCTGGCACGTGCCGTGGACCGACAAGAACGACGCGGTCGACTGGCAGGCCTACCTGCACCAGCGCAACCGCTTCGTCGCGGCGCTGCTGCACTCGACCTACCCGAACGGCGGCCGGATGGTGCGCGAGAGCCGCAACCACCAGATCGCCCACCTGGTCTCCATGCAGTACTCCACCGTCGAGATGCGTCACCAGGCGCTGCTCGACGTGCTGTCGGGGCCCGGCCACCTGCACCAGCGGCTGCCGGAGACGCTCACCTACGTCAACGCGATCCGCAAGCCGTTCCAGGACGCCAAGCTCGAGGTCGACCGCGACGCCTTCCCGCCCGTACGCCGGGAGAAGCCGCCCCGCAAGGGCCGCGACTCCGCCGAGGTGCCCAGCCGCGTCTCGCAGCTGGTCAGCGCCGGCCTGCAGCCGCTGCGCCAGCTGAAGAAGCCGCGCGAGCTGTCCCGGGAGTTCCCCGAGGCGGAGGTCCGCGCCATGGACGCCAAGTGGTACCGCCTGGCCTCCTACGACTCCGCCATCGTCTCGATGAACGACGGCACGTCCGCCGCGTTCTACCAGCGCGACCCGGAGAAGTTCCGCGAGCTGCTCACGAAGACGCTGAAGCTGCACGAGCAGCTGAAGAAGGAGTGGCCGCGCCTGGCGCAGGAGTACCGCGCCGCGCTCGGCGACATCACCTCGCCGGAGACCTGGGAGCAGACGCTGTCGCCGTGGCTGGGGCAGGATCGCTCGGGTTCCGATGACTGAGGGCCGCTACCTGGTCGACGCGCCGTTGGCGCCGCCGACCGCGACCCAGGGCCTGCTCGAGGTCTTCCGGCGCCGTTACCTGCTCAAGCTGCTGGTGCGCCGGGAGATCAACGCGCGCTACTCCGGGTCGTTCCTGGGGCTGATCTGGTCCTACATCAACCCGCTGACCCAGCTGTTCATCTACACCTTCATCTTCGTGCTGGTGCTGGGGCGCGACCGCACCGAGAACTTCGCGATCCACGTCTTCTGCGGCCTGATCGTCGTCCACTTCTTCACCGAGACCTTCAACGCGGGCACCAGGTCGATCGTGCGCAACAAGGCACTGATCCGGAAGATGGCGCTGCCCAAGGAGATGTTCCCGGTCGCGTCGATGATGGTCTCGTTGTTCCACGTGGCCCCGCAGGTGGTGATCCTGCTGGTCGCGGTGCTGATCATCGGCTGGGCGCCCTCGGGGCTGGGCATCGCCGCGTTCTTCCTGGCGCTGGGCATCATCATGGCGCTCGGGACCGGGCTGGCCCTGATGTTCAGCGTCGCCAACGTCTACTTCCGCGACTTCGCCAGCGTGGTCAACATCCTGACCAACTTCGTGCGCTTCGGCGTCCCGATGATCTACCCCTACTCGATCGTCGACGAGCGCTTCGGCGACGCGGCCGCCTACTACCTGTGGAACCCGCTCTCGAACGCCGTGCTGCTCGTGCAGCGCGCCTTCTGGGTGGGCACGACCGAGGACCCCGAGAGGACCATGCTCACCGAGATGCCCGACGCGATGTTCTCGCGCGGCCTGGTGATGCTCGGGGTGGCCGTGGTCGTCCTGCTCCTGGGGCAGTGGGTCTTCCGCCGGTTCGAGAACAAGATCCCGGAGCGTCTGACGTGACCAGTGCGCTGAGCAACCCGAGCAGCTACCCGCCCGAGACGTCGATCGTCGTCGAGAACGTCACCAAGACCTTCAGCCTGCGCTACCACCGCACCTTCAAGCAGGTGACGGTGGCGAAGTTCCGCGGCCAGAAGACCAAGGACGACTTCAACGCCGTCGACGACGTCTCGTTCACCGTCAAGCAGGGGGAGTCGATCGGCCTGATGGGCCTCAACGGCTCGGGCAAGTCGACCCTGCTGACGCTGATCAACGGCACCATGAAGCCGGACTCCGGCCAGGTGCTGACCCGGGGCCGGATCGCCGGTCTCATCGCGACCGGTGCCGGGTTCCACCCGCAGCTCTCGGGGCGCGACAACATCTACCTCAACGCGGCGGTCTTCGGGCTGACCGAGGAGGAGACCAAGGACCGCTTCGACGACATCGCCGGCTTCGCCGACATCGGTCGTCACCTCGACTCGCCCGTCGGCAACTACTCCTCGGGCATGAGCTCGCGGCTGGGGTTCGCGATCGCGATCAACGTCGACTGCGACATCTTCCTGGCCGACGAGCTGCTGGCGGTGGGGGACAAGCCCTTCAAGCGCAAGTGCATGGCCAAGATGGAGGAGGTGCGCGACTCCGGTCGCACGCTGTTCTACGTCAGCCACGCCGCCGGGTCCGTACGTCGCATGTGCGACCGGGTCCTGGTGCTGGAGAACGGCCGGCTCGGCTTCGACGGTGACGTCGACGAGGGCATCAAGTACCTCCACTACGACTCCGACGACGAGAACAACGACGACGACGAGCTCGGCGCCGACGTCTGACGCCAGCCGGCCCGGCGAAGAAATCCGGACCTCCTCGGCGTGTCGAGTGGAAATTACACGTTTGTAGTTACTCACGAACTCTTCCGTGACCTGTGTGACTCGTGTGAAAGTTGCGCGCAGTGTGAACTTCCCCGCGCACGCAAAGGTCCTCGATGTCGCTCTTCCGGTCACGGTTCGTCACCGCCTGCCAGCAGCTGCTGGCCCTCGGTGCGGTGCTCGCCGTGCTCACCCCTGCCGCGAGCCTGATCAGCCTCGACGTCGTGCGCCAGCCGCCCGCCGGGGTCACGATCTCGGGCACCGGCTCCGAGGTCGGCGTGCTGTCGGCGTACGCCCAGGTGGCGCGGAGCACGGCGACGCTGCCGGCGACCGTGGTGGACCCGGTCGTGCGCGAGGTGTCGCTGACCGGCACGGCCGCGGCCCGTGCCGTGCCCGGCGGCGGCCAGCGGCTGGTGAGCCGGCCGGAGGCCGTGACCGGTGACGGCATGGTCGGCGTCACCTGGGCGCCGGGCGCCGAGGTCGCCGAGGAGGACCTGAGCATCGCGGCCCGCACCCTCACCGACGGCGAGTGGTCGGGCTGGTCGGCACTGGAGTACCACGACGAGCACGGCCCCGACCCCGACACCCGCGAGGGCCGTCGGGCGCGCCCCGGCACCGAGCCGTTGTACGTCGGTGACGTCGACCGGGTCCAGGTGCGGGTCGTCGACGCCGCCGGCGCCGCGCCCGCCGACCTGCGGCTGGCCGTGATCGACCCCGGCACCCCCTCGCGCACGGTCAGCCAGCGCGCGGCGCTGGACACCGCGGAGACGACCTCGGCCGCCGGGCCCGCCGCCCGCGGCGGGGTCACCCCGGAGCCGCAGATCTTCTCCCGCGCCCAGTGGGGCGCCGACGAGAGCATGCGCGACAAGGGCTCGCTGCGCTACTACGAGGTGCACGCCGGCTTCGTGCACCACACGGTCAACGCCAACGACTACAGCCGCGACGAGGTGCCGGGCATCCTGCGCAGCATCTACGCCTACCACACGAAGTCCCGCGGCTGGTCCGACGTCGGCTACAACTTCCTCGTCGACCGCTTCGGCCGGATCTGGGAGGGCCGCTACGGCGGCGTCGACCGCCCGGTCGTCGGCGCGCACACCCTGGGCTACAACGACTACGCGTTCGCGATGTCGGCGATCGGCAACTTCGAGCAGGTCAAGCCCAGCCAGGCGATGGTCGAGGCTTACGGCGCGCTCTTCGCCTGGAAGCTCTCGCTGCACGGCGTCGACGCGTCCTCGACGAAGCAGCAGGTCGGCAGCGACACGTTTCCGGCGATCAACGGCCACCGCGACGCCGGCTCGACCGCCTGCCCGGGGAAGTACCTCTACGCCCGCCTCGGCGACATCCGCAGCCTCGCCGCCGCCGCGCAGACCGGCTGGGAAGGGCGCGACCTCGACGCCGACCTGCTCGGCACGCCGCACCCCGACGTGGTCGCGCGTCGCGCCAGCGACCACCGCGTGGTCGTCATCCCGACCGGCGGCCTCACCAAGGTCCGCAAGCCCGTCGTCGACTCCACCGGCTGGGGCTCGTACGCCGCCACGCTGGTCTCGCCGGACCTGACCGGTGACGGGCGACCCGACCTCCTCGGCCGCACCGCCGACGGCTCCGTCGAGGTCCGGGTGGACGGCCGGGTGCTCCGCACCGCCGGGGTCACCCGGGGCCACGACCTGCTCGCGGCGCCCGGCGACGTGGACGGCGACGGCCTCGGCGACCTGGTCGGCCGCGACGAGTCCACCGGCCGCCCGACCCTGTTCCGGGGTCGCGGCAACGGCGGCTTCGCCTCCTCGGCCATGAGCGGCGACTGGAGCGGCTACGACCTGCTGGCCGGCGCCGGTGACCTCGACGGCGACGGCGTCGGCGACCTGGTCGCCCGCGACGGTGCCGGGTCCCTGTGGCTGCTGCCCGTCGGCGGCACCGGGACCCCGAGCGTGCTGGTCCAGGGCGGTCCCCGCTACGACGCGGTGACCGGCTCCGCGGACTGGAACGGCGATGGCCTCGTCGACCTCGT
>LULQ01000353.1_pt1 | contig 24405 bp, 33 predicted proteins | sample 728091 | NCBI WGS metagenome assembly LULQ01 (sample SAMN03860285, study PRJNA289734) | marine metagenome | biome: seawater column; feature: ocean; material: water; isolation source: Red Sea water column Station 149 - depth 10m | place: Saudi Arabia: Red Sea | collected 2011-10-15 | depth 10 m
GCGCGCCAGTCGGCAATGGCGGCGGCTTCGGACGTGCCGCGCCCGGTGACGCCATAAAGGGAAATCTCCACAAGGTGCGAGGTCGTGCGGCGCGTCGCGGTCGGCACGATATAGGTTCCGCCCGCTTGGATCACTTCATTTGCGAAAGCGTCGGAAAGGGCGGCGCGATCGAGGCATTCCAGATGGAGGAGGAAGGCGGCGGGGCGGCTTGCCAGTTCGGAAAGGCTCATGCCGCGCCCGCCTGCCGGTGGCGCTGCGGGATCGTCAGGCCAATGGCGCTCGCCAAGACAAGGCGGGCGAGCCGCACAAGGCTTTCGGGCTTGTTTGTCGGGTTCGCCATGATCTTCGCCGCGTCGATCACGCTGCGCGGTGCGGCGGGTGTGAAATCCTGGGTGTGTGTCATTGCCTGCCCCTAGCTGTTTCACTAGTGCAGTATTACAATATTCTCGTAACTCAAAACAAAAAGTTACGATTTAGTCGTAATTTTGGATGCGGGGCTGCTGGTTCGAGTATGCGCAGGCGGTCAAGGCGTTGGTGGGGGTGACGGGAGATTCGGAATGATCATTGGGATATTGGCGCGATTTTGCGTCGCGTTTGGTATCAACATGAATTGGGTGTTTGCGCCGATTACGGCTTATCGTGTGAAGCGAGCTGGCCCAAAATCGCTCGAAGTGTGTCGGCGGGAATACGAGAGGGATCACCGCCCAAGACAAAATTGAAGTCGATTTGGAAGCGAGCGAGGTAGAACCTCATCAGCTTTACAGAAGGTGAGCCTGCTGCCTCTTGGCTCTTGAAGGTCGTGTACTTGATCCCGGACGCTTCGGCCAATGCTTTTGCAGTCAGTCCTGTTGCCTCGCGCGCCGCAACAAGGCGGGCGTGAATGGCGTCGGGTGAAGAGTCTCCCCGGCGGCAAAGGCGTTCTTGTGTCTCGTAATCCATAGTCGAAGGTTCTCAGGTATCCAAAAATTTTGTAACTACGATCACTTGCATTCTTGAAGTTACGATATTTCCGTATATCCATGGGGGCATGGATAGAGTTGCAACAAAGATGTTCATCAAGAGCTTGGGCGGCTGTGGCGTTGTGAGTTGTCGCATCGGCAAGGGTTACACGACCGTTCACAGTGCGATGCGGGCCGGAGTCTTTCCGGCGACGTGGTTCGACGCTCTTTGTGATCTGGCGCGTGAGCTTGGCATTCCCGAGCCGCCCCGGTCCTTGTTTTCCTTTGTCGAGCTGTTGCCTGTTCAAAAGGATGATGCGGCATGAGTGCTTCCCCGGCGGTCGTGGTTTATGTGAATGGGTCTGCGCCCGATGCCGACCATAGCGCGCCCAAGGCCGGGGATTTCGTCGGCAAGATGTTCGCGGCGGGGCGGCGGCTCGACCCCTACGGGATCAACGCCACCTTTCCCGAAAAGTGGCGCGCCTACTTGCACGCGGCGTTTCGCAATCACTTCGAGGTCGCGCAGGCGTTTCAAGTGAGCGAGCGCACCGCGCGCAAGTGGTGGGCGGGCGAGGGCGGCGCACAAGGCGGCAAGGTCGCAATCGCGGTCAGCCTTCACCCCGGCGTCGCGCCGCGTATGCTCTTCGCGGCGGAATGATCGACATGGCTTCGAACGTCCCGCCGATCCCTACCGAACAAAAGTTCGGACAAATGCCCGGACTAAAGGCCGGACGTTTGTTCGGGCGTTTCGGCGTCCAAACGGAAGGTGTCGCGCGTCTTCTTTCCCGGCCCGACAAGAACAATCGTCGCGAACGCGCGTTTCTTGGTGTTCTCCCGATACCGGCGATGAAGCCCGATTTTCTTGATGCGTGCGCCAAGTGGCATATCGCGACGGTAGGTTTTCCTGATCTTCTCGGAAACTTCGGCGGGGACGTAACCGATGTGAACACCCGGCGCGGTCGCGTCCACGTGGCCGAAGACCTTGATGGCGGGCGCTTCGTGCGAGTTGTCCCATTCGATCGACACTTTCGCGGTCGCCGGGTTTGCCTGTTCGTGAAAGCTCATGAAATCGTCAAAGCGGTGCAACAACCCTGCGACGTAGCATTCGCCGACGCCGGGAAGGGCAGCCCATCGTGGCGCCTTTTTGTCTGGATCGGCTGCGTAGTCCGTGACGATCCATTCGCGTTCGTGAAGATTGCCGTCCTCGTCCTCCCAATGTGTCTGAGTGCCGTATCCCTTGCCGGAACGTTTTCGCGCTCCGCTCGATTTCCCCGCTTCGAGCGCGCCCATGATTTGTTGAATCATGTAAATCACGATCGCTGCGACAACGAGTATCCCTGCAATAAGCCCCCACATCTAAGAATCCCTTTGTCTTTGCAATGCGTAGGCAAGGGTATGCGCGGGGCGTCTGCCTCGCAATCCTCCCTGTTGGACGCGGGCGCGTGGGGCTTGCCCTGCGCGCCCCTTTTCGCGGGGGCGGCATGATGGCGCGCGAGGGGCAATATCGGCTTTTGGAGGACGGGGCCGGGCGCGTGCGGGCCGGCGCATGGCGCGCCACGGTTGAAGAGGCCCGGCGCGACGCCCGGCGCGATCTGCGCGCCCGGCTTCGATTGATCAATGGGAAGGGGTGAGCATGTCGCGGACGTTTCTTGAACGGCTGACCGGGCACGGATCGAATTTCGGCGAGGCGCGCGGCCTTTCCGACAAAAGCGAGGGCGACCGGGCCAAGCGTCTCTGGGGTGCGGTCTTGCTCGAGCAATGGCGGCTGGCGTTCGGCTGCGATGCAACGGGCATGAAAACGGCGGTGCCGCCCAAGGGGCACGAAATCGACGCGGCGCGGCGGTGGTTCGGGTCGCGTGATTTCGAGGCTGTTTGTGATCTGGCCGGGGTCGATCCGGTGCCGGTCTATGTCGAGTTTCTTCACACGCTCGAGGCCGCGCGCGCGGGCGAGCTGGTCGAGGGCGCGGCATGACGGGGACGTTTTCGATCATCGGGCCGGGTGGGCCGGTGAATATGAACAAGGCGAGCGGGCACGGCGTCGAAAAGAGCGAGGCCGACCAATGTGCGCGGCTCTGGCAAGCGGTGATCTGGGAGACGCTGAAATATGCGCTGCGCGATCCGTCCTTGCCCGCGCGGTCGGACGGGCATTTTCAGCCGCGCGAGGTTGCCGAGGCGCGGGCATGGTTTCTGTCGCCGCGATCGGCGCGCGACTTTGCGACGGTCTGCGAGTTTGCCGGTTTCGATCCGGTCAAGGTGCGCGCGGCGTATCTCGAGCTGCTGACTTTGAACGGACAGGCGGTGGCGGCATGACGGGCATTGTCGAGGAAATCACAATCGGACCCGCCCGCCTGATCTTGGGCGATATGCGCGAGGTTCTGCCCGCGCTCAAGATGCGCGCCGACATGGTTATGAGCGACCCGCCCTATATGCTGTCGAGCGGCGGCAACAACGGCGAGCTTGGCGGCTGTTTCGGGCGGAACCGATACGACAACGGCGGCGCGCTTTTCGACGTGGTGCCGTGGCACGAAATGGCACCGATCATGCTTGCCGCCTGCGCGGACAATGCCGAATTGATCATCATGGCGACTGACCGCGAAGAGGCGCGGGCGCGTGCGGCGTTCGAGGTCGAGGGCGCGAGGTTTCACCGGCTCTTGGTCTGGGGCAAGGGCACCGCGACCCCTAACCGCTGGTTCATGCCGAATTGCGAGTTTGGCCTGTATCTCTACAAGGGCAAGGCGCGCCGGTTGAACGACTGCGGCGCGCGGCAAATGGTGCAGGTGCGGCAAATGGACGTGTCGCACCATTACTTGCCCGCCGATCTGCCGAAGCTCGAGCGCGCGCCGCATCCGACCGAAAAGCCGGTGAAGCTCCTGCAAGACTGGATTTCCAACGTGACCGATCCGGGCGCGCTGGTGCTTGATCGAGAAAGACCCCAAGTGGTTCGGCGTCATGGTTGGGCGGGCACGCGATGCGCTCGAGGTCAGCCGGGCGGCGTTTCGGCGGGCCGGTGTCGCCTTCCCCGAAAACGGCGCTGTGAGCGCAAAAACCGGGGGGTGCGGGGCATGACTGCGCGCGCATATGCCCCCGCAAATGCCGTGGCACGGCATTTGGTCACGGTCGAGGATTTCAAGACCTATGCCGCGCCCGCGCTCGAGGCCGCGCCCTTGTGGGTGCCGGGCCGGTGCTTCAATCCCGCGTGCGGCTGCGCGTTCACGCCCGCGCGGTCGTGGCAAGTCTATTGCTCGACCTCGTGCGAGCGGGCGGGCACGGCGGAATTTCGGCGGTGGGGGCACCGCATGGCGCTGCCGCTCTTGGCGTGGCGCGTGAACAAGTATCAGCCGGGCGACACGGCGGCGGGCGAGCTGGCGCGCGTGGCGCGGCGGCATGTGACCGAGGCGCAAAGCGCATGGCTGCGCGAACGCGCGGCGGCGATCGAGGCGGCGGGGTGCGGATCGTGACGCGATACACGCCCGAAAACACGGCGGCGATCGGTCGACCCGCGCGCGTGTTCCTGAACGGTTTCGAGGTTTCGACACGTGATCGAGGCCGACGACAAGGCGGGCTTTGTGGTGGTCATGCTTCGCGGTCGCGGCGGGTTTCGCCTTTGTGGCGACGAGGTCGCGACTGAAAGGCGCACGGGACGCGTTCGGGTCGAGCCGGGCGAGCAACGATAACAACGGGCAAGAGGCAGGATATGGACGATTACAGGCAACCCGACACATGGGCGCTCGAGCGTGGCGACACGCTGTCTAATCACGACTGGTTTCCGCTGCATGGGCACCGGCTCCTGTCGTCTGCGTTCGTGGCGAAATGCGTCATGCTCGACCGGCGCGAGGATTTGGGCACGGCGCTGATCTTGTGGGCCGAGGCGATGCGCCAAGACCCGGCGGGCACGCTGCCGTGCGAGCCGATCCAGCTTGCCGCCTTGGCGCGCTTTCACTCGCTCGAGGCATGGGAGGCGGTCGCCGACAACGTGTTGCACGGGTTCGAGCTGGTGCATGTGAAAGACCCGCGCACGGGCGAGCTGGTGCCGCGCATGGGTCACGCGCTCTTGGGCGAAATCGCGACCGAAATGCACAAGCGCAAGACGGGCCGCGATGCGGCGCGCGAGCAAGCGCGAGGCCAGAAGCGGAAAGACCGCATCAAGGCCAAGATGAAAGAGGCTGGAATTGAAGCGGGCATGATCGAAAACCCGCGCGTCATTGGTGAGCTACTGCGGTTCTTCGATGCGTCGCCCGATCTCTACATCACGGCGGATCATGTCGTCATGGCGATGCGCGAGACGATGGGTTTCACGGGAACGGTGTCGCATTTCCCCGGCGCGCGGGCGTAGCGGTTCGACTGTCCGTAACTGTCCGACAAGACAGTTCGAGACAGTCCTAAGACAGTCCTGCGACTGTCTTTGCCCTATAGGACAAGACAAGACAAAACCGAACAAAACAAAAAAAAACACCTTCCCTTTAGGGGCGACCACGATCCGGCGGCACGGGTGGAAAACGTGGCAAGGCAAAGAAGAGGGCGAGCATGGAAGGGCAAGAGCTAAGAGAGGGAAAGGCGCGCGTGCGGGCGGTGCTGATCGACCCGCTAGAGGCGGGCGGGATGCAACGGCGATCGGGGCAGAAGGTCGAGGATCACGCGGCGTTCCTCGCCTCGCTCGAGGCGCGCTTGGCCTACATGACCGAGGCGAGCTTGGCGGCGCTTGCCGAAGTGGTCGAGCGTCACGCGGGCGGGTCGCGGCAAGACCGTTGGCCGGGCGAGGTTCCGATCTGCAATTGGGCGCGGCGCATCCAAGAGCCGCCCGCGTCGGAAAGCCGGTTGGTGCGGTCTTACCTGCAAAGCGGGGCGGGGCGCGCGGCGGCGTCGGGCGGGTATCTGGTCGAGCTGTTCCGGTGGTTGAAGGAACGCGGCGTGCCGCCCGGCGACAACTTCGCAATGGCGTCGATCAAGGGCGACGCTGACGACAACGCGCGCCGCCGGGTGCGTTGCGAAGAGGCGATGAAGCGGGGCACGGCTGACCCGCGCGAAGTCGCTTGGCTGCACGGATACTACGACACGTTGCGGCGGTGTGAAGCAATCATGGAAGGGGCAGGGGCATGAAGGTCAATCGACGGAATGACGAGGGCGTGAGTGCGCCCGATCTGGTGGCGCGGCGCGGTGACCTGGCAACGATCAAGGCCGAAGAGGCGGCGCGGCTCGAGGCGATGAAGGCGCGGGGTGCGGTTCCTGCCGAGTGTGGCCCGGCAATCCCGGTTGCGCCTGCGCGGGGCGCGGTTCGCGTCACCGTGCCGATGGCGCTCTATCCGAAGGGGATTGAGAGTTTCGAGGCAAAGCACGCCGGGCACGAAGGCCGGGCGCAACTGTGGGTCGGCGATGCCTTCGACGTGATGGCGGGCAAGGCCAAGGCCAAGGGCAAGGGCGCGCCCTTCACGCCGGGACAAGTCGCGATCGGGCGGCAATATCGGGCGCTGGTCGAGCGTCACGCGGCGGCGGGCGTCAAGTGTTCCTCGCTCGAGGGCGCGCGGTCGGGCGGATCGGGTCAAGGCGGCGGGTTCATCGACGCGGTGTTGCAGGACCGGCAGGCGATAGGTGCGATGCGGCGGCGGATCGGGACCGGCGAGGCCAAGGCCGTTCGGCGCATCCGACCGAGCGAGCGGGGCAGTCGATCGGCGATCACGGATCGGGCGTTGGTTGATGCGGTTTGTATCGAAGAGCTGACGTTGACCGATGTTCTCAAGCGGCACGGCTGGACCAATGCGGGCAAGCTGGTCGAAGAGCTGCGGCGCGCCTTGGCGGCGGCGCTCGACCGGATGGCCGGGCCGGTGCGCGGTGGGTCGGTGGTCTGGCGGGCCGAGGATGCGCCCGACGATATGGGCGGCGCGGAATGAACGGTGCGCGCTTGGCCGTGTGGAGCTGGTCGCGCGGGTCGCTGGTCATGTTTCGGTCGCGTCCGTCTGTGTGCTGGCGGTCGTTGGCGTGACGTGGTGCGCGCTCGAGCTGTCGGGTGGTTCGGCTGGCGTTCGGTGCCGTGGCGTCCCTGTCGCCGGTGACTATGTGCTGACCTGTCGGGCATGGGCTGCGGGCGGTCGAAGTGTCACCGGCGCGGTGCTGGTCGATCTGTCCCGCGAAAATTAGGGACTGGACTAAAGTTCGTCGCCGTCCTAGTGATTCGTCATCATCTGAAATTGCGCTCACGGGAAACCGGCGGGCGCTTTTTATTTGTCAAATCCAAAGGTGCAAACTGGCAAGAAAGGTCGCGCGCGGTGCCGATACGCAAGCTCTGTGCCGGGCGCGGCTGTCAGTCTTTGGCGATCGACGGGCTTTCCCATTGCGAGCGGCACGAGGCCGAACGGCTCGAGCGGCTGAACGCTTCGCGGGTCAAGGCCAAGACGAGCGCGGCGGCGCTGGCCGGGATCGAGCTTTACCGTGATCCGCGTTGGAAACGCGCGGCGGCGGCGTTCCTTCGCGAGCATCCGTTGTGCGCCGATTGTGCGGGCTTGGGTCTGGTGGTCGGTGCGCGCGAGGTCGATCACGTCAAACCGCATCGCGGCGACCGTGCCTTGTTCTGGGATCGGTCGAATTGGCAGGCGCTTTGCAAGAGCTGTCACAGTCGCAAGACGGCGCGGGAGGTGTTCGCGGGTCGGCGTCGATCCGGGCAATAGGGGGGGTGGTCTGGAAATCTGGGCGTGCTGCTCCTCACCGGCGAGGAAACCTAAGTTTCTGCGGTCTGGTAATTGGGGGAAAAAGCCCACTATCTAAGGGGAATTGAGCATGAAGGGGCGCAAGCCGAGCCTTGACAACGTGGTGCCCATGAAGGGCGCGGCGGCACCGGCGGCGGTTCCCGATTGCCCGGTGATCCTGCGCGACACGGCGCGCGAGGTCTGGGAAGAGCTGGCCCCGGTCATTGCCACGAAAGGGCGGCTCGCGCTCGAGTATCGGTATCAGTTCGCCGCCTATTGCGAGAACGTCGCGAGCTTCCTTGAGGCGACCACGACGCTCGCGCTCGAGGGCACGTATTACGAGACGAAGGGTCGCAACGGATTGCAGAAGAAACGCAACCCGGCGGCGGTTCACCAGAAAGAGGCTATGGACGCGATGCGCCGGGATTCGGCGCTCTTCGGTCTGTCGCCGGTGGACGCCCAACGGATCGACACGGGCGGGCAGGGTGACTTGTTCGGCGACATCATGAAACAACTGCGCGGCGATGCAGGCAATTGACCACGGCGTGAGCCGCTATGCGCTTTCGGTGGTCGAAGGGCGCGAGGTCGCGGGCGAGCTGGTCAAGCTGGCCTGCAAGCGTCACTTGGACGATCTGGAAACGGGCCGCGATCGGGGCTTGTTCTTCGATCCGCAAGCCGCCGACCTTGTGCTGAATTTCGCGGGGCTGTTGCAGCATACGAAAGGGCCGCTTGGCGGGTCGCCTATCGCGCTCGAGCCGTGGCAGGTGTTCCAGATTGGGAGCGTCTACGGTTGGCGGCGCGAGGTCGATGGCCTGCGGCGGTTCCGATCGACTTACAACCAAGTCGGCAAGAAGAACGGCAAGACCACGTCAACGGCGGTGCCGCTCCTCTTCGGCCAGCTCTTCGACGGCGAGGAAACGCCGGAAGCCTATTGCGCCGCGACCAATTCGAAACAGGCGGGAATCCTGTTCGAAGACCTGCGGCGCATGGTGCGGAAATCGCCCGTCCTGTCGCGGCTGATGGAGGTTCACCGCTTCGAAGTGAAAGCGCCGCCGACCGGCGGTGTCGTGACCACGTTAAGCCGCGATAGCGAGGGCGCGGACGGGATCAACCCGAGCTTCCTTGCCCGCGACGAGCTGCACCGCTGGGCCGATCGGGAATTTGCCGACACGATCACGGAATCCATGATTGCGCGGGCGCAACCGATTGATTGGGTAATCACGACTGCCGGGCAGGACCGGGCGTCGATCTGCGGCGAGCTGCGCGATTATGCCGAAAGCGTCGTGCGCGGGGCTGTCGCCGATGATGCCTTTTTCGCCTACGTCGCCGAGCCGCCTCAAGACGCGGACGTGCTGGACCCGGTAGCGTGGAAGATGGGCAATCCCAACTTGGGGGTGTCGAAGTCAGAAGAGGCGATGCAGGCGGCGGCGGAAAAGGCGCTCGCGATTGCGGCGAACATGCCGAATTTCCGGCGCTTTCACTTGGACCTGTGGACCGAGGGCGCGCAAACGTGGATCGACCGCGACACATGGGACAAGGGCGCGGCGGCTGACCCGATCGACCCGCGCGCGCTCTTCGGGCGCAAGGCGTGGGTCGGTCTCGACCTGTCCACGAAAACGGACACGACCGCGATTGTCGCGGCGGTGCCGGTTGATGGGCTGGTTTACTTGCTCGCGTGGGTGTTCCTGCCGGATGGGCCGAAGGGGTTCATTCACCGGGCGCGCTCCGAAAAGCGCGAGTTTGTGCAATGGCGTGATGAAGGTTGGCTCGAGGTTCACAAGGGCGGGACGATCGACGAGGCCGAGGTGGTGAAGCGGCTCGAGTGGATACGTGAAAAATTCGATCTGCAAGAGGTCGCCTTTGACCCTTGGGGGATGCTCTACCTTGCGCCGAAGCTCGACAAGATGGGCTTTCCGCTGGTCGAGCACCGGCAAGGGTTCGTGTCCATGTCGTCGCCGATGAAGCTCTTCGAAGAGCGCACGGCGGAAAACCGTATCCGGCACGGGGGAAACCCGGTGCTCGCATGGCAGGTGGGCAACGTGCATCGCGACGAAGATGCGAGCGAGAACGTGAAGCCGAACAAGAAGAAATCCACGGGGCGCATTGACGCGGCGGTTGCCGCGATCATGGCCGTGGGCCGGGCGGAAGCCGGGCAAAGCGTGAGACGCGAAGCGAGGGACATAGGATGAGCATTTTCGGGCGGGTCTTTGGGCGCGACCGCGGCGCGGCGATCGAGCGGCGCGAGCCTGTCGTTTCGGCGCAATCCGGCGGCGTGTCCAAGGTGCCGGCGCATCTGCTCGAGGCGGGCTTTGGCGGGTCGCGGATCAAAGGCGCACCGCGCGCCACGCCCGCAACCGCCGAACGGCACGCGACCGTTTTTGCTTGCTGCAATGTGCTGGCCGGGGATCTGGCGAAAATCCCGCTGCATGTCATGCAGCGCGGGACGGACGGGCGCGACGTGAAGGTGCGGGATCATAACCTTGCCTATCTGCTGAACACGCAAGCCGCGCCCGGCGTGCCCGCGATCACGGCGCGCTTCGCGGCGGTCTATGCCTTCGCGCTGCGCGGCCAAGGCTACATCTATGCGCCGCGCGACGGGGCGGGCGAGGTGGAATTTCTCGAGGTCTTGCGTCCGGATCGGGTTTCGATGGTCGCCGATGGTCGCCGCCGGTGGTTCCAGTTCGAAGACGGCGAGGGCGTTCAACGCACGGTCGGAACGCGTCAAATGGTGGTCATGCGCTACATGGCCGAAGATGGTTGGACGGGCCGAAGCCCGATTGCCGTTGCCGCCGATAGCATGGGGCTGGCGATTGCCGGGCAAGATGCGGCGGTGAAATCCGCGACGGGTTCCAACGTGCGCGCCGTCGCAAAGCTCGCCGGTCACTATCAAAACGACGAACAATATCAGCGCAACCGGGCACGTCTGAAAGCCGCCATGACCGATGGCGACGGCGTGGCGGTGATCGGCGATACCGACGACATTAAGACGCTCAACATGAGCGCCGCCGACATGCAGCTCTTGGAAAATCGCAAGTTCGACCGCGAGCAAATCGCCGCCATGTGGCGCGTGCCGCCGTCGAAGCTGCAAATGCTCGAGCATGGTGTGAAGGCGAACGGTCAACAACAGGCGGTCGATTACAAGTCGGACGGGCTGTCGCATTGGGGCGGGTTCGCGGCGGCGTATCTGTCCGAGGGGCTTTTGACCGAAGCCGAAAAGCGCGCCGGGCTGTTCCTGCGGTTCGATTATGCCGCGCTGATGGAAGCGACCACGCGCGAGGCTTACGAGGCCACGGTGAAGGCCGTGGGCGGGCCGTTCAAGACGCCCAACGAAGGCCGGGCCGATCATGGCTTGCCGCCTGTCACCGATGGCGACGCGCTCTATCCGCCCGCGAACATGACGCGGGACACGAAAACCGAAACCGAGGGGGCCGACGAATGACGGGCACGACGATTGCCGCCATGCTGGCGGGGCAGACTGTGGCGATTGCGCAGGAATATGCGGGCGCGCTCCTGTCGCTCGAGGCGCGACGCGAGGGCGCACCGGGCGAGGCGGTCGCCATGGTGGAACGCTACGCCATTTCCGGCGGCGTGGCCGTGGTGCCGGTGCGCGGGCTTCTCACGCCCAACACGACCGCCTTTGAAGAGTGGTTCGGATGGACAACCTATTTCGGTCTTGTCGACACGATGTCGCGGCTTGCGGCAAACGGTGACGTGCGGGCGATCGTTCTGGATATTGACTCGCCCGGCGGTCTGGTCACGGGCTGCGCGGATGCAGGCGCGGCGGTCGCCGCTGCGGCGTTGGTGAAGCCGGTTCACGCTTTCGCCGATCCGGTCGCCGCCAGTGCGGCCTATTGGATTGCGAGCCAAGCGACCGAGGTTTCCCTGTCGCGGGGGTCGATCGTCGGGTCGATCGGCACGGCAACGTCGAGCGCAACGCCGGTCGCGCCCGGTTCGAGCGGCTATCAGTGGTTTGATTTCACGTCGAGCCATGCCGCTTCGAAAATTCCCGACCCGTCCACCGAAGCGGGCCGGGCCGAAATCCAACGCCGGATCGACGCGAGCGAGGCCGAATTTCACGCGGCGGTCGAGGCCGGGCGCGGCATGGCGGCGGGCGAGCTGGTCGGGCGCATGTCCACGACCGGCGACCCGCGCGACGGTGGCGCGGTGTGGTCGGGTGCCGATGCGGTCAATCGTGGGCTGGCGGATCGTGTCGAGACGCGGGCCGAATTCATGGCGCGGATCGTCGCCACCTATCAGGCGGCGAACGATCGGCGCGGCGGTCGGGCGCACCGTGCGCTTGCCGATGCCGCGCAGGCAATCGCGGCGAGCTGATCAATCCAACATCGCCCGGCGGTCTCGCCGGGTTCCGAGTTCCCCCGGCTGAAAATGGGCGGGGGTTTCTGACCGCGTGCGCGGTTTTCATCCACGAAAGGGACAAGGCATGAAAGACATTGCCGATAAGCGCCGCGCTCGCAAAGCGGCGGCGGATAACATGCAGACTGCTGCGGCGGCTCTGGACGCGCTGGCGGCGGATGGCGTCGCTGCGGACGCGGCGGAAATGGTCGAGGCGGTCGCCGCCTTCGACGCGGCGAAAGCCGAGTTTGAAACCGCGAAAGCGGCGGTCGAGCGTGCCGAGGCGGTCGAGGCCGCGCAGGCGGCGGCGGCGGTGAGCGACGAGGCGCGCGCGCCGGTCGCGCCGCGCACGGTGCCCGGTGCCGTGAAGCGTGACGAGCAACGCGGTGTCGAGGTCGGTTTCATGCTGCACGCTCTGGGCAACAACGGGGGCCGTGTGCAGGATGCGGCGGCGTCGCTCGAGCGTGACGGTCTGGGCCAAATCAGCGCCGCCATGTCCACGGCGGTTTCCAGCGCCGGGGGCGTGCTGGTGCCGCAAGAAACGGCGGGCGAGCTGATCGGTCTTCTGCGCGCTCGCTCTGTCGTGCGGCGTGCCGGTGCCCGGTCGGTGCCGATGCCTGCGGGCAAGCTGCGCCATGCCAAAATGACCGCTTCGGCGACGGCGGGCTATTCCGGTGAAAACTGCCGGTGTCCAACGATCTGCTTGCCATGTCGATCTTCAACGCGGGCGCTCTGATCCGTGACGATCTGGTGCAGGTTCTTGCGCTGCGCGAGGATTTGGCATTCCTGCGCGGCGACGGCACCAGTGGCACGCCCAAGGGTCTGCGCAACTGGGCCAAGGTCGCCAACTGGCAAGCCGGTGTCGCGGCAACCGCCGTTGCGGTGTCGGCGGCGCTGCGCAAATGCGTGTCGCTGGTCGAGGACTCGGACGTGCCCATGGCGTCGCCGGGCTGGGTCATGCGCGCGTCGGTGAAAAACTGGCTGGCCGAGCTGAAGGACGCGAACGGCTTCAAGCTGTATCCGTCGATCGACGCGAACGGCACGCTGCATGGGTTTCCGATCTTCACCACGTCGCAGGTTCCCAACAACCTGGGCGGCGGTGGCAACGAAACCGAAGTCACCTTCGCGGATTTCAACGAGTGCATGATCGGGGAAACCCAGCGCATCACGCTCGCCCTGTCGTCTGAAGCTGCCTACATCGACTCGGGCGACAACGTGGTGTCGGCGTTCCAGAACGACCAAACCCTGTTCCGCGCGATTTCCGAGCATGATTTCGCACCGGCGCATGACGAGGCCATTTCCGGCCTGAATGGCGTGAGCTGGGCGCTCTGATCTGCCATGACCGCGCCCGGCTGATCGGGCGCGGTATCCCCTGACAATCGAGAAAAGGGAGCGCGAGCAATGCGCGTCATTCTGAAATTCAAGAAGGCCCACGGGCCGTTCAACGCGGGCGAGGTCGCCGGTTTCGAGGCCGAGAACGCGGCGCGGCTGGTCAAGGCCGGTGTCGCCACGGTCGAAGAGGCGAAGACTGCGGCGCTCAATCCGTCCAAGGCCGACGACTTGGCCGATGCCAAGGCCGAAGCGGACGCCAAGGCAAAGGCCGAAGCGGACGCCAAAGCCAAGGCCGAAGCGGACGCCAAAGCCAAGGCCGAAGCGGACGCGCGGCATGGGTCTTTTTGACGACGACAACGACCACGACGAAGCCTTGCCGGGCTTGATCAAGGCCGCGACGGCGCTCTTTGAGACGGCGACGGATCGGCCTACGGTGCCGCGCGTCATGCGGTTTGACTTGCCGCGCGCGGACTTTTCGCGCTGGTGGTTCCCGGTTGCGCCGGTTTCTGCGGTGCAGTCGATCGAGTGTCGGGCGCGGGGCGGCGAATGGGTCGCGCTGGATATGTCGGGCGTCGATCTTGTGAGCGGTGCAACCGAGCCGCAATTGATCTGCGACTTTCGCTTTTCGTCGCTTGGCGCGGCGGAAATGCGGGTCACGGCGTCGGTGGGATATGCGGCGGGCACCATGCCCGCGCAAGTGGTCGAGGCACTAACCTTCATGGTGAAAGATTGGCTCGAGGCCGGGCTATCGACCGAAGCGACCGAGGAAATCCGCGTTGGCTTCGACGCCGGGGCGATCATGCGGCAACTGAAATACAAGCGGCCCATGGTCGCCGTTCTCGAGGTCTGACATGGCCGGGGTGCGGTCCCGCAAGGTGACGTTTTTCCGCCCGGCGTCGGGTGCCCGCGATTCTGCCGGGTTTCCGGTCGCGGGCGCGCCGGTCAAGCTGGGCGTGAGCTTCGCGGATTTGCGCGAGCTGTCGGACGTGGAAAAGGTGAAGGCGGGGCGCGAAGCGTCGGAACGGGTGGCGCGCGTTATTGTGCGGTCAAACCCGGTGACGCGGGCGCTCGAGGCGGGCGCGCTGATCGACGCGGGCGGCGGCGAGCTCTGGACGATCACGGGCGCCAAGAGCGTCGCCCGGCGGGTTCTGAAAAAGGCGGCGCAACCGATTGCCGAAGTCGCCAATGCGACCGCGCCGGTGGACGATGGCGACCTTTCGGGAAGCTACACGGTCGGAACGCGGCTCACGAAACGGCAATTCGGTCTCGCCAAGCGCGAGGGTCGCGACGATGTGTTTATGTATATCGGCACCGCAAACCCGGCCGGAATGTGGCAGGAGTTCGGGACCTACAAAGACCCTGCGCAACCGCATTTCCGCCCCGCGTGGGAAAGTGGCAAGGCGGTCGTTCTGAATAGCATAATCGGCGGCATGTCCACCGAGGTTCAAAAGTCGGTCATGCGGGCGGCGCGCAAGGCCGCGCGCGCTGGATAGGGGGCGGCATGGCAGATTTCGAGGGAGCTTTTCGCGGGCTGGTGCTGTCTGCCCCGGCGGTGTCGGCGCTGATCGGCGAGGCGCTGTTTCTGGTGGCGGTGCCGGAAGGCGAGACGACCGGCGATCGGTGGGCGATCTGGCAAACCGTGGGCGGGTCGGACGATCGGACCTTGGACGGGCGGTCGGGGCTTTTTGAAACCCGCGTCCAAATCGACGCTTACGGCAAGGGCACGCCCATGCAGGCGGTCGCGGTCGATCGGGCGATTTACGATTTCCTCGCCGACTATCGCGGGGCCTTCGGCGGCGTCGCCTTCAACTATGTCGAGCCTTACGGGAAGAGGGATTACCGCCCGGAAACCGTGGGCGACGTGAAGATTTACAGGGTGTCGCGAGACGTTCTTGTAAAATGGGCGGTCGCCTGACCGTCTGACCGATCCGGCGCGCGCCGGGTTAACCGGGCCGCGCGCCCTTCATCTTCTCGCAAGAGACTTGACCGGCGACCCGCGCGAGGCGGGGCGGCTGGTTTTTCATTGGCAACAGGAGACAAGACCAATGACGACAAACGCAATGCTCGCGCTTGGCGCGTTCGCTTTTTCGACCGATGGCGGCACGACTTGGGAGCCCTTCATCGAGCCGAAAGCCGCGCCGGTGCCCGCCGTCGAAATCGACTACAAGGAAGTCACGTCGCTGGATTCCGAAGGGTGGCGCGAATATATCCCCGGCCTGAAAGACGGTGGCGAGGTCGAGGTGCAAAGCAACTACACCCGCGCCGGTTACACCGCTCTGGCGGCGATCGACGCGACGAAAGTCATGTTCAAATCGACCTTCGCCAATGACGATGCGTTCACCTTCGACGGTATTCCGATCACGACGCCCGACACGGTGGACGTTGGTGAGCCGGAAACCATGACGACCCGGATCAAGGTGTCCGGTGCCGTCACCTTCGCGGCGGGCGCGTGATGCTGGGCCGGGTGTCGTTCACGGCGGGCGGTGAAAGCCGCTCGCTCGCCTTCACCACGCTGGCGCAAGTGTCTTGGGAAGAGGAAACCGGCAAGCCGTTTTCGGCGGTCGGCGATATCTTTGACGAGAAGAACGCCAAGAATGTGCGCGTCGGCGACGTGCTGTCCCTGTTCCGGCACGCCCTGGGCGGCGACGTGTCCAAGGCCGCAGCGGCGGCAGTCATTGACGAGCTGGGCACAACTCGCGCGGTCGAGCTGATCGGCGAGGCGCTGGCCGCTGCCTACCCGGACGCGGACAAGACCGCGACCAAAGACAAGGCGGGCGCACCGGGAAACGGGGGAAAGGCCAAGGCGGGCAAGACCGCTTAGCCTACTGGTCTTCCCTGATTTCAACGTGGGTCGCGGCGGGGCAGGATTACGCCCTGTTCTGGCAGCTCACGTTGCGCGAGGTCGATCTGATCTTGAAAGGCCAGCTCGAGCGCGAGCGTCGCGAGCGGCGGCGGTCGCATGAGCTGGCCGAATTGATCACACTCGGTTTCCACAATCCCAAGAAGTTCCCCAAGCTCGAGGCGTTCATCGGCTCGAGCAAACCCGCAAAGCGTGACGACCCGGACGGGTTGCACGCTTTTCTTTTGGCGCTTTCAAAAAAGGGAAAGTGATGGCTTCGGTAATCGGTGCGCTGCGCGTTGACCTTGGGCTGAATAGTGCGGCCTTTATGAAGGGCCTGGACGAAGCCGCCCGGCGGCTAGCCAAGACCCAAGCCGCCTTCGCGGCGACGGGTGCCCGGATGCAAAGCGTTGGCCGGGCGCTGTCGCTGGGGCTGACCCTGCCCCTAACCGCTTTCGCCGGAACGGCGCTCAAGGCGGGTGGGGATTTCGAAGCGGCCATGAACCGGGTCGGCGCGATCACGGGGGCGGTCGGGGGCGACCTGACCGCCCTGCGCGACGCGGCCAAGGCGATGGGCGCGACAACGCAATTTTCCGCGTCCGAAGCTGCTGACGCTCTGGGCTTCCTTGGCATGGCCGGTTTCAGCGCGGGGCAGGCGATCGAGGCTCTGCCGGGCACGTTGCAGCTCGCGGCGGCGGCTGGCATGGACCTTGCGCAATCCGCCGACATTGTTTCAAACGTCCTGTCTGGCTACGGCATGGGCGTTGCCGATCTGGCGCGCGTCAACGATGTGCTTGTGAAGACCTTCACCAGTTCAAACACCGATCTGGTGCAGCTTGGCGAGGCGATGAAATACGCCGGGCCGATTGCATCGGCGGCGGGCGTGTCCTTCGAACAATCGGCGGCGGCAATCGGTCTGATGGGCAACGCCGGTATTCAGGCCAGCATGGCCGGCACGTCGCTGCGCGGCGCGATCGGGCGTATCCTGTCGCCGACTGGTGCGGCGTCGGCTGCGATGCAGTCGCTTGGGCTGTCCTTCACCGATGCGGCGGGCAAGATACTGCCCCTTGACCAAATCCTTACCCAGCTCGAGCCGCACGCGGACGATGCGGGCTTGTTCATGGAGCTGTTTGGGCAACGGGCCGGGCCTGCGATGGCGGCGCTTGTGAGCCAAGGGTCGGCGGCTTTGGTCGATCTGCAAACGAAGCTCGAGAACGCGGGAGGCACGGCGGCGCGCATTGCGGCGGCGCAAATGGAAGGTTTCAACGGTGCCGTGAAGCAATTGCAGTCGGCGTTCGAAGGGCTGCAAATCGCGATTGCCGAGAGCGGGCTTTTGTCGCTTGGCGAGCGCATCGCGGAAAGTCTGGCCGGGTTTCTGGGTCGCCTGTCCGAGCTGGACCCAGCAGTTTTGCGTGTTGGCACCGTTGTTGCCGGTCTCGCGGCGGCGCTGGGGCCGCTTGCGATTGCTGCGGGAATCGCGGTCGCGTCGATCGGCGCGCTTCTCCCGGTTCTGGCGGTGGTTGGACCGCCCGCCTTGCTGGTCGGGGCCGCGATCGGGACGCTTTGGCTCGCGATGCAGAAAGGCGAGGGCGTCGCGGCGCGCGTCGGTGAAATCCTGCGCGGTATCCCTTTCATTGCCGTTGGCGCGTCGGCGCTCGAGGCGGCGGGAAAGGTCGCCGGGTTCGTTCGGTCGGTGGGGTCGATCGGTTCGGCCTTTGTCGTCGCCAAGGCGGTCGCCACTGAGGGGATCGGGCGGCTTGGCACGATCTGGGAAGGGATGAGGCAACTTGCCGCCGGGGCGTGGCAAGGTCTGCGGGCCGATGCGCTCGAGGCGATGGCGGGCGTTCTGTCTGCGGTGCCCGGCATTGTAAACCCGATCATTGGCGCGTGGGTCGGCGCGCGGGCGGCGATTGCCGAGGCATGGGCGACCTTGCCCGCGGCCTTGGGCGCGCCGGTCGCCGCGGCTGCAAATGCCGTCATTGCAGGCGTTGAAAGCGCGATCAACAAGGGTGTCGCGCTGATCAATTCCTTTGTGTCGAGCCTGCCCGCGAAGGTCCGCGAGGTTCTGGGCTGGTCGGAAATCGGATCGGTCACGATCGACCGCGTGCCTGTCACGCTCGCCGGGACCGGGGATCGGGTGCAATCGGCCTTCACTGACGCCATGGGCCGCAACTACGTGGGCGAGCTGACGGCGCATGTCGCGGGATTGGCCCAAGAGGCGCGCGGCGTCGCCGATGCCTTCGGCGCGGCGGGTCAAGCGACGATGCAGGCGGCGACTGCGCCACTTGAGAGCGTGCGCGCCCTGGGCGAGGCAAGCCGGATGCTGTCGCGGAACGTGGCGGATGGTGCGGGCGACATGGAAACCGCGACGGACGCGGCGACGGATAGCGCCGTGGCGCTCGAGGATGCCTTGAACGATGCGGGCGACGCTGCCGAGAACCTTGGGGGCGGTGGTGGCGGCGGCGCGCGGCGGCTGCGCGACGAGCTGGACGAAACCGCCAGTGCGGCGCGCACGGCGGCGGATGCCGTGGCGGGTGTTGGAAAATCTTTCCTATCCGATCTGGTGAGCAATCCGGGGTCGGCTTTCCAGAACGCTTTTTCGGGGATCAAGAGCGCGGCGGGCAACGCCTTTTCCAACATGGTCTTCAATCCGGGCGGTCTGGTCGCCGGGGTCAAAGGGGCGTTCTCGAGCCTTACGACCGGCATTTCCGGGCTGTTCTCGGGCGGGGGTCTTGCGGCGATCGGAACGGCGATCGGCGGGGCGCTGCCCTTCATCGGGGCGGGGATTGCCGCCTTCAACCTGATCAAGAATTTCTCGAAAACGACCCAAATAGGCGAGGGCCTGAAAGTCGGCGTGAAGGATGGTAAAGTCGTCGGCTCGACCTATGAGCGGTTCAAGAAAACGTATTTCTGGGGGCTGTTCAAAAAGAAGTATGAAGAGGATACCGCCCTGACGAAAAAGGCGCGGTCGGCCCTGCAAGCGCAGGTGGACGCGGTTCGCAAGTCGGTGTCGGGCGTCTTCGAAGGTCTGGGCGTGTCGGTGCCCGATGCGATCCTTAACCGGGTGCGCCTCGCCGTCAAGAAGATCAAGACCGAGGGCAAGAGCGCCGATGAAATTCAGTCGGCGGTCGCGGCGGTATTTGAGAAATACGGCGACGCAATGGCCAAGGCGGTCGGCAAGATCGGCTTGAAGGCGGCGGGCGCGCTTCTCTCTGTGCAGGCGGCGCTTGCCCCGGTCGGGAAAGCCTTTGATCTGTTCGCCCGGCAATCCTCGCGCGCGGGGCGGGTCGATCTGCGCAAGTTTTCAAACGCGGCAAGCGCGCTGGCAGATCTGGTGGGCGGTGTCGAAGCCTTGGGGCAGAAGACAGGGGCCTTTTATGACGGCTTTTTCACCGATGCGGAAAAGCTCGATTACATGCAAGGCGTCGTCGCCGACACGTTCAAGCGGCTGAAACTGTCGGTCCCTGCGACGGATGAAGCGTTCAAAAAGCTCGCGCTGTCGCAGAACCTTTTGACCACAAAGGGGCGCGAGACGTTCGCGGCGCTGATCGAAATTGCGCCGGTCTTCGACCAAATCACTGACGCGGCGGACGGCGTCACGTCTGCGGTCGCGAACATGCGCGCGGCCTATCAGTTCGATGGGAGCGAGTATGCAACGGCATGGGAGGCCAGATTTGCCGACGAGCTGGCAAACCCTGGGCGATACACCGGCGACCTGCTGAACGCGCAAAACGAGCTGCTAAGGCAACAGATTTCGTTGCTCGAGGAAATCCGCAATTCGGCGCGGTCTTCGGCGGCGAGCGATGCGACGCGCGCCACGGCGGCGCGGCTGACCTAGGGAAATCGGCAAATGTATGCGAATATCCCGGTGCCGCTCACGTTCGTTTCGGCCAGCGTGGCCGAAGACGATGCGCCCATCTGGGCGTCTGGCACGACCTACAATTTCGGCAATCCTGTGATCCGAAACGGGTTTGTTTACCTGTCTTCGATCAACGGGAATGTTGGGATCGACCCGGCGACCGAGCCGCAAGAGCTGGAAGGCGCACGCTGGATATTGAAGGGGCCGACAAACATGCGGGCCTTTCTGGACGATGTGATTTCCACACCCACGGTGGGAACCGGGACGCTGGTTCTCGAGGTCGAAGCGGGGGAGTATTTCAATTCCGTCGCGCTGTTAGGGTTGAACGGAAACGCGGTCACGGTCGAATTGATCCGCGACGGCGCGGTGCAGGAAACGCGCGAAATCCGCGCCGGGGCGGAGCCTGTAACGGGCTGGTTGGGATGGGTGCGCACGATCTTTTTCAAGCGGGTGCGCCGCCATGTGCTGCGCGATTTCGCGGGGTTCGCGGGCGCTCATGTGCGGATCACGATCGAGGGCGCCGCCCCGTCTTTGGGTATGCTGGCGGTCGGGCGGGCGCTGCGGATCGGCACAACCCTAATGAACGACCGGACCCGCATCGCCAAGCGCACGTTTAGCGAAATCAAGACGGACGTTTTCGGGAAGTCGAAGGCGGTGAAGCGGGCCACCACGCGCGACATTACCTATTCGGTCAAGGCAAGTCGTCGGACGTTCTGGGCAAACGAGCGTGCCCTAGACGAGCTGGACGGGGTCAAGGTCGTGACGTGGGCGCATGACGATTACCCGGAGCTGATCGGCTTCGGGTTCCTGTCCTTGCCGGAAGTGCCGGTTGAGCTGCCCGAGACCTATTTTTTCGAGCTAACCAATGAAGGGGTGGAGTAATGCCCATTGATCCGGTCGAAGAGTTCGACCCGCTGAAATTCCCGTTTATCGCGGATGAAGACAATTTCCACGAATATGCGGAATACGTCTTTGAACACTTGTCCAGTGTGGTGCTGCCCGGTTGGAACGCGGCCATTGCGCAAGTCAACGCGAAGCTGCCCGCCGATCTGGACACGCTGACCGCAAACCTGTCGGGCCGGTATCTGCGCACCGTGATCCTGACCGGCGCGCCCGGCACCTACACGCCGGGTCTCGGGTGCAGCCGGTTCCGGGTGCGGGGGTGCGGTGCTGGCGGCGGCGGCGGCGGTGCCGATGGCGATACGGCAGAAACCCAAGGTGGGTGCGGCGGCGGGGGCGGTGCAGGTGCCGAGTGCGAGGTGTGGGTAACGGTCGGCGAGACGGTCGATTACGCTTACACGCTTGGCGGCGGTGGCGTCGGTGGCGCGCATAACAGTTCCTCTGGTTCTTCGGGCGGCAACACGACATTTGTTTCCATTGGGGACGGCGGCGCGGCCTGTTCCATCACGCTGGCGGGTGGCGGTGGTGGCGAAACGGGGTCCGATAGCAATGCAGCGATCGCGAGCGGCGGGAATGGCGAGATCGCGTCCGTCCCGGGGGCCAACGCCTTTCCGGTTATCTTGAAAGAAGGAGACTCCGGCGGCGTCGGCTGGGTCATCACGTCCGCCGATCTGGCTGGTGATGGATTGTCGGTCGGGGGGCAAGGTGGGGCGTCAACCTTTGGTGAGGTTGAAGCGTCTAGGAACACCGAGGGCGATGGCGGAAGCATAGCGGGTTTTCCCGCCGATGGCTTCGGGGTGGGCGGCATAGGCGCGGCGGCGCTTGGGTCGGCAACTGCGGTGTCGGGCGGTGACGGCGGCGACGGGATCATCATCATTGATGAATATGCGTGAGGAACACCATGAAAAAGGCGATCTTTCAAAACGGGGTGGTGGTCGCGGTGCGGCGCTGCTTCGGTGAAAATGACGTGCGCGCGGGCGAAATGATCGTGCCCGAGGGGATGGCCTGCGGTGTGGGCTACACATGGAACGGGAACGGGTTCTTGCCGCCGGTCAAGCCGGTCGATCTGGACGAGGAAAAGGCGCGGCTGTTGGCGGCGGTGCCGGGGCATATCGACCGGGCGTCTCGCGCCGTCTTGGCGCGCTATCCGTCTGCCGAGGTCGCATCATGGCCGACAAAGGCGATCGAGGCGGCGGCGATCTTGGCGGGCGAAACCGACCCGGCGCGGGTGCCGATCATTGCGGCAGAAGCCGCGCCGGGCGAGTGGGCGGTGCTGGCCGCGTCCATCGTGGAGAACGCGGCGCGCATGGCGGCAATCGCGGGCCAGCTCGCCGGTTTGCGCCGGGCATGGTGTGACGCGCTCAAAGCGGCGGAAACCGTCGAGGCGGCGCGCTTGGAAAATGCCGCCCGGCTCGAGGCGCTGCGCGCGATCTTCGCATGAGCCTTTACACGGATGCCCCCGCCGATTGGTGCGAGCCGATCGGCGGGGGTGACTATGTCACGCGCGGGGCGCTGCTCTGGGAAATCGGCCGCATCGGGTCGGGTCTGTGGGTCGGTGTTCCGGTCGGTTATCGCTTTGATGTGAGCGTGCCGCGCGCGCTTTGGTGGGTGATCGACCCCAACGATCCGCGCTTTCTGAAGGCGGCGGCGCTGCATGATTTCGCCTTGGGTGATCGGTGGTCGCGCGTCGCGGCGGCGGCATTGTTCGCCGAAGCCTTGGCGGCTGACGGGGTCGGGCGATGGGTGCGGCTGGCCGCAACGCTCGCCGTGATCTGCTGGCGATGGAAATAACGCGCGGGACGCGCGGACAACGAAAGGGGAAATCTTATGCCCGATAGATGGGTGCATGTCTGGGAAACCGCCGTCACATGGGCGGCGGTCATGCTGGCGTGGGCGGCGGGTGATCTGGGAAGCCGGATCATCGCGGGCGGGGCAGGCGGCGGGCTGCGGTGGGCCGCATCCGAGGGCCGCAATCTGAAAACCTTCGCGGGCGCGATCATCGCCGGGATGATCTGCGCGAAATACATGGCACCGGCGCTGGTGACGATCTGGGAAACCTACGTAGGGCCGTTCGCCGATCTGCGCGACGCGTATCAAACCTGCGGTTTCCTGTCGGGCATGATCGGCATGACCGGCGTTCGGCTGGTCGCCGCGATCATCGAAGGCCGGGCGCGGCGTCTGGTCGAGGATAGCGGCGGGGACATTCCAAAATGAAACGGGCCTTGTGGACTGTCGCGAAAGAAGAAGGGCGGGCTTGGATGGCCGCCCTTTTGATTTTGGGCCTGCTGCATTGGCTTGGCGGGCTGGCGGGCGATCGGCTCGAGGGGCAGGCGTGGCGCGATTTCGTGCCGGGTCTCAATTCAACGGGAAAGGTGGATCATGGCGATTATGAGCGTGATTGAAGCGCAGGAGCTGCTTGCGCGGGGCGGGTTCGATCCGGGGCCGCTTGATGGGATCATCGGGCGCAAGACGCAAGCGGCGCTGCGAGCCTTTCAGGTGGCGCGCGGGCTTCGCGTGACCGGCGTTCTCGACGGGGCCACCGTGCGGGCGTTGGCGGGCGATCCGGCGGCGCAAGCGCGCCTGCCGTGGATGATCGAGGCGGGCCGGGTGATGGGCCTGCATGAAGCGCGCGACAAGGCGCGGCTCTGGGCGTGGCTGAAATCGGACGGGGCGACCGTGGGCGACCCGGCGCGCGTGCCGTGGTGCGGCGATTTCGTGCAAACGGCGTTCGCGTTGTCGCTTCCTGACGAGCCGTTGCCCGGCAATCCCTATCTGGCGGCGAGCTGGGCAGGGTTCGGGATCGAGTGCGCGCCGCAATACGGCGCGGTGCTGTCGTTCTGGCGCGGTTCGCCGTCGAGCTGGCAAGGCCATGTCGGCTTCTACGCTGGCGAGGATGCCGGGCGGTTCCTCGTCATGGGGGGCAATCAATCCAACGCGGTGACGGTCTCGCCGATCGACAAGCGGCGTCTGCGCGCGGGCGGCTGTCGGTGGCCTGCCTCCTATCGCGACCCCAAGGCGGGCGCGCATCGCGTGGATTTGGGCGGCATGATCACGTCGCAGAATGAGGCTTAGGCCATGTCGAAGCTCTGGGTGGCGGTCGTCGCGCTGTCAGTCGTCGGCGCTGCCGTGGGCGGTGCTTACCTGGCCGGGCGTGTCCAAGGGCGTGCGGCGGGCTTTGCGGCGAGCGAGGCCGCGCACCAAGAGGCCACGCGCAAAGTGAATGACGAGCTGCGGCGGCTTCGCCGGGCAAGTGACGAGACGGCGGCGCGTTTGCTCGAGGAAAGCGCGGCGCGGGCCGATCTGGAAAGGGCGTTATCCGATGAAATCGCAAATGATCCTGAAAGCGGGCGCGCTGGCATTGGTTCTGACGGGCTGCGGCGTCTCGACTCCATCCGCTGACCGGATCGACCTTGCGCCGCCCCCTGCGGCGCTGCTCGAGCCTTGCGGGCGTCCGGTGCCGGTTCCCGAAACCGCCGATACCACGGGCGAGCAAGAACGGCTTTGGGG
>LULQ01000385.1_pt2 | contig 23769 bp, 23 predicted proteins | sample 728091 | NCBI WGS metagenome assembly LULQ01 (sample SAMN03860285, study PRJNA289734) | marine metagenome | biome: seawater column; feature: ocean; material: water; isolation source: Red Sea water column Station 149 - depth 10m | place: Saudi Arabia: Red Sea | collected 2011-10-15 | depth 10 m
GCCTGGGCGTGGAGGACGTCGGCCAGCGGCGTACCCCGCTCGACGGCGACGGCCACGCCCTGCGCGAACCGGGCGACGACGGGGACACCCGTGGTCGCGGCCAGCCGGTCGAACGCGACGCCGACGGGCTCGCCGGTGCGGATCTCGGCGAGCACCCGGGCCAGGTCGCGGCTGAGCTCCCCGCGGCACCGCTGGACCACGCGGTCCAGCGCTCCGACGGGGCTCTCACCGGCCGCGACCGACAGGGCGAGCAGCTCGGCGACGGTCGGGAACTCCGCGAGGATGCGGCGCTCGCGTGCCCGGACCTGGGAGGTCAGCCAGGTGTCGCGGGCCAGGACGCCCGCGGTGAACGCCACCCCGCTGACGAGCAGGTGTCCCACGACGTTGCCGCCACCGCCGAGGGTGCGCAGCAGCCCCCACGCCGCCGTGACGCCGAAGCCGACCAGGCCCCACACCACCTGCTGGACGCGGACGTCGTGGACGGTGAGGTCGAGGCCGGCCCGCTCGAGCCGGCGCCGGACGGAGGTCGCCCCGCCCAGCACCCGCTCGACGCCGTCGGCCAGCGCCCGCAGGACCGGCCCGTAGACGGCCACGGCCGCGCCGACGAGTGGAGGTGCGGGTTGCCTGCTCGGGCTCGCGGTCGGAGACACCTGGGGCAGGTCGCGGACGTAGGGCAGCACCCGGTCCGAGAGCTGCGCGCGACCCATCACCCGCAACCGGGCGATCACCAGCAGGAGTCCGGCACCCAGCGTGCCGCCGAGGACCGCTCCCCACAGGGCCGCGGTCACGACAGGATCCTCCGCTCCACGGGCAGTCGACCGATGCGCATCATCAGCCGGTAGGCGACCAGGCACAGACCGGCACCCACCGCGAGCACGACCACCCCGGCACCCGATGCGTAGCGCCGGATCACCTCGGTCTGGAACGACATCAGCAGCAGGACGACCCACGGGGCCGCGACCGCGAGGCGGGCGCCGTTGACGGTCCACGCTTGGCGGGCCTCGAGCTCGGAGCGGGTGCGGGCGTCATCGCGGAGGTAGCCCGACAGGTTGCGCAGCAGCCGCCCGAGGTCTCCCCCGCCGACGTCGCGGGCGACCCTCAGGCTCTCGCACACGCGATCCCCGACGGGGTCGGCGAGCCGTGCCTTCAGCCGGTCCAGGCAGTCGCCGAAGCGGCCGCTGACCTGGTAGTCCAGACCGAAGGCGGTGAAGGCGTCGCGGAGCGGCTCCGGGCCCCGGACACCGAGCCCGGCCACGGCGTCGGGCAACGACATGCCTGCGCGTACGGCGGAGGCGAGGTTGTCGACCGCGTCGGGCCAGACCTCGGCCAGCTCGCGCTGTCGGCGTACGGCACGGCCGCGGACGACCGCGAGCGGGAGGTAGCCCGCGATCACCCCGAACGCCAGCGCCACCGTCGGGGTGCCGGAGGCGACCTGGACCACGAGCGCGGCGAGCACGGCACTGGAGGCGCAGAGGGCGACCAGGGAGGTCGGGGTGACGCTGGTGATGCCGGCGGCGGCGAGCGTCCGGTCGAGCCGACCCGGCCCCTCACGGGTGGGTCGAGCGGTGCGCGGGACGGCGAAGGCCGACCAGATCAGCAGCAGCCCGATGCCGACGCCGAGCCCGACGAGGGCGCCCATCAGCCCTCCCCCAGCAGCCGACGCAGGTCGAGGCCGACCCGCTCGAAGCGTTCGGGGCGGGGTGGCGTGCCGTGCGCGCGGCGCAGCTCCCCGTCGCGGCGCACGAAGACCGGCTCGCACTCGATGACGCCGTTCTCGACGCGACCGGGGACGGCCACGACCTCCTCGACCCGGCGTCGGCCACGGGGGTCGAGCCCGAGGTGGACCACGAGGTCCACCGAGGTCGCGACGGTGGGCACCACGAACCGGTCGGAGATGTTCTCACCCGCCAGGAGCGGGAGGGTGCACATCTTGACCAGGGCCTCGCGGGCCGAGTTCGCGTGCAGGGTGCACATGCCGGGCAAGCCGGAGTTGAGGGCGAGCACCAGGTCCAGGCACTCCTCCGACCGCACCTCGCCCACGATGATCCGTGACGGGCGCATGCGCAGGCTCTCCTTGACCAGGTCGCGCAGCCGGATCTCTCCGGTGCCCTCGAGGCCGGCCTGTCGGGTCTGGAGGGCCACGTGGTCGGGATGGGGGAAGCGCAGCTCGTAGACCTCCTCGGCGGAGATCACGCGCTCACCGCCGGGGACCGCGGCGGCCAGGCAGTTCAGCATCGTGGTCTTGCCCGCCTGCGTCCCGCCGGTGACCAGGATGTTCAGGCCCGCACGCACCGAACCCTCCAGGAAGGCCGCCGCCTGCGAGGTGAGGCTGCCCAGCTCGACGAGGTCTGACAGGCGGGCCGCACGCAGCACGAACTTGCGGATGTTGACCGCCGAGAAGCCGCGGGAGATCCCCTCGAGCACGACGTGCAGACGGTGGCCCTCGGGCAGCATCGCGTCGACGAAGGGGCGCGAGAGATCGATGCGGCGGCCCGACGACTTCAGCATCCGCTCGACGAGCTCGTCGACCTGGGGCCGGGTCAGCATCAGGTTGGTCAGCTCGTGCCGACCACGGCGAGCCACGAAGACCCGGGTGGGATCGTTGATCCAGATCTCCTCGACCGTCGGGTCGTCGAGCAGCGGCTGCAGGGGCCCGAAGCCGCTGACCCTGGCCAGCAGCTCGCCCACGACCGCGTCGGGGTCGGCCAACGGGGCGACGGCGCCGGTCAGGGAGTGGTCGTCGTGGCGGCGTACGACGCCCTCGGCGAGGCGACGCACCACGTCGGCGTCGCGCTGGGGGTCGACCCCCTCGCGGCGGACCAGCTCACGCAGGGTCGCGTCGAGGCCGTCGACGAGCGCGTCGTGGCTGCTGTGCGCGCTCGTCCCTCCGCGTGCGCCGAGGTGGGGCGCACGGGTGTCGGCGTACGCCGAGGCAGGGCTCATCGCCATGGCCGCTCCGTCCCGAGATGAAAGAGTGATGGCCCGTCGAGGGTAGGTGCGCAGACGCATACCCAGGTCCCGGCGACCTCAACCGGCCGGAATCTGTGGATAACTCAGCCACCCCACCCGTCCCACGGGTCGCGGCGGCGTCGAGTCTGTTCGGGATCGTTCGGACACGGCACAAACGCTTGGCATACCCCCGGCAGTACCCGAGCCTTGACCCAGGCTCGGCTCAGAAAGGGGTCCCCCGACATGCCCCACACCACCGCCCGCCAGGCGCGACGTCAGTCTCGCGCCGCCGCCTGGCTGCTCGTCCTGTCCTTCCTCGTGCTGCTGGCGATGGTCGTCCTCACCAGCATCGGCTCACCCGCCTGAGACTCACGCCGCCGCGCTCGGTCGTTCAGCGCTGCGGCAGCGGCGACCGCGCGGCGCGCACCAGCAACCACACGAAGCCGGCCACCACCAGCAGGGCGAAGCCGACCAGCACGAGCACGAGTGGGGCGAGCAGGTCGTCGGCCGCACCGCCGCGCAGCGGCCCGAGAACCGGCTCGGCGAGGAGGGAGACGCCCAGCACCATCAGGTCGCCGACCCAGACCGCCCGGGCCAGCCCCGCCTCCGCAGGCAGCAGCGCCGCGACGGCCACGCACGTCGGCACCACCACCAGCGTCTGCAGCACGCCGGTGATCGCGGCCCACCACGACTCGGCGAAGGTCGGATCGGTCACGTCGGGCAGCGAGGCGAGCACTCCCGCCGCCGCGGCCACGGCAGCGATCAGGAACCCGCGGTGCCGCGACGTCAGCGGCACCAGACCGAACGTCATCGCGGCGTACCCCAGCGGGTCCGGCAGCAGGTCGAGCGCGTCGATCCGGAAGTCCAGGACCACCAGCACCATGCCGAGCGCCACCCAGCGCAGACTCCTCACGCGAGGACAGTACGACCACGGGGAGCCGGACGGTCGCCCAACCCACACCTGCGACGCCCGCGGCGCGGTGGCCGCCCCCGATGGCGCGCGCCACGACTCACGTCCGGGCGGGTGGCCCCCACCGGTAAAGTTGAAGATGTGACGACCACGCCTCCGACCCCGACCGAGCCCGTCTTCGACCCCGCCGTCCTCGGCACCCCGGAGCGACCCACCTTCGGGCTGGACACCTTCGGCGACACCGGCACCGAACCTGACGGCACACCCCGCCCGCAGGCCGAGGCGATCCGCGAGGTCGTCGCCGAGGGCGTGCTGGCCGACCAGGTCGGCGTCGACTACCTCGGCCTGGGCGAGCACCACCGCGAGGACTACGCGATCAGCGCGCCCGACGTGGTGCTGTCGGCCATCGCCGGGCAGACCGAGCGCATCCGCCTCGGGACCGGCGTGACGGTGCTGTCCTCCGACGACCCGATCCGGGTCTTCCAGCGCTTCTCCACCCTGGCCGCGATCAGCCGCGGCCGCGCCGAGGTGCAGCTCGGGCGCGGCTCGTTCACCGAGTCCTTCCCGCTGTTCGGTCTCGACCTGTCCGACTACGAGGTGCTCTTCCATGAGAAGCTCGACCTCTTCGCCCACCTGCAGCAGGAGCAGCCGCTCACCTGGCGCGGCAGCGTCCGCCCGCCCCTGGAGGAGCAGCAGGTCTTCCCCCGCACCGAGGCCGGTCTGCCGGCCTGGATCGCGGTCGGCGGCACCCCGCAGTCGGTGATCCGCGCGGCGGCGTACGGCTTCCCCCTCGTGCTGGCCGTCATCGGCGGCTCGCCGGCGGCGTTCGTGCAGTTCGCCGACCTCTACCGCCGTGCGCTGGCCGAGTACGGCCGCCCCGAGCTCCCCATCGGCATGCACTCCCCCGGCCACGTCGCGGCCACCGACGAGCTCGCGCGCGAGCAGATGTTCCCCCACCAGGCCGAGGCGTTCGGCAGGATCGGCCGCGAGCGCGGCTGGGGCCCCTACTCGCAGACCACCTTCGACCAGGGCGCCTCGCCCGAGGGCTCGATCTTCGTCGGCTCACCCGAGACCGTCGCGCAGAAGATCGCCTGGGCGGTGCGCTCGCTCGGCCTCTCCCGCTTCCAGATGAAGTACGCCGTCGGCTCGCTGCCCCACGAGCAGCGACTCGAGTCGATCCGGCTCTACGGCACCGAGGTGGTCCCGCGGGTCCGAGAGCTGCTGGCGCAGGGCTGACCACGAGCAGCCGGCTGCTGGGGAAGCAAGCGCAGGTCTTCGACGAGGGAGATCCGTGGCGCGAGCGACCTCTCGGCCGTGCGCCAGCGACCTCTCGGCCGTGCGCCAGCGACCTCTCGGCCGTGCGCCAGCGACCTCTCGGCCGTGCGCCAGCGACCTCGGCAGGTCCATGACCGTCTGCTCGGTCATCCGGGCCGGGAAGGCGCGCAGCAGCTTCCCGCGCATCCGCAGCGCGGTCCGCGAGAGCGTCTCCAGCGTCGGGGGCGGGGCGTCGTAGCCGAGGGCATCGCGCAGCGGCTGGTCCATCAGCGCACGGGAGAACATCTCCACGGCGGGACCGGCGAGCTTGGGGTACCAGGTGAGCATCAGGGCGAGCGTCGAGTCGGCGACGCGGCGGCCGCCCTCGTCGTAGGCGAAGTGCTCGCGCTCGTAGTCGTCCATCACCTGCGAGAAGCCGAGGTAGGTCTCGGGGATGTCGGGAATGTTCATGTGCCGGCCCAGCGCGCGGTAGTAGTTCACCGAGGCGACCAGCTCGTGGTCGGTGAACGGCCGCTTGCCGTAGACGTCGAGCCAGCGCTTGGGCACCACCACGAAGGTCGAGAGCACGTAGAGCATCTCGTGGACGGGGATGTCGTAGGCGCGGTGCATCTGGTTGATCCGCCGGATCGCCGCGCGTGCGTCGGGGTCGTCGAAGCCCTTCTCGGCCGGCACCTCGAGCAGCAGCGCGGTGTCGTCGTAGCGCTTCTGGCAGTTGCCGGTGAACTGTCCCGTCGCGTCGAGCAGGGCCCCGATGCCGGGCACGGCGTAGGTGCGGAACAGCGCGAACGAGAGCGCCTGGTTCATGTCCCAGGGGAACTCGTAGGCCACCGCGTTGCGGTAGATCTCGCGGTAGTCGGTCTCGGGGTCGAGCCGGTCGTTGACCTGCCGCCAGTGGTCCTTGGGCACGCCGCCGAAGGTCTTGCCACGCACTCGGAGCTCCATGACGACCAAACTAGAGCAAACGCTCCACTTCTGGCTAGGGGGTGGCTACGCTCCTGCCATGCGTACGCCGCTGCAGACCCGCTCGGAGTCCTCCGCGGACCGGATGCTCGCCGCGACGCTGGCGCTGCTCGACGAGGGCGGGCAGGCCGCGGTGACCGTGGCCGCCGTGGCCCGTGCCGCCGGCACCTCCAACGGCTCCCTCTACCACCGCTTCGGCGACCGGCACGGCCTGCTACTGGCCGCCCAGGGCCGCGCGCTGGGGGCCATCGAGGCCGAGACCGCGACCGCGTTCGCCGAGGCCGACACCGAGCCCGACGACGAGCGCGCCGTCTCGCTGCTGGCCACGGCCGCGGTCGACCTGTTCGTGCGGCACCGGGGCAGCCTGCGGGCGTTCCTCGTCGACGCCGTGGAGTCCGAGGAGGTCGAGGCGGCCTCGACGGCGTTCACCCACCGGCTCGCCGACACCGTGACGCGGTGGTTGCAGCTGCGGTTCGACTGCGGCGTACCCGCTGCGCAGGCGGCGTGGCGGATGCTCTTCGCGCTCGGGGCGAGCCGGGCGCTCTTCGACGACGACGCGATCTCCGCGACGCCGCTCTCCCCCGGCGCGCTCGCCGACGCGCTCGGTCGCGCCGTGCTCGCGGTGGTGCGCTGAGGGACAGACCGCCTCGTGTGGTCCAGCGCGGCCCAGGGACCGCGCTCAGCCACGCAAGCCGGGGTGGGGCCTCAGGCGGAGGGGATCTCCAGGCGGAAGCCGACGCCGCGCACGGCGACGACCTTCTCGCTGACCCCGGCGGTGTCGAGCTTCTGGCGCAGGCGCCCGATGGTGACGTCGAGGGTCTTGGTCGAGCCGTACCAGTTCTCGTCCCACACGTCGGCCATCAGCCGGCCGCGGGAGACCACCTTGTCGCGGTTGGCGACCAGGATGTTGAGGACGTCGAACTCCTTGCCCGTCAACGGGACCTCGGTCTCGCCGGCGAAGACGCGGCGCGCGGCGACGTCGATGTGCAGGCCCTCCGGGTCACCGTTCGTCTCCTCGCGCGGCGTGCCGTGGGTGCGGCGCAGCAGCGCCCGGACGCGGGCCTGCAGCTCGGCGAGGCCGAAGGGCTTGGCGAGGTAGTCGTCGGCACCGGTGTCGAGACCGACGACACGGTCGAGCTCGCCGGCACGCGCGGTCACGATCATGATCGCGCCGCCGAACCCGCCCTCACGGGCCATCTTGCAGACCTCCAGGCCGTCCATGTCGGGCAGGCCGAGATCGAGGATCATCACGTCGGTGGGGGTGCCGGCGACGTCGGCCAGCGCCTTCTCGCCGCTGTCGACCCAGGCCACGTCGTAGCCCTCGCGCTCCAGGGTGCGCACGAGGGGGAAGGCGATGTCCTCCTCGTCCTCCACGACCAGCACCCGGTGCTCCATGGCCCGAACAATAGGACACCGGACCGACCCGGGCGGGGGACCATCCGACCCTTTACCTTCGTGCGTCCCCAGCGGCACACCCGCCGGGGGGGGGTGTCAGGAGGTGATCTCCCAGGCGTAGGAGATGCTCTCGGCGGACCGCAACGAGGGGGCGTCCTCGGGCAGCGACACGCGGAAGGTGAAGCTGACCCGGCCGCCGGCCGGGATCCATCCCTGGTCGGTCGTGACGTCGCTCATCGCCCCCAGACGGCCGTCGTAGAGACGCACGCCCTCGCGCTCGATGGTGAGGTTGACGCCGTCGGCGTCGTGGTCGACCGCGTCGCCGGTCTCGGTCATCGTCAGTCGCGCCGGGGCGGAACCGGGGTTGGAGATCGAGATCGAGCGGGTCACGGTGTCGCCCGCGGCGAGGTCGGAGACCACCAGCGAGGCCTGGGCCCCGTCGGACTCGAGGGTCACGCCCTCGGACGAGCCGTTCGCGTTGCTCAGCGGGATGCCCGAGAGCCACAGCACGCCCCCCAGGACGGCTGCGCCGACCGGCACGACCGCGAGTCTCATGTTCTCCGACTTCATGTCATCCACGCTACGAGCGGGTCGGCACGATGTGTTCTCGCTGCGTGCACACGGGTTCCACGGTTGGGTAACAGCCCTCCACACACCTCCGAGGAGGGTCAGGAGGGGGTCAGGAGAAGAGGTCGCCCAGGTCCGCCACCCGCTCGAGGACCTCCTCCATCCGCACCTGCTCGAGCCCGACCGGGTCCTCGGCACCGGCCTCGACCTCGGCCCACGACACGGGGGTCGCCACGAAGGGCTTGTCGCGTCCCCGCAGGGAGTAGGGCGTGATGGTCGTCTTCGACGAGGCGTTCTGCGACCAGTCCAGGAACACCTTGCCGCTGCGACGCGCCTTGGTCATCGTCGCGGTCACCAGCCGCGGGTGCGCGGCCTGCAGCTCCTCGGCGACCTCGCGGGCCAGCGCCGTGGACTCCTCCCCCGGCAGCCGGCGCGGCAGGTCGGCGTACAGGTGCAGGCCCTTGCTCCCGCTGGTCACCGGCCGCGCGTCGAGGTCGCGCTCGGCCAGCTTCTCGCGCACCATCAGCGCCACCTGGCAGCACTCGTGCAGGGTCGCGGGCTCACCGGGGTCGAGGTCGATGACGATCCGGTCGGCGTTGCGGGGGCGGCCGTTGCGGCCCACGCGCCACTGGTGGACGTGCAGCTCCAGGGCGGCCAGGTTGACCAGCCAGGTCAGCGTGGCGAGGTCGTCGACGACCGGGAACACCAGCCGGTCGCCGTGCCGGCTCTCCCCGCGCGACCCCGTGGTCGGGACGCTCACCGTCCGCACCCACGACGGCGTCCCCTGCGGGACGTTCTTCTCGAAGAAGCTGCCCTCCGCCACGCCGTGCGGCCAGCGGATGCGCGTCACCGCGCGGTCGGCCAGGTGCGGCAGCAGGGTGGGCGCCACCTGCGCGTAGTAGTGCAGCACCTCGCCCTTGGTCGTGCCCGTGCGCGGGTAGAGCACCTTGTCGAGGTTGCTCAGCCGCAGCGTCCGGCCCTCGACGTCGACGTGCACCTCCTCCCTGGGCTGCTTGGCCGGGCTCACGACTGGTCCTCGAGGTCGGCGGGGTCGAGGTCCTCGCGCACCCCCCGGTACGACGGTTGGCGCAGGCGTGCGTAGCCGACCCCGTGCGTGTCCACGTCGATGACCAGCACCGGCTCGACCCACGTGGTGCCGGCGGCGTCGACCCGCGGCACCTCGTCCACGAACGGGCTGCTCGCCCGCGTCAGCCCGGCGACCGCCTCGGTGAGCATGCGTGACACCTTGCCACCGATGCCGCTGCCGACCCGGCCGCGGTAGACCAGCCCGTCGGCGGTGGGCTCCCCCACGAGCAGCGAGGCCAGCCGGTCCGAGGTGCCCTCCTGGGGACGCCAGCCACCCACGACGTAGGAGCGACGGTGGCGGTGCGCCAGCTTGCGCCAGTGCGGCGAGCGGGCGTCGAAGGTGTAGCGCGAGGACAGCCGCTTGCTCACGACGCCCTCCAGCCCCTGGGCGCGGGTGGCCTCCAGGAGCATCTGCCCGTCGTCGTACGGCTCGGGGACCTGCCAGGGCGCGAGGTCGAGGGCTGCCAGGCGCGCGCGCCGCTCGCTGAGCGGGAGCCCGGTCAGGTCCTCGCCGTCCACGCGGAGCAGGTCGAAGACCATGTAGGTGGCCGGGAGACCGGCGGCCAGCCGGGTCGCGGTGCTGGCGCGGCGCACGTGCATCCGGTCCTGAAGCACCCGGAAGTCCGGCAGCCCCCGCTCGTTGAGCGCGATGATCTCGCCGTCGACGAGTAGGTCCCGCGGCCGCGTCGACCCGGGCACGAGCGCCTCGTGCGGGAGCGCCACGTCGGGCCAGGCGACGGTCACGTCGTTTGCGTTGCGGCTCCACAGCCGCACCTGCCCGTCGGTGACCTCGGCCAGGATCCGCACGCCGTCCCACTTGACCTCGTGAGACCACTCCGCGCCGACGGGGACGGCGTCGGTCTTGGTCGCGAGCATGGGGCGGGGCACGGGCACCCCCGCATTGTGACCGTCGGGGCGATGACTTTCACTCGCCCCACGGGTCACACTGGGCACCATGCGTGCCATTTGGAAGGGCTCGGTCTCGTTCGGGCTGGTCAGCGTCCCGGTGAAGCTCTACTCCGCGACCGAGTCCCACGACGTCTCCTTCCGCCAGGTGCACGCCAAGGACGGCGGCCGCATCCGCTACCAGCGCATCTGCTCCCTGGACGGCGAGGAGGTGGCCTACGCCGACATCGCCAAGGGCTACGAGACCGAGGACGGCGAGATGGTCATCCTCACCGACGACGACCTCGCCGAGCTGCCCGTCACGTCCTCGCGCGAGATCGCGGTCGAGAAGTTCGTGCCCAGCGACCAGATCGACCCGCTGCTCTTCGAGAAGTCCTACTACCTCGAGCCCGAGAAGACCGGCGCCAAGCCCTACGCGCTGCTGCGCCAGGCGCTGCAGGACGCCGACCGGATGGCCGTCGTGACCGTCGCCCTGCGCCAGCGCACCACCGTGGCCGTGCTGCGGGTGCGCGAGACCGAGGCCGGCGACGTGATCGTGCTGCAGACGATGATGTGGCCCGACGAGATCCGTGTCCCGGACTTCAGCGTCGAGGTCGGCGAGGTCAAGGACGCCGAGGTCAAGATGGCCAACATGCTCGTCGAGACGCTCTCCGGCGACTTCGACGCCAGCGAGTTCTCCGACGACTACGCCGACGCCGTCGAGGCGCTGGTCAAGGCCAAGATCGAGGGCGGCGAGGTCGAGCGGACCCCCACCTCCACCAAGACCTCCGGCGAGGTGGTCGACCTGCTCGCCGCCCTGCAGCGCTCGGTCGACGCGGCCAAGAAGGGCCGGGGCGAGGACACCTCCGAGGAGGCCGAGGAACCGGCCGAGAAGGCCGCCGCGAAGAAGACGACCAAGAAGACCGCGGCGAAGAAGTCGACGAAGAAGGCTCCCGCGAAGAAGGCGGCCACCAAGAAAACCGCAGCGAAGAAGACCGCAGCCAAGAAGTCGACGAGCAAGAAGACGGCCAGCAGGAAGACGGCGGCCAAGAAGGCCTCCTGACCGCGTCCTCCCCGCGGCTCAGCGGGCGTCGGGGATGCGCTGGTGCAGCCGATGCATCACCGCGTCGGTGAGCCTCGGCGCCAGCAGCCCCATCGCCTCGCCGACGTACCCGACCGGGTGTCCCCATGCGGGCGGCAGGTCCTCCATGATCCGCAGCACCTGCTGGCCGGCCTGCTCGGCGGTCATCGCGCGCTGGTTCTCGTACTCCTTGGTGGGCGCGATCATCGGCGTCTTCACGAGCCCGAAGCGCATGTTGGTCACGTGCACGCCGTCCGAGCGCGCCTCGCGGGCCAGGATCCGGCCCCAGGTGTCGATCGCGGACTTGGAGGCGAGGTAGGCCGAGAACTTGGGGGCCTTGATCTGCACGCCCCACGACACGACGTTGACGACGTGCCCGAAGCCCTGCGCGCGCATGGCGGGCAGCAGCCCCATCGTGAGCCGCACTGGGCCGAAGTAGTTGATCGCCATCGTCCGCTCCACGTCGTGGAAGCGGTCGGCGCTCTCGGACAGCGAGCGGCGGATCGACCGACCGGCGTTGTTGACCAGGTGGTCGACCGCGCCGTGCTCGGCCAGCACCCGGACCACCAGCGCGTCGACGGCCTCGCCGTCGGTCAGGTCGCAGGAGTACGTCGCTGCCTGCCCCCCCAGCGCCCGCCCCTGCTCCGCGCCCCGGTCCAGCTCCTCGGCGCGGCGCGCGACGAGCAGGACCTTCGCACCGGCCCGCGCGGCGGCGTACGCCGTGTGCTCGCCGATCCCCGAGGAGGCCCCCGTCACCAGGACCGTGCGGCCCGCCACGGGTGAGGGAGCGCCGCGCAGGCGGCGCAGCAGGCGGGCCGGCGTGGCGGTGACGGTGGCGGGGAGGGCGGAGGGCAGCAGGTCGAGCACGGGGGCATCCTCGCACCCGGCCGGGAGGCCGACCCGGGACGACCACAGGCGCTCGCGCCCACCCGGTCGGCGGCGTGACCGCCAGCCCACTCCGGGTGAGCCAGGGGTGTTGTCCGCTCGGGGACGCTTGTCCGCAGAGTGTCGGAGTGGGTCCCTGTGGACCGGTGGACGAGGAGTGGAGATGGAACGCGGGGAGTACCTCGTCGTCATGGGCCTGTGCCTGCTGATCACGCTGCCCCTGGAGCTGCTCCTCGGGGCACGCGTCTGGCGGCGTCCGCGGCGGCTGCTGGTCGCGATGGCGCCGCTCGTGCTGGCCTACAGCATCTGGGACATCGCGATGATCGCCGCGGGCTCGTGGTCCTACTCCGAGGAGAAGCTGACCGGCATCCTGCTGCCCTTCGAGATGCCGCTGGAGGAGCTGGTCTTCTTCATCGTCGTGCCGATCTGCGGCCTGCTGACGCTGGAGGCCGTCGGCAACGTGCTGACCGCGCTCGGGCGACTGCGCGCCGGGGAGCCGCTCGGCCGGGTCCTCCGTGACCTGCCGCACGGCGGCGGGCCCCGCCCCGCTCCGTCGGCGAGCACCGAGGAGAAGGTGGCCTGATGGGGATCTACACGCTGACCGCGCTCGTCTCGGTCGTCGTCGTGCTCGCGATCGAGCTGCTGTGGCTGCGCACCGGCATCCTGCGCACCTGGCGCTACTGGCTGGCGATGGCCATCGTCATGGGCTTCCAGGTCCCCGTCGACGGCTGGCTGACCAAGCTGTCGGACCCGCTGGTGCTCTACAACGAGGCCGACATGACCGGCGTCCGCGCCCCCTGGGACATCCCGGTGGAGGACTTCGCCTTCGGTTTCGGCATGGTGACCCTCGCCATGGTGCTGTGGGTGCACGCCGGGCGGCGCGAGGAGCGGCGCTCGGGCACCGGCGACGGCGCCGGCGACAGCGGACGACGACAGGAGCAGCGCGCATGACCGAGCTCGCCGGGGGCACCGTCCCCTCCGCCTTCGACCGGGTGGCGCGCAGCTACGACCTCATGGTCGCGCTCAGCCCGGGCTACCACGCGCAGCTGCGCTCCTCCGCCCGTGCGCTTGTGGAGGCCCTGCCCGCCACGCCGGGCCGGCGCCCCAGGGTCGTCGACCTCGGCTGCGGGTCCGGGGCCTCGACCGCCGCGCTCGTGCGCGCGCTCGACGAGGCCGGCGTGGACGCCGAGGTCGTCGGGATCGACGGGTCTGCCGGGATGCTCGATCAGGCCCGCGGCAAGACCGCGCTGGCCCGAGCCGACTTCCGCCAGGCCGACGCCGAGCGGCTGACCGGGGCCGAGCTGGGTCCCGTGGACGGCGTGCTGGCGGCGTACCTCGTGCGCAACGTGAGCTCCCGCGACCGCCTCCTCGGCGAGGTGCTCGACGTGCTGACCGACGGCGGCGCGCTGGTCGTGCACGACTACAGCGTCCGGGAGAGCAGGATCGCCACCTGGGCCTGGCACCTGACCTGCTGGCTGGTCGTGATCCCGCTGGGGTTCGTGACCGCTCCCGGCAGCCCGATCTACCGCTACCTGTGGCGCAGCGTCCTGGACTTCGACGGCGTCCAGGGCCTGGCCGGGCGGCTGCGTGCGGTCGGGTTCACCGACGTCGAGCACCGCTCCGCCACGGGCTGGCAGCGCGGCCAGGTGCACACGTGGCGCGCAAGGAAGCCCCGATGAGCTCCTTCCTCCCCGCCCTTACCACGCCGTACGCCGCCGGCGGCCGGCTCCCGCGCGGCGCCTGGCGCCCGGGGCGCGACCGGCGCGCCGAGCACCAGCCCGCTCCTCCGGCCGGCCTGCGCGAGGACGGCGGGCGGCACCGCGTCGCCGTCGTCGGTGGCGGGATCGCCGGCCTCGCGGCCGCGACCGCCTTGGCCGAGCGCGGCGTGCGGGTCGAGCTGCTGGAGTCCACCTCCCGCCTCGGCGGCCGCGTGGCGTCGTGGCAGGTCGAGGTCGACGGCTCGTCGGTGGCGATGAGCCGCGGCTTCCACGCCTTCTTCCGGCAGTACTACAACCTGCGCGCGCTGCTGCGCCGCGCCGACCCGTCGCTGACCGCGCTGCGGGCCGTGAGGGACTACCCGTTGCTCGCGGCCGAGGGCATGCGCGACTCCTTCACCCACATCCCACGCACACCGCCGTGGAGCGTGATGGGCTTCGTGCTCCGCTCCCCCTCGTTCACGGCGCGCGACCTGGCCCGCGTGGACGTGGCCGAGGCGCTCGGCCTGCTCGACGTCGCCTTCCCCGAGACGTTCTCCGCCCTCGACGGGCGCAGCGCCGCCGACGTGCTGGACCGGCTGCGCTTCCCCGACCGCGCCCGGCACCTGGCGCTGGAGGTCTTCGCGCGCAGCTTCTTCGCCGACCCCCGGGAGTTCTCCGGCGGGGAGCTGGTCGCGATGTTCCACACCTACTTCCTCGGCTCGGCCGAGGGGCTGCTCTTCGACGTCGCCGCCGACGACTTCGACACCGCCCTGTGGTCGCCGCTGGCCGCGCACCTGGAGCGGCTCGGCGCCTCGGTGACCCTGGACTCCCCCGTGCGCGCTCTGGAGGAGCACGGCGAGGGTGTCGTGGTCGTCACCGACGACCGCAGCCTCCAGGTCGACGCGGTCGTCGTGGCGACCGACCGGCGCCCGCTGCAACGACTGGTCGAGGGCGCCCCCTGGCTCGGCGCCTCCTCCTTCCTGGAGATGCTCGAGGACGGCGCGCGCGACTGGGCCGTCCGCCACGGGGGGTCGGTCGTCGAGCTGCACGCCTACGCCCTGCCCGCTGACCTCGCCGTCGACAAGGCGGCCCTGCGCCAGGTGCTCTGGCGCGAGCTGCTGCGGGTGCACCCCGGGCTCGACGGCGCCCGGGTCCTCGGCGAGGAGCTGCTCGTGCGCGAGGACTGCCCCCTGGTCGGCACCGACCCGTGGGCCACCCGCCCCGGGGTGCGTACGCCGGACCCACGGGTCGTCCTGGCCGGCGACGGCACCCGGTGCGAGCTGCCCGTCGCGCTCATGGAGCGCGCCGCCACCACAGGGTTCCAGGCCGCGGACACGCTCCTCGCCCGCTGGGACGTCGCCGGCCACGGCACCTGGAGCCCGCCGCTGCGCGGTCGGGTCCCGGGCGCGGGCGCCCTGCGTCGTACCCTCTCGCGCGGCTGAGCCCAGGCTCAGATCCCGTAGGACTCCCCGCGCGCGCGGAGCAGCCAGGGACGCTCGGCGTAGACCATGTCGTCGACCCACAGGCGACGCGCGGTGTGGCGCATCGCCGGCTGGAGCAGGCTGGAGACGGCGCGGGCGGCCCTGAACCTTGGGCGGTCGGAGTGGGCGATGGTGGCCTCGACCATCATCGTGCGCGGCTTGCCGTCGGGGCCCGGCCCGATCGGGGTCGCGTGCGTCTCCACGACGCTGCCGGCGCCCTCGCCCTCGGTGATCGTCATGACGATCGTGCGGGCGTCGGGGCAGGCGAACTCGGCCCGCACCGGCACGCCCCAGCGCCGGCTCAGCCGGAACGTCACGTCGACGGTCAGGACCTCGTCGTCGCTGGCGGACTCGTCGACCTCGAGGTGGCTGAAGGCGTAGGGGTGGAACCACGAGCCGTGCCAGGGGTCGAGCCGGTTGGCGATGATGTCCCGCGGCTCGCAGGTGCCGGGCAGTTCCACGACCGCCGCCACGGAGCGGGCCAGCGGCGGGCGGGCGGTGATCCGCGGCAGGTCGGAGGGCGTCTCGCCGGGGGTGGGGACGCGGACCCAGAGCAGCACGCCGTCGTCGTGGGCGGCGTACGCCGGCCAGCCGGGCTGCCCCTCGGGGGCCAGCGCGAGACCGTGCCAGCGGCAGTGCAGCTTGTCGCCGAACACCTCGCAGTCGGTGAGCAACGCGCCCAGGTGGGGGCAGGAGCCGGGACCGGCTGCGACCCCGGTGCTCGTGCGCCAGAGCACGACCTCGCGGCCCGCGACGGAGCGGGTGATGCTGGTCGTGCCGAGCGCGGTGGACGGCCCGACGGTGTACCACCCGCCGGGGTCGCGGGCGAGGGCCACGTCGAGGGCGGCCCGGATGCGGGCCGGCTTCGCGTGCTGCCACGACGGCTCGAGCTGGTCGCGCCGCGGCATCGGCTTCAGGGCGCTCGGGATGCGCGGCGGGGTCTCGTGTCTTGCTCCGCTCGCACCTCGACCAGCGGTGGACGGCGAGGTGCGCAGTGCACCGGCCGCGGTGACGCCGAGGGCCGCGCCGGCGAGGGCGGCCTTGCGCCAGGTGGGGACGACGACCCGCTCTCCGAAGACGTCGTAGCCGGCGTCCTCGATCCGGTCCAGGATGCCGGCGTACAGACGGCGGGCGGTGCCGACGCAGCGGCGCGAGGCGTCCGGGAGCAGAGCCAGGCCGCGATCGGCCTCGGCGTACAGCCCGCGGTTGCGCTCGACCTCGAAGGCCATCAGGGCGCGCCACGAAGCGTCGGCCCGGCGTCGGGCGGGGTCGGCGCCGAAGCGCTCGAGGTCCTCCTGCGGGATGTAGACCCGGCCGCGGTCGAGGTCCTCGGCGACGTCCCGCAGGAAGTTGGTCAGCTGGAAGGCGTTGCCGAGCGCGCGTGCCGGCTCCTTGGCCGAGGCCGAGCTCGGCTCGAGGACGGGCAGCATCATCTCCCCGATGACCGCGGCCGAGCCCTCCATGTAGCCGAGCAGGTCCTCCCAGGTGTCGTACGTCGTGGTGGTGAGGTCCTGGGCCATCGCCCCGAAGAACCGCTCGAAGCACTCCGGGTCGATCCGGGTCTCCCGGACGGTGCGGGCGACGGCGGCCAGCACCGGGTCGGGGCTGGTGCCCTCCTGCACGGCGCGCATGAACGCGGCCTGGAAGTCGGCCAGCGCCTGCTCGGTCGCGGCGACCTGCCCCGGGTCGGTGGCTCCCGGGGCGTCGACGATGTCGTCGGCGAGGCGGCACAGCGCGTAGACCGCGTGGACGTGCCGGCGGCGCTCCTTGGGCAGGATCGCCGCGCCCCAGTAGTACGTCGTGCCGTGCCGCCGGGTGAGCTCCGCGCACCGGCGGTAGCCCTCGACGAGGTCCGGCTCCACCACGGACGTCGCGACCGCTGACACCTCAGGCCACCTCGGTACGGCGCGCCGCGCGCGGCTTCCAGGCGGGGGCTGCCGGGAGGTAGTCGGTGACCCGCTGGGCGGCCAGCTTGCCGGAGACCAGCACCATCGGGACGCCGACGCCGGGGGTCGTGCCGGAGCCGGCGAAGAAGAAGCCGGGCACGCGCTTCTCGACGTTGGACGGCCGGAACGGGCCGGTCTGGGCGAAGGTGTGGGCCAGCGCGAACGGCGTGCCGCGCTCCATGCCCTGGGCCTCCCAGTCGACGGGGTCCACGAGCTCCTCGGCGACGATGTCGGTCGGGTAGCCCTCGCGCTCCAGGAAGCGCTCCAGCTCCTCACGGGTGCGGCCGCGCTGGGTCTTCCAGTCCACGACGCCGTCGAGGTTGGGGGCGGGCTCGAGGACGTAGAGGACGTGCGAGCCGTCGGGGGCGAGCGAAGGGTCGCTCATCGTCGGGACCGTGACCAGGCGCGAGGGGTCCGGCATCATCCGGCCCTGCTTGATCAGGGCGTCGAAGGAGGAGTCCCAGGCGTCGGCGAAGTGGATGTTGTGGTGCCGGGTCCCCTCGGGGAGCCCGCCGCGGACGCCGACGTGCCACACGACGGCCGAGGGCGAGTACTTGCCCTTCTTCACGACCCGCGGCGGCGCGAGGTCGGGGAGCAGGCGCCGGTAGGCCACCGGCAGGTCGAGCGTGCATACGACGGCGTCGGCGGCCAGCCGCTCACCGCCCTCGGAGTCGCCCTCGATGACGATGCCGGCGACGGCGCCGTCGGCGCGGCGCAGCACCTCGGTGACCCGCTGGCCCAGGCGCAGCTCGACACCGGCGTCCGTGGCCGCCTTGGCCAGGGCGTGCGGGACCGCCGACATGCCGCCGTCGGGGAACCAGACGCCCTCGATGCAGTCCATGTAGGTGATGACCGCGTAGAGGGCCAGCGCCGAGGACGGCGGCAGCCCGGCGTACATCGCCTGGAAGGTGAAGAGCCGGCGCAGCCGGTCGTCGGCGAAGCGGCGCCGGACGTTGGGCCCGAGCCGGCCGAAGCCACCGAGGCCCAGCAGTCTCGCGGCGGCGGCCGGCGAGGAGACGAGGTCGAGCGGGCTGTCGAAGTTGGCGTCGATGAAGTGCGGCATCTCGACGTCGTAGAGCTTCTTCAGCCACGCGCTGAAGTCGTCGAAGGCGGCCGCGTCGGCGGGCCCGCAGACGGTGCGGATCTCCTCGCGCATCGCCTCGTGGCCGTGGCGCACGAGGATCTCGGAGCCGTCGGCGAACTTCGCCCGGTACGCCGGGTCGAGCATCCGCATGGGGAGCAGGGCGTCGAGGTCGCCACCGGCGGCGGAGACCACGTCGTCGAGCAGCCCGCGCATGGTGAGCACGGTCGGGCCGGTGTCGAAGGTGTAGCCGTCGCGGTCGATCCGACCGGCGCGCCCGCCCGGGGCGTGCTCGGCCTCGACCACGACGACCTCGTGGCCCGAGCGGCTGAGGTGGCAGGCCGTCGCGAGACCGGCCAGGCCGGCCCCGATCACCACCACGCGGCTCATCGGGTCCTCCAGCACACGCTGTCGGCGACCTGGCGCAGGCCCGCGACCCCGGCGGGGTGCAGCGCGGGCTCCTCGAGTGCTGCAAGGGCGCTCGCGTGGCTGCGGCGTACCTGCTCCTCGGCCCGCTCGCGGACCCCGGTGCTCTCCATGATCTGTGCTGCCTCCTCGACGTCGCCGTCCTCGTGCTGCTGGTTCCTGATGCGGGCGACCAGGTCCGCGGCGCGGCCGGTCGCCTCCTGCTCCGCCCACGCGAGCAGCACGGTGGCCTTGCCCGCGCGCAGGTCGTCGTGGGCGGGCTTGCCGGTGAGCTCGGGGTCGCCCCAGACGCCGAGCAGGTCGTCGCGCAGGGCGAAGGCCTCGCCCAGGTGCGCGCCGTACTCCCCCAGGGCGTCCAGCACCTCGGACCCGGCGCCGGCCGCGACCGCACCGAGCTCGAGCGGGCGCTGGATGGTGTAGCCGCCGGACTTGGCCCGGGCCACGGCCCAGGCGCGGGCCTCGGCGTTCGCGCCGCCACCCGCGGCCGCCTCCGACAGGTCGAGGACCTGCCCGCGCACGAGCTCGACGCTGGTGCGCCACCACAGGTGCCGCACCGGCTGGGCGAGCTCGGCGACGATCGCGTCGGCCTCCATGTGGGCCAGGTCGCCGACGAGCACGGCCACGGACGCGCCGTAGCGCAGCGCGTCGTCGCGACCACCGGCAGCGCGATGGCAGTCGCTGGCGGACACGTGGGTGGCGGGACGGCCGCGGCGCGTGGTCGAACCGTCCATCACGTCGTCCTGGGCGAGGCCGAAGGCGTGCAGCAGCTCCAGGGCCGCCCCGATGCGCACGGGCACCGTCGGGTCGGCGCCGGACTCCGTGCCGCCGGCGGCCAGCCAGCCCCAGTGGCACATGAGCGGGCGGAAACGCTTGCCGGCGCCGAGCACGAGCTCGGCGAGGATGCCGGGCAGGCCCTGCTCGCCGAGCACCGGGTCGGCGTCACCGACCAGCGGCTCGGGCCCGGGCCCGCGGCGCCACTCCCCCGCCAGGCGGTCCAGGCGCAGCCGGAGCAGCTCCTCGACCGCGGCGAGCGCCTCGGCGCCGGCCTGCGCGGCGTGAGGGGTGGTGGGTGCGGTCGGCGCCTCGGCCCTGGCACCGGCCCGCGCCGCGCGCGCACGACGCGTCGCCGGCGGGGCGAACATCTCGGCGGTCACCGGAGGGCTCCCGTGCTGCGGGTGGCCAGCGAGCGCAGGTCGTCGCCGGCGAGCGCGCCCAGCTGGGCGACCTGCAGGACCATCCAGGGACTCAGCAGGAACGGGGACGCCTCCGCGGTGCGGCGTACGTCGGACCAGTCCAGCCAGGCGTGCTCGGCGACCTCTGCGGGGTCGGGCCGGGGCTCGGTGCCGACCGGGACGACGGTGAGGTGGACCGGGCAGATCTCGTTCTCCACGACACCCGAGGCGTCGACGGCGCGGTAGCGGAAGTCGGGGAGCACGACGTCGAGCCCGCCGACCTCGAGCCCGAGCTCCTCGGCGGTGCGCCGGCGCACGGCGGCCTGCACCGGCTCCCCCGGCCTGGGGTGCCCGCAGCAGGAGTTGGTCCAGACCCCGGGCCAGGCGGTCTTGCCGGTCGCGCGGCGGGTCAGCAGCAGCCGACCGTCCGTGTCGACGACGTACAGCGAGAAGGCGAGGTGGAGCGGGGTCTCACGGGTGTGGACCCGGGTGCGGGGGGCCGTGCCGGTCGGTCGACCCTCCTCGTCGAGGAGCACGACCAGGTCGGAGGGGTGTGGAGCGGCGTCCTGCGGGGTATCCCCCTGGGCGCCGACCACGTCGGTCGATGCCGCCGCGCCGTGCGCGAGTGGGCTCATCGTGGGCTCGCTCTCTGGTCGCTACGGCTGCACGTCTGCAACGAACGTAGGCAGACGCATCCCAGGACAGGTCACCCAACAGGGTGCCCGGCCGGTCACACCGCAGCCGGCGAGGAGCGGCGGACCGGGGCCTAGACGCTCTCCCAGCGGAAGAGCTTGGCCGCGACCAGCGTGACCACGAGTGCGAACGCCGCGAGGATCCCAAGCACCGGCAGGGCGGCGGCCGGGCCCTCTCCCCGGACCATGACGTCGAGCATGCCATCGTTGAGGTGCTTGAGCGGCATCAGGTCCGAGATGGTCTGCAACCACCGCGGCGCCCCGTCGAGGGAAAAGAAGGAACCGCTGAGGAACGCCATCGGCAGCACCATGAAGTTGGCGGCGTTGACCGCCGCCTCCGCCGTGGTGGTGAGCGCGCCGGCGAGCAGGCCGAGGGCCATGAAGCACAGCGTCCCGACCAGGACCAGCGGCACGGCCATCCACCAGGAGCCGGTGAGCGACAACCCGAAGAACGCCATGCCGACCCCGAGGAAGATCGCGGTCTGCACCAGCGCGATGCCGAGCGTGACCACGACGCGCGCGGACACGATGGTGCGCGTGCGCACCGGCGCCAGCTGGAGGCGCCGCATCAGCTTGGTCTGCCGCCACCCCTGCAGGGTCGCGGCCGCGCCGATCGCCGCACTGGTCGCGATCGCCCAGCCCAGCAGGCCGGGCGTCACGAACTGGATCACGGTCAGCGACTCGTCCTCCACCCGCTCCACGTCGAGCGCGAACGGCACCGCCGAGCCGGCCTCCTGCGCGAGCAGCGCAACGTTGGTGCCGTCCACGAGGGCCCTGAGGGTCGCCTGCGTGACGGCAGCCTGCACCTGGTCGGTCTGCGTGTAGTGCGCCACCAGGGTGCCGCCGTCCTGGCGCAGCGCGACGTCGGCGTCACCGCTGCGCACCTGCTCCAGGGCGGTGTCGAGGTCGTCGACCCGGCGTACGTCGAAGGCCGCGTCGAACGCGTCGCGGGCCTCCGGGGACAGTGCCTCGACCAGCGCGAGGTCGCCGACCTGCACCAGCTCGGCGGCCGGCTGCCCGCGGTCGGACAGCACGCCACCGAAGAAGACCAGGAACATCAGCGGGAAGACGACCGCGAAGAACAGCGAGGCCCGGTCGCGGACGAAGCCGCGCACGATCGCCGCGGCGATGGCGGAGAAGGCCCTCATGCTCGGTAGCTCCGTCCGGTGAGCGCGAGGAAGACGTCCTCGAGGGTCCCGGTCTGCACCCGCACCCCGTCGAGGGCGCCGAGCTCCCCGAGCCGGGCCACCACGTCGGCGGGGTGCCGGGTGGTGAGCACCGTGCCGTCGGGCCCCACCTCGACCGACTCGGTGCCGGCGATGCCCCGGGCCCCTGCCTCGTCGAGCTGGCCGGGGGCCACGATGATGCGGGCGGGGGCGTCGAGGTGGCGCACCAACTCGGCCGGCGACCCGACCTGCAGCACCCGGCCGGAGTCCATCACCGCGACCCGGTCGCAGAGGACCTCCGCCTCGTCCATGTAGTGGGTGGTCAGCACGACGGTGCGGCCGGCCTCGTTGATGCCCGCCAGCAGGTCCCAGAGGTTGCGGCGGGCCTGCGGGTCCAGGGAGGCGGTCGGCTCGTCGAGGAAGACCAGCTCGGGGTCGTGCACCAGCGCGCAGGCGATGGAGAGCCGCTGGGCCTGGCCGCCGGAGAGGTCCTCGACCCGCGCCGAGGCCTTCTCCGCGAGCCCGACCCGCTCGAGCCAGTCGTCGGCGCGCGCCGGGCTGACGTCGTACAGGGCCGCGAACGTGCGGATCTGCTCGCGAGCGGTGAGCCGCTCGAAGAACGCGGAGGCCTGCAGCTGCACGCCGATGCGCGGGAGCACCGCCGCGTTGCGCGGCCACACCTGCTCGCCCAGCACCTCCACGGTCCCGGAGTCGGGGCGGCGCAGGCCCTCCACGACCTCCAGCAGCGTGGTCTTGCCCGCCCCGTTGGGGCCGAGCACGCCCACGAACTCCCCGTCGGCCACGTCAAGGTCCACGCCGTCGACGGCGCGCACCTCTCCGTACACCTTGGTCAGGTCCCTCACCCTGATCGCAGTCACGGCCTCACCCTAGGGGCCTCTCGCCGGAGTCGGTCAGAGGCGCGGGAAGGACCAGGGGCGCGCGGCCTCGAGCTGGGCGGAGAGGCTGAGCAGCGTGGTCTCGTCGTGCTGGCGCCCGACGAGCTGGACGCCGAGCGGCAGGCCGTCCTCACCGAGCCCGGCGGGGACGTTGGCGGCGGGGTTGCCGGCGACGTTCCAGATCGCGCAGTAGGCGATGGCGGGCATCGCCTTGAGCGTCGAGCCGACCGTTCCGCGACCGTCGATGACGCCCACCTGCGGCGGACGGTGCGCCACGGTCGGGGTCAGCAGCACGTCCACGTCGTCGAAGACCCGGTTGGCCGCCCGCGAGATCTCCTCGCTCTGGCGCAGCGCCCAGTCGCGCACGCGGGGCGTCACCCAGGCCCCGAGGCGTCGGGTCTCACGGGTGCGCCGCTCCAGCCGCTCGGGATGCTCGACCATCGCGGCCTCGTCACGGATGCCGGCGAAGAACTGCGGCACGAACGCCAGCGTCGGGTCCGGGTATCGGGGGTCCACCTCGCGCACGTCGTGGCCCAGCTCGCCGAGCAGGCGCGCGGTGTCCTGCACCGCCCGCACGTGGGCTGGGTCGGGGCGTACGCCGAGCGTGACCGGCTTGGTGGACCAGCCGATCCGGAGGCGTCCCGGAGCGGTGCGGGCGGCCTCGGTGAACGAGCCCGTCTCGCCGGCGGAGTAGAGGTCGGTGGGCACGTTCCCGCGGATGGCGTCGTAGAAGATCGCGCTGTCCAGCACGGTGCGGGTCAACGGGCCGGCCGTGCCCAGCGCCCACCACAGGTGCGGGTGCGGGGCGGTCGTCACGCGGCCGCGCTGCGGCTTGAGGCCGAAGAGACCGCACATCGCGCTGGGGATGCGGATCGAGCCGCCCCCGTCACCACCGAGGCCGACCGGCACCATGCCGGTGGCCACCGCGACGGCGGTGCCGCCGCTGGAGCCGCCCGGGGTGCGCGAGGGGTCCCACGGGTTGCGCGTGATGCCGCGCGAGGTGCCCTCGGTGTAGGGCCACGCCCCGAACTCCGGCATCGTCGTCTTCCCCACGACCACCGCACCGGCCGCCCGCAGGCGGCGCACCACCTCGGCGTCGGCGGCCGCCGGGGTGCTGTTGCCCTCGCCGCCGAAGGTCGTCACCGTCCCGGCGACGTCGACCTCCTCCTTGATGACGACGGGTACGCCGTGCAGCGGACCGCACGGCTCGCCCGCCGCC
>LULQ01000076.1_pt1 | contig 23172 bp, 21 predicted proteins | sample 728091 | NCBI WGS metagenome assembly LULQ01 (sample SAMN03860285, study PRJNA289734) | marine metagenome | biome: seawater column; feature: ocean; material: water; isolation source: Red Sea water column Station 149 - depth 10m | place: Saudi Arabia: Red Sea | collected 2011-10-15 | depth 10 m
ACTACGAAGAAGCGCGATGGCCGCCAGCCCGGCCGCGCGCTGCGCTACGCCAAGGGCTTCGCGCGCGGCCTCTTACACCACCCCACGGGGCACTACCCGGATCGGCGGCGGCAAAGACACCCGAAGCCGCTTTGGCCATGCCGGTGTAGGGATGAAACACATGCTTGGAGTAGATCACCGGCATTCCCGTCGCCCGCGCGGCGGCGAGGAGCCGTTGCTGGACCGGGATGGCGGCGTGGGCCTGCGGTCCGCAGGCCCCCGGGTAGCGGTCGCGCTGTTCGTGGATCGGCATATCGTCCCCGATGGCGGTGATCTGCATGTCGATGAGAAGCAACGCCGATTTCCGGCCCGGCCCCTTGGGCGCGCGCAGGTTGCCGCCCGCGATCACCAGCCTGTCGTTCTCGGTGAGAAAGCGGTCCCAGACCCGTGCCATATGTCATTCCCTTCAGCTTGTTTGTCTGCACTTATGCTAGCCTCCGTCGCCTGCCCCGACGACTGAGTTTTGCTCACGCCGGGGGTGAGACCGCCGCTTCCAGCCAGTCCGCCACGTCGGCGATGAGGTCTTCCGACCAGTCCGGCCCGATGATCTGCACCGACAACGGCCCCTCGGGCGTACGCGCCACCGGCAGGCTGATCGCCGGAAAGCCCAGAAGGTTGATGGGCCGGGTGAAATGCACGAGCCGGTTGATGAGCGCCGCGATGCCCTGCCCGCCCCCGATGTTCAATTCGGCCTCCATCGGCGGCACGTCGAAAAGGGTGGGGATCACGACGACATCAACGCGCGAAAACACCCGGTCGAACATCGCCTTCCGGGCCAGTTTCTGAACCTGCCTGGCCCGGACATAGGCGAAGCCAGGCATCGCGACCGCTTGGGCCAGCCGCGTGCGGACCTGATCGCCGTAGCTTTCGGGCGACAGGGCGATCCGGTCGGCATGGACTGCGGCCGCCTCGCTCATCGCCATGGCATTGGCGGCCTCGCCTAGCGTGCCGAGAAGATCGAGGTCCAGATCCGTGGTCACCATCGCCGCGTTCGCCATCCGGACGCGCACATCTTCGAGCGCCGCGCCCATGCTGTCGGACATGATGTCGAGGAAGGTGCCTTTAGCGAAGCCCACCGTCAGCCCGTCGCGCAGGCCCTGTGCGCGGGGCCGGATCGGTGTCGCCGGTTTGCAGGCCGGGTCGATGCCGTCAGGACCTGAAATGACCGACAGCACCAGCCGCGCCTCGGCCACCGTCGCGGCGAGCGGTCCGACCGTGTCCTGACTGAAGGCCAGCGGCATCACTCCGGTCATCGGCACCCGGCCTTGCGTCGGCTTGAACCCGACAACGCCGTTGCAGGCGGCGGGCAGGCGGATCGACCCGCCCGTGTCCGATCCAAGCGCGGCGCGCACCAGTCCTGCCGCCACCGCCGCGCCGGAGCCCGACGACGAGCCGCCCGAGATCGCGCCCGGTTTGGCGGCGTTGCGGGGAATGCCCCAGTGGTGGTTATGGCCGGTCGGCCCCATCGCGTATTCCGACATGCGCAGCCGCCCCATGTCCACCTGGCCGGCCGCGTCGAGACGCGCGAGCACCGTCGAGGTCACTTCGGCCCTTTTGCCCGCACCCTCGCGCGCGCCGTAGCCGGTCACCTGCCGCGCGCGGTCATACATGTCCTTGTGGGCGAGCGGGACGCCGTGCAGGGGACCGGCGCTCTTACCCGCACGCGCCAAGGCGTCGAGTCGCCGCGCATGTTCCATTGCTTCGGCACGCTCGACGCGGGAAAAGATGGTCGCTTCGGCCTCGGCGATGTCCAGAAGTGGCGCCACATGGGCCTCGGCATCCGCCGCGGCAAATCGCGCGGCGGCGATCTGGTCGATGGTGCGGGCGGTCGAAAGACGGGGCGCGTTCACAGCAGATTCTCCTCGGGATTGGTGGCGGCAAGATCAGGCGTCTCGTCCGGTCGGCGCAGGAGAGGATGCTCCATGATTCCCCGCATGGTGCGCGCAGCCTGATCGGGCAGGATCGCCTCTTCCGACGGGGTCAGCGCCCGGCCTGCGAGAATATCGGTGAGTTTGTCCATCGGTCCGTCCTACGGTGGAAATCCTGCATAATGCGCCGGGTGACAGCCCGGTTTGCCTGTGCAAGAGTGGAATAAGTACGAACTTAGTAACAGGCGGTCGGCATGGCAGGTCAAGCGGCGGAAAAGGTGCTCTCGTTCGAAACGGGCACGCCGAGATACATTCAGGTCGCCCAGCATCTGCAAAAACTCATCGACGAGGGGACCTATTCGGTGGGCACGCTGCTGCCCCCCGAGGCCGAGCTTGCCGAAATTCTGGGCGTCTCGCGTCACACGGTGCGACAGGCGATAGGGCAACTGCGCACACGCGGTGTCCTGTCCGCACGCAAGGGTGTCGGGACGCGCGTCGAGAAGCCCGAGGACGACTGGCGGTCACGCTTCACGGCCAACTCGCGGGGCGGTCTGTTCGATTTCGCGCGCACCACGGAACTGCATTTCAAGTCCCGCGGAACGGTCGAGGCACGGGGCCAGGTGGCCGCGGAAATGGGCGTCAGGCCGGGGCGGAAGTTCCATTACCTCGCGGGTCCAAGATACTACGCCGGAGACGATAAGCCCTTTTGCTACAACGAGGTTTATCTCGATCCGAGGCTCAAGGACGTGGTGGACGGCATCGACATCCTGCGTGTCGCGCTCTTCATGCTGGTCGAGAACAAGACCGGTGAACGGGTCAAGGAAATCCAGCAGGACATCCGCGCCGTCCACCTGCCTGCCGAGGTCGCGGGCTGGCTCGGTCGCGCGCCCGGCGCGCTCGGCATGAAGCTGTCACGCCGCTACATCGGATCGGGGTCGCGTCTGCTCGAATACGCGGTGCAGTACTACCCCGGCGACAGCTTTGCCTACCACACGGTCCTGTCGTCCACGTGACGGCGGCGCCCAATCTCTAGGCATCACCCCGTGTCCCCTGCCCGCGTAGCCTGCAACGGCGAGTGCTGAAAAAATCTCTGCCCCCGCCTCAGGATTACTCCATCGCGCCTCATCCCGTCCCTTGTCAAAGTCCGGACAAAGGACAGAGACCAACAAGGAGTCGCATCATGGACATGGGTGTATTCATCCCGATCGGGAATAACGGCTGGCTGATCTCCAAGACAGCGCCGCAATACAAGCCGAGTTTCGAGCTGAACAAGCAGATCGTGCAGAAGGCCGAGTTCTACGGTCTCGACTTCGCGCTCTCGATGGTCAAGCACCGGGGCTTTGGCGGCGAGACCGAGTTCTGGGACTACAACCTCGAAAGTTTCACGCTGATGGCCGGTCTGGCCGCCGTGACCGAGCGGATCAAGCTCGTCGCCTCGACCGCGATCCTGACGCTGCCGCCCGCGATTGTCGCCCGGATGGCGACTACGGTGGACAACATCGCGCCAGGCCGGTTCGGCGTGAACATCGTCACCGGCTGGGCCCCGGCGGAATACACGCAGATGTCGATCTGGCCGGGCAACGAATATTTCGGCTACCGCTACGACTATGCCACCGAATACTGCGAGGTGATGAAGCAGCTTTGGGAAACCGGGTCGTCGGATTTCAAGGGCGAGCACTTCCAGATGGAAGACTGCATGATGAAACCCGTGCCCGAGAACAAGATCGAGATCGTGGCCGCGGGCCAATCGGGCAAGGGCATGGAGTTCTCTGCCAATTACGCCGACTATTCCTTCGTCATGGGTCAGGGCATCAACACGCCGACCAAGTTCGCGCCGGTTTGTGACGACCTGATGCAGGCCGCCGAAAAGACCGGCCGCGACGTGGGTGCCTATGTGCTGTTCATGGTGATCGCCGACGAAACGGACGAGGCCGCACAGGCCAAGTGGGACCTCTACCGTGAGGGCGCCGACATCGAGGCGCTGGCCTACATGGGCGTGCAGGGCGCGCAGGATGCGCAGGCGTCCGACAGCTCGACCGCCAAGCACATCAACCTTCCGGAAGGTGCCGTGAACTTCAACATGGGCACACTCGTCGGGTCCTACGCCAAGGTTGCCGCCATGCTGGACGAAGCCGCCGCCGTGCCGGGCGTGAAGGGCATCATGATGACCTTCGACGACTTCCTCGTGGGGATGGACGACTTCGGCACCCGGATCCAGCCGCTGATGAACAGCCGCAAGACGGTCAAGATCGCGGCGGAGTGACCCCTCTCCTCGCCGCAATCACCCGGCCCGTTCTCTCTCGCGGGCCGGGTTTTTCATGAGGTTCCCATGGACGGCATCCCCCGCGACATCGCCCCGCGCGACTGGACCCTGACCGAGGCACGCCGCGCGCTGGCGACGGGCCGGGTCACCGCGCTGGAACTCGTCCAATCCTGTCTGGGCCGCATCGCTGTGCGCGACGGCGACCTTCGCGCCTGGATCACGCTCAATCCGCAGGCCGAGGAACAGGCGGCCCGGATTGCCCGTGACGATCCCCGCCCGCTGGCCGGCATTCCGGTCGCGATCAAGGACATGATCGACACCGGCGATCTGCCGACCACGCATAATTCCCCGCTCTACGGCACCCATCGCCCCGCCGCCGACGCGCCCTGTGTCGAGGTGCTGCGCGCGGCGGGGGCCATTATCTTGGGCAAGACGGACACGACCGAGTTCGCGGCCTGCGGGCGCAACGCCGCCACCGGCAACCCGGCGGATGTGACGCGCACCCCCGGCGGGTCGTCCTCCGGCACCGCCGCCGCCGTGGCCGACCGCCATGTGCCCTTCGGGCTTGGCACGCAGACCGGCGGCAGCACGATCCGCCCGGCGAGCTTTTGCGGCGATGTCGCGCTGAAACCGTCGTGGGGCCTCATATCGACCGAGGGCGTGAAGCGTTATGCCGTGTCCTTCGACACCATCGGGCTGTTCGCCCGGTCTGTCGCCGATCTCGCGCTCGTCGCCGACGTCTACGCCCTGCCCCCTTCCCCGGTCCTGCCCAAGCGCCGGCTGCGGCTTGGCCTCACGCGGACCCCCTATGCCGAGGCGCTCGAACCCGAGGGCCACGCCTTGCTGGACAGTATGGCCGAACGGCTGGCCGCGGTCGCCGATGTCGTGGCGTTCGATCTGCCCGAGGGGTTTGCGGAGGTGGACAACCTGCACCGCTGCGTCCAGATGTGCGAGGGGGCGTCGGCCTTTCTCAACCTCGCGCGGGCGCGGCCCACGCTTCTGCATCAGGATTTTCACGACCGGGTCGAGATGCGCATGGGCTACACGCAGGACGAGCATTTCGCGGCCTACGACCGGCTCGCCGTTCTGCGCATGGCGCTCGAGGCGCGGCTCGCGGGTGTCGATGCGCTCATCGCGCCATCGGCACCGGGGTTCGCGCCTGTCGGGCGTCATCCGGGCGATCCGAAATTCAACGCGCTCTGGACCGCGATGCAGGTGCCGGTGATGAACGTCCCGGTGCCAGGGCTGGCCTTGCCACTCGGCTTTTCGCTCATCGCGCGGCGGGCATGGGACCGGCAGTTGATCGAGATTGCCGACCGGGTGATGGGGGCGCTTTAGACAAGACCTGTGAGACAATACCTGGGGGAAGGCCCGTTGCCATTGTCGCGCGAACCAGTGGCGCGAAACCGGCAACTCCCCCGCACCCCCTTTCGAAGTACTCTTGACGCCCTGAAGCAGGCGCAGTCAGTCCGAAAGGAACTTGCCGCGATGGAAGATGAGGGGCGCGCCCTCGCCTGCCGCCTTGACGCCCTTGACCAGCCCGATGACGATGGAAATGTCGCCCTGTTCGACGATCTGGTTCACCTCGCAGTCAAAGACCCCGAGCGCGTCGTTCAGCACCGGCGCGCCGGTCGCAAGCGTGCCCCATTTGTCTGCTTCGAACACCTTTTCGCCCTTGCCGCCAAAGGCATTGGCGAGGTCGGCGTAACCTTCGGGCAGGAAGTTCACCGCGAAGTGGCCTTTGTCCAGAACACCCGCGAGCGCCGAGGTTTTCTTGTCGATCGACACCAGCATGGTCGGCGGATTGGCGGTCACATGGGCGGCCGACAGACCCAGGAACCCCTGCAGGCCCTCTGCGCTGTCCGTCGTCACCAGCGTCGCCCCGATGGGGCGTTCGCCCAGCGTGCGCCAGAAATCACCGATGCCGATCTCTTCGGTCTTTTGCATGCCGGGTCCTTTCACCTCGTCCTTCATTCTGCTGCCTCCTTGTAGCCGTTGAAATGCGCGAGCACATCGTCCAGCGTCACCACGTCGCAATAGCGCCGCCCGACATCCGCGAGGTTCGCGCGGTGGGTTTCCGGGTCCGGGTCGCCGCAGCAATCCTCCGGCACGATCACGCGGAACCCGTAGGAAAACGCGTCGATGATCGAGGCGCGCACGCAGCCCGAGGTGGCGCATCCGGTGACGATGACGGTGTCGACGCCTTCCTTGTTCAGAAAGGGGGCGACGCCCGTGTGGAAAAAGATCGACGGCGCGGTTTTCGCAAACAGCGTGTCGTACGACGCATCGTAGACGCGCGGGTCGATCTCACAGCCCCTTGTGCCGTGGAGCCAGTGTTTGACATCCGCCACTTTCCAGCCAAGCGCGTCACGCGCGGAACTGTAGCCGGTGTAACAGGTCACCACGGGGGCGCCGGCGGCGCGGGCCGCCGTGAGCAGGATCGCGGTCTGGTCGACCGCGTCCGAGATGTGTTTGCCCGCACCCATCGGAAAGGCAGGGTCCGTGAGGCTGCGCTGGAAATCCACGACGACGACGCCCACCTTGTTGCCCCATCCCACGGACCCCGAGCCATAGCCGAGCGAGGCGAAGTGTTCTGCGACCCCCATGTTATTCGGCCGCCATCGCCGTGAGCCTGTCCTGACGACAGGCCATGAGCGGCTGCACCCGTTCGGCAAAGGCGTCCATGCCCGCGTGATAGTCGTCGAAGATCAGCATTATGCCCTTGGTCCCCTCGACTTGGGCGGCCTCGTCCAGCATCCGCGCGACGTTTTCATGGGAGCCGATGAGCGCGCCGATGTTCATGTTGACCGTGCCGTCCTCGCGTTGCATCGCCTTGGAGACGCCGTCGCCCTTGATGTCCTCGGCCGCGCGGCCCATCACGTTCGCCGCCGCTTCGACGTCGAGCCCGGCCTGATAGCTTTCCCACTTGGCAAAGGCCTCGTCGTCCGTCTCGTCGGTGATGATCATGAAAAGCACATAGGCACCCACGTCTCGGCCCGTCTTGCGGGTTTCCTCGATCAGGCGAAGGTTGTTGTCGGCGTGGGCTGTCGGCGTGTTGATCCCGTTGCCCAGGCAGAAGTTGAAGTCGCCCCATTGCGCGGCGAACTCCATTCCCCGCGCCGATTGTCCCGCGCAGACGATGGGGATAGTCCGCGCCTCGGGCTGCGGCAGAACCATGCAGTCGTCCATCTGGAAATGCGCGCCGTCGTAGTCGATCCGCCCCTCGGCCCAGAGTTTGCGCATCACTTCGACGTATTCGGTGGAATAGTCGTAGCGGTAGCCGAAGTAATCGTTCCCCGGCCACAGGCCCATCTGCGAATATTCCATCGCCTGCCAGCCCGACACGATGTTCACCCCAAACCGCCCCGGAATGCAGTTGTCGATGGTCACCGCCATCCGCGCCACGATGGCGGGCGGCAGCGTGAGCACCGCGGTCGAGGCGAAGAGCTTGATCCGCGTGGTCGCGGGCGCGATCGTCGCGATCATCGTGAAGCTCTCGAGGTTGTAGTTCCAGAACTCGGTCGGCCCGTCGAAGCCGTGAAGCTTGATCATCGACAGGGCGAACTCCATGCCCATAGCCTCGGCCCGAAGCACGACGGATTTGTTGAGCTCGTAGCTGGGTTTGTATTGCGGCGCGTTCTCCGACAGCAGCCAGCCATTGTTCCCGATGGGAAGAAATACTCCGATTTCCATGATTTACCCTACCTGTTGTTCTTCACGTTTGCGCACGAGCTGGCTCAGGGCCACGGCGAGCACGAGCGCGCCGCCATAGAAAAGGTTCTGAACGAAGCTCTGGATGCCGAGCATGGTCAGACCCGTGATCCCGATGACGATGAAATAGACCGCGACGACCGAGCCGACCGGGTTGAACCGCCCCGGCGTGATCGCGGTGGCGCCGAGGAACGCGGCAGCGAAGGCGGGGAGCAGGAAGGTATTACCCGAATTGGGGTCCGCCGCGCCGATGGTTCCGGCGTAGAGGATCCCGGCCAGCGCCGCGATAAGCGAGGACGACAGGAGGGAAAAGAACCGCACCCGGTCCACCTGAATCCCCGACAGCCGCGCCACCTCGCGCCCGCGCCCGACGAACAGCAGGCGCCGTCCGACCGAGGTGTAGCCAAAGACATACCAGATCACGGCCGCCATCAGGATCGCATAATAGAAGGCGAGCGGGATGCCGAAGAGCCGCGTTCCGACCACGCCCATGACCAGCGCAAAGTCGATCCCGCCGATGGTGGCGGAGTTCGACATCCACAGCGTCAAGCCGTTGAGAAAGGTCCCGATCCCCAGTGTCACGATGAGGCTCGGGATGCGGAAGTAGAGGATGAAGAACGCGTTCAATACCCCGACGATCCCCCCGACGGCAAACGCGCCCAGCATCGCCAACGGCAGCGCCACGCCCAGCCGCGCGTTGAGCACGGCGAGGGTCATCGCGCTGATTGTCAGCGTCGCAGCGACCGACAGGTCGAAGTCGCCCGAAGTCAGCGGAATGATGAGCGCGAGGGTCAGAAAGACGAGAACCGACTGACTGCCCAGCATGGTCGACACGTTCGCCCATGTGAAGAACGTGTTCGGCAACAGCATCGCGAAGATGCCGAAGAGCACGACGAGCGCCGCAACCAGCGCGTATTTCTCGGCCACCTCGGCGATGTTGATGCGCGGGGCGTCAACCACCGGCATATCCGTGTTCTGCGCGGTCATGCGACCTCCTGTGTTCTGGTTGGAACGGTCTCGCCTGCATCCCCGTGGGCGCGCAGCGTTTCCTGAGAAATATTGTCTTTCGTGATCGCCGCCCCGGTCAGCTCCGACACCACGTGCCCCTTGGAAAACACGAGAACCCTGTGACAGATCTGGGCGAGCTGCTCGGCATCGGTCGAGGCGACGAGCACGCTCGTGCCCTTGCGGCTGGCTTCGTCCAGCGCCTGAAACAGCTTCTGGCGCGCCCCGACGTCGACGCCCTGCGTCGGCTCGTCGAGCATGAGGAGCTTGGGACCGGTCTGAAGCCATTTGGCCATTAGCACCTTTTGCGCATTGCCGCCTGATAGGGACGACAGGGCCTGCCCCGGCCGGTTCGGGCGGATGTCGTATTTGCGCCCGAGTTCAAAGACATGCGCGTGTATCTTCTGCCAGTCGATACCGAGGAGGGACCGGAAATCCCCCATGACCGGCAGCGCCATATTCTCGGCAATCGACAGCGACCCGACGCCTGCCTTGCCCAGCCGGTCTGACGGCAGGAACGCAATCCCGTTGTCCATCGCACGCGCCGGGTGCATGTGACCCAGATCGAGCGACTTGCCACCAATCTCGACCGCGCCGGTGGCGCCCTTCATCGCGCCGAAGATCGCATCGGGCACCCGGTTGAAACCGGAGCCGATGAGGCCGGTCAGCCCGAGGATCTCGCCCTCGCGGATGTCAAAGCTCACGTCCCGCGCGACCTCGGCATTCAGCCGCCGGACGCTCGCCGTCACCGGCTTGTCGGCGGCCAGCGTACGGGCGGACTGGAACATCGTGACCTTTTCGCCAACGATAAGTTCGATGAAATCCTCTTGGCTCGCCTCGGACGATGTGACCGTGCCCGCGAGCTTGCCATCGCGCAGGATCGTCGCGCGGTCGGTGATCTCGCGGATCTCGTCGATATCATGGGCGACGAGGATCACGCTCGCCCCGTCCGCGACCACGCCGCGGATGAGCGAGAACAGCTGATCGACGCCGGATTTCGGCAGGAATGGCGTCGGCTCGTCAAGAATGAGGATACCGCGCCCGGCGCCCGCGTTCACGCGCACCTCTTCAAAGGCGCGGCAAATAGCGATCAGCGCACGGTCGGCCTGCGGGAGATCGGCGACGCGCGTCATTGGGTCGATGTGGATGTCGAAGCGTTCGAATGTCTCGGCCACCTGTCTGCGGGCGGTCCCCCAGCGGATGTTCCAGTTCTGCTCGACCGCCAGATCGTTGAGGAGCATGTTTTCGAGCACGGTGAGCGAGGGCATCAGCGCGAGGTGCTGGTGGACGAAGGAGATACCGAGCCGCCGCGCGCTGCCCGCGGGCATCGGCAGCGGTGCGCCCTCGCCATAGAGGATCAGGTCCGCGCCCGGCTCCGGGTCATGCAGCCCCGCGATGGTTTTGATAAAGGTCGATTTGCCCGAGCCATTGGCGCCCAGGAGCCCGTGAACCTCGCCCGGCATGACGGCGAGCGTGACGTCGTCGAGCACCTTGGTCGTGCCGAAGATTTTCGAGACATGTCGCGCGTAGAGCGCGGGGGCCTCCCCCGGCGTGCGCCGGGGAAGACCGTCCTTGAGACCGGCGAAGGGGTCACTCGCCGGTTTCGATGTCTTGACGGAACGGGTCATCACTCCAGACCCCAGAGGGTCCGGAAGCCTGCGACATGGGCATCGCCGTAGCCCTTGTCGAGTTCGGCCGGGGTGCCCGCGGTTTCGGCGTTGCTGGCGTCGAAGATGTAGAAGGGCACGTAAAGCTCGTCCGGCGTATCGCCGACCTCGCAGATGTCGCGCATGTAGGCGTCAAGCGATGAGCGCGCGATCCAGCCAAGGCTTTCGCCCACGTCCATCTCGACATCCCCGTTCTGGATCATGTCGAGGATGAAGGGCGTGCCGTTGAAGCTCGCGATCGGCAAGTCCATGCGCCCCGTCATCGCCTTGGCGGGCAGCATGAACTGCGACATCGAGTCGTAGATCGGGAAGAGATAGTTGATCGACGGGTCCTGCAGGAGCGCGGACTGTGTCGTGGTCTGGATCTTGGTCGCCCAGTCCGAGACCGGCACGTTGTAATAGGTCGCCTTGCAGTCCGGGCACAGTTCCGCAAGCTTGGCCTCGAAGGATTTCCAGTAGGGCTGTGACGGCGGCACGTCGTCCGAACCGATGACGAGCACGTTCGCGTCGCCCCCGGTCTTGGTCACGATCCACGAGGCGATGATCTCGCCGACGCGGGAAAAGGACAGCGGCAACGACACGTCCACGCCCGGCTCTTCCTTGATGTCGGTCACGTCGCGGTGGTGGCTCGCAAAGACCTTGAGCCCGGCGTCCTTGGCGGCGGCGATTTGCGGGGCGAGCGCGTTGGGGTCGATGCCACCCATTAGATCGACGGCGTCATAGCCGTTGGCGATGGCGTATTCGATGCCCTGCACCCATTGTGTCGGCTGGCCCTGGTTCTGCCAGGGGCGCACCTCGAAGCCGATTTCCTCGGCCGCCTCGACCATGCCTTCCTGAATACCCGCGACGAAGGGGATCGAGGACGAGGTCGGGATCGACAGGATCTTCTTGCCGGCCATGCAGGACGCGGCGTCGAAGGGCTTGCCGGGCGGGGTAAAGGTCGGCAGTGCCGAATGTTCGTCGACAATTGATTGCGCGGTGGCGAGATCGGGCTCCGCCGCCTGTGCGGTCATCGTCACGAGCGCAAGCGCAGTGCCGAGGCTCAGGCTTTTCACGATGAAGGAGGTCGTCTGTGTCATGTCTGTTTCCCTGTTGACTGGCGTGTCTGTCAGCCCCTGGCCCGACCGGACTTGTGTGAACTCCGGTCTCTTCCCCGGCCCCTTGGCATGGGCCAATGAGACGGGCATCGGGGGAAAATCGTCAATGTCATGTTCGTACATATGCAGGCTGAGAAAAACTAACGGCCCGCCGAATTGACAGCGCCTCTCCCCCCGAACCAATTAGGAGGAAAGCAAAGCACCGTCTGAGGGGTCTGACGGACAGATCGGAAACACTAACGAACAAGTCCGCACTTATGAAAGACACATCCCTCGACCACCTGCCTTCGACCGAGCCGCCTGTAATCCGTGAACCGGGTCTTTACGGTGCGCTCGCGCTGACCACCCTGTCCCAGATCACCGCCACATCGTCGGTGCTCGCGCTGACGACGATCCCCACCATCGTCGCGGCCGCTCTGGGCATCGCGCCGCACCTCGTGGGCTATCAGGTGTCGCTGATCTACGCCTCGGGCGTGTTCTTTTCGATGCTGGCCTCGGGCATGGTCAAGAAACTGGGCGCAGGCCGGGTCGGGCAGCTTGCCCTGCTTGGCGCCGGGCTCGGGTTCTTGCTGATGGCCACCGGCAGCCTCGCGGGCATCGCCGCCGGGTCCATGCTGATCGGCGTGGGCTATGCGCTCAACAACCCTTCATCCTCGCATATCCTGTCGCGTCTCGCGCCGCCGTCCCGCCGCAACCTGATCTTTTCGATCAAGCAGGCGGGCGTGCCTCTGGGCGGGATGATGGCCGCCCTGATCATTCCCCCGCTCGCGACGCTGATCGGCTGGCAATGGGCCATCGCGCTCTTTGCCATCGGTCCGCTCGGGCTCGCCCTGATCTACCAGCCGCTGTCGGGTGCCTGGAACCGCGACCGCAACCCGCGCCTGCGGATGACGCGCGGCATCCTCGCCGGACAGGGCCACGTGTGGCGCGATCCGAACCTTCGGACGCTGGCGATCATCGGGTTTCTCTTCTCCGGCGTGCAACTGTCGATCTCGACCTTCGTCGTTGCCATGCTCATCGAGCAATTCGGCTGGGCCGCGCTGGCGGCCGCATCGGTCGCGGCGGTCCTGCAGGGCTTTGGCGCGGTGGGCCGCGTGTTCTGGGGGCTGGTAGCCGACTGGCTAGGCTCCGGTTTCCTCGTCCTGGCCATCATCGGCATCCTCACGGCAGGCTGCGCGATGTCCTTCGGCATCTTCGGTTTCTCCCCGGCGCTGGGGATCGGGGTCATCATGCTCTCGGGTCTGGCAGGATCGGGCTGGAACGGCGTGCTTCTCGCCGAGACCGCGCAATCGAGCCCCGGCACCGGCACGCTCACGGGCGAAGTCCTGACCTACACCTTCATCGGCGTCATGGTCGGTCCGGCGATGTTCTCGACGATCTACGCGCTCGTCGGCGACTTCACCGGCACCTTCGCGCTGTTCTCTGCGCTCGCCCTCGTCGGCTGCGCGCTCGCCCTCGCCCGTTACCTGATCGCGCGGGGCTAGTCGTCGGACAGTGTGGGCCGCGCGAGAAACCCGGGGGCAAAGACGATCTTGCAGAGCGGGTCGAACCGGGCGATCAACCTGTCCGCGCAGACCCCGATCGGCTCGTCCTGCGCCGCGAGGTAGTCGTAATAGACATGCATCCAGACATCGTAGAACAAGAGCGCGATGACCCTCGGATCCCCGCGTGAGCCGTCCTGCAACGTCAAGCTGTAGCGCGACAGGATCAGCGTGATGATGTCCACAAGGGCGTCATCGACGATCCGGAAGGACACCGCCAGTTCGGTCGTGGGATGCCGCATCGCGGCGGCGTTCGCGTAGCGCCAGATGCGCTTGCTCGCGATGGCTAGGGTTTCGACCGTGATGTCCATGAAAAGCGTCGTCAGGGTCGTCAGGAAATCCACATCGGTCCGAGGCTCCAGCACCTTGCTGTTGTCACGCGCCTGTTGTGCGCCCTCGGTGATGATCGCGATGAGGATACCATCCTTGTTGCCGAAGTAGTTGAACACGGTCGGAGTCGACACGCCCGCCGCCTCGGCAATGTCTGCCATGGTGGTCGCGTCCACGCCGCGCTCAGCGAAAAGGGCGCGAGCCTGATCGAGGATTTCCTCCCTGCGCCGCGCCTTCTTGCGCGAGCGAAGTCCGTCGGACCCTCCGGCCGGACCGTCAGCTTGCGGCTCCGCTGGTTCAGGGCTCGGGATATTTGCGGTCTGTCTCGACATGCCGAACTTTCTTTATTCGATAAAACTTTTTATTGACTAAAAAGTTTTCGTCAATAGCAATGGGGCATCAACCAGCCTGGGGAGGCATCTGTTCCATGATCCATTCCGTCTCATTCCTTCGGTTGCGGCCCGTTCGCCTGAAGCGGGCGGATGCTGCGAACCGCAATACGCCAGCCGGACGGCGGATGCCATTCCGTCTTCGCAGACGCGGGGCCGGAACGGCCATGGAGACAGGCCGAGGTTGAGACACTTCCAGACAGACGAGAGGAGAAAAACATGTTCCACCTGAAACCCCTTGCGGTCCCCCTGGCCGCCGCAACGTTGTCCGGCCTGACGGGCGCGGCCCTTGCCCAATCTGACGATCCGGGGCGCTGGCTCACGCCCACGATGATCGAGGCGCGGGCAAGCATGTTCATGCCCACGCTCAACTACCTGACGTTCCAGCACATGGACCAGATGTTCGCCACCCGCACGGTCGTGGCCGGCGACACGGTCTGGGAGCTGCCCGAGAACCCGATGTCTCTCGAGGGCGACTACACCATTCAGGGCGAGAGCTTCGACCTCGAAGGCGCGCTCGAACGCACGCGGACCAATGCGCTCGTCGTGCTCAAGGACGGCGTGATCGTCTACGAGACCTACCGCAACGGCAGCGGTCCCGACACGCGGTTCCTGACCTTCTCGGTGGCCAAGTCCTATACCTCGACCCTCATCGGCTTTGCCCTGAACGACGGTCTGATCGAGAGCCTCGACGACAAGGTCACAAAGTATCTGCCCGAGATGGAGGGGTCAGGCTACGACGGGCCAACGGTGCGCGACGTGCTCAGGATGCGCTCCGGCGTGAACTGGGAAGAGCGTTACGAGTTCGGCAGCCAGACGCAGCTCACACAGGTGCATGACAATTCACTCGTCGCCTACAGCTACCGCTGGTGCGATTATGCCGCCAACGAAAGCGAGCCCGGGGCGAACGCTCCGGACGCCGTGTTCAACTATGCTACGCTCGACACCAGCGTGCTGGGCTGCATCGTCGAACGCGTGACCGGGCGGACCGGGGCCGAATATATGTCGGAGAAACTCTGGAAGCCGATGGGCGCGGAAAGCGACGCCTATTTCATCATGGACGGGCCGGATGACGTGGGCCGCGAATTCTACGGTGCCGGGCTTGCCGTGACGGCCCGTGACCACGCGCGCTTTGGCCAGATGTTCCTGCAGGGCGGCATGGCAAACGGCCAGCAGGTCGTGCCCGCGGACTGGGTGACCGAGGCGACGGTGCCCGACGAAGGGTACGAGCCCGTCGCCGAGGGCGAGCCGGTCGGCTACCAGTATCAGTGGTGGACCGACGCGGCGAGCGACGTCTACATGGCGCTTGGCCTGCACCACCAGTTCATCCGTGTCGATCCGACGAACGACATCGTCATCGTCAAGATCAGCTATACGCAGGAACCGGTGGGCCGGGACGCGGAGAACGAAGAACTTTTCGCCCAGATCACCGCAAAACTGACACAGTAGTTTCCGCCCGCGGCAGCGCGGATCGGCAGCTTGCCGCAAAGATGGACCGAGCAAGCAAAAAGGGCCCCGCCTTGGCGGGGCCCGTTCCTTCTAAGGTCTGGTGGCTCAGATCGGGTAATGCTGGTGCGGGTCCTCGATGGTGACCCAGCGTTGCTCGGTAAAGGCCTCGATCCCGGCGCGGCCACCGAAACGGCCGTGGCCCGAGGCCTTGACCCCGCCGAAGGGCATCTGCGCCTCGTCGCCCACCGTGGGGCCGTTGATGTGGCAGATGCCCGACTTGATCGCATCGGCCACCGCCATCGCGCGCTTGAGGTCGCTGCCGTGCACCGCCGAGGACAGGCCATATTCCGTGTCGTTGGCCACGCGCACCGCCTCGTCATCGCCCGAGACGCGGATGATCGACTTGACCGGGCCGAAGCTTTCTTCCCGGTAGATGCGCATCTCGGGCGTTACACCGTCCAGCACACCCGCGGGCACCACGGCACCGGCGCGTTCGCCGCCCGCGCGCAGGGTCGCGCCTTTGGAGGTGGCATCCGCGACCAGTTCTTCGATCTTGATCGCTGCGGCTTCGTTGATGAGCGACCCCAGCACGACCTGCCCGCGCGGATCGCCGTGGGGCAGCTTCGCCGCCCGCTCGGCCAGCTTTTCCACAAAGGCGTCGGCGATCTTTTCGTCCACGATGATACGCTCGGTCGACATGCAGATCTGACCCTGGTTCATGAAAGAGCCAAAAACCGCCGCGTTCACCGCCCCGTCGAGATCGGCATCGTCGAGCACCACGAGAGGCGCCTTGCCGCCCAGTTCCAGAAGCACGGGCTTCAGGTTCTCACCCGCAAGCCGCCCGATGATCCGACCGACCCCGGTGGACCCGGTGAAGTTCACATGCTTGACCGCATCATGGGCGATGAGCGCCTCGACCAGCGCCGGGGCATCTTCGGGCGCGTTGGTCACAACGGTAAGCGCGCCCTTGGGCAGCCCCGCCTCGGCCAGAACGTCGCCGATCAGCCGGTGGGTCCCCGGGCAGCTTTCCGAGGCCTTGAGGATCACCGCGTTGCCGCAGGCCAGAGGCATGGCGATGGCGCGAACCCCGAGGATCACGGGAGCGTTCCACGGCGCGATGCCAAGGCAGACGCCATGCGGCTTGCGCTGACCCATGGCCATGGTGCCCGGCTTGTCCGAGGGAATGATCTCGCCCGCAATTTGCGTCGTCATAGAAGCCGCCTCGCGCAGGATGCTTGCTGCGAAATGCACGTTGAACCCGCCCCAGGGGCCGGTCGCGCCGGTTTCAGCGATCACCAGCTTGATGAAGTCGTCAGTCTTGGCCTCGAGGATGTCAGCGGCCTTGTTCAGGACAGCCCGTCGCGCATTCGGCCCCATCTTGGACCATTCGGCAAAGCCCGCCTCGGCCGAGGCCACGATGGCAGGCACGTCCTCGGCGGTCGCGGCGGCAGCAACGGTCGCCACATCGCCGGTAAAGGGGTCGATCCGCTCATAGGTCTTGCCGCTTTTCGCCCCGACCGGTTGCCCGTCGATCAGCATGTCGATTTTCATGGTGTCTTCTCCTCTCGCGGGTCGTCATGCGCCCGCCCTCTTGAACGTTACAGTTGATGAATGACCTTGGAGACGAGGCAGGCCTCGACCCCTTCCGGTCCGTCCTCCGCGCCATGGCCCGAGTGTTTGACCCCTTGGAACGGGCTGTCGGGGGCGGCCATGACGGTCGCGTTGATCCCGACCATGCCAGCCTCCAGCGCCGCGCCGATCCGGTTCGCCTGCCGCCCGTTTTCGGTAAAGGCATAGGCGGCGAGGCCGAAGGGCAGGCGGTTCGCCTGTTCCACCACCTCGTCGAAATCGCGAAACGGCAGGGTCGAGACGACGGGTCCGAAAGGTTCCTCGTTCATGATGCGCATGTCGTTGGACATATGCGTCAGGAGCGTCGGTTGAAAGAAGAAGCCCTCATTTCCGATCCGCGCGCCGCCCGTCCGGATCTCGGCCCCCTGCCCGGTCGCTTCCGCCAGCAGCGCCTCGATCGCCTCGGGGCGCCGGGCGTTGGCCATCGGTCCCATCTGCACATCGGGGTCGAGCCCGCTGCCGATCTTGATAGCGGCCAGACGGTCGGTCATCGCCTTGACGAAGCGGTCGTAAATGCCCTCCTGCACGTAGAACCTCGTTGGCGAGACGCAGACCTGCCCCGCGTTGCGGATCTTGGCGGTGGTCAGCATGTCAACGGTGCGGTCGAAATCACAGTCGTCAAAGACGATCACGGGGGCATGGCCGCCCAGCTCCATCGTGGTGCGCAGGGCGTTGTCGGCGGCGAGCTTCATCAGATGCTTGCCCACCACCGTCGAGCCGGTGAAGCTGACCTTGCGCAGGATCGGCGAGGCGAGGAGATGTGTGGACACCTCGTCCGGCACGCCGAAGACGAGCTGGCAGACACCGGCGGGAAGCCCGGCTTCGACCAGCGCCTCGACCACTGCCATGGCGGACGCCGGGGCCTCTTCCGCCGGTTTCAGGATCACCGAACAGCCCGCCGCGATGGGCGCGCCCAGCTTGCGGCCCGGATTGGCGATGGGAAAGTTCCAGGGCGCAAAGGCCGCGACCGGCCCCACCGGTTCCTTGACCACGATCGAGCGCGCGCCTTCGGGCCGGACGAGCACGCGGCCATAGGTGCGTTTGGCCTCGCCCGCGTAGAACTCGAAAAGGTTCGCAGTGACCATGACCTCGAGCCGCGTTTCGGCAAAGGTCTTGCCTTCCTCCAGCGTGGCGTTGCGCGCGATGGTGTCGGCACGGGCACGCAAGCGCTGCGCCGCACCCGTGAGCACCGCCGCGCGGTCCTCGGGAGTCGATTTCCTCCAGATCTTGAACCCCTTGTCGGCGGCCTCGAGCGCACGGTCGAGGTCGGCTTTGTCGACCAGGGGCAGATGCGCGATGACCGCGCCGGTGGCCGGGTTCAGCACATCAAAGGTGCGCCGCTCGCCGGTCTCGATCCATTCGCCGTCGATGTGCAGTTTCAGGACCGGGTAGGTCTCGGTATCTCTCAAAGTGGTGTTCATGGCGCCCTCCCCGGCGTCAGTTGAGCGAGACGGTGACCGTCTTGAGTTCGGTGAAAACCTCGAGCCCGGCGCGCCCGTTCTCGCGCCCGAGGCCCGAAGCCTTGTAGCCGCCAAGGGGCAGCGCGGGGTCCGGCGGGCCGGAGCCGTTGATGCGCACCGTCCCGGCCTTGAGCCGGTTGGCGAGCTTGTGGGCGGCGGTGATGTCGCGCGTCCAGATCGCCGAGGACAGGCCATATTGCGTGTCGTTGCCACGCGCGGCGAGCGCGTCGATGTCATCATCGCCAAAGCGCATGGCGCAGAGGACCGGGCCGAAGATCTCCTCACGCGTGACCGACAAGTCGGCCCCCGGTTCGATCAGCACGGTAGGCTCGATGAAGTAACCCTCCGTGCCGATGGTGCCGCCACCTGTCATCAGGCTGACGCCCGCGCGACGTCCGGCCTCGATATACCCCTGCACGCGGTCGCGCTGCACGGCGCTCACCAGCGGCCCCATTTCGGTCCCCGGCTCCAGACCTGCCCCGACGCGCAGGCTTTGCGCCCGCTCGACGATACCCTCGAGCACCCGATCGAAAACGCTTTCGTGCACGAAAAGGCGCGATCCCGCAGCACAGACCTGACCGGCATTGCCAAAGATCCCCTGTGCCGCCGCCGGAATGGCGCGCGCCAGATCGGCGTCGGAAAGGATGAAGGTGGGCGACTTGCCCCCCAGCTCCAGCGTCACCCGCTTCATCGTTGCGGCGCTCTCGCGCAGGATCTGCTGACCCACCACGGTCGATCCGGTAAAGGACACCTTGTCCACGCCCGGATGGGTGACGAGCGGCGCGCCGGCCTCGGTGCCGGTGCCGGTCACGATATTGACCACGCCGTCGGGGAAACCCGCTTCGCAGACCAGTTCGCCCAGCTTCACCGCCGACAGCGGGGTCTGTTCGGCGGGCTTCAGCACGAGCGTGCAGCCCGCCGCCAGCGCCGCCGATAGCTTGCCGACCTCCATCGCGAGGGGAAAGTTCCACGGCGTGATCGCGGCCACGACACCCACCGGTTCGCGCCGCGTATAGCCCAGCCATTCGCCCGGCCACGACGGCTCGATCGTCTCGCCCGTCACCTTGGTCGCCCATCCGGCAAAGTAGCGCAGCATGCCCGCAGCGCCCATCGCGCCACCGAAGCGGGCCATCATGAAGGGCATCCCGTTGTCCATCGATTCGAGCAGCGCCAGCTCCTCGGCATCCCGTTCGATGAGATCGGCGAGCTTGAGGAGCAGGTTCTGCCGCTGCGCGGGCGTCGTCCCGGTCCAGCGGCCATCGTCAAAGGCGCGGCGGGCAGCCATGACGGCCCGGTCGATGTCCTCGGCCCCACCGGCGGCGGCATGGGCGAAAACGGCACCCGTTGCGGGGTCGATCACGTCGAGCACCGCGCCGGTCGCGGCGTCATGAAAGGCGCCGTCGATCAGGAGCCTGCGCGGCGCGGCGGCAAGATCGCTGCGCAGCATGTCGGGGCGGGTCGGGTCGAACATCTGGTTCATCGGGGTCTCCGTCAGCGGATGGCGTAGTAGCGAAACAGCGAATGATCGGGCGGATCGTCCGGGCCCACCTGCGGCTTGCGCGCCGCGACACCCACGATGACGGTCCGGTTGAGCCAGGCGTGCGGGCCGTTCTCGGGCGCCTTGAAATAGGGGGTGCAGCGGAAATAGGCGGGCACGTCGGGGGGATCGTCCGGCCCCTGCCCCTGCGTGCGCAGCGGGCGGTGAACGTAGCCCTGATTTCGGATGTAAATGAGCGCACCATCCGATGCCTCGATCATGTAATGGGCATTGAGTTCCACTACGTGATCGGCCCGCACGATGGGCCAGTCGGCCCCGGAATAATCCACGAGCTTGCCGTTGAGCAGCGGCCCGGTGACCGTCGAGCCCTCGCCCACCGAGGTATAGCCAAGCTGCGCCCCGCCATAGATCGGGCCGGTCGTCCAGCGGCGATCGAAGTTGATGCGGATGTCGAACGCGTGTTCGTGTACCAGCGCGAGCGGATCGGGATCGGTCATGCCATCTCCTCGTGTCTCTGAAGTGTCCGGGCCTTGGTTCCGCGGATCAGATCGGCGGCCTTTTCGGCCAGCATGATCGCAGGGGCCTGCGTATTGCCGCCGGGAATGTCGGGCATGGCCGAACAGTCGGCAACCCGCAACCCGTCGATACCCCTCACGCGCAGATTGGCGTCGAGCACCGCCTCGGCCCCAGTGCCCATGGCGCAGGTCGAGGTCGGGTGCATCGCGGTGCGTACGGCGGCGCGCACGTAGCCGTCGATCTCGTCCGGCGTGGTCAGCCGTTCAGGCGGCAGCACGGCCCCGCGCACGAGCGACGCGGCAGCCTTGGTCGCAAAGAAATCGCGGGTCAGCGCCACGAAGCGGCGGAAGGCAAGGCGGTCGGCCTCGGCTTCGAGCAGGTTCAGGCGGATGCGAGGTTTGGCCGTGGGATCGGCGGAGCGCAGGCGCACCCATCCCCGACTTTCGGGGTGGAGCAACACGTTGGCCACCGAGAACCGCGAGCCGACCGACGCGCGCAAGCCCGGGAACCAAACGTCGTTGTTCATCGCGACCGGGCTGATCAGCGTTTGCAGATCGGGGCGATCAAGCCCCTCGCGCGTTCGCAGAAACCCCTGAATGCCCACGGGCAGACCGGCGACCGGCCCGGTGCCGGTCAGACCCCATTGCAGCACGGACCGCGCAAGCCGGTCCAGGCGCAGTTCCCGGTCGAAGGTGAAATCACCGGCGGCATCGTAGAAATGCGCGACGCTCGCGTGCTCTTGCAGGTTGCGACCCACGCCGGGCAGGTCGTGGACCGGGGTCACGCCGACCGCGCGCAGTTCATCCGCCGGACCTATCCCCGACAGCATCAGGATCTGGGGCGAGCCATAGGCGCCGGCTGACAGGATCACCTCGCCATCGGCGCGGATCGTGCGGGTCTCGTCCCCCTGCGACAGGGTCACGCCGACGGCGCGCCCGTTCTCGATCACGACCCGATGCACAAGCGCGTCCGACATGAGGTCGAGGTTCGTGCGGGCAAGCGCCGGGCGCAGGAACCGCGCGGCGGTCGAGCCGCGCCGCCCCTTGTGGACAGTGAAATCGGGGGTTGAAAACCCCTCCTGGTCCGCACCATGGAAATCGTCGATCACCGGGTAGCCAAGCTCACGCGCGGCTTGGGCGAGTTTGGGATAGATTACCTCGTCCGACACATGGCGCGCGACGGTCAGCGGCCCGCCCGCCCCGTGGAAGGCCGACGCGCCGCGCCAGTTGTCCTCGGACCGGATGAAATATGGCAGCACATCGTCGAAGGACCAGCCATCTAGCCCTTTCTGCGCCCAGAGGTCGTAGTCCCGCGCATGGCCGCGCGAATACATCATCCCGTTGATCGAGGAACAGCCTCCGACCACCCGGCCACGTGGCACCGGGATGATGCGCCCGTCCGCATGGGGTTCTTCCTCGGTCTCGTAGCCCCAACCAATCCGGGGGTCGTGCATCGCCTTGAACCAGGCAAGCGGCATCGCGACGTTCAGCCGCCGCTCCGACCCGCCCGCCTCGATCAGCAGGACACGCGCCGCCGGGTCCTCGGACAAGCGCGCCGCGAGGACGCAGCCCGAAGACCCGGCCCCCACGACGATATAGTCGTAACCTTTGCTCATGCGCGCGGCTGGTCCGGCAACATGGCGGCGGGCACCCAGTTGCCATGCAGCCCGCCGCGCAGGCGCAGTTCGAGCGGCATCCGTGCGATCGGCCCCTCGTCGATGCGCAGCGCGTCGAAGAGCACGAGGTCCGAGCGGTTCTCGGCCAACATGTTCTCGACCGCGACGAGATAGCCGTCGCCCTCGTCCACCGAACCGGGACGGGGAATGAAGGCAGGCTCCTGCAGGGTCGAGGTCGGACCCGTGAAATACTGCTTCGTCTTGCCCGTGGCGTGGTCCATATGGCCCAGAAGGTTTGTCATCAGCCCCGACATGGAGCGCCCATTGGGCAGTTCGAGCGGGCGCTGGAAGTCCTGCGCCAGCATGAAGCCGTGGCGATAGGGCATGGCCGCATAGCGGTCGTCGATCCGAGGAAACTCGCCCACGAAATCGGAAAGCCGGGTCATGGAATGGAAGGCGTCGGACTTGTCGCCCATGTTCACCGCCCAGCGGGTCATCACCGCCGCCGCCTCTTCCCGGTTGAAGGGCGCGCCGTGCACGTCGGGGAAGAAGGGGAAACCGTTGTTCTTGGCCATCGGCACGTCGAAATAGACCATCTCGCCGTCGTTGAAGGCGTTCATCACGTGGCTCGCAAAGCAATTGGGTGCCTTGAACCAGCGGATGTCCTTGGCGTCGCCGCGCCGGGGCAGGATGCCGAGGTAGACCTCTTTCGTGGTGTCGAACCCGAAGTGCGGCTTGCGTTCCTCGAGCCGTTCCCAGGAGCTGACGATGGGCACCACGTGGAAACAGGCGTAATCCTCGGTCAGGCCGAAATCGTGCATCATGCAGTAGTAAGGCAGTTCGAACCAGACTTCGTGCTTGATCTCGTTCTCGGGGCTGATCTCGTAATAGACCATGTCCTTGGTGATGAGCCCCTTGGCCGCGTAGCCAAAGGCGCACATATCCCCGGTCGTGGGGTCGAACTTGGGATGCGCGGTAAAGGTTTGGCTCGTAATCTGGCCTGGCCGGCCCGAAGCTGCATATTTGCGCATTTAGAAGAACAAAAGGCGTACATTTATGAATCTGACCGCTGCAGATACATTGCGACGTTTTCGG
>LULQ01000089.1_pt1 | contig 22164 bp, 22 predicted proteins | sample 728091 | NCBI WGS metagenome assembly LULQ01 (sample SAMN03860285, study PRJNA289734) | marine metagenome | biome: seawater column; feature: ocean; material: water; isolation source: Red Sea water column Station 149 - depth 10m | place: Saudi Arabia: Red Sea | collected 2011-10-15 | depth 10 m
AGCAAAATACCTAATCTATATATTCCAGTTGGATGAAATTGATAAAACTCCATATCTTCTAAAGGTATACCTTTTTGATAGAGAATCCCTGGTCCATCACCAGTTAATGAGTGAGCATTGGAACTAACTTTGAATATTTTACCAAAACCACCAGTTGCAAATGTAACTGCTCTGGTTTCAAAAATATGTATATCGCCTGTTGCTAATTCATAAGCAATGACACCCTGGCAGATACCATCCTCAATCTTGATATCTAGAACTTGAAATTCATCAAAGAAAGTAACTCCCATAGATACACATTTTTGATAAAGCGTCTGAAGAATCATGTGACCAGTTCTATCCGCTGCATAACAAGCTCTAAAAGCAGGAGACTCTCCTTCTTTTACAGTGTGACCACCAAACCTTCTTTGTGCAATTTTTCCATTATCTAATCGACTAAATGGTAATCCCCAGTGTTCTAATTCGATTACGGCATCAATTGCCTCTTTACATAAAATATCTACTGCAGGTTTATCTGCAAGGTAATCTGAGCCTTTGACGGTGTCAAAAGCATGCCAGTTCCAGTTATCTTCTTCAACATTTGCTAGAGCGGCACTCATCCCACCTTGAGCTGCACCTGTGTGAGATCTTGTAGGATAAAGTTGAGCTGCACCTGTGTGAGATCTTGTAGGATAAAGTTTTGTTATGACAGCAAGCTTCATGTGCGGCGCTGCTTCTATTGCAGCCCTAAGACCTGCTCCACCAGCACCAACGATTACTCCATCAAATGAATGTTTAACTATTTTCATACTTGTCTTACAAATGCAACAATTGCATATGTTCCTATTATAAAGAAAATTAAAGATGTACTGTAAAGAGCACTGTGTGCAAGTTTTCGAATTGTTTTATCAGCTAGATTGTCATGAATAACTACTCTTAATCCATTTGTTCCATGTAAAAGGCTTAATGTTAATAAAAGCCAATCAAATGCTCTCCAGTAAGGAGTTTCCCACCTTGCCGCCACAAAATCATAATCTAAGTTCAACGTGTCGTTAAAGACATGCATGATGAACATATGCCAAACAGCAAGAAATACAAGTACAAGTCCGCTTACTCTCATAAAAAACCACGCTTGGAGCTCAAAACTAGATCCACCAACAGGTGGTTGACGTCTTCCCCAATCAGTTCTTGTTGTCTGCATTATTTTGTCTTCCAATCTGGTATCGGCCTAATCATACAATCTACTATGGTGGTACCTTCTGAGCTTTTTTCAAGACATAAGTCAAAGTATGAAGTAGTCATTTTGTAAGTAGTTGGTACAAAAATTACCAAAAATACAAACAATGATGCAAAATTTAGTTGTTTTTGATAATCAGAACCTTTAGCCCATAAATCTACTGCAATTATTCGTAATCCATTTATAGCATGACCAAGTACTGCAGCCATTAGTCCAATTTCGGCAACTCTAAAATAAAAGTTTTTGTAAACTGCTTCAGCACCTTCATAAATTTCTGGTCCAAGAAGAATCAATGCTGTTGATATTATGTGTAAGAGAAGATATCCGAAAAGACCAACACCGGTAACTCTATGAAATATATAGAGCCACATTCCAGTCTTCCCTTTATAAATCGAACCTGTAGAAACAATTCGTTGATATGCCATTAATTAATTATCCTACAAAAGGTATATTACTGTTAATTAATTAGAAGATTAGCCCCTTGACATAACGATATTACAATAATAAATTACACATATGTGATTTAGTTTTCAATAGTTAAAGGGGTGATGTGGAAAATTCAATAATTGAGGAACTCATAGGTGGAATGCCTTCCTGGACGGAAGAAGCAAATTGTAAAGGAGCTGACGCAGATATATTTTTTCCTGAAAGAGGTGCCTCAACTAGAAAAGCTAAATCAATTTGCAGAGCCTGTTCTGTACAAGAAGACTGTTTGGAGTTTGCTATTGAAAACTCAGAAAAATTTGGAATCTGGGGCGGACTTTCTGAAAGAGAAAGAAGAAGAATTAAACGTCAGAGAATTCATGACACAGAAGTTAGAGACGTTGGTTAAGAAATACTAAATTTTTCTTTATAAGCTTCGAAGTCTCTTTCAACTCCAATTTCATCACTCTTTATTATCTCAGTTATTACATTCTCTTCGTTAGTGATGTAGGTATACCTTAGAGATATACCAACTCCATCATGAAAACATCCAAATTGTTTTGACACTTCACCATGTGGCCAAAAGTCTGCCAAGATTGGGAAATCTATGTTGTAGTGGTTTGCCCAAGCTCTGTTAGTTGGGCCTGCAGCAACAGTAATCATTACTGTATCAGTATTAGCAGATTTAAATGCATCCATATTGTCTCTAAGTTCACATATTTCTCCATCACATACAGAACTAAAAGGAAATGGCATGAAGACAAACATAGTTTTTTTTCCAAGAAAATCTTCTGACTTGAAAGTCTCTTTGTCATAATTTACCAATGAAAAATCTGGAATTTTATCACCTATGTTTAAGCTCATTTTATTTTCTCCTTTTGCTTTTTACTTTAACAGTACTGATTATATAGGAGGTAAAGAGGTACGGGCTGCCCATGAAATAGGATCATGCAATTCATCTAAAGTTGGAATCAATTCTGTCGAACCAAGAATATCGTCCAATGTAAATGTAGCTTGAGAATCTTTAAGATAATCTAAGAAACCGTCAGAGTAAAAATCTAATTCGGAAATTTTTGTTTCAATGTCTTTTGTAGGGCTTTCGTAATTTGAAAATGACAAATCCATCAAGAGATCAAAAATACTGTTGTCCTGTAAAAGATTTAGCTCTTTTGATTTTTGTTTTATAACTGATCTATAAAAACTAAGAGGAGCTGCGATACTTTCGAATATTTGATTTGGGTCTAATCCCTCTACTCCTGAAATATTTGAAAACATTTCTTGAGGATTATTGATTGCTTCTGGACCCATATCAAGATTTAAATCTTTGAGTTTATTAATCATTTCCTCTGAACTTTTTGAAATTGTATTCATAATGTTTTCAAAAGGCTGAGTGTATTTTCCTAGACATAAAGCCATGTACTCGACAGTAAAGTATGCAAGGCTTAAGTCATTTTCGTTTGCTTCGAAATTATTAATCTTAGCATTAAAGGTTTTATGATTTATAGCAAGTGTGTTTGATCTTGGGAGAATGATACCAAATTGACTTAATCCCCAAGAAAATTTACCTAACAGTCCGGCAAGATTTCCAAATTGCATTCCTAAGATAGATGATTTCATATTACTTCCACCAATTCCCCCAAACATAGATAATTCAGGAGATTCTATAGATTCAAAATCAAAATGCTTTATTGATTCAATGAACCATAGTCCATATTCTTTAGGTGACATTAATCTTATTTCTTTCGGAGAAGATTCGTAGCTTGAAAATTCTTCAGACTTAAGCTCGATTACCCTAAAAATTTGCTCAAAATTTATCTCATTATTGGATAGTTCTAAAGGTAAGACTTCTTCATCCTTTGTTATATGGTTATTGATTTGCTTTGCTAGCTCCCAATTAACACCAGATTCTTCGTTGTTAAAAAGATTAAAGAATTGGGAGAAAATATCCTCAGACATTAAACATCAGAGGGTCTTAAATCAAGAGTGAAGTCTAAAGTTATAATATTTCCACCTCTCAATATTTCAACTGTAATTGCATCACCAGCTCTTTTGTTTCTTAAAATCGTAATTAATTGGTCAAGTGTTGAAATATCTATATCATTAATTTTTTTGATGACATCTCCTGGCAATGCACCTGCTTTACCAATTGCATATATATCATTTGCAGGTCCGTAGAGCTCTTCTATTAAGACACCTGAAAATATTCTTGCTCCATCATCCGCAACTTCGAAGTACTGAGCACCAAGGATTCCTAAAAATGCATGAAGGACTTTTCCATCATCAAGAATATCTTCAACGATTCCTAAAGCAAGATTTATAGGCACTGCGAAACCCAGTCCTTCAGCTCCAACATCTGCAGTTGCAATTGCAGTTGTGATACCAATAAGTTCACCCTTTTGATTCAATAATGCACCACCGCTAGATCCTCTTGTAATTGGAGCATCGGTCTGGATAAGTCCAAATAAAGTTACCGCATTATTCATACCCTCACTACCAACATCTAATCTTCTATCAAGTGCAGATATGACACCTGTGGTAACAGTTGGAGCTGCTCCAAGTGTTAATGGATGACCGATAGCTACTGCTAAATCTCCAACAAAAACTCCTTTACTATTTCCAAAACTGATAGGTGTTAAATTCTCATTTTCAATTTTTACTACACCTATATCTGTAAGTCTGTCCGATCCAACAATTGATGCTTCATACATTCGTCCATCTTCAAAAACTACTCTAACGTCACTTGCATCTTCTATAACATGATGATTTGTAATTATTAAACCTCTTTTATCAATTACTACACCAGAGCCCCCACCAATCGAGATGAATTCGTCATCTTGATTTCGTTCTCCAACTTGTAGCTGTACAATCGTTTTTGTAGCAATTTCAGCTATGGAAACTACTTCAGTGGAATCAACACGTGGCATTACCAATTCCTTCTCTTTAATTGTCTCCGTAATAGTTACTGGATCAGGTAAAACAATTTCCTCTTCATCAAACACACCAAAAAAGAATAAAAAGGATAGAACTATTGTGCTTGTAAAAAAAGATGATAGAAAAATAATATTAAATGTAGAGGTTCTCTTTTTTGTTTTTTCTTCAACTAAATCAGAAATGTATTTTTCTGTTTCAAAAAGTTCCTGTTGTTGAAATTCGTTATCTTCCATACATATATCTTAAATAGCTCCCTGTTGTACTTGTTTTTGAAATCACAACTGGTTTTTTTAGTCAAATTTATATTTATAAGTTAAAGTAATTAGGTAAGTGTTAGCTGTAAAAAATCTAGAAGTTGTTTATCAAGATGTAATTCTGGTTCTTAGAGGCATATCTTTTGAAATTCCAAAAGGAGAGATTGTCTCTCTTCTTGGTAGTAATGGTTCTGGAAAAACTACAGCCTTGAGGGCAATTACTGGCTTACTTGATACCCAAAATGGAGATATAACTAAAGGTCAAATTTTCGTTGAAGATGAAGAGATTACTGACGCTGAACCATCAAAAATAGTTAATTTAGGCATTGCTCAAGTGCTTGAGGGAAGAAGAATTTTTTCTGAGTTAACAGTCACAGAAAATTTACGTCTTGGTGGTTTTACGAACAATGGTGCTGTTAAAGAAAACATGGAGAGAGTGTTTGACCTATTTCCAATTTTAAAAGAAAGAGCCAAAAATATTTCAGGGTATCTTTCTGGAGGTGAACAACAAATGTTAGCAATTGGTAGAGCACTCATGTCAGATCCAAAATATCTTCTTTTAGATGAACCAAGTTTGGGACTTGCTCCAAAATTAGTTGAACAAATCTCTGAACTAATTGTAGAAATCAATTCACAGGGAGTAACAGTCTTATTGGTTGAACAAAATGCAAATATGGCTCTAAAAATATCTTCTCATGGATATATTATGGAAACTGGAAATATTGTTATGGACAATCCAAGTGAAAAACTTATGCAAGACAAAGATGTCCAAGAATTTTATCTTGGTTTAAACGCAGAAGGTACTGAAAGAAAGTCATTCAAAGATGTTAAACACTATAAGAGAAAAAAACGTTGGCTTTCATGAGTAATGTTATTTCCTTCAAAGATGTAAGCCTTAATTTTGGAGGAGTACAAGCATTGAAAAATATTTCATTTGATATCCAAGAAAATTCTTTATTTGCAATAATAGGACCAAATGGAGCAGGTAAAACTTCAATCTTAAACTGTATAAATGGAATTTATAAACCAACAAGTGGATCCATAGAAATTTTTGGTGAGGATACTTCAAATCTTGAACCAGATGAAATTGCAAATGCTGGAGTATCTAGAACATTCCAAAATATTGAATTATTTGAAAACATGACTGCTTTAGACAATATTTTGATAGGTGCCCATAGACATATAAATTATGGACCTGTTCAAGGGCTCTTTTTCTCAAAGAAGGCTAGAAATGAAGAGGAAAAAGCTAGAAAAATAGCAGAAGATGTCATAGATTTCCTAGAGATTGAAGAATATCGATATTCATACATACTCTCATTACCATACGGTATTCAGAAAAGAATTGAACTTGGAAGAGCACTGGCTATGCAACCAAAAGTTATACTTTTAGACGAACCCGCAGCTGGTATGAATAACGAAGAAACTGAAGATATTGCAAGGTTTATACTTGATATTCATGAAGAATTGGGAATTACAGTTATATTAATTGATCATGATATGAACATGGTTATGGACATAGCAACAGATGTTGTAGCAATGGATTTTGGTGAAAAATTATTCCAAGGTCTTCCCGAAGATGCAGCCAAAGATCAAAAAGTCATAGATGCATATTTAGGAGTGAGTGGTTAGTCATGATTACAATGGAAGAAATTTTCGAAGAGATACAAGCTAGTGGTGGTGTGACTCCTTCTCGAAGACTAAAGGATATAGCATCAAGATTTCCAGAAAGGATAGCATTCAGAGATAAAAAATTTGGTATATGGAATGAAATTTCGTACAAAGAGTTTTGGCTTCAAGTTAATTATGTTGGCTGTGCTCTTAATTATTTCGGAATTGGAAAATCTGATAAAGTTGCTATCCATTCTGAAAATAGACCAGAATGGTTGATTTCTGACATTGGGGCCCAGGCAATTGGTGCAATTAGTGTTGGACTATACCCAACCAATCCACCTGCTGAAGTTAAATATTTACTTGGACACTCAGAGTCTCAAATTCTGTTTGCAGAAGATCAAGAACAGGTCGATAAAGCATTAGAGGTTTTACAGGATCTTCCCGATTTGAAAAAAATTATTTATTTCGAAGACAAAGGTCTCTTTAGATATGAAAGTGAAAAACTCATGAAATGGGAAGATTTCTTAGAGATCGGAAAAACAGAGTTTGAAAAAGATAAAGAATTTGTGAATTCAAGAATTGATGAAATTAAAAGTGAAGATATAGCATTAATGATATATACATCTGGAACAACTGGACCTCCTAAAGGCTCAATGCTTTCACATGGAAACTTAGAGTGGGTTTCTTCTATAATCCCTGAGATATCTTTTACTCCAGGAATAGATAACCCCGAGTATCTTTCTTACCTTCCACTTTGTCATGTTTTTGGAAGATTGGTTGATGAAATAATTGGAATTAATACTATTGGAACAATAAATTTTGCTGAATCAATCGACACAGTTCAACAAGATTTAGCCGAAATTCAACCATCAATTTTTCCTGCAGTACCAAGAATTTTGGAGAGAATGCATGCCGGAACTTTGGTCAGAATGAGAGATGCTTCAAGATTGAAGCAATTATTATTTAAAACTGCGAGTTATTTTGGAAATATTACAGCTAAAAGAAGATTGAAAAATCCAAATGATTTTATTGCAAAAATTACAAATTTTCTCGCACAAATGATTGCATTTAGATCATTAAGAAAAAAACTTGGATTATTGAATATAGATAATGCAGTATCAGGAGCAGCACCAATTTCTCCAGAGATTTTGAGATTTTTTATGTCTTTAGGGGTACCAATATACGAGGGTTATGGAATGACAGAGAACTCAGCAATAGCAACAGGTAATACTCCTGATAAAGTAAAGCTTGGAACAGTTGGCACTCCACAAGCGGGTACAGAACTCAAATTAGCTGATGATGGAGAAATACTTGTAAGACATCCAGGAGTTTTTAAAGGTTATTACAAAAATGAGGAAGCAACAAAAGAAGTTATTGATGAAGATGGATGGCTTTATACGGGTGATGTTGGTGAATATGACGGTGAATTCTTAAAAATCGTCGATAGAAAAAAAGATATTATCATAACTAGCGGTGGAAAAAATGTTTCTCCTTCAGAAATTGAAAACAATATAAAAACTTCTCCGTTTATTAAGGAAGCCATAGTAATTGGGGATGATAGAAAATTTTTATCAGCTCTTATAGGTATTGAATATGATATCGTCTCGAATTGGGCGTTGAGAAAAAATATAGCACATACAACTTATAGAAATCTCTCCGAGAATGAAGAAGTACAAAATTTGATATGGGATGAAATACAAAAAGCAAACGAATATACCTCATCACTACAGATAAGAAAATTTAGAATGCTTACAAAGGAATTGGACCATGAAGATGGTGACCTCACCGCTACCCAAAAAGCTAAAAGAAATGTAATCATGGAGAAATTTTCAGACCTCATTGAGGATATGTATAAATGATTACTTTTTTACAAGCAACATTTGAGGGTCTTTCGCTAGGTGCAGTGTACTCACTTGTTGCCATTGGTTTCGTATTGATTTATAAAGCTACAGATGTTTTAAGTTTTGCTCAACCAGCATTGGTTGTTGTTGGAGCAGGATTAATTAGTGCACTAGCTGTTGACCGTGGAGTTCCATTTTGGATTGCATTTATTGTTGGTATTCTTTTGACTGGGATTATTGGTCTCGTTATGGAAAGAACTTTCTTAAGACCTATGGTTGGTGAGCCTGTATTTTCTGTTGCGATTTTAACAATTGGTATTGATATACTTTTAAGAACAGTTTTGAATAATTGGATTGGTTTAAATCCAAGATATTTAGGAGATCCATTCCAAAGTTTTGGAAATTTTGGATCTGTTAATGTAGGCGGAGTCACTTTAAAGTATTTAGAAATAGCTGCTTTGTTTACAGGTGTAGTCCTCATCATCCTTCTTTCAGTTTTCTTTAAAAGATCAAAATATGGTGTAGCTATGATGGCTACATCCTATGATCAAGAAGCAGCGCTTGCTCAAGGAATAAATGTAGGAAGAATATTTGGACTAGTATGGTTGATTTCTGGAGTTCTTGCAGGATTCGCTGGATTCTTTATTACTGGTGGATTTAATACGCTTACACAGGCAAGTTTTCTCTCAGCTTTAAGAGTTCTTCCTGCTGTTGCAATTGGAGGCTTAGATTCTATTCCTGGTGCTGTAATCGGCTCTTTAATTATTGGACTAACACAAGGTTATGTGGCTTATTATCAATTAATGTTGGAGGGGGTTATTGGCTTTTCACTTGGAAGTGGATTTTCATTAATAGCTCCTTATTTAATAATGTTTTTCATATTGATTTTTAGACCGGATGGTTTATTTGGTACTAAAGAGGTTGAAAGAGTATGAAAAATAGACCTAATCTCTTCACGGACTATAGAAAAGAAAGTTCAATTTTTCCAAACAACACTCAAAAATTTTGGTTTGCAGTTCTGATACTTGCATCATGTACATTTCCATTTTTTCTTTCAAGTTATTGGAAGTTGCTTGTTACTACATCACTACTTACAGCAATCGCCTGCTGGGGATTAAATATAGTATCAGGTCTTGCTGGACAAATTAATTTAGCACATGGGGTTTTTGTTGGAATAGGTACCTATGTCTCTGCAATAATTGGTGGCGTAGCTACGTCAAGTGTCATAGGTTATGAGCTTGATATGATCATCTGGTTACCGCTTTCAGGGTTGGCCGCGGCTTTTGTAGGGATATTAATATCTCCAGTCTCTGCAAGACTTAAAGGACTAAATCTTGGACTAGTTACTTTAGCTTTAGTTTTCATAGGAGCACATTTTTTCTCAAATCTTAAATTCATAACGGGTGGCGCTGGACTTGGTAGAAAAGCTGCTTCCTTAAAATTTTTAGGTCAAGATCTTGAGGCTGGTTTACAAATCGGAAATGTTCTCCTGGAAAAAAATGATATCATATATTATTTTTCACTTCTTCTCTGTATTGTTATGGGGTTAGGAGTAAAAAACCTTACTAGGTCAAAAATTGGTAGAGCTTTTTCTGCAATAAGAGATAGGGATATTGCTGCAGAAGCACTCGGAATTAATTTATTTAAATTTAAAATGTATGCTTTTGCGTTATCAAGTTTTTATGCAGGAATCGCAGGTTCTTTATTATTTACTATTGCCGGTGGTGTAGAGCCAGGAACATTTAATCTTTTATATTCAATAATATTTATCGCAATTGTAATTATTGGGGGAGCAGGTACAGTACTTGGACCACTGTATGGAGCTTTTTTCTTCACAACATTACCTGGAATAATTCAAGCTGTTTTACATGCAACAGGATTGTCAGATACAGGCTTTTTTCTAAATGCAGGGGAGATAGAACGTATTGTTTTCGGCTTTTTTATCATTTTTTTCTTGATTTTTGAACCCCGAGGGTTGTGGGGTATTTGGTTTAGGTTACGGAATTATTTTAAAGCTTGGCCTTTTTCCTACTAACCTGACATTTTTCTAGTAATCTGTACTTATTAGTACTAATAATTTAAGGGGGAGAAAAATGAATTCATTGCGCAAGCGAGGAATCATCATATTTTCAATTCTTTCCTTGGTTATTGTTGCATGTGGTGGAGCAGCTGAAGAAGAAGTAGTTGAAGAAACCGTAGAAGAAGCAGTAGTTGAATCACTCGATTCTCCAGCAGTCACAACAGCAACAGCTGTAAAAACCGGAACCGGTGTTACAGCAGAACCATGTCCAGCAGAAATTGGTGGGGTACCAACTGGTGCCGATCAAAATAAAGGATGTATATATCTCGGATTGTTGAATGACTATACGGGACCTTATGCACCTGCTGGTCCAGGTCTTGAGCTTGCACAAAGAGCATTTTGGCTTTGGGCAAATGGAGCTGGAGGAATTGGAGAATATAGCGTTGCGATTAGAGAAGGTTTTGATACTGGATATAATCCACAAAAACATCTAGAGGGCTATACAGCAATTAAAGATGAAGTTGCTGCTTTAGCTATGTCACTAGGTACACCACAGACTTTATTCATTCTTGATGAAATGGACAAAGATAACATGGTTGGTGTTCCAATGAGTTGGTGGTCAGGATGGTCATACAAAGAAAATGACAAAGGATTAATTGTTGAGTTCGGAAGTCAGTATTGTGCTGATGGTATGAACGCAGTCGATTGGTCACTTGAAAATCTTGGCGATATTAAGACTGTTGGAATCATGGGCTTTGCAGGAGATTATGGTTCTGACTGGGCTGCTGGAGTTGCAAAAGCTGCAGAAGCAAATGGTCTTACAGTTGCATGGACATATACACCTCCATCAACAGAATTTGACGTAGCACAAGCTGTAGGTTTAATGGTCACCCAACCAGTTGATGCTTATTTCCCAGCAATAAGTGCTGGTCTAATGGCTCAAGTAGCTGGTGGTGCCGCTCAGCAAGGGTTAACACCGTTTGCTATTCTTGCAGGGCCATCATTTAATGATGCCTTTGTTCAAGAAGGATTTCCATTAAAGGGATTGTTTGAATCAGGAGCAATTTATGCAATGGGACTTGGTGTAGCTCCATATGAAGCTGACACACCTGGACACGCAGTAATGAGAGCAACAATGAGTCAAATTGTTGAGAGTGCAAACGCATTCTTAGTTGCAGGATGGTCATCTCAATATCACTTAAAAGGTGTGCTTGAAGCAGCCTATAAAGGTGGAGATATATCCAGAGCAGGTATTAGAAGAGCTGCCGCAAATGTAACAGTTTCATCTGACGGAATGATGGAACCAAGAGAATTAGGTCAAGATAGAGCTGATACAGCAGCTTATATCGGTATACCTGATGGATCTATCGGTAGTGGTCAAAGAGTACTTGCATTTAATTATCAAGGATCAACAGCCAAATCATATGATTGGACCTCTGGTTCTTGTTCATAAAAATTAACTGATAAATTAAAGAGCCGGCTTTGCCGGCTCTTTTTTTATATAGTTGTATTCAAATTAAAATAAAATCGTGAAAAAATTATTTGAAAAAAATAAAGTCTTAAAACTTGCAATTATCACGTATCTAGTTGCAATTTTTCCATTTGGTTTTGCAAAAACAGATTACTATTTTATGTCACCAGGCCCTCCTTATCAATGGGATATTTCAATTGAAGATGAAAAGACTTTTGAATTTGATGGAAATTTATACCAGTTAACTGTAAGACGTGATGAAGCAAATTACTTTGTTTATGCATGGGCTAATTTAAACAGTCAAATTGATTTGTATCCCAGAGAAGTTATTTTGCCTGATGGAGTTACACCTCAAGAACTTTCTGAGATAAGCATTCAAAATATGATTACTTCCGAAAATGTGGCAATAGCAGTTGCTCTTAATTCTTTGGGATATGACATTGAATCTGAGGGAGATGGTGTTTTAGTTGTAGGCCTGCTCGATGACTCGCCCGTAAAAGATAAACTTTTTAAAAATGATTTAATTACTTCAATAAATAATCAGATCGTAAAATCATCAACGGAATTTATATCTTTATTGAAGAGTTATGAAATTGGTGACACTGTTGAAATTGGATTAGTAAGAGATGAAAAACAGTTAAAAATTAAAACCACTCTTATTGAGCATGTTGAGTATGCAAACGAACCAATGGTTGGATTCCTAGCCTCAACTCCTAATCAAAAATTTACTTTCCCATTTGATATTGATATCAATACTGGAAACGTTGGTGGACCTTCTGCAGGAATGATGATGGCACTGAATGTTTATAACTTACTAACAGAGAGTGACATAACAAATGGTAAAAAAATAGCAGGAACTGGAACTATAGAAATTGATGGCTCAGTTGGACCTGTTGGAGGCGTAAAGCAAAAAGTAATCGCAGCAAAAAGAGCAAATGCTTCATTGATACTTGTTCCTACAGCGAATTATTTAGAAGCAAGTGTCTTTTCTGATGAAAATACATCTATTGTTGCAGTCGATTCATTTGAAGAAGCTATTGATGTAATTTCTGACTTTAGTTCACGTTAAAGACGAAACATAAATACAATAAATCTACATGGTTAATATCGGTAATTTAAATACAAATTCAGAGAGAAGAGGATTCTCTTTTATTGTTTTCATTGCAATCATTGGTTTCTCCCTTGCTAGGGGAATTGCTAATTTCTATACAAATTACCTATGGTTTGATTCTGTCGGATTGGAAAGTGTTTGGGTAAAAATCTTATTAACAAGGACAGCACTTGTAGGTGCTACTTCATTAATCGCATTTATATTTATATTTACGAACTTAAGATTGGCAACAAGAGCAACTCCAGTAATGGACATCTTTGAAGCTTTTGACTCTGATGATCCTCTAGCTAGGTTCAGAAACTTTGTAAGTGAACGATTTGCTCGATTTAGATTGACTGGTGCTGTTGCTCTTTCTTTATTTTTAGGTGCAGGCGCTTCAACACTATGGGAACAGGTTTTATTATTTCTTAACCAACAAGGATTCGGTGTAAGTGATCCAGTATTCAATTATGATGTTGCAAGTTATGTTTATGGATTGCCACTTTATAGACTGTTTGTTTCTTGGGGTTTCCAACTTGTTACGCTCACTTCACTCGTTGTAATTTTATATTTTATTGCAACCGGAGCTCTTCAATTAAGACCTGGACGTTTACCTGAGGTAAGTAGTGGGGCAAAAGCACATTTATCCGTTTTACTTGCATTCATAGCCTTACTTAAAGCAGTTGCTTATAGGCTTGATGCTTTGGAACTACTTTATTCACCACGTGGAAAAGTTTTTGGAGCTAGTTATACAGATGTCGTAGCTCACCTTCCTGCTTTAAATCTCTTGATTCTAATTTCACTATTTGGAGCAATTCTTTTACTAGTAAATATTAGGAGAAGAGGTTGGCTACTTCCTACAACAGCAATAGGCCTATGGTTAGCTGTATCTATCATCGTTGGGGGAATTGTTCCAGCTGCTATCCAAAGATTTAGAGTTGTTCCTGATGAGTTGAATAAAGAATTACCGTATGTTGAAGATCACGTTAACTATACAAGATTGGCCTATGGACTGGACTCCATAGAAGAACGACAGTTCGAAGCTTCACCAAATCTCTCTCAAAATGATATAAATGACAACTCTCAAACAGTGGACAATATTAGATTATGGGATCCGACTGTGTTAGCAGAGACTTATAGCCAGCTACAAGAAATCAGAGCATATTATGCTCTTGACGAAGTTGATGTAGACAGATATATGATTGATGGTCAATTGACTCAGGTAATGGTATCTGCGAGGGAATTAGACCAAACAAACTTACCTGCTGAAGGTTGGGTCAATCAAAAATTACAGTACACCCATGGTTTTGGAGTTGTGTTCAGTCCGGCAAATAATGTGGCTAGCCAAGGACAACCAGACTTCTATGTTAAGGGTGTTCCAGCAAATACAAGTGTTGCTGAACTTGAAGTAGACCAACCAAGAATATATTTCGGTGAGTCAGCTGACTCTGATGAATATGTTGTTGTAAATTCTCTTCAAGACGAAGTAGATTATCCATTATCAACTGAGGGGCAATCTGTTGCATACACAAATTATTCAGGTGATGGCGGAGTGAGTATAGGTTCTTTCTTTAAAAGACTTGGGTTCGCACTACGTTACAGTGAATTAAACCTACTTATATCAAATCAGTTGAGTGATGGTTCAAAACTAATTATGGAAAGGAACATAATCAGTAGGGTTAAAAAAGCTGCTCCTTTCTTATACACTGACAATGATCCTTATTTGGCATTAATTGATGGCAACCTATTTTGGATTATTGATCTTTATACCTTAAGTGATAAATATCCTTATGCTCAACCAGCTGACACAACAAGAATTAATGACAGATCTGGACTGCCTATAAACTTTAATTACATTCGAAACTCTGTAAAAGCAGTCGTTAACGCCTATGACGGAACGATGAATTTCTATGTCTTTGATGAGAATGACCCATTGATTAAGTCATATGCTGAAATTTTCCCATCTCTTTTTGATAATAAATCAAATATGTCTGAAGATTTATTGAATCACATAAGATACCCAGAAGATCTCTTTACGATTCAATCTGACATGTACAGAGATTATCACATGACTGATCCAAGAGTGTTTTATGCTGACGAGGATCCATGGGTAATTCCTACAGATTCATCCACTACACCAAGACTTGCAACTTTGAGAGGTGAGTTTAGCGAGATTGGTTTCAAACCAATGCTTCCATACTATCTTTTGATGTCATTACCAGGAGAGAGTGATTTAAGTTATCTTATCTTCCAGCCATTTAACCCGGAAAATAGACCGAATATGCAGTCTTTCCTTGTTGCGGATGCAGATCCAGAAAATTATGGACAAATAATCGACTTTAAATTACCTAAAGGTGAATTCGTAGATGGACCAACTCAGGTTGCTACTAGGATTAACCAGGATCCAGATATATCTCAAATATTTACATTGTTAGACCAACAAGGATCAAGCGTTATTAAAGGTAATCTTTTTGTTGTTCCAATCAATCAGTCTGTACTTTATTATCAACCAATATATCTACAAGGTGAGCAAAACCCATTGCCTGAATTTAAATTTGTTGTTGTAGTTTTCCAAGACAGAATAATAATGGCTGAATCACTTAGCCTTGCTCTTGAGGGTGTATTTGGTGACCTAGAAATTGATCTCGATTTAGATGTTGATGATACCGAAGACATAAGTGCGATCGATTTATTAAATAAAGCTAGCGATTTATTTGATCAAGCTCAAAATGCCTTAACAGATGGAAATCTTGGAAAATATCAAGATCTAATTATTCAAGTTGAGGAACTTGTAAACAAAGCTTTAGAAATTCTTAATCAACAATAAAAAAGCTTGAGTTAAATAAATTCTTAATTACTATTGGTATTCAGCGCGGGGTGGAGCAGTCTGGTAGCTCGCTGGGCTCATAACCCAGAGGTCGTAGGTTCAAATCCTACCCCCGCTACCAAATCATCTAATAAATAGATCTATAAGTCGTTTTCTTCCAGTAGATGCAGCAATAAGTTTTAAAGTGAATATACCCATTGCACCCAAAAATCCGAGTGTCCCAAGAACGAGGACAATTCGCCAAATGATTATTGCATCCATAATTTAATTATAAGCAGAAACTGTATTTGTTCTAATTGACATAATCAATAATCATTTCATCCGTTATAGGACCGTTAAATGTATTGATTACAACAAAGTCTTTGTTTAATAATAGAGTTGTTGGAAGTCCACTCCAGAAAAATTGAGTGATGAATGATTCAACTTTTTCTTCCGATAAAATATTTTCATACGTTAAGTTATGTTCTTTTATAAATTCAATTGCATTTGTCTCAGAATCATCGACCAATAATCCAACTACTACAAATTCATCCAGTTCATTTAATTTTTGAAGGTATCCCACTTCCTCGATACATGGTGTGCACCAAGTCGCCCAGAGGTTTACAACAATATATTCCTCGCTGGTAAGGGCAATATTCGCATCTAGATTTTCAAAAACAATAGATAGGTCTAAATTTTCGTTATTTGGTAGCACTTCGACATCAGTGTTTTCCTCTTCAAATGTTGTTGAGATTACAAGAACTAGTCCGACTAAGGACAATAGGATAAAATTTCTTTTCAACATAAGTTTAATTTAATAAAGTATTGAACATACAATACATAAGTATGGAATTTGAAAAACTTATTTATCCTGGATTCAATAAGACATTTGGAGAGCTTGAGTGCTTTACATTAAACAAAAGCAATCAATTAGAGGTTATTGATTATTTCAATATAGATTGGGTTCGTTCAGCCGTTGAAGAGCTTGTAAAAACTGTTGATGAAAAGATAAATATTGAGTTTATTGAGCCAACCACAGTAGATATTGAATCTGCATCAAAATTAGTGAAAGCAGATCTATCTGTAGAGGATGCAAAAAAAGACTTTAGCAAAGGTAAGAGAATTATTGGTATCTCTTCTGGAAAAGGTGGAGTTGGAAAATCAACAATTTCATCTCTTCTTGGCATGGCTTTTGCAAAACAAGGAAAAAAAGTTGGAATTCTTGATGCTGATATCTGGGGATATTCAATACCAAAAATGTTAGGAGCAAAATTTCCTCCAATCCCATTCAATAACAGAATTTTCCCATCAAAAATAAATGATCTCAGCGTTATCTCAATGGAGTACTTCGTAAAACAAGATGAGGCAGTAATTTGGAGAGGGCCAATGCTTCATAAGGCTATTGAACAATTCCTGTATGAAGTTTTATGGCAGGATATAGACATCTTACTTATCGATATGCCACCTGGAACAGGTGATGTCTCGATATCCCTTTCTCAATTTCTTAATTTTTATGAAACGATCATTGTTACAACACCTCAAAGCAATGCGACAACTGTTGCTGAGAGAGCAGGAATTATGTCGAAGAAAGTGAACTCAAGCATCATTGGTGTTATTGAAAATATGTCTTATTTAGAGAATGGGAGTGAGAAACTATATCCGTTTGGTAAAGGCGGGGGAGAAGAACTCTCAAAGAATCTAGGTGTCGAATTTATTGGCAGCCTTCCGTTATATGATTCTGTATCAAAATATTCAGAGGATGGAAAACTTCTCGAATTTGGTGCAGATAATGATTTCAAAGTTGTTGAGGAAATGGTCAATACAATTAATGCCATTGCTCCTAAGAAAAAACCAATTGATCTAAAAATTAATTAGCTATAAAACAGAACACGGAAAGTAATAGACAGTAATAACCAAAATATTGCAGTTTTGAACTGGTTGTAAAATTAATTAAAACTCTTATCGCAAGTAGTCCGGTAAACATAGCAACAATTGTTGGGAGAACAATATTTGTGTTTACTTGAAAGGAATCATTAATAAAGGTTAGGCTCCATGCTCCAAATATTGTTGGGATACCTAGCAAGAGTGAATAATAAATTGCATCAGCTTTTTTTACCCCGAGATAAATAGCTGTCAATAAAGTTACACCAGATCGTGAAACTCCAGGTAGTAATGCAATAGATTGAGCGATCCCAATAACAAATGCTTGGCTAACGGTTATATCTCTGATGCTTAATGCCTCACTATTATTTATTTTTCCTGAAAAAATTAGGAGTAATGAAAAAATTAAGTATGAAGCTCCTGTGATAAGAATAAGGTTGGGACTCTCATCGATGATATTTTGTATAGGCGTCAGTAAACCAATGAGAACCGCTGGAATAATACCAGCAAGAATTATTTTGAAATAAAAGATAAAAGTCTCTAAATCTTCAAATATCTCGAAAATTCTCTTTCGGTAGAAAAATACTATTGAGAATAAAGTGCCAATATGCAAGAAGGCAATGTCATTGGTGTTTAGGTCGAGTTCAGAACTTAATGATGAAATAATGACGAGGTGACCACTTGATGATATCGGTAAAAATTCTGTCAGTCCCTGTAAAACACCAGTTAAAATTTCAAGCATCTATTTTATACTAGCTAAATGCCAGTCGTTGCAATCACCACATCTATAAATATTGAATTTCTGATTGTACTCTGACTCAGCCCAGCCTCTTTCTTTTCTTGCCTCGTTTTCAGATTTAAATCTTCTTTTTGAACAACTCTCTATATTCATCTTTACCAATATCTACAATAAATTAAAAATACATCAATGGAATAAAAACTTATTTAAATTTAAGTAAGTAGAATCTAATCATGAGCATTGTTCCCGTTATTGCAAGCTATCTAATAGGTTCGATTAATTTTGCTTATATTGTTGCAAAATTCAAAAATATCAATATTCAAGAGATTGGAAGTGGAAATCCAGGTTCTTCAAACGTTTTGCGAGCACTCGGAAAAAAATACGCGATAATCGTACTCGTTGGCGATTTATTAAAGGGAATAGCCCCATTTCTGATTTTTGGAGGTGAATTAGAGACATTAATCTATGCATCTCTCGCGGTTATAGGGCATTGTTTTCCAATATTTTATGGATTTAAAGGCGGAAAGGGTGTCGCAACGTATTTAGGGACAGTAATAGGATATATTGTCTTTCTTGCACCAGATTTGGGGTTTTTATTTTGGGAAATTGCCTTAATTTTTGGATTTATCGTACTTTATTTTGGAATTTTCTTCATTTTTAGAATTTCAGCAATATCAAGTCTGATTACCTGCTCAGTTGGTGCACTTTATATCATTTTTCAATCACCAGAAATTTACATCGTTGGGTTTCAACTATTTATTTTGTTACTAATTTTCTATCAGCATCGAGAAAATCTATCACGACTATCAAAAGGCGATGAAAATAAATTTTGAAACTTAAGAATATAAATTAGATTTGTTGTAATATATTTTTAAGAATAGTTGAGGCAGGGCAATGAGTTCAACATTAATTTTAATAGGGCTACTTTTATCACTATCGATGGCAGTGATACTTCCTGAGATTCAGATTTCCAAAAATCAAAACAGTTACGCCTATATTATCTCTCCTGAATATGACTCCATGGTGAATAAGCAAAGAAGAGGGTATCTAGTACTTGGACTACTTGCAGTCTCAACTTTCTTTGTATCTATACAGACCATGTCTGTCCCATTATTTATTTTTCATCTTGTTCTTGATTGTGTATTTGGTATTTATGCATTTCTTTCTTTTCAGGTAAGAAGATCCATGCAGGTACAAAATAATCTAACCATGGGCAATCAAGTAGAAAATACGGTAGAGGAAGAAAGCTACTTCAAAGAAGCTGTTTAAAACTTGAAAACACCTGAGCAGATTACCAATAGTCTCGTTAAAGAGTTTGATAAATTAAACGATATTAGAGAACAGTCCCTAAAACTCTCCAGAGAGATCATAAAATCTTGTTCTAAGTCGATTAGGAATGTTCATCGTAACAATCTAGACGATGCAAAACAACATTTAGACGAGGCAAGTAAAAATTATAAGGATTTACGCTCTTCGTTGAAAGATATTCCAGAATTGCGATTTGCAGGCTATGTAAATGACTCGGAAAGGGAGTTAATTGAGGCATTTTTAGTTTTCGAATTCGAGAAAACTAATTCACTTCTTGAATTTGAGGGGATGAATGTCTCTGCCTCAAACTACATACAGGGACTTGGTGATGCAATCGGAGAGTGGAGAAGAAAAGTCTTGGATAGTCTCAGAAAACTAGAGATTGAAGAAGGTGAGAAGTATTTGGCTATTATGGAGGCCTCTATGGAAATCTTTAACGAGTTAGATTACCCAGATGCTTTGACTGGTGGTCTTAGAAGGTACGCTGATACCGCTAGAGCGATCATTGAGAGAACTAGGTCAGATCTCACAAATGCTATAGTTAGTGAATCACTTCGTAAAGAATTGAAAGATAAATAATGGAATACAAATATATAACTGGAAAAGTTTTAGAGATTACGGGTTCTGGCTGGCCTGATGGAACAGTTCTACAAGAAATTTATCCTGATACTTCATTTGTCAGTGGTATTGAAAATCCAAAAGGCATGAAGATGGTACCCATAATCAAAGATAAAAAAATTTATGCAAAATATACATTTGAAAAAAGTTTCGAGGGAGGACCTGGTCTCGTTCATGGAGGAATTCTCTCGACAGTACTCGACGATATGATGGGTTATGCAACATTTACCCAGAATCTCTTTTGTGTTACTGCAAATCTTAATGTAAATTTTAGAGCGCCCTCACCAGTTGATAAAGAATTCGAACTTTATGCCTGGGTTAAAGAGGTTGATGGTAATAAAGTTTACGCAGAATCAGTTATTCAATCCGAAGATGCAATACATGTTGAGGCTGATGGTTTATTTATAAATATAGGTCAAGATGGTGCACGACAATATTTCTCACCTGAAAAGCAATATCCGTAATTTATAGTTTTGACATTAAAAAATGACTTGTTGACTGTATAGTCACCATTGGATTCACTCCAGAACATCGAGGAAACACCGATGAGTCAACAACATAAACATTATCTAATCCATGTACTTTTCCATCAATGTCAGTAACTCCTAAATTTGGATCTGGATTCATCCTTGCGGTTCCCATTTGGTGCGCAGAACCAAGCAACATTCTAAAAGGCTGATTTTTTATTGCTCTAATATCGTTTATGAAGTCTTCGATATCTATATTTGATGATTTTTTCCAATGCATTGTGGGAGAGGCTGCAACCATAATCTCTTCTGCGCCGGCTAAATAATTTGCTCGTACAAGGTTTTCAATTCCATGCATCAAGTTCTTATGATCAAAATCGTTTAAATTATAATCCCATAAATGTTGGGGGTTCTTATTGATGATCGACCCAGAGCTAGTATCTGATGTCAGAACTATCCCTCCAGACCAATGATTGTAGCTTTCAACAAAATCATCAAATTTATCAGTGTTATTTGGAAAAAACGGGAAGAAAAGACTTGGATGCATTGGCAGTCCCTCTAAAAGGTATCCATAATTGTCTTTCATAAACAAATTGTCATCTGAGTAAATACCCTGCATCGTTCCTGCCCATGGCTTCTGTTCGTCTAAGAATTTGCCTGCTACACCAGAAACAGGATGTAGTTTTAAATTATGACCAAGATGTTTATTTCTATATCCACTATCAAGCAGTATTTTAGGCGTATTAAGGGAACCAGCAGCAAGAATCACCTTATCAACGCTGACTTTATGTAATGTCCCGTTATTTTCAACATTAATGTGTGTTGCTTTTCCATTTGATATATCAAGGCTTTTGATATTTGTATCACTGAACACATTTTTAGGATCAAATTTATCTTCTGAAAACCAAACTTTGTTGGTGGAGTTGATACTTTCATCGTAACGACCAAAGGTACTGAAGCCAGATTCTGTGCAATCTGCATTACTGGTGTTCCTCGGGATAATTTTATAAGTTAGATCGTTGAGCTCTAAACCCTCTGCCAATTTCTCTTCTTTTTGTGGGATTCGATTATTTTCTACATCGACATTTAATTCTTTACAGACATAATCCATACTGCTTTTAAATTCACTGGAGTTGAAATAGTTATCTTGTCCTGTAAGTGAGTCCCATTCACTTAATATATTGTCAGGTGTTCGAAGAGAAGTTGTCCAATTCACGCTGGTACCTCCACCAATTCCCATTCCAGCCAAAAGTAAGACTTTATATCCTCTGGTTTGTTGTATTCCGTTAGTGTCATAGAAGTTGTGATATCCGAATGTTTCATTGTTTGTCTCACCATTTCCATGACTGCCTTTTTCGAAGAGACCTACTTCATATTTTTCATTGAGAATATTGGCTGCAACACCTCCGCCAGATCCACTTCCAACTACTGCTACTTCGATACTTTTTGGAATTGATATATCTTTTTTTTCTATTGTTGTATTTTTAT
>LULQ01000301.1_pt1 | contig 22144 bp, 24 predicted proteins | sample 728091 | NCBI WGS metagenome assembly LULQ01 (sample SAMN03860285, study PRJNA289734) | marine metagenome | biome: seawater column; feature: ocean; material: water; isolation source: Red Sea water column Station 149 - depth 10m | place: Saudi Arabia: Red Sea | collected 2011-10-15 | depth 10 m
CCTTTGGGAAGAGCATTAATTGAGGATTCCTTATTGAGATTTTTATTGAAAAAAGATTATGAACTCGAAGCAGGTAATGAATATAAATTCACTATTTCAGCCAAGTTTTAAAATCTATATTTTGATTCAAAGTAAACTTCATTTTGCAATAATCTTCTAAAATTATCAAAGCTGATATAGCATCAAGGTTTTTATTAAGAATAAAAACCTCTCTAGGAATTAAAAACTTCAGACCACTAATTGGAAAAAGTTCGAAATATCTTTCTTTAGCCCTGTAGGTGGTATTTTTTTCCTCAAAAGTTATTATTTCTTTTTTAAAAAAATATAGTTTTTCTCTGATTTCTTTACTGGTAGTACCATTGCCAATAATAATTTGTGATATGTCCTCAGCATCAATTAAATGTCTAACATAATTCTCAAGTGATTCACTTTTAAGAATAATCGCTTTATAAACTTTTTTTTCACTTATTTCAGCTATTACTAAGCCGCATTTACTTTTCCCTGGATCAATAGTTATAACTCTAGGCATTTAAGATGCAATCTTTAAAATATTGATTTCAACTACTATGGGTTCTACAGTTTTACTATCTCTCAAAGATACTACTTCTAACTTAAATTTGATATTTTGATTTTCTTTAAGAAAGTCTCTAATTTTTTTTATAAAATTTCCATTTGTTTTTATTTCACTAACTTGTGATCCTTTTGACTTAATTTCATCCCTTGTTTCTCTAAGCAATGATTTAATTTGTAAATCTATTGATTTAAGATTTAAATCACTTTCTCCCAGAATTGAACTTGTAATAACATCTCCTTTTTTGACTATTAATTTATTCTCTAATAAATCAGGAGATACAAAAACATAGTTATCACCTTTTAAGACATTTGTTGCTGATTTGATTAGTAAAATCCAATTACCACCATTAGAAGCTATTGTCTGAATTTTTGAAATATCACTGGGTCTCCACAAAAGAATATTTTTTGCTTCTTTATTAGTTGGAATAACAATTTTCCTAACAAATTTATCAGCTTCATTGTAGATTTTTGGAAAGTCTCGTTTTACATTTGAGTTAGAGTTGATTTCAGCTATAAATAAAGTCTGTCCTCTTTTAATAACAACATTTCCTCTCCTAAATTCTTTAATATTATTTTTTAATTGATTCAACTCCTTTTCTTTTTGAATAATTTTACCTTCAAGTTCCTCTTGCTCTTCCTGTAAAGGGATTAAAGCCTTTTTGCTTTCATCTAAAGTTTTTTGCAAAAAAGGAATATCAACAAAAAGCCTTTGTCTGAATTCTTCGCTTACTAAAATCAATAACCCTATTGATATTGAACTAATAAACCCACCAGTAATAATAGTTATTATAGTTGCTGTTTTTTTCGGTCTTAATTTTAAGATACTAAATCTTGCTTTACCAATCTTTGTTCCAAGAATATCCCCAAATGGTGCAATTAATCCCCCTAATAATATTAAAAAAACAATTAAAATCCAAGCCACACTTTTGCATATACTCAGTACATCATAATTTATGATGAATCAATTAAATCTTTTTGCAAGAGCAATTGGATCGAACACTGTGATCTTTTTTCTTTCAATATTAAGAAGCCCTGAATCCTTTAAATCTCCCAATAATCTTGTAATGGTTACTCTTGTAGAACCAATAGCTTCAGCAATTGCCTGATGTGAAAGCCTTAAATCTATCGTAATACCTTTTTCACCTGCAACTCCAAAGTCTCTACAAAGGACCATTAAAAAACTTACTAAACGAGAAGACATATCTCTATGTGTAAGAGTTTCTATCATTGTTTCAGTTTGCAGGATCCTACTTGAAAGCCCCTGTAAAAGTAATAGTCCTACTGATGCATCTTCCTCTATAGCTCTTAAAACAGAATTAGCAGGTGCTGTTATCATTTCAACTCTTGTGAATGCTATGGCATGGTAAAAACGATCGGATCTATGGCCTGTTAGAAGAGATAAAACACCAAAGAGACTATTCTCTCTTAAAAGAGCAACAGTTATTTCTTCACCTGACTCATAAACTCTTGAAAGTCTTACTGCTCCTCTTCTTATAAGATAAACCCTTTCAGCAGGATCTCCAGGGAAGAATATTGTTTTAGACCTCTCTACCATTTCTGTGCTTGCACCATCTAGACCTTTAATCACTTCCATTAAAGTTCTATTTATTGGAAAACGTTCTCCAACGGAGTTGATTTTACTTTGTCCGGAATGTTGCGAACTAAAGCGGTTGAATCCTCGTGAAGCAGGTATCATAAATATCTTGACTATTAAAAAATTTAAGGAGCCACCCTGAAATATCTTGTATCAACAGTAACAATTTTCAATTCTTATCAGTTTATTAACAAGCTTTTTTCAATCAGTTTCAAATTGTTTAACCCTTTTTTAAGTAAAATTACACTATATGCAGTGTCATTAGATTCTAATTATACTGCATGTAGAAAGAATCTAAATAATGGTAATTAGTTCATCTCATATTTATTCCAAAGGTAATCTTGATGTTGTAAAAACAAATCCTGCTAACAAAATTAACGTAAAAAATTTTTCACAAAACGGACAAATTCAAATCTATCAATCTTCATATAGAGGTAGCTACACATCTATCATTAGAGACTCTCTAAGAAATGCTGCTCTTGGCAGGAAAGTGCTACTAATACAATTTATGAAAGGAGGGGTGAAGCAAGGAGTTGATCATGCTGTAAAGCTATGCGGTAATTTAACCTGGGTAAGATCATCACATTCCTTTGATCAATATAATTCTGAAGCAATTGAAAATAATAAAAATTTAAAAAAATCTATTCATGAATCTACTACTGAATTATGGAATTTTTGTAAAAGAGAACTACAGTCTGGAGAGAATGACCAAATCATACTTGATGAAATTTTTTTAGCTATTGACATGAAAATTATCGATAAAGATGATTTGATTTCAACACTTGAAAACCGATTTATATCAGGAGATGTAATCCTTACTGGTACAGATATACCTAAAGATTTATTATTAATGGCTAACCAAATTACCGAACTTCGCTCATAAAACAATGCTAAAAAATGATCTCTGGATAAATCAAAAAGCTTCGGAAGGTATGATAAAACCCTTTCAATCAAATTTGGTGAGGCATCTTGAGCCTAATAATAAACAAAAGCCAGTTTTGAGTTACGGATGTTCATCTTATGGCTATGATTTAAGACTTTCATCAAAAGAATTCTTAATTTTCAGACATATCCCTGGGACTGTGATGAACCCCAAAAAGTTTAATCCTAATAATTTAGAAAAAACTGTTCTTCACCATGATAATGATGGAGACTTTTTTATTCTTCCTGCTCACTCCTATGGTTTAGGAGTTGCTTTAGAAAAGATGAAAGTGCCAGAAAATATAACTGTAATCTGTATAGGGAAAAGTACTTACGCTCGACTTGGAATTATTGTTAATACAACACCCGCAGAGGCAGGGTGGGAAGGTCATCTAACTTTAGAGTTTAGTAATAGTTCAGGTGCAGATTGCAGAATATATGCTGAAGAGGGTATTTGCCAACTACTCTTTTTTGAAGGTGATCCGTGCTCTACAACCTATGAAGATAGAAGAGGTAAATATCAAAACCAACCAGAAAAAGTAACTCTTGCAAAGATCTAAAATGAGTAAAGTTGAACTAATTTCGCTAACTCCTGATGCAGAAAAAACAATGGCTTACATTGCAAGAGTTAGTAATCCAAAAAATCAGGAAAATGAAGACTATTCGAAATTATTGAGTTATTGCATTAAAAATGAACATTGGAGTGTTTTTGAACAGTCATTTATGACCTTGCAAATAGAAACTAACAGAGGAATCGCTGCTCAAATTTTAAGACATAGATCATTTACTTTCCAGGAATTTTCACAGAGATATGCAGATAGTTCTCAATTGGGTAATATCCCCTTACCAGAGTTAAGGCGTCAAGATTTTAAAAACAGGCAAAATTCAATTCCTGATCTCCCTGATGAGTTAAAAAAAAGATTTAATGAAAAAATTGGTTTACATTTTCAGGCTGCTTCAGAATTATATGAAGATTTACTTGCTGAAGGTGTAGCCAAAGAATGTGCGAGATTTGTTTTACCATTAGCGACTCCAACAAGAATCTATATGTCTGGATCATGCAGATCATGGATACATTACATTCATTTACGATCAGCTCACGGCACCCAAAAAGAACACAAGTCCATAGCCCAAAATTGCAAGTCTATTTTTAAAAAAAGTTTTCCTATTGTATCAAAATCTTTAGAATGGTAAAAATTAACCATGACTACGAGGATTAACCTCATTATTTTTATTTTCTTGAATTGTTGAAAATTCAGCATTAATAATTTCCTCATAAGGTTTCTCTTCTTTCTCTAAATTATTAATAGATTTTCTTATTTTCATTTCATCTTGTTTACCAATAAAAGTAGATATTAGATTACCCTTTTTATCAAAAAGATTAACTTGAGGAATCCCGTTGACAGCAAACTTTTGGATGTAATTAGACCATTTTTGATTATCAACATTTAAAAAAACAAAATTAATATCTTTTTCGTATTCATCTTTAAAAGCAGAAACTTGTGGAGCCATTTCTTTGCAGACTTCACACCACTCAGCATAAAATTCCAAAAATGTAGGCTTATTATTTGTAAAAGCTATTTCAGGGTCAACAGATAATTCTCCAAAACTCTTTAGAAGATAAGTTGATTTAAAAAATAGATTTTTAAACAAAAGCATTGAAATAATAACAATAGATATAATCAAAACAAGCATTATTTTTAAATTTGTCTTTAAAATTGGCTCTTGGCTCTTAGATTGCACTATTAAGGTATTAGCAGCTAAAAACATCTTAAATAAGTTAAACAAATAAAGAGAATTAAAATCTATAAGCTTTTAATCAACTGATAAAATAAGGAATGAATAGTTATAAAATTTCTTTGATTCCTGAAATCTAATTATGCAATCAATCTTTGGAACTGATGGAATAAGAGGAAGATTTAATGAAGAGATAACTTATTCTCTAGCCTACAAAGTAGGTTATGCTCTAGGTTCGACTTTGGAAAAGAAAAATCCAATATTAATTGGAAGAGATACAAGAATTAGTGGAGATATTCTGCTTCAGGCCATAACACAAGGTATAAATGAAAGTGGCAAAAAATTTATAAATCTTGGAATCTGTCCAACCCCAGCTATACCTTTTTTAATCAAACAAGAGAACCTGAGCAGTGGTGTCATGATATCTGCAAGTCATAATCCGCCAGAATATAATGGAATAAAAATTTTTGATCATAATGGTCAAAAAATTACTAAAAATTTTGAGAGTAAAATTCAAAAAATAATTGAAGAGTCAAAACAAAATATATCAATTCCTACAAAAGTGGTTTCCCTAAAAACAAACAAAGATCTTATGGATATTTATATTAAAAGCCTAATCCAAACAATGGGTGGAGAAAGTTTAAGCGGGTTGAGAATAATATTAGACACATGCTATGGATCAGCGACAACTTGCGCAAAAAAAATTTTTCAGTCTCTTGGTGCTGATGTAAAAGTTATCAATAACTCTAAAAATGGTTTGAAAATTAATTTGAATTGTGGTTCTACTAACCTCGAACCATTAAAAAAAGCATTAAGAGAGAGTCCTGCAGATATGGGATTCAGCTTCGATGGAGATGCCGATAGAGTAATTGGAATCGATTCAGAAGGCAATGTGCTAGATGGAGATCATATTCTTTTTCTTTGGGGTAGAGAACTTATGGAACAAAAAATTCTCACCAATAATTTACTAGTATCAACGCAAATGGCAAACTTAGGTTTTGAAAAGTCCTGGAAGAAAATTGGAGGAATTTTACATAGAACTGATGTAGGAGATAAATATGTTCATGACGCAATTAAGAAAAAAAGAGCTGTTTTAGGAGGTGAGCAGTCAGGTCATATACTTTCAAAAATTAATAACTTTTCTGGTGATGGAATATTGACTGCACTTCAAATTTCTAAATTTTGTAAAAAGAAAAATATCAATTTAAATGATTGGCTTAAAAGTAGTTTCGAGCCATTTCCTCAAAAACTAACTAATATTAAATTAGATTTTAATATTAATAAATTAAATCCAAAAAACAAAATCTTAATTGATGAATCTATAAAAAAATTTCAATCAATATATTCGGATAATTGTAGAGTTTATATAAGGCCTAGCGGTACAGAACCTGTAATAAGAGTTCTTGTTGAGGCAAAAAATCATAAGAAAGTTAATTCTTTATCAAGCGAAATAACAAACAAACTCTTTCTAGAAATTGATAAAATAACAAACCAACGATGAATTAAATTTTTATATAAATTTTTTCATAAATATCAAGTTGGTTAACAATTACGTACTTTTCCCTATTAGTTTTAACTTTAATTGGATTAAAACTTTCGGAACAATTAAAATCTTTTTTATCTATTGTTTTAAAATGAAAATTACTTGATATAGTGCAATCCATATAATCGAATAAATCCTTTACATCTGTTTTTATAAAAATTAGGGTTCCTTTTTGCAATGAATTTGAGAGCATATTAATAAATCCTGGCTGAATTACACGCCTTTTATAATGCCTCTTTTTAAACCAAGGATCAGGGAAATTAAAAGAAATACTTTTTAGATTTTTGATAATAAATTTATTTTGGACATCATTCAAAATATTATTAGCATTACCAAATATAAAATATAGATTTTTGATTTCTCGTTCAATAACTTTTAATTTAGCATTTTTGACTAATTTCTCACGGATTTCAATTCCTAAATAATTCCAACTAGTATTAAGTAAAGCTAAATCAAATAGAAACTCACCAGCAGCACAACCTATATCCAAATGAAGATTCGATTTAGAATCATCAAACATTTCGCTCAAAGAAGGTATTCTCTCAATTTGATTGAAATTACTACTAAGGGGATTAACATGCTGTCTCATACAATTATCAATATATTTCTAGGCAATAATATAAGGATGCATAATATTCATAACTATGACAATAGTAAGTTCAAAAGTAACAGTTTGATGTTTAATTATTATGTGTTTAAAAAGAAAAAGTTTTGAACGTTTTTAATCAACTTTCTATTTGGCTATCCTCCTTATTGGTATTCCTGTTACTCTATCCTTCTGGTCAATTAAAAAAAGAAATAAAGCAGTTATTAAACTTCTATCAATTTATTGGAAAATATCCCTTTTATTTTTTATAAGCCTTCTACTTTTAATAGGAAAATATAATTATGCTCTTGTGATAACAAATATTTCAACATTATTAATGACAGTTTCAGTTTGGTTTTGGAACGATATTAATGATGAATTAAGAGAATATGATTTTTCTTACTCCCTTACCACAACGACAAAAATATGGAGATGGACGATAACTTTTATATCTCTCAATTTCTTTATTCAGAGTTTACAAAACTTCAACTGCTTTTCTTTTATTAATTCGGATGCGTGTGCAATATGGCTTCAGCCTTCTTCAGATTTATATATTACTATAAAAAATTTATTTAATTTTTTCTTTGGAGCTAACTTTACCCAGCCGATATCAAAATTCTTAGGATTATTTTCATTATTAATCTATATTTTAGGCCTTATTCAATGGTCAATAATCAAATTACCTAAAAATGGAAGAAACTCCTGCTTCTCAGAAAATGGCAAAAATTGATTTAATAAATAGTCTTGAAAAAATAAGTTCCGAGATACCTGATAGGATACTTAAACTAGAGGGATTCATTCTAAAAGAAAATCAAAAAGAACAATTAGAAATACTTATTTTCAGAGGTTACAGTAGCTCAACAACTCATCCAATTGAAATAGATTCAGAAAAAAAAGTAATAACACTTTCTTATACAATTACAAACTTTAAACTTTATAAAGCACCGTTAACAGAAACCGAAGAAAATTTTATAAGAGAAAATCAAAACTCAGTTTTCTTTTTGAATCAAAAAAACTGGATTTAAATAAATTCAAAATTAATAATATTTGAACATCTTTTGCATAATTTTGTATTTTGGATTCCATTAAAAGTTTCTTTTTGATAATGCCAACATCTATCACATTTTTGACCTTGAGCTTTATTTATTTGAATTTTACCAAGTGCATTGTTATCAATAATCAGAGAATTCTCCACCAAATCGGATACCACTTGGAAGTTTGATACTATAAGCCAATCTCTAAATAAATCTACATCTTGATTGCCAAATTCTTTTAGCCAAGTAAGTGAATCTTTTAAAGCTTTATCTTCAGGTAAATAATTAACTTCAGTTTCCAAAGCTGCTCCAATTATTTGTTTGTTCCTACATCCTTCTATAGCCTTGTTAATTTCAACTCTCAAATTTCTTAAATTTGCAATGTGCTCATTAAGTATTTGATTTTTCCATGACTGCGAAAATATTGGCCATCCTCTTTGAAAGACTGATTTTTCTTCAGTTGAATATGGAATATTTTGCCAAATATCTTCAGCCATATGACAAAGCACTGGAGAAATAAGTACGGCTAAATTTTCAACAACTTTTGACATGACGAACTGACAAGATCTTCTCCTAAATTGTGATTTAGAACTTACATATAACCTATCCTTCGCAATATCCAAATAAAAATTTGATAGATCTACAACGCAAAAACTTTGCAAAATTTGGAAAAATTTTGAAAATTCATAATTTTCATAAGCATTTGATATTTGATCTGTAACCTCAACTAATCTGCCTAACATCCATTGATCTAAGAGAGGCAATTGATCAATTTCAAAACTATCAATTTTAGGATCATAATCATGAATATTACCTAGAAGATATCTTGCAGTATTACGAACTTTTCTATAAACGTCTGAAAGTTGCTTGAGTATATTTGAACCAATTGGAACATCTACTGAATAATCTACAGAGCTTACCCATAGCCTTAAAACATCAGCACCATAAGCAGGATCAGTTTTTTTATTATTACCTCCATTAATAATTATATTTGGATCAACAACATTTCCTAAAGATTTGCTCATTTTTCTTCCGTTTTCATCAAGTGCAAAACCATGAGTTAAAACTTTCTTATATGGAGGTTTATTATTGACTGCAACAGATGTTAGCAAAGAAGACTGAAACCATCCTCGATGTTGATCTGAGCCCTCTAAATAAAGATCTGCTGGATACTTTAATTCACTTCTTAGTTCACATACTGCGGCCCAGCTAGATCCTGAATCGAACCAAACATCCATTGTATCTGTTCCTTTTTTCCAAAGATCAGATTCTTTTGCATAATTTTCTGGCAAAAGATTCTTAACATCCCAATCCCACCAAATATCTGCTCCATGTTCACTAAAAAGTTCTTGAATATGATTAATTATCTCTTTGTTAAGGAGAATGTCATTACCATTTTTTTTATAAAAAACTGGAATAGGGACTCCCCATGACCTTTGTCTAGAAATACACCAATCTCCTCTACCAACAACCATAGAATAAATTCTTTTCTTTCCAGTCTCTGGCATCCATTCAACATCTTCGATTGCCTTTAATGCAGATGATCTAAAGCCATTTACAGATGCAAACCATTGTTCTGTTGCCCTAAAAATAGTTGGTTTTTTGGTTCTCCAATCATACGGATATCTATGCTTATAATTTTCTTGTAATAGAAGCAAATTATTTCCTTTTAAATGTTCAATAATTAAATCATTTGCATCTTTCAGGACATTTGATCCTTTGAATTGACCAGAATATTCATTTAAGTTACCTTTTTCATCAACGACACATGTTATTGGTAAATCATATTTTTGACCCACATTAAAATCATCTATCCCATGACCAGGAGCAGTATGAACAATTCCAGTCCCTGATTCTGTAGTAATATAATCTCCTCCAATTACAATTCTGCAATTTTTATTCTTAGAGGGATGTTGATATTCAATATTTTCCAATTTAGAGCCTTTAACCTCTAAAAGCACCTTGAAATCTTTATTAAATTTCTTACTTATTTCAGAAGATAAATCCTCAGCAAAAAGGTAAATTTTCTTCTCTTCATCGATAGCAAAAACGTACTTTATTTTTGGATTTACTGCAACTGCTTCATTTGCAGGTATGGTCCAAGGAGTAGTGGTCCAAATAGTTATGAAAGAATTATTTTGAAAAAAATCTTTTTTGATATTAAGGTTTTCTTGGATGAAATTTAATAGAATTTCCTCAGGTATTTTAGTGATTTTTAATGAAACATAAATACTTTTTGAATAATGTTCATCAGGGTATTCTAATTCTGCTTCTGCAAGTGCAGTCCTTGAACTTGGACTCCAATGAACAGGTTTAAGACCTCGATATATATAGCCATTTAAAAACATTTTCCCAAATACTCCAATCTGAGCAGATTCATAACTTTTCTTAAGAGTTAAGTAAGGGTTATTCCAATCTCCCCATATGCCCCACCTTTTGAAACCCTCCTTCTGATTATTAATTTGGATATGGGCATAATCTGTTGCTTTTTTTCTTAAATTTAGAGTGTCAAGATTCTTTCTTTCATCAGATTTTAAATTCTGAAGAACTTTTAATTCAATAGGTAATCCATGACAGTCCCAACCAGGTACGAAATGAACCCTAAATCCTCTTAAGGTTTTGTACTTATTTATTATGTCTTTTAAAACTTTATTAAGGGCATGACCCATATGAAGAGCTCCATTTGCATAAGGAGGGCCATCATGTAATGTAAATATTTCGCCTGAATTGTTTGAACCTAATTGGAAATCAATATCATTGTTAGCCCAAAAATTCTGTATCTCAGGTTCTCTTACAACTGAGTTAGCGCGCATTGAGAAGTCAGTTTTTAATAAATTTAAAGTTTCTTTATAAGAAAAGTCTGATTTTTGTTCTTTGCTATTTTGAGATTTCATACGACGATATAAGAAATATTGGTGATCAAAAGAATTATTTAAATAAATCTAATTCATTATATTCTTTCTTAATTGACCTGTAGTTTTTTTGGGATGTTTCAAATAACCAATTTATTTGATTTCAGACTTTTATATTATCATTTTTATCATTTCTTACCCACTTTTTTTGGGTTGTATTTTTATTATTGCTACCAAAATTAAAAAAATTTGAAGGTTTAGTGAAATCAGAAAATACCAGATTTATGGATTCTAATATTTTCAAAAAGTTATTTTTAAACTCCAAAAAGGTAATTAATTTTTTCTTTTCGTTATCTGTCAATTGGTACCATCTAGATAAAAAAAGCTCTACTAGATAAAAAATAACTAGTACTGTTAAAAAAAGGAAAATTACAAAAAATGATTCATCTAGTGTTTTATGTTTAATTATTAATATCAAACCTATTAATAAATTTAAAAAAGCTTTTATTAAGTCTTTTGGTTTACCGAGCTCAAGATAAATTATCGGTACAGTTAGAAAAATGGTCCCAACCAAAATATAAAAAGTTCCCAAATAAAATATCAAACTATTCATTAAATTAACTTGAATTAAAAATCTCCTAAAAGAAATTTTTTATGTTTAAGCATGCAATCATCTTAAAATATTAGTTATATTATTTAAAGAATAAAAGAAACGATTTCAAACTTAACCAGTAAAAATACAACGAAAAATACTAATTCTTCAAAAACATTTAATTGGCAAAAAGAGATTAAAAATTACGTAGATCCGCCAAGTTTTTGGAATCCAACATTAGGTTTATTTTTTGGCGGTTATTTTCTCGCTTTTCTTAGCATATGGCAATGGTATAGAGGTGTTTGGCCTTTACCTTTACTTGTAGCCACTGCTTTTTTAGCTTTACATATTGAAGGTACTGTTATTCATGATGCCTGTCATAAAGCTGCTCATCCAGTTCCTTGGATAAATCAAGCAATGGGCCATGGCTCAGCTATTCTATTAGGGTTTAGCTTCCCAGTTTTTACGAGAGTTCATTTACAACATCATATTCACGTAAATCACCCCAAAAATGATCCAGATCATATTGTCAGTACTTTTGGTCCAATTTGGCTAATTGCTCCAAGATTTTTTTATCATGAGGTGTTTTTCTTTCAAAGAAAACTCTGGCGAAGATATGAATTACTACAATGGGGAATTGAAAGATCCATATTCATAACAATTATCTTGGCAGGTTTGAAATTTGACTTTATGAATTTAATTTATAATTTATGGTTCGGCCCAGCATTAATGGTAGGAGTCACTTTAGGAATATTTTTTGATTATTTACCCCATAGACCATTTCGATCAAGAAATAAATGGATAAATTCTCGAGTTTATCCAAGCAAATTTATGAATTTATTAATAATGGGACAAAATTACCATCTCATTCATCATCTTTGGCCTTCGATTCCTTGGTTTGAATACAAAATAGCTTATGAAAAAACTAAGCCTTTATTGGATAAAAAAGGCTCCCCTCAAAGGGTTGGGATATTTGAAAGTAAAGAAGACATTTTTAACTTTATTTATGATTTATTAATAGGTGTAAGGAGTCATAGCAAAAAGAGGGGGAAAATAAGAAAAATCATAAATTTATATCCAAGCTTTAAGATAAAAAAATTTTTATTAAAGATAGTCAACAAAACATTTATTGGAAGCAACTAACTTACTCATTCATTAATAATTTTTGGTACTTTAAAATATTTATCTTCTCTCGATGGACCCAATTCTAAAAGTTCTTCATTGCAATCAGAATTTTTCTTTTCGTCTTTTCTAAATACATTTACAACCTCTATAGCTCTCGTTGTACAGGGGACATCATCTGTATCAATTTTTTCAAGTTGTCTTATATAATCCAATATCTTTTCTAATTGTTCTGCATGATTATTAATTTCATTCTCGTTAAGTTCTAATCTCGCTAAATGAGCAACTTTTTTTACTTCCTCTTTAGTTATTTTTGTCATACATTTAATATCTTTCTTATTAAATAATAGTTTATTAAGAACAACTTATTTACATATCCTTTGAATTTCAAATAATTTAAAAAATAATCACATCTTTTTGAAAATCAATATCAATTAATAGCCTTAAGTATTTTTCTCAGCTAAATATGTTATTAGATAGATATTGAAAAATAGAAGAAGAATTCTTTCCAAAAAATTTTTTTTATCGGCACTCTAAACTTGTTGCTCCTGATTTAATAGGCTGTCACCTCATAAAAAAAAATAATGAGATAGATCAAGTTAAAGGGGTTATTGTTGAAACTGAAGCTTATTCACAGGAAGAAGAGGCCTGTCATGGCTACCGCAAAATGACTGAATCAAACAAATCATTATTTGGCAAACCTGGCACATTTTATATTTACAAATCTTATGGCATTCATCATTGTTTAAACATAGTTACTGATAAAGAAAATTTTGCGAGTGGTGTTTTGATAAGATCAGTTTTTATCTCTAATAAGAATGAAAGATTAGCTTCTGGACCTGGCCTAGTAACAAAAACATTCAGTGTAGACATTTCATTTAACTCACTTGAAGTTCTTAATAACAAATCTTTATGGATTTCTCCACGAGACTCCACTCTAGAAGAAAAAGATCTTATTCAAACTACGAGAATTGGCATATCAAAGGCAAAAAATATAAAATGGCGTTGGTATCTCAAAAATAGTAGGAGTGTAAGTAAAAGATTAAAAGGTGACAGAACACCTAAATTTCAATAATCATTTATCTTTTTAAGCGTAATGCAAATTTGGCCTCATAAACATATCCACACACTAGCTAATTTTTCAATTAAAGATTATGAGTCAGTATTTGAATTAGCTAATAGATTTGATGCACTAAAGAATGCAGGAACAAAAAAGATACCGGCCTTACAAGGGACTTTGGTAACGTCTTTATTTTTTGAAGCTAGTACAAGAACAAAAAATAGTTTTGAGCTTGCAGCAAAAAGACTTTCTGCTGATGTCCAAACGTTTGCGCCATCCTCCAGCTCTTTAACAAAAGGCGAAACAATAATTGATACAGCCATAACTTATTCTGCTATGGGGGCAGATACATTAGTTATCAGACATTCATCAAGTTACATAACCTTTGAGATCGCAAAAAAACTTGATGCAATAAATGCCAAGACTTCGGTTCTTAATGCGGGAGATGGATTACATAGTCACCCCAGCCAAGGATTGCTTGACATCTATACATTGATAAAATTCTTTTCCCAAAAAACACTGAATCCAGAGGTTTTAAATTCCAAAAAAATTTTAATAATTGGCGACGTTAATCATTCAAGGGTTGCCAGGTCAAATCTTTGGGCTTTGAGTGCATTCGGCGCCGATATAATCTTATGTGGTCCTAAGACATTAATACCTGATGAATTTATCAATTTTTTAAAAACCCCCGCGCCAAATCAAACAGAAGATCCTGTTAAATCAAGAGGTTCCATAACAATTTCTAGATCATTGGAAGAATCAATAAAAATTGCAGATGCGATTATTGTTTTAAGACTCCAGAAAGAGAGAATGATGGAAAATTTACTAAGTAGCATTGATTCATATAGTTTGGATTATGGCTTAACCCCAGAGAAATTATCTTTAAATAATAAAGAAATTCCAATTCTACATCCTGGTCCCATTAACAGAGATATTGAAATAAGTAGCAAAGTGGTAGATCGATATCCTAATTGCTTAATTAATAATCAAGTTGCAAATGGTATCCCTATAAGAATGGCTTTGCTTTATCTATTACAGAAACACAACAAGTAAATTTATAGCAACTTAAGACTTTCTGTAAAGAAACCATAAAATAATCCTAATCTTAAAGAATCTAATAAAAGTACTAAAAATTTCTTTTTCCTTTCAAATCTAAAATTTCTTCTCAAAACTATTAAAAACTCAATAAAAACTACTGATAAAAAAGCGGCTACAGGATCCATGAGTTCCACAACGGCACTTACCATACCAAGAGAACTTCCAAAAAAGTATCCGATTAAAAGTGTAATCAATGATATTGAATATCTTCGCCATGGATTATTAGCCCAAATACTTAATGTCTGAATATTTTCCACAATTTTTAGCTGAAATTTTGTCTTTTGAGGTTTAACAACCATTTTGCATTAAACTAAGCCGCTTCAGAGTTTGATTGAATTTTAGTATTTCCTTCTATTAATTCAAGTAATGCTTCCAACTGAGCCATTAACCCTCTTAATTCGCCTGGCTCAGGGAAAAGGTCATCTTCTTTTATTCCTAAATGCATTTCTCTGAGCTCTTGCCTTAAATAGCGTATGTGACTAATGACTTGCTCTCTTTTGGTTTGCGACATGATATAAATTTTTGCATATATTTTAAGAAAGAATATTTTTGAAAAGGAGAGTTTGCATATTTATGACTGAGAATGAAGATAAATGACCTAACAACAATTTGAAAAGATTATGAAAATTGAAAATTATCATATCCTTGAAAATATGTACTTAATTCTTATATCAATTTTAAATAATTACTTGAGGCTTTATTATTAGAATATATTGACTTTACTCAATATGAAATTCATTTCTGAAAATAAAATAAGTGAGGAACTAGTAAATTCTTTTGATGAAGAAATGACCTTTGAGCTCGCTAAAAGGCTAGAGGAAGATAATTATAATACTCCATTTGATGGTTTAAAAGACTGGCACTTACTGAGGGCTCTTGCAATCAATAGACCTGAATTAACAACTAATTATACCCATCTCCTCGATCAGGAACCTTTCGATGAAAACTAAAAGTAAGGACTCCAAAATAAAGGTTCTTTTATTAATAACTGGAAGTATTGCAGCTGTAAGAATTCCATTATTAGTTAGCCAATTAGCGAAAGAAAATTATGAAATAAGATGCGTTTTATCAAAAAATGCAGAAAAATTAATAAAGCCGCTTTCTCTTTCTATTTTAAGTAGAAACCCGTGCATTTTAGAAAATGATCAATGGTCTGATGGTCAATCAACACCTCTTCACATAGAACTAAGTAATTGGGCTGATATTTTAATCATCGCCCCTTTAACAGCGACAACATTAGCAAAATGGGTAACTGGAAATGCAGAGGGATTGATCCCAAGCATCTTAATAGCAAATATAAAGCCAATTATTGTTGCACCAGCAATGAATACACAAATGTGGCTAAATAAAGCTGTCCAAAAAAATTATGAGAATTTACAGAATTACGAAAATGTTTTGTCTTTGCAACCAAGTGAAGGCCTCTTAGCATGTGATGCTATTGGCATCGGTAAGATACCTCCTAATGATCTAATCCAATTAGCTCTTGAATTTATAGCTTCACATAAACAAAATGAATATCGCAAAGATTTACTTAATAAAGAAATTTTAATAACTGGAGGGTGTACCTCAGAGAAAATTGACGCGGCAAGACACATTACTAACAAAAGTTCTGGAGCTATGGGCCTACTTCTTTCTCAAGTAGCGAGGTTCAGGGGAGCACAAGTAAAATATGTTCATGGTCCTCTGAAAATCGATAAGAATCTTACTGATGGAATAAAAAGATATGAAATTGAAACTAGTGTTGATTTAATTAGGGCACTTAATAATGAAATATCAAATTGCGATTATTTTTTCATGAATGCAGCAGTATCTGATTTCAAAATAACCTCTGATACTTCAGCTAAAATTCCAAAAAATCAAATTAATGCTCATTTGAATCAAAACTTTGAGCTAGTCCCAGATATTTTAAAAACAATTAGTAAATCAAAAAAAGATAACCAAGTTTTTGTAGGCTTTTGTGCTTTTACAGGATCTATCGAAGAAGCACGAATGACAATTAAAGAAAAGATTATCCAAAAGGGTTGTGATTATCTATTCGCAAATCCAATTGATCTTGAAGGCCAAGGATTTGGCTTTTTGGCACAAAATGAAGGTTGGTTATTCGATACTAATAATATGGAACACTACATTAACAAAACATCAAAAATTGATTTAGCAAATAAATTAATAACCCAAATTATTTCATTAAAAAAATAAAAAAAATTTTTTAATTTGTATTTTTTTGTAATCTTAATCATTAAAAATAATGTGATAGCTTAAAATAATTCCAGTTTTTTAAAATCTAAAAAGCTACGGGTTGTTTCGAGGATTTAATAGTCCTATCTTTTATGGTCCTTTCCCTTGTAATATCCGTACTGAACTTATTAGATGACCTTTAATCTATCGTCACAGAACTTTACTGCAACTTTAATTATGAGAATTCGTTCTTTCTTAGCTTTTGTTATTTCAATTTGTATAACTTTTGCTTTCGTACCTGTTAAAACATTTGCTTTTTCTGAAAGAGGAAATGCACAATTCACAGATGTTGTTAACACAGGAAAAGCTAATGATTGCCCTACATTAGACTCATCTCTTGTCGGATCAATATCTCTAGGGAATGGAGATAGCCTTAAAGGAATATGCATGCATCCAACAGAAGTTTATGTAAAAGTGCCAGGGACAAAACGAAAAGCTGCAGAATTTGTTTCTACAAAAATTATTAGTCCTAGAAATAACACCACAGTGACAGAAGTTTATGGAGATATAGATTCAGGAACTTTCACTGAAAAGGGTGGTATTGATTTTCAACTTATTACTGTATTAACTCCTGGTGGTTTAGAGGTGCCATTTGCATTCTCAGCAAAAGATCTTACAGCTGATTTACCTTCATCAATTGAGCCAGGCACTGAGGTTAGTGGTTCAACATTTACACCTAACTACAGAACTGGTGACTTTCTAGATCCTAAGGCAAGAGCTAAAAATACTGGTGTTGAATATGCTCAAGGTTTAGTTGCATTAGGAGGCGATGACGAAGAACTTGCAAAAGAAAATATTAAAGTTGATGTAAACGGTACTGGCGTTATTACTCTTTCAATCAACAATGTAGATTCTGACACAGACGAATTTGCTGGTACTTTTGAAGCAATCCAACCTTCAGATACAGATATGGGTTCAAAGGATCCACTTGATGTAAAAATAATTGGGGAGCTTTACGGAAGAAAGGCATAAATCCTACTCAAGAGAAAAAGGGGGTTAAACCCCTCTTTTTTTTTCAAAATTTTTCTTTATCAATTTAAAAAATGGAATTACAACAAAAAACTAAAACAGATACTAATGGACTAATACCGCCTTATGGAGGGGAACTAAAAAATTTAATTATCAAAGATAAAAACCTTAAAAATGATCTTATCTCTAAAGCTACTTATGAGTTTGAATGTAGCGAGAGAAATGCATGCGATGTAGAACTTTTGATGGTTGGAGCTTTTTCTCCATTGGAAGGTTTTATGGATGAAAATAACTACAATTCGGTAATTAAAAATAATAGAAATACAAACGGGTTGCTTTTTGGCTTGCCTATTGTATTTGATTCAAATAATGAAAAAGTAAAAGCTGGAGAGACAATATTGCTTACTTATAAAAAACAAAAAATAGCAGTTTTAGAAGTTAGCTCTAAATGGGAGCCTGACAAATCCTTAGAAGCTGAACTTTGTTATGGTACTAATTCTTTAGATCATCCTGCTGTTAAGATGATTTTTAACGAGAGAGGGAGATTTTATATAGGAGGAAGAGTTTATGGTTTCGAACTACCAATTAGAGAATTCCCCTGCAAAACCCCTGAAGAAGTTAGATCTACACTGCCATCAAATCATGATGTAGTTGCATTTCAATGCAGAAATCCAATTCATAGAGCACATTATGAATTATTTACTAATGCCTTACTTTCAGATAATGTCTCCTCTAACTCAGTTGTTTTAGTTCATCCAACTTGTGGACCAACTCAACAAGATGATATCCCTGGAAAAGTTAGATATTTGACCTATAAAGAATTAGAAGAGGAAATATCTGATGAAAGAATAAAATGGGCTTTTTTACCTTATTCAATGCATATGGCAGGGCCAAGAGAAGCTCTTCAACATATGATAATCAGAAGAAATTATGGCTGCACCCACTTTATTATTGGTAGAGATATGGCTGGTTGTAAGTCTTCATCAACTGGTGAAGATTTTTATGGTCCATATGACGCCCAGAATTTTGCGAATAAGTGTGCAGATGAATTGATGATGCAAACTGTTCCTTCAAAAAATTTAGTTTATACGAAGGAAAAAGGATATATAACAGCTGAAGAAGCTAAAGAATTTAATTATGAAATTATGAAACTTAGTGGTACTGAATTTAGAAAGAAATTGAGGAATGGCGAACCAATTCCTGAATGGTTTGCATTCAAAAGTGTAGTAGATGTTCTAAGACGCTCTTAATATTGTTTTATTATTAGTATTATAGATTTATTAAAGATTTTTTATCGTGAACAAACGTTGGAGAAACGTAGGACTTTATGTTCTAGCTGTTATTACTGTAATTTTCATTGGTACTTCAGTTTTTGATAAACCTAGTACTGAAAGTTCTACAAAGACCTTGAGATATAGTGATTTTATAGAGGCAGTACAAGATAAAGAAATCAGTAGAGTCCTAATATCTCCAGATAATGCCACAGCTCAAGTTGTTGAAAATGATGGGAGCAGGTCTGAGGTCAATTTAGCCCCTGACAAAGATTTATTAAAAATTCTGACTGAGAATAATGTAGATATCGCTGTAACTCCTACAAAATTAGCCAACCCATGGCAACAGGCTGTAAGTAGCTTAATTTTCCCAGTACTTTTGATTGGAGGCCTATTTTTTCTTTTCAGAAGATCCCAAAGTGGTAATGCTGGAGGTGGTAACCCTGCCATGAGTTTTGGCAAAAGCAAAGCTAGACTTCAAATGGAACCATCTACACAAGTAACTTTTTCAGATGTTGCTGGTGTTGAAGGTGCAAAATTAGAACTCACAGAAGTTGTAGATTTTCTTAAGAGTCCAGATAGATTTACCGCAGTCGGAGCAAAAATTCCAAAAGGGGTTCTTCTTGTTGGCCCTCCTGGTACAGGAAAAACATTACTAGCAAAAGCAGTAGCTGGAGAAGCAGGTGTACCTTTTTTCTCAATATCTGGTTCAGAATTTGTAGAGATGTTTGTTGGGGTTGGAGCTAGTAGAGTTAGAGATCTTTTTGAACAAGCTAAAAAGAATGCTCCTTGTATTGTGTTTATTGACGAAATAGATGCAGTTGGAAGACAAAGAGGAGCTGGTATGGGCGGAGGAAATGATGAAAGAGAACAAACATTAAATCAACTCTTAACCGAAATGGATGGTTTTGAAGGTAATTCAGGAATAATAATAGTTGCTGCAACCAACAGACCAGATGTCTTAGATTCAGCTTTAATGCGTCCTGGAAGATTCGATAGACAGGTAACAGTAGATCGACCAGATTATGCTGGAAGATTGCAGATATTAAATGTTCATGCGAAAGATAAAACTCTTTCAAAAGACGTTGATTTAGATAAAGTTGCTAGAAGAACACCAGGATTTACTGGTGCAGATTTAGCTAATCTTTTAAATGAAGCAGCAATACTAGCAGCTAGAAAAGATTTAGATAAAGTAAGTAACGATGAAGTCGGTGATGCCATTGAAAGAGTTATGGCTGGCCCAGAAAAGAAAGATAGAGTCATCAGTGATAAGAAAAAAGAATTAGTTGCTTATCACGAAGCTGGTCATGCACTCGTTGGAGCATTAATGCCTGATTATGATCCAGTAGCAAAAGTTTCAATAATTCCAAGAGGTCAAGCTGGAGGTCTAACCTTCTTTACTCCAAGTGAAGAAAGAATGGAATCTGGTCTTTACTCTCGTTCTTACCTTCAAAATCAAATGGCTGTAGCTCTTGGTGGAAGAGTTGCTGAAGAAATAGTCTATGGCGAAGAAGAGGTAACAACCGGAGCTTCAAATGATTTACAACAAGTTGCCAATGTAGCAAGACAAATGATCACTAAATTCGGTATGAGTGACAAAATAGGTCCAGTCGCTCTAGGTCAATCTCAAGGTGGAATGTTTCTCGGAAGAGATATGAGTTCTACAAGAGACTTCTCTGAAGACACAGCCGCAACAATTGATGTAGAGGTTTCAGAACTTGTTGATGTTGCCTATAAGAGAGCTACAAAAGTTTTAACAGACAATAGAACTGTTCTTGACGAAATGGCTCAAATGCTAATTGAAAGAGAAACTATAGATACTGAAGATATCCAAGACTTGCTCAACCGCTCAGAAGTAAAAGTCGCAAACTATATTTAACGCGGAATTTTAAATTTTTAATGAATAATAAAGAAGATTCTTTTTCGGAGTACCTGAAAATTGAGTCTTTTTTTTTACTTATAAAACCTGAAGATAATATTTACTCAAATACCTCTATAAGAAATTCATTTTTTGAAGAATTAGAAAACTTAGTAAAATTAGGATTAAAGAATATTGAAATAAGTTGGTCTAACAACGAAAATTGGTTCGATTTTGTATCCGATATCAAAATTAAATATCCAAGAATTAATTTAGGCTCTGCCTCCATAGTTAATAAGCAATCAATAGAAGATTCTTTAAAAATTGGATTAAATTTTTCGATGATGAAATTTTGGGATAAAGATCTTTTCAATTATGCGCAGTCAAAAAATTATTTATTAATTCCTGGAATTAATAATTTAAAAGATCTTAAGGAAGCGATAGATTTAAATTGCAACATTATCAAAATTTACCCAATAAAAAGTAAAGATAGTTCGATAAATATACTCAACTATAAAAATATTGATTTCATTGCTGCTGGAGGACTATCAATCAATGATTTAAAAACTTATAAATCTTTAGGGTATAAAGCAGTTGTAATTGGAGATAAAGCTATCAAAAATAAAAAATTTGATCCAAAAATATATGAATGGCTCAAAAATAATTAAGTTAAGGATAAATATAATTTATTCAACAAAACTACTACTTATTTATTAAGTCACATTGAGCATGATTTAGAAGCAAATGATCAGCAAGTACTAAAGCTACCATAGCATCAACCATGGGAACTGCTCTTGGTAGAACGCATGGATCGTGTCTCCCTTTTGCTTTCATAAGTACTTCTTTACCTTCAGCATTTACTGTTTTCTGTTCTTTCCCGATGGTTGCTGTAGGTTTAAAAGCTATCTTCATCTCGATATTTTCACCATTACTTATTCCGCCCTGTATACCTCCTGAATTGTTTGATGTTGTTCTTAACTTACTAATATCATCAGACTTGATGAAGGCATCATTATGTTCGCTTCCTTTTAAATAAGTTCCAGAGAAACCTGAACCTATTTCAAAGCCTTTCGTGGCAGGCAAAGACATCAAAGCCTTT
>LULQ01000139.1_pt1 | contig 22087 bp, 24 predicted proteins | sample 728091 | NCBI WGS metagenome assembly LULQ01 (sample SAMN03860285, study PRJNA289734) | marine metagenome | biome: seawater column; feature: ocean; material: water; isolation source: Red Sea water column Station 149 - depth 10m | place: Saudi Arabia: Red Sea | collected 2011-10-15 | depth 10 m
TTTGCAACATCTCTTTCTCTTTTTTTCCAGGCTTTATCAGGCATCTATATTCCTTTCATTAGGCTGTTAGTGAAGATAAAACATTATCATCAACTTCAAAATTTGATGATACAACTTGAACGTCGTCATTGTCTTCTAAAACTTCAAGTAATTTAAATAGTTTGTCTGCTGTATCTTTTCCAATATTTATATTATTTTTACTTTTCCAAATTAAATTTGCAGAATTAGTCTGACCATACTGTTTAATTAATTTATCATTAAGTTCATGCAAATGGTTTTGATCACAGTATATTGAATATTCTGTTTCATTAATTTCATAATCTTCACTATTATTTTCAATAAGAAATTCTAAGAGTTGATCTTCTTTTACTAAGTTTTTATCGAGAGTGATATTTCCAAATCTGTCAAAACCAAAACTAACACTTCCTGTTTCACCCAAATTACCTCCATATTTACTAAAAGAGGACCTAATCTCAGCAGCTGTTCTATTTTTATTATTTGTAAGTGCCTCAACTATTATTGCAATACCTTCAGGGCCATATCCTTCATATCTTACTTCTTCATAATTGCTATCAGGATCATTTCCTTGACCTTTTTTTATTGCTCTCTCAATATTATCTTTTGGCATATTAAGTGACTTGGCAGAAGCAATTGCAGATCTTAATCTAATATTACTCTCAATATCTTCACCACCTACTTTGACAGCAACAGAAATTTCTCTTCCAAGTCTTGAGAAAACTTTTGCTCTTTTTTTATCTTGAGCACCTTTACGATGCATAATATTTTTAAATTTCGAGTGCCCTGCCATTACGAGTAGATTTATAAATATTTAATCCGATGTTAGTAAAGATATAAAATATTAGATAAATGTGTCTAATATATGTAAATTATGTTATGTTTTCAGTAGCAGGTGTAAATCTACCTTCTGCCCTGTACCCCTTAACAAATCCATGTATTGGATTATTTATATCAAAACCAATTATTGAATTATAATCACCTGACATCCCCACGTCTGTTTGATAGGCTGTACCTTTAGGTAAAATAACACTGTCTGCCGTTGGCACATGAGTATGTGTGCCTAAAACTGCCGTAACTTGTCCATCAACATAATATCCAAATGCCTTTTTTTCAGAAGTTGCTTCACCATGCATATCAATAATTATCGCATCACATGTACTGCCTAACTTCTCTTTTTGAAGAAATTCAATTATGCCTTTAAAGGGATCATCTAATGATAAATTCATAAATAATCTGAGCATTACTTGTACTACTATAATTTTTTTTCCATTTAAAAGTTCAAGCTTATAATATCCTTTTCCAGGAACCCCATCAGGATAATTCAAAGCTCTGATTATTTTTGGATTTTCTTCAATATAAGAAAGCATATCTCTTTGATCCCATGCATGATTCCCAAGTGTAAGTAGATCAATTCCGCTAGAAAATAATTCTTCTGCATCCTTTTTTGAAAGTCCATAACCAGAAGTAGCATTCTCACCATTAGCAATAATCATGTCTGTATTATATTTAGATTTGAGTGTTGGGATAATTTCTTTAATTTTTTTTCGTGACGCCTTACCGACAATATCACCTATAAAAAGAATTTTCATTGAAAACTATATAAATTTTTTTCAGTAATAACATAATCCACTTTAAAATCAAATTTGTCTATGGGTATGTAATCTAACTTTTGTTCTTCATATGCATAGGCTACAGAGATGAATCTGTGATTAATTTTATTTAAATAAGCAAATGTCCTGTCATAATAACCTCCACCATAACCTAATCTATTTCCCTTATTATCAAAAGCTAAACAAGGTACAAAAATTAATTCAGGATTTAAAATTTTATTTTTATTTTGAGGCTCTGATATATTCATATGTCCTTTTACAAAATTCTCTTCACTCTTAAATTGCTTAAAGATTAAATGACTATTTTTTTTTTCAATTACAGGGAGACATAAAATTTTATTTTTAATAAAGATAAGATTGTTAAGCTCTCTTGTATTTATCTCAGAATTTATAGAAATAAAACTAGAAACTATATTAATTTCTTGAAAGTTAATTTTTTCAAAAAGCTCATTAAACAAAGTTAAAGCAAAATGAGATGGTTTATTATTAAAAATCTTATCTCTTATAATTTTTTGTTTTTTTCTGATAATTGATTTTTCATCTTTAATATTATTCATAATAAGAATTCTTAATTATATTAATTAAACCTTCTACCTTTTTATTTATTTCATCAAATTCTTGATCTAATTTCAATTTTTCATCTTCTAAAATTTTTTTTTCATTTTGTAGTTTTAGTATTTTGTCTTTAAGTTCTAAATTGTTCTTTAGATATTCTTGTTTCTTGGTATCATTTACTTCTGAACTTCTTTCTATATTTAATTTTTCTGAAAGCTCTGCTTGAAGCTCAATAGAGAGAAGTGATAACAATATAGTATCACTTATTTTTCCATTAGAATATTTTGGATTTTGTAATTTATCATCAATTTTTTCATTAATTAAATTTATTGAATCTATTATTTTTTTTTCATCTTTTTTTTCATATTCTAATGATATTTCTCTATTTAAAATTTTTGTCTTATAAAAAGGCATAGTTATTTCTTAATTAGAAGTTCCAATTCATCAATATACTCGGACATTTGTTTTCGTAAATTTTTAATTTCATTTTCAAGATTTTTAATTTTTTCTTTTTTGGAAATATGATGATCCCTAAAATCTTCTAAAGCTGATCTTAGATTATTTAAGTTTTCGCTTAGAACTGTAATTTTTTTTTGTATTTCCATTATAATTTTATAGTTTGTAATTTTATAATTGTCACTGTAATGAACCCATATTAAATAATTTTATATCAACCATAAAGGTAAGTATTTGAATAATTTAAATAATATCAACAATCTAAGACAATTATCAAATTGTATTAGATTTTTATCAATGGATGCAGTGGAAAAAGCAAAATCTGGTCATCCTGGTATGCCTATGGGTATGGCAGACATCGCAACAATTCTTTATAAAAATCATTTAAAGTTTGATCCGAATGATCCGGAGTGGATTGATAGAGATAGATTAATTATTTCAAATGGTCATGGCTCAATGCTTTTATACTCTTGTTTGTATCTAACAGGATATAAAGACATTGACATAAATCAAATTAAAAATTTTAGACAATTACATAATAAAACTGCAGGTCACCCAGAATACGGAAGTGCAGAAGGAATAGAAACAACTACTGGGCCTTTGTCTCAAGGTTTAGCAAATGCAGTTGGAATGGCGCTAGCGGAAAAAAAATTATCAAATAATTATGGAAAAGAATTATTCGATCATTACACTTATGTTTTTGCTGGAGATGGATGCTTAATGGAAGGTTTAAGTCATGAAGCGTGTAGTCTCGCAGGACATTTAAAATTAAATAAGCTTATTATGTTTTTTGATAATAATTCTATTTCCATAGATGGATCAACAGATCTTTCAGTTTCAGACAATGTGAAAAAAAGATTTGAAGCTTATAATTGGAATATAATTGAAATAGATGGTCATAAATATGAGGAAATTGATCAAGCTATAATTCAAGCAAAAAAAAATGATGCTCCAACAATTATATCTTGTAAAACTAAAATTGGTTTTGGCTCTCCAAACAAAGAGGGTTCAGCTTCATCACATGGTTCACCTCTTGGTGAAGATGAAATTAGTTTAACAAGAAAAAAATTAGAATGGAATTATTCGCCGTTTGAAATTCCAGATGATTTATTACGTGAGTGGAGAAGTTTCTATAAAAGAAATGAAGAATCAAGAAATTCATGGTTATCAAAAAACAAAGAATTAATTGAAAGTAAAAATTTTAAAGATAGTTTTTATCAAAAAATTGATCATCAAATTCCAGAAAAACTTAGTGAATTAAAATCTGAACATTTTAATGACAAAACAAATTGTGCTTCAAGAAAATCTAGTGAGCTAACGCTAAATTTAATTTCAAACTACCAAAAAATTATATTCATTACGGCATCAGAGAACATGGAATGGCTGGAGTAATGAATGGCATTGCTTTGCATAAAGGTTTAATTCCATATGGAGGAACGTTTTTGGTATTTACCGATTATTGCAGACCTTCAATTAGGTTATCAGCTATTATGAATATACCAGTTATTTATGTAATGACGCATGACTCAATAGGATTAGGAGAAGATGGACCAACCCATCAACCTGTTGAACATCTTGCATCTTTAAGATCTATACCAAATTTAACAGTCATTAGGCCTTGTGATATTATTGAAACTATAGAAGCATGGGAATGTGCAATCAACAATACTGGACCAACAATCTTAGTTTTAACAAGACAAAATCTACCGATGTTACAAAAAGATAATCGCAAAGAAAATCTTGTAAATAAAGGTGCTTATAAAATAAGAGATTTTAAAGAATATGATGCAACAATTTTATCTTCTGGTTCTGAAGTTGAGATTGCTTGCTCTGCATCAAATAAACTTTTTGAAAACAATAATTTAAAGATAAGAGTTGTAAGCATGTCTTCATTTGAATTGTTTGAGAAAAATGATGATGGTTATAAAAATGAAATTTTAGGAAATAAACCTATTTTTGCTATTGAGGCTGGAGTAATAAATGGTTGGGAAAAATATATTAAAAATGAAAATTTTGTTGGCATGTCAACTTTTGGTGAAAGTGGTCCATACAAAGATTTATATAAGCACTTTAAGATAACAGATGATTACTTAATTGAAAAAATAATTAAAACTTTATAAAAAGGAGAAATATGAAAGTTGCAATAAATGGATTTGGAAGAATTGGAAAACTTGTTTTTAGAGCTTTATTAGAAAAAAATCCTAAAGATATTAATATTGTAGCTATTAATGAACTAGGAAGTGTTGAGAGCAGTGCTCACTTACTTAAATATGACAGTGTTCACGGTATTCTTAAAGATGAGATTAGTTCAATCAAAAATGGATTAAAAATTGGTAAACATAAAATTAATTTTTATTCCGAAAGAGATCCAAATAACCTTCCTTGGAAATCACTCAAGGTAGATGTTGTTCTTGAATGTAGTGGTGTTTTTACTTCAAAAGAAAAGGCGATTTCTCATTTAAATGCAGGAGCAAAAAAAGTTATTATTTCAGCACCAGCTTCAAATGTAGATGCCACAATTGTTCAAGGTGTAAATAACGATACCATTAAAAAAAATCATAACGTAATTTCAAACGGATCTTGTACTACTAACTGTCTTGCTCCTTTAGCTATGGTTCTTGATGAAAAATTAGGAATTGAAAGTGGTTTCATGACAACAATTCATAGTTACACGGGTGATCAAAGAACTGTTGATCAAACCCATTCTGACTTTAGAAGAGCAAGGGCTGCAGCTGAGTCAATGATTCCAACTTCTACAGGAGCAGCAAAGGCTTTGAGTCTAGTCTTACCAAAATTAAAAGGTAAACTAGATGGAACAGCTATTCGAGTACCTACTCCTAATGTCTCACTTATAGATCTTACATTTGTAAGTAAGAAAAAAACTAGCCCAGAAAAAATTAATTCTATAGTTCTTCAAGCTTCAAAAACTAAAAAATTAAATGGAATTCTAACAACAAACTCATTACCTCTAGTTTCAATTGATTTTAATCATAATTCAAGCAGTTCTGTATTTGATATGAGTCAAACACAAGTTGTCAAAGATAAATTCTGTAGAGTTTTATCTTGGTATGATAATGAATGGGGATTTTCAAATAGAATGGTAGACACTATGGTTGATCTTAAAAAATTTATTTAGTGCCTAAAAAAATTTGTTTTGCAGTATCGACACTAACACAAATTGAAAATTTAATAGAATTTCGAAAATCAAAGTTCAAAACTTCGATCATATTTATAAAATATTTTTTAATTAAAGGTTTTGGGATAGAGTGGCTTAGAACGTTAATAAACCATATTAAAAATAAATATAAGACACACAATATTAAGTTTTTTATCGACTCAGGCTATGATCAAGGTCTTAGTATATTATTAACTCACGAAAATATTGATTATTTAAAATTAAAAAATAATAAAATCATCTTAAATAAAATTAATCAAATTGCTAAAAAAAATAAGGTTTTATTAAATCCAACTTTTGATGTAGTAGATCTTACGAAAATTAAAAATATACAAAAAAAACTTAAGATAAAACTATGAAAATAGATGGAAATGAAATTAAAGTTGGAAATATTTTAGAGATTAATAACAAACTTTGGAAAGTTTTGAAAACCCAGCATACTCAACCAGGAAAGGGTGGTGCCTACTTGCAAGCTGAACTTAAAGAAATAAGAGAAGGTACTAAAATGAATAGTAGGTTTAGATCATCAGAAACAGTAGAAAGAGCTATCCTTGATGAAAAAGAATTTCAATATCTTTATGATGATAATAATAATTTTATATTCATGGATAAACAAACTTATGAACAAATAGAACTTGGCTCAGACATATTAACTGAGGATCAATCAAAATTTTTAGTTGAGAATAGTAATGTTATTATTAATTTCTATAATGAAAAACCGGTCGGAATTGACTTGCCTGATACTGTAGAATTAACTGTTATAGAAACTGAAGGTGTTGTAAAAGGTCAAACAGCTGCTTCATCATATAAACCAGCTACTTTAGAAAAGAATATTAAAACATCTGTACCGCAATTTATTGCAGTTAATGATAAAATAGTAATAAGTACAATTGACGGTAGTTATATCGAAAAATCAAAAAATTAATGCAGCCTGCTGTAATTAATATCTTTGAAAAGGCAGTAAAAAAAGCTGGTAAAATATTATTAAGAGATTTTGGAGAATTAGAAAATTTACAAATACAATCTAAATCAGTTGGAGATTTTGTAACAAATGCAGATATTAAAGTAGAAAAAACACTTTTAGAAACTCTAAAATATTATTATCCAGATTATACTTACATAACTGAAGAAACTGGTGAAATAAAGGGTGATGAAAACACCATTATTATTGATCCCATTGATGGAACATCTAATTTTATTCATGGAATACCTCATGTTGGAATAATCGTTGCCAAAATGACAAATGATGAAATCACAGACGGTGTGATTTATAATCCAATTTTAAACGAATTTTTTTGGAGTTCTAAGGGTAAAGGTTCGTGGTGTAATAATAGTAGACTTCGAGTGTCAAACAGGCAAATTTTTTCAGATTGCTTGATAGGCACTGGGCTTCCGTTTGGAGAAAGAATTTATAAAAACTATTTAAGTGAGATTGATGAAATCCTAAAATCATCTGCAGGAATAAGAAGACTCGGTTCTGCAGGCCTTGATCTTGCTTATGTTGCCTCTGGTAAATTAGATGGTTTTTGGGAAAAAGATCTAAATTTATGGGATGTTTCAACGGGCATTCTTTTAGTTAAAGAAGCTGGGGGAAAAATTTCTAAAATAGACGGAAATACATGGGAAATAAATTCTCGTGATTTAGTTGCTTCAAATAATAAAATTCATAATGAATTAGTTAAAAAACTTACTTTACTTTGAAATCTATATAAATATAAGACAGGCATGAAAAAAGATATACATCCTAAATATCATGAAATAAACGTTGTTATGACTGATGGATCTACTTTTAAAACTAGATCTACTTGGGGTAAAGAAGGTGATACTCTTAAATTAGAAATTGATTCTAAATCTCACCCAGCATGGACCGGTGGTAAGGCTGGTCTTAATGAATCTGAAGGACAGGTAGCTAGATTCCAAAAAAGATTTAAAGGTCTTAAAATTAATAAATAATTATTTAAAAAACTTTTCAGCATTAAGTTTTAAATTTTCCTTCTTTTTTATCTCATCTTGAACTCTTAGTATTTCAGTTTGAAGTTCAGAAATATAATTTTGCAAATCCTCAACACTGAAATCATCCAAATTTAATATTTTAACCGTCTTTTGTTTTTCATCAACTTCAAAAAAATCTGTCATAGTCATATTTTGTTATATATTATTTTTTGATTATATTATATGAGCCAATTATGAAATATCCTTTAATGCCTAAAGCAACAGCGATATGGTTAGTTGAAAATACAGCTTTAACGTTTGATCAAATAGCTGAATTCTGTGGATTACATGAATTAGAGGTTCAAGGAATAGCTGATGGAGAAGTTGCTGTCGGTATGAGAGGTTATGATCCAATTGATAATAATCAATTGACAAAAGAAGAAATTGAAAGATGTGAAAAAGATAATGCAGCTCGTTTGAATCTTATCAAGTCTGATGTAATTGAAGATTTACCACCAAGAAAAAAAGATTCTAAATATACACCTCTTTCTTTAAGACAAGAAAAGCCATATGCTATTTTGTGGCTTATAAAAAGATATCCGACTGAATTAAGTAGTTCTCAAATTGCAAAACTTACCGGCTCAACAAAAAATACAGTAGAGGCTATAAGAAATGGTACATACAGAGAAGCAGTTCTTGAGGCAAAGAGTCCAATGGATGTTGGTTTATGTACTTATAAGGATCTCGAAAGAACTTTAAATAGAACTAGAACAAAAAAAGTAGATCAAGAAAATTAATCATTTTTTATAACGTAATTTAGATAATAGAACATCAAGATCATCCAAAATAATACCATTGAAATAATAAAAATCTGAAAGTTATATATTTTTATAACTCCGATAGGCTCACCAAGATAATAGGTTAAAGGTCCTAAAACTCCACTTAAAATAATTCCTAAAATTTTATAACTTTTAAAAAAAGTAAGAATTTCATCAAAAAGAGTACTAAAACTAAACCATAAAACAATCATCCATAATGGCAGAGTACCAAGTTTAGCAATAGTTTCAAAATCGTAAATTTGGAAATAAACTAATAAAGTATCAAAAAAATATCCTGGAACTGAAATCAAAAGTGAAATCTTAATAAATTTTTGTTTATTATGATTAAAATAAAAATAAGTTAGTAAGAAAATAATTCCAACCCAAATGCCCAACATAGAATTAGAAAATTTTGTTTCACCAAATACACAGGCTAACCAAGTTAGTTGATAGCCAGTTAAGACTAAAAATACTTTTAGTTTTTGCATTTCTATTTTTGAATTAAGAAATGAGAAACATCGGTTGAACTATTTGCAAAACCTGTTTCACAATAAGATAGATAAAATTCCCACATTCTTTTAAATTTAATATCAAAACCAAACTGAGATAAATCATTCCAAGATTTTTGAAATTGTTTATTCCACATTTTAAGTGTTTTTGCATAAGAACCACCAAAACTTAGATTTTCAATACATTTTAATCCAACGTGTTTTGCCGAATATTCAAATTGTTTTTTAGTTGGAAGCATTCCACCTGGAAAAATATATTGTTGAATAAAATCTGGTCTGTTTTGATAATCTTTAGCCTTTTTTTCATCAATCGTTATGACTTGTAGTGCAGCCATACCGCCATCGTTGAGAGAATTACGAATTGTATCAAAGTAATTATGCCAGTATTTCTTCCCAACTGCTTCAAACATTTCAATTGAAACAATATTTGAATATTTTTTTTTGATATCCCTATAATCTCTGAATATAACTGATACTTTTTCAGACAAACCTTCATTTTGAATTTTTTCAGAAGCATATTCGTATTGTTCCTTAGAAATAGTTATAGCATCAACTGAACAATTGTAATTTTTCGCTACAAATGATGAAAAACCTCCCCATCCACATCCAATTTCTAAAGTTTTAGAATTTGAGTCTAATGATAAAGTTTCAGCAATTTTTCTATATTTGTTAAATTGTGCATCCGATAAATTGGTATTCTTATTATCAAAAAGAGCAGAAGAATAGGTCATGGTTTTATCTAACCACTTTTCGTAAAAATTATTTCCTAAATCATAATGATATTTAATATTTTTTTTACTCTGTGATTTTGAATTGTTATTTAAAAAATGCTTTAATTTGGCAAAAGTAGCAAAAAAAAGATTAGTATTTATACTTTGTAAAAAATAACTCTCATTTTTGTGAGAAAGTAGTAATAAATTAGTTAAATCGGTGCTTGAAAAGTAACCATTCATATAGGCTTCTGCAAAACCTACAGAACCTTTTTTAAAAATTAAATTTAAAAAATTATAATTATGAATTTTTATATTTGCAGATATATCCTCCTCTTTTCCGACAAAAACTCTCTCCTCGCCAGTTGGAAATTGAACTGTTAATTTTCCATATCGAATTTTAGATAAAAAGTTTACTAATAATTTTTCGACAGTTTTATCAAAATTTGTTTTAAAAAAATTCATTTAAAAATTACCTTCAAAACTCACTGTATCATTTGGCTTCTTTTTTCGTGCATAATATTTACCACCTTTGTAAATTATTTTTAAAGCCTCATAAAGAATTCCAGCCATTACCTTGAAGCCTAAAAGTGGATTATAATATAAAAATTTAAACATATTTTTTGAGTTAAAATCTATAAATTTGCCATGCTGAGTAGCTGTTAGAACTTTTTTATTATTTTTATCATAAAGATCAATATTAATATTTATTTTATCTTTTTGCATTCGATTAAAAAATTTATAATTTGCCTCCATTTCTATGAATGGAGATACATAAAACTGCTTTGCACATTCATGAGATAATTTAAAATCTTCAAAATTTACATTTCCTTTAAAAATATAGGTATGTTGTTCATTAGTCGTATTTTTGACTTCATAGAAAATAGATATTAATTTTTTATCATCATAACAATATATAATTGATAAGGGATCAAATACATATCCCAAAATTCTTGGAAAACATAATATCATTATATTAAGATGTTTATATTTAATATTAAATTTAGAGAGGGAATCTTTAACGAATGTCTTTATTGACCTTTTGTCTCTATATCCATGATCTTTTTCATAAATAGAAAAAAGATTAAAAGAGTTTAATGAAAAAAGTTTATAGTTTTTACTTAATTGATCAAGATTATCCAAATTAATAAAAAGACTTGGTACCTCATATTTCAATGTGTGTTTAAATGGAATAAATCTTTTATGAATAATGCTAGATAATAGAATTTGAGAAATCATTTAAAATTAATTTGCAATCTATTATAAAAATTTTTCTCTCTCTTCCAAGGTAAATCACAATTTAATAATTTACAAATATAAGAAGATGATTGAATGCCGTCTTCATGAAAACCATATCCAAGGTAAGCTCCACAGAAAAAAGTATTATTCTTTCCTTGGATTTCCATAACATTTTTTTGAGCTAAAATAGTATCGGTAGTATATATTGGATGATTAAATGATGTTTCGTTAATTATGTTTTTAGGCTTTTTATATGGATTAACAGTTACAAAATAATTTTGTTTAGTTGGTAATTTTTGCAAGAAATTCATCCAATAAGTTAAAGTAAATTTAGAAGATGATGACTTATTTAAAAAATTCCAACTTGACCAAGCAATTTTTGATTTAGGCATTAAAGAGTGATCGGAGTGAAGTATTGCTGAGTTAGTTGAATATTTAAATTGTGAAAATATTTTTACTTCTTCTTCTGTTGGTTTTTCCAAAATATCCAATACTTGATTTGCATGGGTTGCGAATATTACCTTATGAAATTCTAATATATTATTTTTCTCATCTTCTATTTTAATTTTATTATTTTCTCTAATAATTTTTTTAATTTTGAAATTTGTTTCATACTCAAAAACATTTTTATTAATAATTTTTTTTATATATTCGTTACTACCGCCTTCTACATATTTCCATTGAGGTCTTTTTTTTAAATTAAATAAAGCATGATTTTTAAAAAAATTAATGAATGTTATGAGAGGAAAATTTTTTACATCACTTATATTGCTTGACCATATAGATGATATCATAGGTAAAATATGATAATTTATTAGGTATGTTGAAAAATTATTAGTTTTTAAAAAATCATTTAAGGTTTTAGTTTGCTCTAAATCACTAACATTCAAGCTATTACATAATAAATAAAGTTTTCTTATTTCAAATAACATTTTAAAAAAATTAAAAGAAAACACATTTCTAAAATTAGCAAAAAGAGAAAATATATTTTTGCCACTATATTCAATTTGAGGATCTTGATTTGAGACGGCAAAAGACATATCTGAATTTTTGCATTTCACATCAAGTAATTTAAAAAAATTTGTTAAATCTGGATAATTATTTTCATTGAATACAATAAACCCTGTATCGACTGGGATTGTCTTTGTTGATTCTTCAACATAGATAGTTCTTGTATGTCCACCCAATCTATTATTTTTTTCAAATAAATAAACATCATATTTAGAAGATAAAAGGTAAGCTGCACTTATTCCTGAAATACCAGAACCAATAATTGCTATTTTTTCTCTCACATCAACTAATAGTTTTAAACGCTGATAGTGCTCTATTTCTTGTTTCTTTTAAATCTACAATTGGTGCTGGATATGAAGTACCAATCTCAAAATTATATTTCTTTTGATCCTCCATAGACATCTCCCAAGGATTATGAATATATTTTTTTGGAATATTATTCAACTCAGGAACAAATTCTTTTACATAATCACCATCTGGATCAAATTTTTGACCCTGCAATATTGGATTAAAAATTCTAAAATATGGACTTGCATCAGCACCACAACCAGAGATCCATTGCCAACCTGCAGAATTAGACCCAACGTCAGCATCAACTAAAGTATCAAAAAACCACTCTTCTCCATTTTTCCAGTGTAACAATAAATTTTTTGTTAGAAACGAGCCTACAATCATTCTTACTCTATTATGCATCCAGCCTGTTTTATATAGTTGTCTCATTCCAGCATCAACAATTGGAATACCAGTTTTACCATTATGCCATAATGATAAATTTTTAGCATTTTTAATCCATGGAAATTTATTAAATTTACTTTGTATAGGTTTATGAGTCATATCTGGATAATGAAATAAAAGATTATAAGAAAAATCTCTCCAGCCAAGTTCAGCAAGAAATTTTTTTTTATTTTCAGGATCAATTTTTTTTTCAATATTTACGGTATCATAAACTTCTAAAGCAGATATTTCTCCAAAATGAAGATAAGGTGATAATTTTGAAGTTAAATCTTTATCGGGTCTATCTCTTCCAACTGAATAGTTATTTGCTTTTTGCGAAATATATTTTTTTAATTGTAATTTTGCATTACTTTCACCAGGTATCCAATATTTTTCAATTTTTTTGATCCATTGCTCTTTTTTGTTTGTTAGATTTAAATCTTGTATAGTTATTTCATTTTTAAATTTTGAATTGGCGTAGCTTATTTTTGTATTTTTAAATTTAATATCTTTTAGTTTTAGTAGCTCATCACAATGTCGCCAGTAAGGGGTAAATACTTTAAAAAAGGTTCCACTTTTATTTTTAATATTCCAAGGTTCATTTAAAAGATATCCATTGTGCGAGTCGCATTCTATTTTAGATGAAGTAACTATAGATTTAATTTTAGTATCTCTTTTAATTGAATATGGATCATATAGTCTATTCCAGGATACATATTTAACATTTGAATTCTTTAGTATTGAAGATATAATTTTCTCTGGATCACCAGCAAATATATTTAGTTTGCCATTATGTTTTTGTATTGAGTCATATAAACTAATTAAGGATTTTTCTAACCACCATTTGGATGTGGATCCAATTCTTTGATTTAAATCTAAAATATAAATTGGAATTATCTGATCAACTTTTTTTGAAAGTGACAATAAAGATGGATTTTGTTGTAATCGCAAATCTTGTCTAAACCAATGAATTCCATAAGTGGCTACCATGAGTTTAAATTATGTTAATTTAGAATAAATTAAAGAGGTAAATCTATTATTTACTATGAGGAGGCATTTTTTTCTCTACGAACCAAACGTGTTTTTTTAACACAGGATCATATTTTTTCATTCGAAGCTTTTCAGCAACTTTCAATCCTTTTGTCGGTTTTCTTACAATATACTTAGTTCCTGTTTTTGGATTTTCTTCAGGTACTAGTTGTTTAAGAGCGAATGAAGTTTTTTTTGCCATGAGGTGTCTATACAGAATAATTATATGAAATAAAGTATTATTTATTCATAATCAGAAATTGACTGCTTAATAAAACGGTTAAAATTTCCTCTTTTTTTATCAAGTTTAATTTGTTTATTTCTTTCAAGTAAGTTTTTTTTCTTTTCTTCAGATGTTTTATCAAAACAATTATGACAAGATACACCTGGTTTATAATATTTATTATAAGTATCTTTATTACTAATGGGTAACCGACAAGCATGACAAAGTTTGTAAGTTCCATCTTTTAATTCATTTTTCAAAGATACTCTTCCATCAAATACGAAACATTCACCATTCCACATTGAATCTTTTTTTGGAGTTTTTTCTAAATACTTTAGTATACCTCCGTCTAACTGAGCAACATTTTTAAAACCCTTCATCATCATATATGATGAAGCCTTTTCACACCTGATACCTCCAGTGCAAAACATTGCAATTTTTTTGTCTTTTGACTTATTTAGTTTTTTTTGAACAAAAGATTTAAAGTCAGTGAAACTTTTAGTTTTTGGATTAATTGCCCCTTCAAAAGATCCTATTTTAACCTCAAATTCATTTCTTACATCAATCACAATAGTGTCTTTGTCTTTAATTAGTTGATTCCATTCATTGTATTTAACTTTTTTTCCAGATATTTTTGTAGGATCAGCAAATTTGGTTCTGAGTGTGACTATTTCATTTTTATTTCTAATTTTTAGTTTTTGAAAAGGCATATATTTATATTTTGATCGTTTAAGATTAAGTTTCTCAAAACTAAAATTTTCAAGATATAGAATGAAAGAATTTATGTTTTTTTCTAAGCCAGCTATTGTTCCATTAATGCCTTCATCAGCAATCAATATTGTACCTTTTATTTTATTAAATTTGCAAAAATCTTTAAGTTTAGTAATGATATCATTTTTATCTTTAATTATTTTGAATTGATAAAAAGTAATTATAGTAAAGTACTTGTTGTTCATTTATCTAATTAATATAAAAAACTTTAAAAATTTATGTCTAAAGAAACCATTAATATTGTTAAAAATTTTCTCAATAGTTATTCTATAGAAACAACTCCAAATGTTTACGAAAAATATGGAGGCTTTTCTGAATTTCTTAATAAAAATCATGACGTTTATATAACTTATTTACCAGATGAAAATTCAAAAAATGTTATTAGAACGGCAAAAAAATTAAAATTAGAAGGTTATGATGTTATACCTCATTTGCCTGCGAGAACTATTGTAAATAAAAATGACTTAGAAAAATATATTGGTGAACTTGCAAATGAATCTGGGTGTTCAAAAATTTTAATTATTGGTGGTGGTGGAAATCAAGCTGGCGAAATCTCTTCCTCAATTGATGTTTTAAAAACAGATTTTCTTTCAAAATATAATTATCAATTTGTAGGTGTGGCTGGACATCCCGAAGGAAGCCCAGATATTTCAAATGAAAATTTAGATTTAGCAATTAAACAGAAGAATGATTTTGCAAAAAATGTTGATTTTAAAATGTATTTAGCAACACAATTTTTTTTTGAAGCTAAATCTTTAATCGACTGGGAAAAACACTTAGTAAAAATTGGAAATAAATTACCAATCCACGCTGGGATACCAGGTCCTGCCTCTATTAAAACATTAGTAAATTATGCAAGGTCTTGCGGTATTGGAAATTCTTTAAGATTTATTACAAAACAGGCTTTTAACTTAACTAAACTTGCAACATTGAGCACTCCTGACAAATTAATTTATGATCTTGCTGAACATAGCGAAATAAACAAAGACTCTAAACTTGAAAAAATACACTTCTATGCGTTTGGTGGTATGAAAAAAACATCAGAGTGGTTAAATCAATTTAATAACTCAGATTTTTCTTATAATAATAAACAGAAATTCGAGTTAAATTAGCTTCTTCACAATTTTTTTATCTTTTAATGAAACAAAAGTTGTTTGATATTTAAGTTAATTTATAGATTAAGAATCTAATAATTAAGGAGTCTCATGTCAGATATTGAAATAGCAAGAAAAGCTAAAATGAAGCCTATTAGTGAAATTCTAAAAGGGCTTGATGTACCAGACACACCTGAAGCCTTCAGTCCTATGGGTCGTCATATAGCAAAAATAAACTTGGAGTACATAGAGTCACTTAATAAAAATAAAGATGGTAAACTTGTTCTAGTCTCAGCAATAACTCCAACACCAGCAGGAGAAGGTAAAACAACAACTTCTGTTGGATTAAGTGATGGTCTTAATAAACTAGGAAAGAAATCAATAGTTTGTTTAAGAGAGCCGAGTCTTGGACCATCATTCGGTATGAAAGGTGGTGCAGCTGGTGGAGGCTATGCTCAAGTAGTACCAATGGAGCAAATTAATTTACATTTTACTGGAGATTTTCATGCAATTACATCCGCTCATAATTTACTTTCTGCATTAATTGATAATCATATCTACTGGGGAAATAAATTAAATATTGATGTTAGAAGGGTTGTTTGGAAGAGAGTAATGGATATGAATGATAGATCACTTAGATCTATTGTTGTTGATTTAGGAGGAGTTGCAAATGGATATCCTAGACAAGATGGTTTTGATATTACTGTTGCATCGGAGATAATGGCAATTTTCTGCTTAGCAAAAGATTTAAAAGATCTTGAAGAGAGAATTGGAAATATAACTATTGCTTATACACGAGACAAAAAAGCTATTTATGCAAAAGATTTAAAGGCAGAAGGTCCAATGACAGTATTATTAAAAGATGCCATTAGGCCCAACATAACACAAACGTTAGAAAATAATCCTGCTATAATTCATGGTGGGCCATTTGCAAATATTGCTCATGGTTGCAATTCTGTAATTGCAACTAAAGCTAGTTTAAAATTAAGTGATTACGTTGTAACTGAAGCAGGCTTTGGAGCTGATCTAGGAGCAGAAAAATTCCTTGATATAAAATGTAGAAAATCAAATTTAAAACCTGATTGTGTGGTTTTGGTAGCTACAATTAGAGCACTAAAAATGCATGGCGATGTTTCAAAAGAAGATTTAAAAAATGAAAATGTAAATGCTCTTAAAAAAGGTTTAGTAAATCTAGAAAGACATATTAATAATGTTAGAAAATTTGGATTACCAGTAACTGTTGCTATTAATCATTTTGTCACTGATTCTAAAGCTGAAGTTGATGCCGTTCTAAGTTTTTGTACAACTCAAGGAGTCAAGGCTTCTATGTGTACTCACTGGTCCGATGGTGGTGATGGTGCAACTGAATTAGCTCAAAATGTAATAGATATTTGTGAAGATAATAAGAATACATTTAAATTTTTATATGAAGATGATTTAACTCTATTCAAAAAAATAGAAAAAATTGCACAAGAGATTTATCACGCAAGTGAAGTTGTGGCAGACACGAAAGTACGTCAACAATTGAAGGATTTTGAAACTAAAGGATTTGGCAAATTACCTGTTTGCATTGCAAAGACTCAATATAGTTTTTCAACTGACCCTAATTTAAAAGGTGCCCCTACTGGCCACGTTTTACCTATTAGAGAGGTAAGATTGTCATCAGGAGCAGAATTTATAGTAGTTGTTTGCGGTGATATTATGACCATGCCGGGTCTACCAAGTGTTCCTGCGGCAAATTCGATAAAGCTAAATGACCATGGAGAAATTGAAGGTCTTTTTTAAAACTGCTATAAAGAGTTATAATGTTTAATAAAAATAAATACTCATTTCTATCTATTGCTAGAAATGCTTTAAATCATCATGAGAATTGGCAAAAGACGTGGAATAGTCCTGAGCCAAAAAAAAGTTATGATGCAATAATTGTTGGTGGTGGTGGACACGGTTTAACTACTGCTTACTATTTAGCAAAAAACCATGGAATTAATAATATTGCAGTAATTGAAAAAGGTTGGATAGGCGGTGGGAATACAGGGCGAAATACCACTATAATTAGATCAAACTATTTATGGGATCAAAGTGCAGCTTTATACGAGCATGCATTAAAACTTTGGGAAGGTATGTCTCAAGAATTAAATTACAACGTAATGTTTTCTCAAAGAGGGGTTTTGAATGTTGCTCATAATCTTCATGATGTAAGAGAATTAAAAAGACGGTGGCATGCAAACAGACTAAATGATATCGATTGTGAATGGCTTGATACAAAGAAAGTTAAAGAATTTTGTCCAATAATAAATACTTCACCAAACATTAGATATCCTGTTTTAGGAGCAACACTACAAAGAAGAGCAGGAACTGCAAGACATGATGCTGTTGCATGGGGTTATGCAAGAGGAGCTGATGAAATGGGAGTTGATATAATTCAAAATTGTGAAGTAACTGGTATTAATGTAAAAAATGGAAATGTAACTGGTATTGAAACAACAAAAGGAACCATTAATTCAAATAAAATTGGAATAGCTGCTGCAGGGCATACCAGTGTTATTGCCAATATGGCGGGTATCAAATTACCTTTGGAGAGTAAACCATTACAAGCACTAGTTTCAGAACCAGTAAAACCAGTCATTGATACTGTAGTAATGTCCAATACAATTCATGCGTATGTATCTCAGTCAGATAAAGGAGAACTAGTTATTGGTGCTGGAACAGATGGATACACTTCATATACTCAAAGAGGTGGCTTTAACATTGTTGAAGATACATTAATGGCAATAGTTGAATTGTTTCCAATATTTTCTAGAATGAAAATGCTTCGTCATTGGGGAGGAATTGTAGATATTTGTCCTGATGCAAGCCCCATTATCAGTAAGACGCACATAAATGGATTATATTTTAATTGTGGTTGGGGAACTGGTGGTTTTAAAGCAACACCAGGTTCAGGTTGGGTATTTGCTCACACTATAGCTAATGATCAAGCACATGAATTAAATGCTCCTTTTACAATAAATAGATTTTCTAGTGGTGAATTAGTTGATGAACATGGTGCAGCTGCCGTAGCACATTAAATCATGTTTTTAATAAATTGCCCATACTGTGGAGAAAGAGATCAAGCTGAATTTTCTTGTGGAGGTGAAGCGCATATTGCAAGACCAAAAAATCCTCCTGAACTCTCTGATGATCAATGGGCAGAATATTTATTCTTGCGAAAGAACGAAAAAGGTATTCATTATGAAAGATGGAACCATGAATATGGATGCAGACAATGGTTTAATTTAGCAAGAAATACAGCAACCGATGAAATTCTTGCAGTATATAAAATGGGAGAAGCTCCTCCCATATTAAAAGCAAATATTCCAGCTACTCCTTCAGGTGAGCCAAGTATTGGATCAGGGAATTTATCAACATCGAAAAAAGATAGATTTTAAAAATAAAGATGCGATACAAAAATAATAAAAATCTAGAAAATAATAAGTCTGTTAGGTTCTATTTTGATAATAAAGAATATTTTGGATTTGAAGGTGACACCCTAGCTTCTGCACTTCTTGCAAATGATGTTCACTTAGTTGGAAGAAGTTTTAAATATCATCGACCGCGGGGTATTTATACCGCAGGTAGTGAAGAACCTAATGGAATAGTTCAGCTTGAGACCAAAGAATATACCGAACCTAATAGAAGAGTAACTGAAGTCCAGATATATGATGGGTTAAAAGCTTTTAGTCAAAATAATTGGCCGTCAGTGAAATTTGATGCTGGCGCTATAAATGATTTACTATCCCCATTTTTTCCTGCAGGGTTTTATTACAAGACCTTTATGTGGCCGCCAAAGTTTTGGAAAGCATATGAGTTTTTTATAAGACACGCTGCAGGACTTGGTAAATCTCCAAAAAAAGATGATCCCCACAAATACGAACATTTTCATTATCATTGTGATGTTCTAGTTGTTGGAGCAGGAGTGAGTGGATTAATTTCAGCAGAAATTGCAGCGAATAAAAATTATAAAGTTTTACTAGTTGAGCAAGAAGAGGATCTCGGTGGTGAAATTTTATCTACAAAAAATCAAGACATTAAAATTGATAATTTACCGATTAATGAATGGAAAAATAAATTAGTTGATAAACTTTCTAAAAATTCAAATGTAAAAATAGTTAAAAACACAACTTGTTTTGCATACTTGAATTATAATTTATTACTAGCAGTGCAAGAAATTGATCCAGAAAAAGGTTTAAATAAAAAAAATGATATTAAAGAAAGAATTTGGAAAATTAGATCAAAGAAAGTTATTTTAGCAACTGGCGCAATTGAACGACCAATAATATTTAACAATAATGACAGGCCTGGAATTATGCTTTCTAACAGTGCAAAAAAATACTTAAATAAGTATGGAGTTGCACCTGGAAAAAATTTAGTTTTTTTTACAAACAATGATAGTGCCTATGAAACTGCAATAGATTTTTTTGAACAAGGTATAAAAGTAGAGGCTATTGTCGATACAAGAGATGGTAGTGATGGATATTACCCTAAAAAAGCAAATAAATTAGGTATTACTATACTAAAAGGTTATGAAATTAGTGATACTGTTGGAAGATTAAAAATTAGAGAAGTTAAATTAAGAAAAATAAAAACTGAAAACAATAATGAAAAATCTTCTATTAATATTAAATGCGATCTTTTAGCAATTGCTGGTGGTTGGACTCCTACTGTTCATTTATTTACTCAATCAAAAGGAAAACTCAAATTTAGAGATGTAGATGGAAGTTTTATTCCTAATGAAGTTTATCAAGATACATTGTGTGTTGGAAGTTGTAATGGTGATTATAATTTAAATGAAATATTATTAAAAACTCAAGAAGATACATATAAATATTTAAATGATAATCAGCAAAATGAACTTAGCGAAGTAAACTACAAATCAGATGATCTAAAGCAAGGCAAACACGAAAATGTTTGGATTACATCAAAGAACAGAATGGCAACTGATCAAGGTAAGACCAGTAATGTTAATGCACTTGGAATAATATCAGAGTTAACAAATACTGAAATTTCTGAATTAGGTACGACAACATTTCGTTTACCTTATAAGCCAGTGACATTTGGAGCAATTGCTGGACGTCATGTTAAAGAATTTTTTGATTTAGAGAGAACAAGCCCAATGCATCAATGGCATATTGATAATAAAGCTTTATTTGAGGATGTAGGTCAATGGAAAAGAGCCTGGTATTATCCTCAAAGGAATGAAAGTTTTCAGTCTGCTTTAAATAGAGAAGTAAAAGCAACTAGAGATAGTCTAGGGATATTAGATGCATCAACGCTTGGTAAAATAGATATTAAGGGAAGAGATGTTAGCGAATTCTTAAATAGAATTTACACAAATTCTTGGTCAAAATTAGAAATTGGAAAATGTCGATATGGTGTAATGTTAGGTGACGATGGGATGGTTATTGATGATGGTGTAACAACTAGATTAGGCGAGTATCATTATCTCATGTCAACAACTACAGGAAATGCGGCATCAGTAATGTCAAAATTAGAAGATTGGTTACAAACAGAATGGCCAGAATTAGAAGTATATTTAACATCCGTAACAGAAAACTATGGAACGATAAGCTTAAATGGCCCAAATTCAAAAAAATTAATGCAAAAACTAGTTCCAGATTTTGATTTTTCAAAAGAAAATTTTCCTCATATGAGTTTTAAGAATATTAATATTAACGGAATAAAATGTAGAGTCATGCGTATAAGTTTTACAGGGGAAATGTGTTATGAAATAAATGTGCCATCTGGCTATGCTAAAAATCTTTGGGAACTTTGTATAGATAAAGGTAAGGAATTTAATATTACGCCATATGGTACTGAAGCGATGCATGTACTTCGTGCTGAAAAAGGATTTATTATTGTTGGTCAAGAAACAGATGGATCAGTGACACCAATAGATCTGGATATGGACTGGATCGTTAGTAAGAAGAAATACGATTTTATTGGTAAAAGAGCTTTATATAGAAGTGATACTATTAAAAAAGATAGGAAACAATTGGTTGGATTAAAAACTAAAGATCCAAATAAAGTTCTTGAAGAGGGATCTCAATTGGTTGAAGAAATAACTGCCCTACCTATGAAAATGGTTGGCCACGTGACCTCTAGTTACTATTCACCTAATTTAAAAAGTTCTTTTGCTTTAGCTCTAATTAAAGGTGGTCTTGAAAAAAAAGGAAGTGTTTTAATTGCT
>LULQ01000643.1_pt1 | contig 21963 bp, 22 predicted proteins | sample 728091 | NCBI WGS metagenome assembly LULQ01 (sample SAMN03860285, study PRJNA289734) | marine metagenome | biome: seawater column; feature: ocean; material: water; isolation source: Red Sea water column Station 149 - depth 10m | place: Saudi Arabia: Red Sea | collected 2011-10-15 | depth 10 m
TCACCACCAGATAAATCTCCTAAATTTTTATCTTTAAGATGAATGACACCAGTTAAAGACAAAGCTTCATCAATTGTCTCTTTATTAAGACTTTCAGTTAATACCATGAAATCATTTACTCTTAGCGGTAACGTCCAATCAATTGAGATTTTCTGCGGGACATATCCAACTTTATGGGTATATTTTTCAACTGAACCATCAATTTTTTTGTAAATACCTAAAGCAATTTTAGCTGTTGTGCTTTTTCCTGATCCATTTGGACCTATAAGAGTAACTATTTTACCTTTCTCAACTTGTAGTGAGACTCCTTTGACTAACCATTTGTTGTTCAACTGTAAACCAGCATCATTTAATTTTACCAATATATTTTGATCAGTGCTCATTTTATTTCTTGACTAATAAGTGTTATATTATTACATAGTGTTATATTATAACAATTTAAATATACAACATATGAAAAACATAAAGAAATTACCATTAATCCTATCAATATTATCATTCTTAACAATTTTTGTGCCAGCAAACGCTGAAATTAAAGTAGTGGCAACAATAAAACCAATCCATTCTCTTGCAAGTTATCTAATGGATGGTGTTGGTAAACCAGATTTAATCGTTGATGGTTATGCTTCACCACATGGATTTGCTCTTAAACCATCACATGCAAAAATGATTCAAAATGCAGATATTATATTTTGGGTAGGAGAGGACATAGAAAATTTCTTGGAAAAACCATTAAAAACCAAAAAAAGAGGATGATCATGACGATCACGATCATGATAAAAAGGAAAAAGAACATGGTCATGATGAACACGGACATGACGATGAGCATAAAAAAGATGGTCACGATGAGCATGGTCATGAAGGACATGCACATGGCGAATTTGATCCACATATCTGGTTAGATCCTATGAATGCAAAAGTAATTTTAAGCGAGATGGCTGAGCATTTAATCGAAAATGATCAAAAAAATGAGGCTAAATATAAAGCAAATTTAAAAAAAGCTCATAATGATTTAGATAAACTTACAAAAAAAGTTAAGTCTGAATTAAATAAAGATTTTAAATCAGTAGTCTTCCATGATGCCTATCAATACTTTGAAAAAAGATTTGGTATAAATATTCTTGGAGCATTTACAGTAAATACAGACGTAATGCCAGGTGCTGAGCAATTAGCTGAAATCAGAGAGGTAATTGAGCATGATAAAGTTAGTTGTATATTTTCAGAGCCTCAATTTAATCCTGATATTATTAAAGCTGTAGCGAAAGATACTAATGTTGCAACAGGTGTAATCGATCCATTAGGAGCTACACTTGATCCAGGTAAGGATTTATATTTTGATTTAATAGGTAATATGTCAAAATCTTTCAAAGGTTGTTAATTAGAAATTGATCTTTAGTTATAAATAATATCTAATAATGGGATGAGTACAGTTTCCCTAACATTAGATGAAATTTTTGATTTAGCTAAAAAAACTTTACTTGCTAATGGTTGTGATGATGAAACAGCTTCTATTCTGTCTGACCTGATTAGAAATGCCGAACGGGATGGATCTTTATCTCATGGTTTGTTTAGATTACCTGCATATGTGAGTGGTTTAAAAAGTGGAAAAATTAATGGTAAAGGAAAGCCTGAAATTAAAAAAATTTCTTCATCAGTTATAAAAGTCCAAGGGAATAATTGTTTAGCCCCAATAGTTTTAAATAAAGGATTACCTGAATTAGCTAAAGCTGCAAAAGAAAATGGTGTAGCAGTGCTAGCAATAAATAATTCTCATCACATGGCAGCGATGTGGCCTGAAACAGAAAAGTTAGCAGAGGAAGGTTTGGTTGCTTTTGCATGCACATCATACAAACCTGCTGTAGCACCTGCTGGTGCAATCAAACCATTGTTTGGAACAAATCCAATTTCATTTGCTTGGCCACGACCTGGCAAAACTCCAGTTGTTTATGATATGGCCACAGCATCAATGGCGATGGGAGAAGTCCAAGTTGCTAAAAGAGAAGGGCACAAGGTTCCACTTGGAACTGGTTTGACTAAAGATGGTAAAGAAACTACTGATCCAGGTGCAATTGCAGATGGTGGTGTACTACTTCCTTTTGGCGGCTATAAGGGTTCAGCAATAGCAATGATGGTTGAGTTAATGGCTGGTGCTTTGGTTGGTGATAATTTTAGTTTTGAAACAGCGGCTAAAGATAATAATGATGGTGGACCACCAAGCGGGGGAGAATTTATCATTGCAATTTCACCTGACAAAACCTCAGGAACAAATTGGCAAAAACATGCAGATGAATTTTTTGATAAAATGAAATCTTTTGATGGAGTTAGACTTCCAGGTGAAAGAAGACACAAAAATAGATTAGATAAAGGCCCTCGAAATATTAATGAAGACTTGGTTAATAAAATAAAATCTCTAAGCTAAAGTAATTTCAATCGGTGTATGATCTGAAGGTTTTTCACGACCTCTTGGATCTTTATTAATATTTATACCTTTAATTTGATCAATCAAAGAATTTGAAACTAAGAAGTGATCAATTCGCATCCCATTATTTTTTTGCCAAGCACCTCTCATGTAGTCCCAAAAGGTATAACCTTCCTTAGTTTCATTAAAATGTCTATAGACATCACTAAAACCAAGGTTGATCATTTCTCTTAATTTTTTTCTTATTTCTAATCTAAACAGAGCATCATCCTCAAAACTTTTTGGATTATAAACATCTTCAGGTGCTGGAATAATGTTAAAATCTCCAGCAAGAATAATATTTGAATTTTTTTTACTTAAATTCTTTAATTGTTTAATTAAATCATCCAACCATTGTTTCTTGTATTTATATTTATCCGTATCTACAGGATTTCCATTAGGTGTATAAATGTTTATTAATTGAATATTTTTCTTTTTATATTCCAGTTCAGCTGAAATTATTCTCGATTGCTTTAGTTTATCTTTTATTAGGTCAGTTTTAATATTTTTTAATTTACCTTTAGATATAATTGCAACCCCATTATAACTTTTTTGTCCGAATACGTGACTTTCATAATCCATTGCTGAAAAATCATCATAGGGAAAGTTTACATCCTCTGTTTTGATTTCCTGCATCATTAGGATATCTGGTTTATATTTTAAGAGATAACTTTTGATATTATCTATACGAGCTCTCACAGAATTTACATTCCATGAAGAAATAATCATTAAAGAGAAAAAGAAACACCACAACCACAAGATGACTTAGTTTGTGGATTTGTTATCTTAAATTGTTCACCAATTAATTCTGAAACATAATCAACTTCAGAGCCTTTTAATAAATCTGCTGAAGTTTTATCAATTAAAATATTTTCGAAGTTTAAATCATCTTTTGTTTTTTCTTTATCAAAAGTGAATTCATATTGAAATCCTGAACAACCACCACCTTTAATAGCGATTCTAAAAAAAGACCCTTTATCTTTTTTAGACAGCAAAACATTGATCTGTTTTAGTGCTTTATCAGTAAATTTAATTTCTTTAATCATAATTGATCACTGGTATTAGTAATATAATACTTAATATTTTATTTTAAAGGATGAAAAAATACTCAAAGATAGGTCAATTCAAAAGTAAAGGTAGGATATTTAAGGAATCTTTGTCAAAATATAGATCACCTTATCAAAGAGATAGAGATCGTATTATTCACAGCGCTTCATTTAGAAGATTGAAACATAAAACACAGGTATTTGTTAATACTGAAGGGGATCATTATAGAACACGAATTACTCATTCTATGGAGGTTGCTCAAATAGCAAGATCCATCGCTAGATATTTCAGTTTGAACGAGGACTTAGCAGAAACACTCAGTTTAGCGCACGATTTGGGCCACACTCCTTTCGGTCATGCAGGTGAAGATGCTTTAAATGAATGTATGAGCATTCATGGAGGGTTTGATCACAATTTACAAACATTAAGAATTGTTATGTTTTTAGAAAATAAGTATTTGAAATTTAGTGGCTTAAATCTTTCTGTTGAAACATTAGAGGGACTTTTAAAACACAATGGTCCAGTTGAAGATTTTCATTTAGTTGATGAATTGATAGGTGTTAAAAAATTTAAAAACATGATTAATTTTAATACCTTTCCATCACTAGAGGCTCAAATTTCATCTATATCTGATGATATTGCTTATAATAACCATGACATACAAGATGGCATAAAAGCAAACTTATTTAAATTAGAGGAGTTAGTAGAAATAGATTTTTTTAAAAATATTTATAGAAAATATAAAAAAAAGATTAACAAAAAAAATTACAAGATTGCAACTTACCAGATTATAAGAGACTCAATAGATTTAATGATCAAAGATTTAATAAGTAATACCATCAAGAATCTTAATCAAAATAAAATTAAAAGTAGAAATGATTTGAATAAAACTGATTTTCTTATGGTTGATTTCTCTGATAAAATTAAAAATTCTGATAATGAAATTAGGTATTTTTTAAGGTCCAAAATGTACAATAACAAGAATGTGCTAAATAAAAATAACAAAGGTAAATTAATAATTAAAAGATTGTTTGCCAAAATAAGTAAAAATCCGGTAAAATTTATTTCAAAAGAACATTTATCTAAAAATAAATATCGATCAGTTTCTGATTTTATTTCTGGTATGACTGATAGATATGCTATCAACCTTTATAACGATATCAAATGAACATTTTTGATCAATACTTAGACAAAATAAAAAAAATTATTTTAGATTTATCGAAAAAGGGTAAAATAATTTTGCCAGATAATTTAGATGGAATAAACACAGAAATTCCACCTGAGAAATTTAATTGTGACATTTCTACAAATGTTGCGATGGTTTTGTCAAAAATAAATAAAAAACCTCCTTTAGAATTAGCTGAAATATTAGCAAAGAGTCTTGAAAATGAGGACAAGTCAATAAAAGAGGTATCAATCGTAAAACCTGGATTTATAAATATCAAATTTCAACCTGAGTTTTGGACAAATTTTTCAAAAGAAATTATTAAGAACGCTAAAACATTTGGAATAAATACAAATGAGCAAAAGAAAAATTATTTAATTGAATTTGTTTCTGCTAATCCAACAGGACCTTTACATGTGGGTCATTGCCGAGGTGCTATCTTAGGAGATGTAATTTCAAATGTTTTATCATTTAATAATCATAAAGTTACTAAAGAATATTATGTAAATGACTATGGCAATCAGATAATTAATTTCACAAAATCAGTATATTTTAGAATAAGAGAAATCAAATTTAATGAAACTTTTCCAACAGATAATGAAGATCTTTATCCTGGTGAATATTTGATTGAATTTGCTAATAATATCATTTCTTCAAATCCAAAAATAGATTTTACTAATTACGATGCAATATCTGAACAATTAACGAGTCTGTCTATAGACGAGGCAATAAAATTAATAAAAAAAAATCTTAGTAGCCTTGGTATAATTCACGATAATTTCGTCAGTGAAAAAAAATTAGTGCTTAATCAAGAAGTTGAAAAAGTAGTAGAAAATCTTCAAAAAAATAAATTTGTTTATAAAGGTAAAATTAAAGCTCCAGCTGGTGAGGATGATAATAATTGGGTTGAAAGAGAACAATTACTTTTCAAATCAACTGATTTTGGTGATGACAAAGATAGAGCATTACAAAAATCTGATGGTGCTTGGACTTATTTTGCTAGTGATGTTGCCTACCATAAAAATAAATTGGATAGAAAGTTTGACTACTTAATAAATATTTTAGGCGCGGATCATGCGGGTTATATTAAAAGAATTACATCCTCTGTTGATGCTTTATCAAACTCTAAAGGAAAACTTATTTGTAAAGTTAGTCAACTTGTAAAACTTATAAAGGATAAAAAACCATTTAAAATGTCAAAACGTAAAGGTGATTATATAACTGTAGATGATTTAATAAATGAAGTTGGAAAAGATGCAACACGTTTTATCATGTTGAACAGAAGTAATGATGTCGAACTTGATTTTGATTTTGATAATGTAATTGAAAAGTCAAAAGACAATCCTTTGTATTATGTACAATATTGTTATGCTCGAATTTCATCTGTTTTTAGACATCTGGAAATAGATTTAAAAAAAGATTTAAAAATTGATGAATATAATTTTGAATATTCTGACCATGAAATAAATATTTTAAAAAAAATATCTGAGTGGCCTAAGTGCATCGAAATATCAAGTAAGAAGCTAGAACCACATAGAATTCCAGTTTATCTTTATGAACTAGCCTCTCTCTTTCATTCTTACTGGAACTTGGGAAAAGATAATCCTGAAAAAAGATTTATAAATGAGAATAAGAAGATATCGAATGACAAATTAGTTTTATTAAAACTTATATCAAATGTTGTTAAATCTGGAATGAATATCGTAGGTGTGTCTTCTCCTGAAAAAATGTAATGTTTAAAGAGATCAAATATATCATTTTTGTCTTTATAATTGGTCTTTTTGTTTTTTTTACAGCAAAATATTATTTCTCTGATGCTTATAAAAAAAAATCTTATAGATCACTCAGCAATATTAACGACAAGATAAATACTTACTCAGAAAAATTACCAATTTTAGAAGATGATACGAAAAATATTATTGAATACGTTGAGCAAACAAACAATAAAAAAAAGAAAAAATTTAATTTTTGGAAATTATTAGAAAATAATGAATAAACGTCGATCATTTATTGTTGGTATTAAATCAACAAAACTTTCAGCAAAAGAAAAGTCATTTCTTAAAAAATATAAACCTTGGGGAGTTATCTTATTTACAAGAAATATTAAAAATATTGATCAAACTTTAAAACTCACCACGTCAATAAGAAAATTATTCAAAGATAAAAAATATCCCATTTTAATTGATCAAGAAGGGGGTAAAGTTAATCGGTTAAAAAATATTATATCATTCGATAATTTGACTTCAGAATTTTTTGGAAAAAAATATGTTAAAAATGTAGATGAATTTAAATTTTATTATAAATTGTTTGTTGATAAAACTTCATATTTATTAAAATCTCTTGGTATTAATATTAATACTTCCCCGGTCTTAGATTTAAGAATTAAAGGTGCCTCAAATGTCATTGGGAATAGATCTTTTTCCAATAATCCCAAAATTGTATCTAAAATAGGAGATTATTGTATCAATTATTTCCATCAAAATGGTATTGGAACAGTCATAAAGCATATTCCAGGACATGGTCTTGCAAAAGTAGATAGTCACCATTTTACTCCGATGGTGAATAAAAAATTGAGTTATTTGAACAAGAAAGATTTTCTTCCATTGAAAATTGTGTTACTCACTCAAAAAAATTTATTAAATTAATTCGCAATAAAATTGGTTTTAAAGATATTTTGATTTCTGATGATTTATCCATGAAAAGTCTTAAGGGTAATTTAAAGGAAAATACAATCAAAACGTTTAGTGCAGGTTGTAATTTAGCCTTACATTGTAATGGAAATTTAAATGAAATGAAAATTGTAGGAAATAATTCACCATTGATAAATCCTTTTCTCGTTAAAAAAACATCACAATTTTACAAAATTTTAAGTTAATATTGATTGATGATTGAAAATGATTCTGAACTTTTTAAAGTAGATGTTGAAAATTATAATGGACCATTAGATGTTCTCTTAGATCTTGCAAAAGCTCAAAAAGTTAATCTTGAGGATATATCTATTACAAAATTAGCAGATCAGTTTCATGATTTTATTACTCAAGAAAAAAAATTAAATTTAGAGATTGCTTCAGAATACTTATTAATGGCAACATGGTTAGCATATTTAAAATCAAAATTACTATTACCAGGCACCCCTGAAGAAGAATTTAAAGTTCAAGAAGTAGCTGAAAAATTAAAACTTCAACTTAAGAAACTTGAATTAATAAGGTTATTATCTGAACAGATGCTTAAAAGAAAAAGATTAGGAAGAGAAATTAGAACTAGAGGTATGAGAGCAGGCATAAGGCCCATCTACAATAGTGAGTATAAATTAAATTTATTTGACCTCATGAAAACATACTCCACTATAATAATGACTAAAGATTTTCAGAGAATTAATCTTGAATTGGTCAAGGAGGGCAACCTAAGCATAAAGCAAGAAAACCTTTTTGATGATATTTATATAAAAGAAAACAAATGATAAAAAAAAAGATTAAGAAAAAAGACAATATTATTAATTTTCCAACTAAATTATCTTCAATTGAAAAGGAAATTGAAGGAATTGTTTTTGCTGCTGCAGAACCATTAGATATTGAAACTATTGAAAATAAGATATCTAAAAAAACGGATGTTGAAAAAATTTTGTTAAAATTACAAGCTGAATATTCAAATCGGGGTATTAACTTAGTTTGCATTTCTAAAAAATGGTCTTTTAGAACCTCACCTAATCTTTCAAATTTAATGACCCAAGAAAAAACTGTTGAAAAAAAATTATCAAAAGCTGCAATAGAAACTCTTGCCATAATTGTTTATCATCAACCAGTTACTCGTGCAGAGATAGAAGAAATAAGAGGTGTAGCTTTTGGAACTAACACCTTAGAAATTTTGATGGAATTAAATTGGGTTAAACCTGGTGGACGAAAAAATGTCCCTGGTCGACCTATTCAATATGTCACGACGGATGATTTTTTAAGCCATTTTAATTTGCAAAAATTATCTGATTTACCAACAGTAGACGAACTTGGAGCTGCAGGTTTAATTGATAGTACCAATATTGATAACGCTATTTTTGGTACTGGAAAATTCTATAAAGAAAAACAAGATGATAAAAAAGAGGACATTTATTCAAATATTGATGAAATGTTAAGTAGCACTCTTGACTCGGATGAGAAGAACTAAGCCTACAAATTAGACTTTTCAATTATTGATAAAAAGGTTATAAGTTTTCTATGAGCATTGGAATTTGGCAAATAGCAATCGTTGTAATACTTGTGGTATTATTATTTGGTAGAGGAAAAATTTCTAGCCTTATGGGCGATGTAGCAAAAGGAATAAAAAGTTTTAAAAAGGGTATGGCATCAGATGTGACTGATGACAATGAACCTAAAAATATTTCTGACGATAATCAAGATTCGAACAAAAAAGAATAAATCACATGCCTACTATTGGTTGGTTTGAGATTTTAATTATAGTTGCAATAGCTATTGTGGTTTTGGGACCTAAAGACTTTCCAATAATGCTCAAAAAAGTTGGTTCATGGATCGGCTCTGCAAAAAAATATGTCAATAATATTCAAAATGAAGTCTCAAATATTGATCTTGAAGATAATAAAATAGAAAAAAAAGAAGAAAAAAAAGATGAGTCATGACGAAAATGAAGGTGGCTTTGTAAGTCATTTAGCTGAGTTAAGAAAAAGACTAATTCATAGTTTTATTTTTTTAATAATCTTTTTTATAGGATGTTATTTTTTTGCTGAACATCTTTATGGTTTTTTAGTAGAGCCATATGCACAAGCAGTTAAAGATGATGGAACTGATAGACGATTAATTTTCACAGCTTTACAAGAAACTTTTCTTACCTATTTGAAAGTATCTTTTTTCACAGCTTTTTTTGTTACTTGTCCATTTATTTTGATGCAGATTTGGAAATTTATTGCTCCTGGTCTTTATAAACATGAAAAAATTGCAATTTTACCTTATTTAGTTTTAACCCCAATCTTATTCTTACTAGGGGGCATGTTGGTTTATTATTTAATAATGCCCTTAGCGATAAAATTCTTTTTATCTTTTGAAAGTTCTGGTCTTTCAACAAATTTACCAATTCAACTAGAAGCAAAAGTAAACGAATATCTTTCATTGGTAATGAAACTTATATTTGCGTTTGGCATAAGCTTTCAATTACCTGTTGTGTTGAGTTTATTAGCGAGGGTAGGGTTAGTTGATTCTGATTTTTTAAAGAAACGAAGAAAATATGTTGTGGTTATTATATTTGCAGCCGCAGCTTTACTCACACCCCCAGATCCCATCACACAAATTGGTTTAGCGATACCATTATTAATTCTATATGAATTATCAATATTTTCAGTAAAACTTATTGAGAATAAAAATTTAAAAAATTCTGATGCATAACATTAAAGAAATTAGAAAAGATTTTGATGCATTTTCAAAAGCATTAAAAAAAAGATCAATCGATATAGATCTCAATAAACTCAAAAAATTAGATATAGATAATAGAGATTTAATTCAAAAAAAAGAAACATTAGAAAAAGAAAAGAAAGATATTTCAAAAACAAAAGATAAGGCTTTATTTTCTAGGTCAAAAGAAATTACCCAATCTATTGATAAAATTACTGATCAACAATCAAAAATTAAATCAGACTTAGATGAAATTTTATCAAGTATTCCTAATATACCTCACGATGATGTGCCTATAGGATCTAATGAAAATGAAAATGTTGAATTAACTAAATCGGGTCAGATTCCTAATTTTGAATTTACTCCAAAATCACACTACGAATTAGGTGAAAAACTTGGCATGTTAGATTTTGATCTTGCCACAAAAACCACCGGTTCAAGGTTTGTTTTTGTTAAGAATAAATTAGCATTACTTGAAAGAGCAATTTCAAATTTTATGCTTGATATACATACTTCAAAAAATGGATATGACGAAATTTCACCACCTTTATTAGCATCAGAAAATACAATGTTCGGAACTGGTCAATTACCTAAATTTGAAAATGATCAATTTGAAGTAAAATTAGAAGAGGGAAGTGGTAGAAAATTTTTAATTCCTACAGCAGAAGTTATTTTAACCAATATTGTAAAAGATAAAATTTTAGATCTTAAAACATTACCGATGAGATTTGTTGCATCTACCCCATGTTTTAGAAAAGAGGCTGGTAGTTATGGTAAAGATACAAAAGGGATGATTAGACAACATCAATTTTATAAAGTTGAATTAGTAAGTATTGTGGAACAAAATAAATGTCTTGAAGAATTAGAGAGAATGACAAATTGTGCCACAGGAATTTTGGATTTGTTAGAGTTACCATATAGAAAAATGATTTTATGTAGTGGAGATATGGGATTTAGTGCAGAAAAAACTTACGATATAGAAGTATGGTTACCTTCAGAAAACAAATATAGAGAAATATCTTCATGTTCATCATGTTCAACTTTCCAGGCAACACGGATGAAAGCTAGATATAAAAATTCAAATAAAGAAACAGTATTTGTTGGAACGCTTAATGGAAGTGGTTTAGCAGTGGGTAGAACTCTTATTGCTATTTTAGAAAATTTCCAGCAAAAGGATGGGTCTATAAGTATTCCAAAAGTGCTTAGACCTTATATGAATAATCTAGAAAAAATTAGTCTGAATTAAAGTTGTTTTAACTTAAGAGATAGTATAAAAATTCATTTTTAATTAAGGAGTTTTATGGAAAGTTCAGGAATAGGTCAATTTATACCACTAATATTAATTTTTGTTATTTTTTATTTTTTCTTGATAAGACCACAGCAAAAAAAAGTCAAAGAGCATAAAGCTATGGTCGAGGGTTTAAAAAAAGGTGATAAGATTGTAACTTCAGGCGGTATTACAGGAACCATAACCAGAGTTGTAGACAACGATAAAATAGAAGTTGAGGTTGCTGAAAATGTGACTGTTGAAGTTATCAGAGGTACAGGTGTACAAAGTCTGATGAACTCTCAAGAAGTTAAAAAGTAATTTTGTTAAAGTAAAGTGTTATATTTTTCAAAATTCAGAATAATATCAGTAATATTAATTTCTCTATTTTTTATTTTAATTGCCTCATCAAATTTATTTAAGTTTGAAAATAACTTACTAAATAAGAAAATTAATCTTGGATTAGATCTTCAGGGAGGTTCTTACCTCCTACTCGAAATTGATAATAATCCAGTTATTGAGCAAAAAATACAAAATCTTTCAATTACCATTAGAAATTATTTCAAAGACAAAAATATTAGAATTAAAAATTTAAAAATTTTAGGACAAAAATTATCTTTTTCTGTAGATGAAAACTTTAAACAAACTATTCTAGATACGTTTAATGATGAGGAAAGTGAATTAAATCCTTATTATCCAAGATTTAAATCTCATCAATTAGATATCACTGAGGAAAATAATATTTTTTTTGTCAATTACTCAACCCAAGGTATTGTTAAACTAAAAACATCTTCCCAAGATCAAGCATTAGAAATTGTAAGAAGAAGAATTGATGAGATAGGAACTAATGAACCCAATATTCTAAAAAGAGGAAACGACAGAATTCTTGTTGAATTACCTGGATTAGATGATCCAATGAGAATTAAATCATTGCTTGGTAAAACTGCAAATCTTACATTTAGATTTGTAACTAATAACGATCAAGACTCTTTTGGAGCGGAAAAACTTAGTTATGAAGATGAGTCTGAAGAAGATGCTCTGGTAAGTAAAAGAATTATTTTAAGTGGAGACAATCTGCTAGATGCTCAACCAAGAATGGATAGTGAGACGAATGAAACAGTGGTTACATTTACACTTGATAGAGTTGGCGCTAAAAGATTTGGTAAGGCCACATCGACTGGTATTGGCAAACAATTAGCAATAGTATTGGATGGTAAAATTATAAGCGCACCGGTTATAAGAGATACAATTGCAAGTGGATCAGGTCAAATCAGTGGTGGATTCACTTTTCAATCAGCAACAGATTTAGCTCTTTTATTAAGATCTGGTGCATTACCTGCTCCTTTAAATATTATCGAGGAACGAACAGTTGGTCCTGACTTAGGACAAGACTCAATTAATGCAGGAATGATTGCATTAGCAATTGGTTTTGTATTAGTAATAGTATTTATCTTTGTAAAATATAAGATATTTGGCTTAATAACCAATATAACGTTAATAGTTAATCTTTTCTTACTCATTGGAATATTGACTATATTCGAGGCGACCTTAACTCTTCCAGGGATCGCTGGAATAATTTTGACAGTTGGTATGGCAGTCGATGCAAATGTTTTAATCTTTGAGAGAATTAAAGAAGAGCTAAAAAATGAAAAAAATAATTTAATAGCCTTTGATAGTGGTTACACAAAATCTAGAACCGCTATACTTGATGCAAATATAACAACATTATTAGCAGCTATTATCTTATTTTTTATGGGCTCAGGTCCAATCAAAGGTTTTTCACTTACACTTGGGATTGGAATATTTACAACATTATTTTCAGTTTATTTCATAGCAAGGTTATTGACTGTTTTGTATGTGTACAGAAATAAAGAAAAAGAAGGTTTAATTTAAATGATTGCTTTTAACAAATATTATAATCAATTTAACATACTCTCTATATCCTTAGTCGTTATTTCATTATTTTTACTAACTTTCAAAGGTCTTAACTTTGGAATAGATTTTAAGGGTGGAACCTTAATTGAACTAAGATCAACTGACAGCAAAATTAATGTGTCATCTCTAAGAGATAATTTAAATTCTATGAATTTGGGTGACGTTTCAGTAAAAAATTTTGGCAATGAGACAGACTTTCTAATTAAATTTGAAATTAATAATAACAAAAATATTATCGAGGAAATTAAAGCAAATTTAGATAAATCATTTGGTAATACTTTTGATTTTAGAAGAGTTGAAAACGTAGGACCGAAAGTAAGTGCTGAGTTGCTCAAATCTGGAGTAATAGCTATCGCAGTGGCATTAACTTTAATGTTAATTTACATTTGGATCAGATTTGAATGGCAATTTAGTTTAGGAGCTATATTAGCTTTGTTTCATGACGTGTTGGTAACCCTAGGTTTATTTTCATTGCTTGGTCTTGAAATCAATTTATCTATTATTGCAGCTGTATTAACTATCGTTGGTTACTCCATGAATGATACAGTGGTTATTTTTGATAGAGTAAGGGAAAATTTAAGAAAATATTCTGACATTAAAATTTACGATTTAACTAATATCTCTATCAATGAAACATTATCTAGAACTTTAATTACATCAATAACGACTTTATTAGCTTTGCTATCAATATTTTTCTTTGGTGGTGAGATACTAAAAGGTTTTTCTTTGGCTATGATATTTGGTGTAATTTTTGGAACTTATTCATCTATCTATATTGCTAATACCGTTTTAGTTAGACTAAGAGTTTCACAAAAAACTGTTTTAAGAGAAGACGAAAGTAGTTAATAAAGGTTTTGAGCAGCTACCATAGTAAGCAGCATTGGTATTGACAACAAAGTATTAGTTCTCGAAAATAACATAGCTGTTCTTGCTGACTTGGCTTTTAGATCAGGTTCACACTCAACAATACCCAAAGCTCTTTTTTGATTAGGCCATATTACAAACCACACATTAAATGCCATAACTAAGCCCAACCACATACCTGGAATCCCAGATCCTATACTTAAAGTCATTGCATCATGCAAATATCCATTAAGACCTGCAAGTGCTAAACCTGATAGAACTGTAAATGCTGCACCCCATCTAAAATAAAATAATGCAGCTGGCGCAATTACTTTACCAATAGCTGGTTTCTGTTCATCTGGAATTTTTGCCATGTTTGGGATTTGAACAAAATTAAAATACCATAACAAGCCAATCCACATTATACCAACTACTACATGCACAAATCTCGCAAACCAACTCCAAAAAAGTGCATCAAAACTAAAACCATCATTTTGATAAAATAAGCCTAAAAATAACAGAACTGCAATGGCTAAAGAAACGTGAATAGTTTTTGATAAAGATGAAAGTAAATTACCCATACATAATTTTATACTGATTTAGAGTGAGATGACAATGGTATTTATTGTAAAAGATTTTTTAAAAACTTACCCGTATAACTTCCATTAACTTTACAAATTTCCTCAGGTTTTCCCTCAGCGATAATTTTTCCACCTTTTACACCACCCTCAGGACCCATATCGACAATATAATCTGCAGTTTTTATGACATCTAAGTTGTGTTCTATAACAACCACTGTGTTACCTAATGAAACAAATGTATGTAAAATTTCTAATAATTTTTTGATGTCGTGTTGGTGAAGACCAGTAGTTGGTTCATCTAAAATGTACATTGTTCTTCCCGTCGATCTTTTTGATAATTCTTTAGCTAATTTAATTCTTTGTGCTTCACCCCCTGATAGAGTTGTAGCTTGTTGGCCAATTTTTATATAGCCTAGACCAACTTTTTTTAAAGTTAGCAATTTAGTCTTATCTCTAAGGTTTCCCGATTATATCTGGTTCCTTTACACTCATCACATTGTATATAGACGTCTGGGAGAAAATGCATTTCATAAGTTATAACTCCATCTCCCTCACAAGCTTCACACCTACCTCCTTTGACATTAAAAGAGAATCTTCCTGGTTTGTATCCTCTTGTTTTTGACTCGGGTAATCCTGTAAACCAATCTCTAATTGGCCCGAATGCTCCAGTATAAGTTGCTGGATTTGATCTTGGGGTACGACCAATTGGTGATTGATCAATATCAATTATCTTATCGATTAATTCTGTGCCTTTGAAACCTTTGAATGGTTTTGGAATTTTTCTAGATTTATTATTATTCAAAGTTAAGTTTAATGCGTTGTATAGTGTCTGTAAGATTAATGTTGACTTACCACTTCCTGATACACCGGTAACACAAGTTAAACTACCTAAAGGTATTTTTAAATTAACATTATTTAAATTATTACCAGTCGCACCTGTTATTTCGAGAAACCTTCCATTTTTTGCTAATCTTCTTTTCTTGGGAACATCAATTCTTAATTTGTTTGAAAGATATTTTCCTGTGATACTAATTTTATTTTTTGTTATCTCGTCAAAAGTTCCTTGCGCAACAACTTCACCACCTTTGTTTCCCGCTTCAGGACCAAGATCAATAATATGATCTGCATTTTCCATTGTTTCAGTATCATGCTCAACTACTATTACTGTATTTCCCAAATCTCGTAATCTTTTAAGAGCATTGATCAGTTTTACATTATCTTTTTGATGCAAACCAATAGATGGTTCATCTAAAACATATAACACTCCAGTTAAACCAGATCCAATTTGAGATGCTAAACGGATTCTTTGTGCTTCTCCTCCTGATAAAGTACCAGACTCTCTTGATAATGTTAGATAATCAAGACCAACATTTAAAAGAAAATTTAATCTTTCATTAATTTCTTTTAGGATATGTTCAGCAATTTTGACCTGTCTTTTATCTAAATTGAATTTTAAATCTTCAAACCATTTTGCAGCATCTAAAATTGATTTTTCAGTCACTTCACTAATGTGCAAGCCGTCAATTTTCACACATAATGCCTCATCTTTTAATCTATGACCATTACATCTCTCACATTTAGTATCTGACTGATATTGGGCTATTTCTTCTCTTTTCCAATCACTATCAGTTTCTAAATATCTTCTCTCTAAATTATTTATTACCCCTTCAAATGTCTTTTTATGTGAGTATTTTTCATAACCATCATCATATGAAAATTTTATTTCTTCATCATCAGATCCATAAAGAATGATATCCTTAATTTTTTTTGAAAGTTTTGACCATTTTTCATCTAACGAGAAGCTATAATGTTTTGCTAAAGAAGATAATGTTTGTGCATAATATAGAGTGGTTGTTTTAGCCCAGGGTTCTATGGCTCCATCCGCAATACTTTTTTTATGATTTGGTACTACTAAATTTGGATCAACATTTAGTTTAATTCCTATTCCTTCACATTCTTCACAAGCACCAAAAGGACTATTAAATGAAAAAAGTCTTGGCTCAATTTCTTCAATTGTAAAGCCACTTTCAGGACATGCAAATTTAGTTGAAAATATTAATTTTTCTACTTTTCTATATTTTTTTGGTAAGGTTTCATCTTCATATTCAACGAATACTAATCCATTCGCTAAATTTACCGAAGACTCAATACTTTCAGCTAATCTGTTTCCTAAAGATGAATTTAGAACTATCCTATCGACCAGAATATATATGTCATGCTTAATTTTCTTATTTAATTCAGGAACTTTATCAATATCATAAATTACATCGTCTACTTTGATCTTTCGAAAACCTCTTTTTTTATAATTTAGGATTTCTTTTTTATATTCTCCCTTTCTCCCTCTGACTACTGGAGCATAAATATATATTGTTGACTTTTTTGGCAGCTCTTTAATTTTATCCACAATTTGTGTAATCGTTTGTGAGGTGATTGGTTTACCTGTAAAAGGAGAATAGGGTATACCCGCTCTTGCATATAAAACACGCATGTAATCATATATTTCAGTTACTGTAGCAACAGTTGATCTTGGATTTTTAGAAGTATTTTTTTGCTCTATCGATATTGCTGGGCTCAACCCCTCAATTAAATCAACATTTGGCTTTTTCATTTTATCTAAAAATTGTCTTGCATAAGCAGATAAACTCTCAACATACCTTCTTTGACCTTCTGCATAGACTGTATCAAAAGCTAAAGACGACTTTCCTGATCCTGATAGACCAGTTATGACAACAAATTTATCTTTGGGTATCTCTAAAGAAACATTTTTTAAATTGTGTTCTTTAGCTCCCTTAATAACTATCTTTTTCATCATAATTTTTGTTGCTTTGACTTAATAAAATTAATATTCAGAGTAAATTGTGGTATAGTTCTAATTAACAAATTTAACAAATATTAAAATATTATGGCTGGAAGTTTAAATAAAGTACTTTTAATTGGTCGTTTGGGCGCAGATCCAGAGATCAAACAAATGGTAAATGGCAAAAGTGTTGCACGATTAAGTCTGGCAACAAGTCAATCTTGGAAAGATAAGAATACTGGTGAAAAAAAAGAAAAAACAGAATGGCACCGTATAGTTGTATTCAATGAGGGATTAGTAAATGTTGTTCAACAATATTTAAAAAAGGGAGCCCAAATATATGTTGAAGGACAATTAACAACTCGAAAATGGAAAGATGAACAGTCTGGTCAAGACAAATACTCAACTGAAATTGTTATTCAAGGATATAACTCATCTTTAACTATGTTAGGTGGAGGTAATTCAGGTGGAAGTATTTCAAATGATAATACTCAATCTAATAATGATGACATGTCACAAATTTCAAATGACATGGATGATGAAATTCCATTTTAATATTTATGCAAAAAACTGAAATTCCTGAGGATAAGAATATAAAATTAATCTCAATGCATGATGAGATGAGCTCATCTTATCTATCGTATGCAATGAGTGTTATAGTCAGTAGAGCACTTCCTGATATACGAGATGGTTTAAAACCAGTTCATAGAAGAATTTTGTATGCGATGTACAAAGGTGGATATGATTGGTCAAAACAATTTAGAAAATCTGCAAGAATTGTTGGAGATGTTATTGGTAAGTATCACCCGCATGGAGATCAGTCAGTTTATGATGCTCTAGTAAGAATGGTTCAGGATTTTTCAATGAGCTTGCCTTTAGTTGATGGACAGGGAAATTTTGGATCTATTGATGGCGATCCCGCTGCTGCGATGAGATATACAGAAACTAGATTATCTAAAGTTTCACAATATTTAATTGATGATATCGAAAAAAATACAATTTCATTTAAAAATAATTACGACGAAACGGAGAAAGAACCAACAGTTTTACCAGCTCAATTTCCTAATTTATTAGTTAATGGTGCAGGTGGAATTGCAGTTGGAATGGCAACTAGCATACCACCACATAATCTAGGTGAAATAATTAACGGAACATTAGCTTTAATTGAAAATAAAGATATTAAAATTAAAGATCTTATGAAGCACATACCTGGACCTGATTTTCCAACAGGAGGAGTAATAATTGGAAAAGATATGATCAAACAAGGTTATAACAAAGGCAGAGGTTCTTTTAAAATTAGAGGTGAAATTTCTATAGAAAGTTTAAAAAATGGAAGAGAAAGATTGGTTATCACATCAATTCCTTATCAAGTTAATAAATCTGTTTTGAATGAGAGAATTGCTCAGCTTGTTAGAGAAAAAAAAATTGAGGGTATAAGAGATATAAGAGATGAGTCTAATCGAGAAGGAATCAGAGTTTCAATAGATTTGAGAAGTGGGGTAGAACCCGAAACAGTAAAAAGACAACTTTACAAGAATACACAAATTGAAAGTTCATTTGGATTTAATACACTTGCAATAGTTGATGGCAAACCTGAAACTTGTAACTTAAAAGATTTCTTATCAAATTTTTTATCCTTTAGAGAGGACGTTGTAGTCAAAAAAACAAAATTTGATTTACAAAAAGCAGAAGAGCGAGCACATATCTTAATAGGTTTATCGGTATCAGTTGAAAATTTAGACAAAGTTATCAAAATAATCAGATCATCAAAAAATCCAGAAGATGCAAAGAAATCTCTTTTACAAACCAAATGGAAAATTAATAAGTCAAAAAAATTAATTTCACTTGTAGAAAGTTCAAAATCAAAAACTTTATACTCCTTATCAACTTTACAAGTGAATGCTATTTTAGAATTAAGATTACAAAAACTGACAGCGTTAGGAATAAATGAAATTGAAATAGAAATTAAGAAGTTAGCTGAATTAATTACGAAATATAAAAAAATAATTTCATCTAAAAAAGAATTGTTAAAAGTTATTAGCGAAGAGTTAAAGAATATTAAAGATAAATATTCATCACCCCGAAGAACTAAAATAATTGATGCTGTATTAAATTACGATATAGAAGAAACCATTCAAAAACAATCTGTATTGATTACAGTTACATTGCAGGGATACATTAAACGTGGGTCTTTGAATAGTGTTAAGACACAAAAAAGAGGAGGTAAAGGAAAAACTGGCATGACTACTAGAAATGAAGACTCTGTAGTCCAAACTCTATCTGTTAATACTCATACCTCAGTTTTGTTTTTCTCTACAGAAGGTTTAGTTTATAGAATAAAAGCCTGGAAAAAAAACCATCAGTCAATAAGTTCTATTATGCCTTTTCCCGATAATGAATCTGAAATGAAAAATTATCAAATTGTATTTGCTACTGCTCAAGGGAAAATCAGAAAAAATAGTTTAGAGGATTTTTCTTCAATCAATACATCTGGAAAAATTGCAATGAAATTAGACAATAATGATAAAATTGTGGGAGTTAAAATTTGCAAGGATGATCAAGATATAATTTTAAGTACCAAATTAGGAAAATGCATACGTTTTGAGTCTAAAAAATTGAGAGTTTTTAAGGGTAGATCCTCTAAAGGGATTAAAGGTATTGTTTTGTCTCCAAACGATCAAATTGTCTCTCTTTCAATTATAGATAATGATAAATCAAAAAAAAATGGGAAGAAATCAAAAGATGAGCAATCAGAATTAAAAGCTAAAGAAAAGTTCATATTATCAATAACAGAAAATGGTTTTGGTAAAAAAACTAGTCATACGGAATATAGAGTAACTAATAGAGGTGGGAAGGGAATTATCGGAATTATAAATTCACCAAGAAATGGTAATATCTCATCCTCTTTCCCTGTATATGATGGTGATGAAATACTTATATCGACTAACAAAGGAAGAGTAATACGTGTAGCGGTAAAAGAAATTAGAACTGCGGGTAGAAATACTCAGGGTGTTAGAATTATTAAATTAACTGGAGAAGAAAAAGTTGTTTCAGCTGATAAAATAGATGATAACTTAGTTTAATGAATAAAGTTGCAATCTATCCTGGAACATTTGATCCAATTACATTTGGCCATATTGATGTTATTAAAAAAGGTTTAAAACTTTTTGATAAGATTGTTGTTGCAGTATCTAACGTTGAAAATAAGGATTATTTATTCGATTCTGATGAACGAATTGAAATTGTAAAAAAAGCTTTATTTTATGATTTGAAACTGAACAAAAAAAAAGTTGTCGTAATTTCTTTTAGCTCTTTAACCACTGAATTATGCAAAAAATATAAATCAAATATTATTTTAAGAGGATTAAGAGCGGTTTCAGATTTTGAATATGAATTTCAACTAGCAGGGATGAATAGAAAATTAAATAAAAATATTGAAACTCTTTTTTTAATGTCTGATGTTGAAAATCAGATTATTTCATCAAGATTTGTTAAAGAAATAGTAAATTTAAAAGGTGATATCAAAAAATTTACTACCAAAAGTACAATTAAATTACTAAAAAGAAAATATGAATAAAATTTTAATAAATATATTTATTTTCTTTTTTTTAACCATAAACCAAGTAATGTCAGAGGAGAATATTATGATTTTGAAACTTAAAGATGGAGATGTTAAAATTGAATTATTTGAAGATGTAGCACCTAATCATGTTAAAAGAATTAAAGATTTAGCCAATAGTGGTAAATATGATAATGTTGTTTTTCACAGAGTTATTGATGGTTTCATGGCACAAACTGGTGATGTAAAATTTGGAAATTCATCATCAAGTGATTTTAATTTAAGAATGGCAGGAATGGGAGGATCAGATTTACCAGACCTAAAACAAGAATTTAATAATTTACCTCATGATAGAGGAACTTTATCTATGGCTAGATCACAAGATCCAAATAGTGCAAATAGTCAATTTTTCATTTGTTTTAAACCTGCTCCTTTTCTAGATAACCAATATACAGTTTTTGGAAAAGTGATCGAGGGAATGGAATTTGTTGATAAAATTAAACGTGGTGATGAAAATAATAATGGTGCCGTCACAGACCCAGATAAAATAATTAGTTTTAAATCATTATAATATTTAATGGCATTAAAAGAATTTGCCTTTAAATTATTGAACAAAGATGGCTATGCAAGAGAAGGAATTATAGAAACACATAGAGGTGTTATTAGAACTCCTGCTTTTATGCCAGTTGGAACTCAAGCAACTGTAAAAGCTTGTACAATCGATGATATTAAAAAAACTGGCTCAGATATAATCTTAGCTAATACATATCATCTAATGATCCGTCCAGGAGTTGAACGAATTCAAAATGCTGGTGGATTACATTCCTTTATGAATTGTAATTTACCAATACTTACTGACTCAGGTGGTTTTCAAGTAATGTCTCTTTCAAAATTAAATAAAATAGACCGAGAAAAAGG
>LULQ01000298.1_pt1 | contig 21421 bp, 17 predicted proteins | sample 728091 | NCBI WGS metagenome assembly LULQ01 (sample SAMN03860285, study PRJNA289734) | marine metagenome | biome: seawater column; feature: ocean; material: water; isolation source: Red Sea water column Station 149 - depth 10m | place: Saudi Arabia: Red Sea | collected 2011-10-15 | depth 10 m
CTTGATTAATTTAATGCTGCTTGAGCCCTTTTAACTATAGTTTTGAAAGCTTCAGGGTTATCGTAAGCAATTTCTGCAAGAATTTTTCTATCTAATTTAATTCCAGATTTGCTTAAACCATTAATAAACTTTGAGTATGTTATACCTTCGGATCTAACACCAGCATTAATTCTTTGTATCCACAGTGATTTGAAATCTCTTTTTTTATTTCTTCTATCTCTATAAGCATACTGCATGGCTTTCTCCATTGCTTGTCTTGCAACTCTTATTGTATTTTTTCTTCTTCCCCACTGACCTTTAACAGCTTTTAAAACTTTTTTATGTTTAGCTCTACTTGTAACTCCTCTTTTAACTCTTGCCATTTTATCCTCTTAAGCTGTAAGGCATATAAGATTTTACTATCTTACCATCTTGTTTGGATAAAACAGTTGTGCCTCTTTGTTTTCTAATTTGTGAATTTGTTCTTTTAATCATGCCGTGTCTTTTTCCAGCCTGTGGGGTAATAACCTTACCTTTAGCTGAGATTTTAAATCTTTTTTTAGCTGAACTTTTTGTTTTTAACTTGGGCATAATTTTCGGGGTTATACAAATATTAAATTAAATTTACAACTAGAAATATGGCTTATAAAGGCTGGATTACCATAATCATTTGCTTTCCATCAAATTTTGGCTGAAGCTCTACTCTTCCAATAGTCTCCATGTCTGCCTTAATTTTATCCATTAATTCATTGCCAAGGTTTGAATGTTGTAATTCTCTCCCTTTAAACCTTATTGTAAATTTGACTTTATCGCCTTTTGCCAAAAATTTTTGAGCATTTTTAATTTTGAAAGTGTAGTCATGAACTTCTGTAACTGGCCTTAATTTTATTTCTTTTAATTCAATTTTCTTTTGTTTTTTTTTTGCCTTGTTAGCTTTTTTTTGTGCATCGTATTTATATTTACCCATGTCCATAATTTTACAGACAGGCGGTTTTGCATTTGGAGCAATTTCAATTAAATCTAAACCTTCATTTTTTGCTTTATTGATAGCTTCATTTAAATTTAAAATTCCTAAATTTTCTCCATCACTTGCAATAACTTGAACTTCATTTGATGTAATCCTGTTGTTAGACCTTGGGCCTCTTGCTTTAGTTCTTTTTTGAAAATAATTTTGTTTAAAATCTGCCACTTAAATTGAAGGGGCTTTATTTAGATCGGAGTATTTTTTTATAAATTCTTTCAAAGCCATATTTTCTTGTTTATTAGAGTCCAATCTTCTAATAGTTACACTGTTGGAGTCAACTTCTTTTTTTCCACAAATCAATAACATTGGTACTTTTGTTAAAGAATGATCTCTTATTTTATAATTTAAATTGTGATTTTTAAGATCCACCTCGACAATCAAACCAACCCGTTTTAATTCCTTAGCTACACTTTTAGCATATTCATCAAAATCACTAGAGATTGGAATAACTACTGCCTGTAAAGGTGATATCCAAAATGGTAGCTTGCCTGCATAATTCTCTATAAGGATACCTATGAACCTTTCTAAAGATCCAAATAATGCTCTGTGTAACATTACAGGTACTTTTTTAGTTCCATCTTTATCAACAAAAGAAGCTCCTAATCTACCTGGTAAATTTAAATCTACTTGCAAGGTTCCACACTGCCAATCTCTACCGATTGCATCTCTTAAAACAAATTCAATTTTTGGTCCATAAAATGCGCCCTCACCTTTATTAATTGAGTACTCTAGCTTTGTCGCTTTGATTGCCTCTAACAACGCAGCCTCTGATTTATCCCAAACTTTATCGTCACCAACTCTTAAATCTGGTCTATCTGAATATTTTAAAATAACATCTTCAAAACCAAGATCTTTATAAATTTCTAAAATTAAATTTGTAACACTCAAACATTCTTCGGTAATTTGTTCTTCTGTACAAAAAATATGTGCATCATCTTGAGTAAAGGCTCTTACACGTAATAATCCATGCAATGCACCTGAAGGTTCATATCTATGAACTTTTCCAAATTCTGACATCTTTAAAGGTAAGTCTCTATAACTTTTAAGTCCTTGATTAAATACTTGAACACACCCAGGACAATTCATGGGTTTAATTGCAAATACTTTTTCATCTGGTGTAGTTGAAGTATACATATTAGCTCCAAATTTTTCCCAGTGGCCAGATTTTTCCCATAAAGATCTATCAAGTATTTCTGGCGTATTTATCTCTTTGTAACCATCGTGATCTTGTTTCATTCTCATATATGAAACTAATTTTTGGAACAAATTCCATCCTTTCTGGTGCCAAAACACAGATCCAGGACTTTCTTCTCTAAAATGAAATAAATCCATCTCTTTTCCAATTTTTCTATGATCTCTTTTTTCTGCTTCCTCAATTCTCTGAAGATAAAGGTCTAATTCTTTTTGAGTTGCCCAACCAGTACCATATATTCTTTGAAGCATTTCATTATTAGAGTCACCACGCCAATAAGCTCCAGATACTTTTGTCAGTTTAAAAGCTTTACCTATTTTACCAGAAGATACTAAATGTGGACCTCTACATAAATCATGCCATGTTTCGCCATGATGATAAACCGTAAGTTCTTCGTTTTTAGGAATGCTCTCAATTATCTCAGCTTTGTATTTTTCTCCAATTTTTTTAAAATGACTTATTGCTTTATCTCTCTCCCAAACTTCTTTTCTTGTTTTTACATCTTTATCTATTATCTCTGACATTTTTTTTTCAATCATCGCTAGTAAAAGGCTCTTTTCTTGCAAAATCATAGTAAAATCCATTTTCTATAACTGGCCCAATTGTTACCTGTGTGCCTGGGTATAGTTCTTGAACGGCCATAGCCATTATATGTGCAGTGTCATGTCTAATGACTTCTAAACCCTCAGGATCTTTAGCTGTAAATATTTCAATAGAACAATCTTGATCAATAACAGTATATAAATCTTTAAGTTCACCGTTTATGCTCATCACCAAAGCTTGCTTACCTAAAGACTTGCTAATTTTTTCAGCAACCTCTGTGCCTGTTATACTTTTTTCAAAGTTTAATTTTTTTCCATCAGGTAATGTAATATTTGGCATTAGTTTATTAATTTTTTATACTCTGAATAAGTAGAAAAACACATTTTTTCAACATTAAATTTTGAAACGACATTTTTTCTACCTTCTATGCCCATTTGATTGATAGTCTGTTCATCTAAATTCATAATTTCTATTAATTTTTTTGAAAGATCGTCAGAGTTATTTGCTTCAAATAAAAATCCTGTTTTATTTTCATTTATAGTCTCTTTTGATCCCCCAATATTACTTGCAACAATTGGTTTTTTCATTGCCTGAGCCTCAACGGATATTCTTCCAAAAGCTTCTGGTTCTATTGATGAAGAAACTATGATGTCTGAAACTTTGTAAGCTAGAGGCATATTTTTACAATGATCTATAAATTTTACTTGGTTAGTTAATCTATACTGTTCAACTAACCTAATAAGTTTCTTTTTGTAAAGTTCTCTTCCTTGATCGCTCCCAAGAATAATTACATTAAATACCTCGTGTCCTAAATTAATATTTACTTTATTAATAGCATCTAAAAACATTTCTTGGCCTTTCCATTCTGTTAATCTTCCAGGCAATAGAACAGTTTTTCTCTCAATTTTAAGTCCCCATGATTTAAAATCAAAATAGTCAGTATTAATGCCTCTAAATATCACCAAGAATTTTTTTTTATCATTAAGGTATTCAGAGTAGTTTTCTTTAATATGTGAAAATATAAAATTAGACCCAGCAATAATTAAATCTGATCTCAACATTACAGAATTATATAATTTTTTTAATTTACTTTTAAAATTATATGTTCCATGAAATGTAGTTACAAATTTACGTCGTGTGATTTTGGTAGCTAGCAAACAAGACCATGCAGGTGCTCTACTTCTCGCGTGGACAATATTAATTCCATAAAATAAAATTATTAAAGAAATAATTATTGAATTAAAAAAAACCAAAATGGGGTTTTTGGAATTAACAGGTAACCTTATATATTTAACTTTTTTTTTATCTATAAACTTTGTTAATTCACCACCGTTGCAAATTAAAAAAGATTTACAATCATTTTCATGTAGATAGTGTGCGATATCATAACAACCTGTTTCTGCGCCACCGTATCCAAGTTTTGGTATAACTTGCAGAACTTTCAATTTTGGATGCATATGGTAGAGTTATAATATTTCAAATCAATTTTAATACTTTATATGAAAAAATTTAAATTTCTAAAAATTTCTAAAACAAAAAAACTAAGATATATAAGCAATTATTATAAGAAAAATCTTTATATTATATTTTTACCAGGTTTTGCATCCGATATAGAAGGAGATAAACCTAAAAGATTTTTAAACTATGCTAAAAAAAATAAATTGGGTTTTTTGGCACTAGAATATTCTGGATACGGAAAATCTTCAGGTGAATTTACAAAAGGGAATATTTCCACTTGGGCAAATGATGCAAAACAGACTATTAAGAATATAGTTAAAAAAAATGATATAATTTTAATAGGTTCTAGTATGGGTGCTTGGATTTCTTTATTATTATTTAAATCAATTAAGAAACAGATTAAAGGCTTTATGGGAATTGGCTCTGCTCCAGAATTTTTAACAAGAATAATGTGGAAAAAATTTTCAAAAAAGACAAAGAGTGAAATTATCAAAAAAGGTATTAGCAAAATTAAAAATGGTGGGTATGAGTATCTCATAACTAATCAATTAATTAAAGATGGAAGAAAAAAACAAAATAAAGTTTTGAATGTTAAAATTCCAATGAAAATACCTGTTACTATGGTCCATGGTCAAAAAGATGAAGTTGTACCAATTAAATACTCAAGAGAAGTTTTAAAAATCTTCAGCAAAGCAAAAAAAAAATTAAATATAATTAAGAAGGGTGACCATAGTCTCTCGTCAAAAAAAAATCTAAATATTATTTGTAAAGAGTTAGATAATATTATTAAAAATACTAACTAGCTTGACCGACTAATTTTTTATTTGATATAGGATTTTCTAACTTATCTAACATTTCTTTTGGACAAACTTGGACGAAATTATTTATTTCATTTTCAAAATTCTCAACAATTTTTTTCGAGATTGTTGAATTTGTTTCTATCGCATGCTCTTGAATTAATTTCCTTAGATGCTCAATCCAAAATTTAGTTTCTGGAGTTTGCCAAACTACACTTTCAGGATTTACTTTTTTATCAAATTGATTTTCAGGGTCATAAATAAATGCCATACCTCCTGTCATGCCAGCCCCAAAATTATCACCAATATCTCCTAATATAATAATGTTTCCGCCTGTCATGTATTCACAACCATTTGAATCACAACCTTCTACTACTGCAGTTGCACCTGAATTTCTAACAGCAAATCTCTCTCCTGCTTGTCCTGCAGCTAATAATTTTCCTGAAGTAGCTCCATACAAAACAGTATTTCCAATAATAGTATTTTCATTTGAAACAAGGTTGCTTTCATCTTGTAATTTAATCACAATAGTTCCACCTGATAATCCTTTGGCAACATAATCATTTGCATCCCCTTTTAAAATTAGTTTTAATCCTTTAATAGCAAAAGCACCAAAGGATTGGCCTGCTGAACCTTTAAAATTTAATTCGATCGAATTTTCATCAAGTTTGTTATTTCCAAATTTTTTGTACAAATGATAAGAAATTCTAGTACCAACTGCTCTATCAGTATTTTGAATTTCAAATTCTTGATTTATTTTTTCTTTTTTATCTATTTTGTCTTCTATTTCTGGCCATAATTTTTGATCTAAAGTATCTGGAACAGAATTAATTTCAGGTTTCTCACAATATCTTTTATTTTTTCCAGGATCTGCCTGAACAAAAAGAGGATTTAAGTCTAGATCATCCAAGTTTGGTGATCCTTTGCTTACTTGCCTTAGTAAGTCAGTTCTTCCAATTACTTCATTTAAAGATTTGAAACCAAGATCAGCAAGTATTTCTCTTACTTCCTCTGCTATAAATGTAAAAAGGTTTACTACTTTTTCAGGAGTTCCTGTAAATTTCTCTCTTAATTTATCATCTTGTGTGCAAACACCCACTGGACATGTATTTGAATGACATTGTCTGACCATTATACATCCCATTGCGACTAAAGCAGTTGTTGCTACGCCAAATTCTTCTGCTCCCATCATGGCTGCAATTACAACATCTCTTCCTGTTTTTATTCCACCGTCAGTTCTAAGCGTCACTTGATGTCTCAAGTTATTTAAAGTCAATACCTGATTTGCTTCTGTTAATCCCATCTCCCAAGGAACTCCAACATATTTAACGCTTGTCTGTGGAGTGGCTCCTGTACCTCCTGAGTGCCCTGAGATTAAAATTATGTCTGCTTTAGCTTTTGCAACTCCAGCAGCTATCGTTCCAATTCCTGATGAAGCAACTAATTTAACTCCAACCCTAGCCTTAGGATTTATTTGTTTTAAATCATAAATTAATTGAGCTAGATCTTCTATTGAGTAAATATCATGATGTGGTGGAGGTGATATTAAAGTAACTCCTGGCGTTGAGTGTCTCAATCTCGCAATTTCATCCGTAACTTTAAAACCTGGTAATTGTCCACCTTCACCTGGTTTAGCACCCTGTGCAATTTTGATTTCAATCTCATTACAATTATTTAAGTAATTAATGGTTACTCCAAATCTAGCTGATGCAATTTGTTTAACCCTTGAATTTGCACTATCTCCATTCTCCATAATCTTAAATCTTTTTTCATCTTCTCCACCTTCACCACTACAAGATGCGCCTTTAATTCTGTTCATACCAACAGCAAGAGTTTCATGTGCTTCTTTAGATAAAGCTCCATGAGACATACTTCCACTTCCAAATCTTTTTAATATATTAGATGCAGGCTCAACATTAGATATATCGATGGGATTTTTAGATTTAAAATCTACTAAATCTCTTAAACTTATTGGATTTAGATTATAAATACCTTTTGTGTATTTTTTATATATTTCATAAGATCCTTGTCCAACCGCAGTTTGCAGTAAATGAATTAGTTTGCCTTGATACTGATGTGTTTCACCATTTTTTCTATATCTGTAAATACCTCCAATAGGTAAAATATTTGAATTATTGAAAAATGCTTCTTTGTGTATAGTTCTGATTTTCTTTTCTATTCCTTTTAAACCAATTCCAGAAATCTTTGATAACATCCCAGGAAAGTAATCTTTCACAATTGTTCTGCTTAGTCCCACAGTTTCAAAATTACATCCGCCTCTATAAGAACTTAAAACAGAAATTCCCATTTTAGACATTATTTTAAGAAGACCGAGATTGACTGATTTAATATATCTTGAAACACATTCATCAAAAGTGAAATTTCCAAATAATTTCTTAGAATGTCTTTGATATAAGCTATCAAAAGCTAAATAAGGGTTCACTGTAGTAGCACCAACACCAATTAATGTTGCAAAAGAGTGAGTATCTAAAGCATCTCCAGTTTGAACATTAATAGAAACATAACCTCTTAAACCTAATTTAACTAAGTGTGTATTTATTGCCCCTATACATAAAAGCATCGGCATTGGCATTCTATTTTCTGAAATATTTTTATCTGATAATATTATTTGTTTAATTCCCTCTCTAACAGCTTGTTCAGATTTAACTTTGAGTAAATTTATTGATGTCTCTAAATCATCATCTTTGCTGAATGTACAATCTAAAACTTTATTATTATTTCCAAAGAATTTTAAAAATTTTTCAAATTGTGCATTTGATAATATCGGACTATTTAAGACATAAATATTGTCTTTAGTTAATTTACTAAAATCTAAAATATTACCAAGATTTCCAAATCTTGTCTTTAAACTCATAACTTTATTTTCTCTTAGAGAGTCAATTGGTGGATTTGTAACCTGACTAAAGTTTTGTCTAAAGTAATGATATAGTGGTCTATATTTGTCAGATAAAACTGCTAAAGGCGTGTCATCACCCATTGAGCCTGTTGCTTCTTTAGCATCTTCTGCCATTGGATGAAGAATTAATTCTAAATCTTCTATGCTATATCCAAAACAATGTTGAAAATTCCTCAAACTTTGGCCTTCTAGCTCTACTTTTTCAGTTTCTGCCTCTAATTTTTTATCAAGATCAATAATCTGATTGTTGTAATGTTTATATTCTTTTGAAAGGTAGTTTTTTATTTCATCGTTTGAATATACTTTGCCTTTTTCTATTCTTACTCCTAATATTTCTCCAGGTCCTAATCTTCCTTTAGATACAATTTTTTTCTCATTTAAATCTATCATTCCTGTTTCACTTCCTGCAAAAAGAAGTTTGTCTCTTGTCACTGTATATCTAAGTGGTCTTAATCCATTTCTGTCAGTTGCAACAATTACCCATTCATTATCTGTTGCAGCTATAGCAGCTGGCCCATCCCAAGGCTCCATGGTACTATTTAAAAAATTGAATAGTTGTTGATGATCTTTTTTTAATACCTTATTTTTTTTTGACCAAGCGTCTGGTATTAACATTAATTTTGCTAGAGGAGCAGGCTGTCCAGAAATATTTAATAACTCAAAAACATTATCTAATGATGCAGAGTCAGAATTGCCAGCTGGTATTACAGGCTTAAGATTCTCTATATCTTCGAAAACTGGACTAAACATCTCTTCTTCGTGAACCTTCATCCAATTAACATTTCCTTTAAGAGTATTTATTTCACCATTATGCGCTATAGATCTAAATGGTTGAGCTAAGTCCCAACTTGGCGCAGTATTAGTTGAAAATCTTTGGTGAAATATTGCATACCTAGATATAAATCTTTCATCTTTCAAGTCAGTATAAAAATCTGACAAAGCTTCTGCTAAAAACATTCCTTTGTAAATGATAGATTTAGAACTAAATGAACATATATAAAAATTATTTAATTGATTATTGAGAGCTTCTTTTTCAATTACTCTTCTAGTTTCATACAATTTTTGTTCCAGAGATTTATTGACAACTTTTTTGTCATTGTATGTGAACAATACTTGAGTAATTTCAGGTCTTGTTTGTTCAGCTTTTTCTCCTAAGACAGAGGGATCAACAGGAACTTGTCTCCAGCCATAGATACTAAAATTTCTCTTTGTTAGTTCACTTTCAACAATAGTTCTACATTGCTCTTGAGCGCTATAATCATTTCTTGGTAAGAAAATCATACCCACACATAGTTCAGAATTATCATGTTTATGACCAGTGACTTCAATTTTTTCCTCAAAGAAATCTTTAGGAATTTCAATATGGATTCCAGCACCATCTCCAGTTTTTCCGTCTGCATCGATTGCACCCCTATGCCAAACAGCTTTTAAGGCATCGATTCCATATTCTACGACTTTTCTTGATTTTAGACCTTCGGTAGATGCTACTAAGCCTACACCACATGCATCATGTTCCATTTCTTCCGAGTAAACATGATTACTTTTTAAAATTTTTAAATTTTTATTTCTTAACTTCATTAAGCAACTCTAAGTTTTTGTTTACTTTGTAAATAATTATCAATTGATGTTGCGGCATCTCTTCCGTCTTTGATACCCCAAACCACTAAAGATGCTCCACGAACTATATCTCCGGCTGCAAAAACTCCCTCTATACTAGTTTCCATTGTATCAAAATCCGCTTTTATTGTTCCCCATCTTGATACTTGTAATTTTTCTTCATTAAATAATTTTGGAAGATCTTCTGGATCAAATCCAAGTGCTTTGATTACAAGATCAGCTTTAATTTCAAAATCTGAATTTTCTTCAATAACTGGTTTTCTTCTACCGCTATCATCTGGCTCACCCAATTTCATTTTATTAACAACTACACTTTCAATTTTATTTGTTCCCTTAAACTCTTTAGGGCTTGTTAACCATATGAATTCAACACCTTCTTCTTCTGCATTGCCAACTTCTCTTGCTGATCCTGGCATATTTTCTCTATCTCTTCTATATAAACATTTTACAGATTTAGCATTCTGTCTCACTGAAGTCCTTAAGCAGTCCATTGCTGTATCGCCACCTCCAATTACTACAACATCTTTGCCTTCAGCATTTAAAGTTCCGTTATCAAACAACTCAACTTTATCACCTAGTCCTTTTTTATTTGATGCTGTCAAAAATTCCATGGCAGGGAAAATATTACTCAAATCATTACCAGGTAGATTAACTTCTCTAGCTTTATAAACTCCTGTAGCTATTAAAATTGCATCATGTTTTTCTCTTAACTCCGTTAAGCTGGAATCTTTTCCAACTTCAAAGTTTAAAACAAATTTAATTCCGCTTTCTTCCAAAAGTTTTATTCTTCTTTGAACAACATGCTTTTCTAATTTAAATCCTGGGATACCATATATTAGTAGCCCTCCAGCTCTGTCATAACGATCATATATAGTTACCTTGTATCCTTTTTTTCTGAGTTGTTCTCCACAAGCAAGTCCAGCAGGACCAGAACCTATAATTCCTACACTCTCATTTTTTTCACTATTTATTTCTATTGGTTTAACCCAACCATTTTCCCAAGCTTTCTCTGTGATATATTTTTCTATTGATCCAATAGTTACTGTTCCATGACCCGATTGCTCTATTACACAATTTCCTTCACACAGCCTATCCTGGGGGCAAATTCTTCCACAAACTTCTGGCATGTTGTTTGTGCTTTGTGATAATTGATAAGCTTCCTCATATCTTCCCTCAGCAGTTAGTTTAAGCCAATCTGGTATATTGTTACTTAATGGACAATGAACTTGGCAAAATGGTACTCCACATTGGGAACATCTGCTTGACTGCTGAACAGCTCTATCTTTTAGAAATTCTTGATATATTTCATCAAAATCCTCTTTTCGGTCTGATATATCTCTTTTAGGTGGATTTTGTTGACCTATATCAACAAACTTAAGCATTTTTTCTGACATGGTGGACGCTGTATATACGATAAAAATTTAATAATAAACAATTACAAGGTCATAAATATTGACTAATATTTCACAAAACTTAAGTAAATCAGCGGTTTTTTCTTATTATGCATAGATGATATGCAAATATGTAATTGCTTTAATTTGGTTACAATTTCATTATGAAGTATTGGATCTAATGATTTCAAAATATGTAGAGACGCTAATTTTATCAATTATTCAAGGAATATCTGAGTTTATTCCAGTTAGCTCGTCTGCACATCTTTTAATTATATCAAGATTGAGTGACTTCAATGTTAGCAACCTACAATTAGATATTAGTCTGCATTTAGGTTCTTTGTTAGCAATTATTTTATTTTTTAGAAAAGAGTTAATAAATATCATTAATAATAAAAATATATTTCTACTAATAATTCTTGGGTCTATACCATTAGTTATTGTTGGTTATATTTTTTACTCCACAAATTTAATTGATCAATTTAGAAACTTAAAAGTTGTCGCTTGGACAACTTTGATTTTTGGAATTTTATTATACTTTTCAGATAAGTTTGAATTGAAAAATAAAATTTCTTCAGAATTAAATATTAAAAGTATTATTATAATAGGGTTATTTCAGATTTTAGCTATTATTCCAGGAGTCAGTAGATCAGGTATAGTAATTACAGCTTCAAGATTTTTAAAATTTGACAGAGTTGAATCATCAAAGATAGCTTTTTATTTGTCTATTCCAGCTTTAGCAGGTGCAAGTGTTTTGGGATTTAAAGATGTTATTGATGATCAAATAAATTTTGATGCTATATTTATTTTTTCTACTTCAGCTTCATTTTTATTTTCTTATTTTACAATTAAATATTTTCTTATTTATGTTAAAATGTTTAGTTTGAGTTTTTTTGTTATTTATAGAATAGTTTTAAGTATTATTCTTTTTTCAATTATTTACTTGTGATTTTTTGGACGTTGGAGCAATTTGAGAAAATATTACAGCAATAAGAATTAATACACATCCTATAATATTATTTATGTTAAGAACTTGACTTAAAATAATCCATCCAGCAATTGTTGCAAAGACACCTTCAAGAGAGTAAATTATTGCTGCTGGAGCTTCTTCAATATTTTTTTGTGCAAACATTTGTAAAGTAAAAGCAATTCCTCCAGATAAGACGCCTGCATATAATATTGAACTATACTCAGTTAAAATTTTTGTAATAACTACTTCCTCTAAAATAAAAGCAAATATAAGAGATAAACCAAAAACAAGAGCTGCTTGTAATGCTGCATAAAAAATTGGTATATTAAATTTCTCCATAAATTTTCCAGCGAAAATTATATGTAAAGCCCAAAATAGTGAGCATAGAATAACTAAAGCATCACCTATCATAATTTCTGAGTTTGAAAAATCACTTAATAGGTAAACACCTATTATACATAAACCTATTGAAGGCCAAAGACTCCAATGGACTTTAATAGAATAAATAAAAAATAATAAAATTGGAACTAATGGAACGTAAAAAACTGTAAAAAAAGCTGCATTAGCTATATTCGTGTATTGTAATGCGGCTTGCTGTAAGTAAGTACCTAAAAATAATGATATACCCATTAAAAATAAATATTTTAAAAATAATTTTTTATTAGAATTGATTTCATAATTAATTTTTTTTCTTTCTAAAATTAAAGCAATGGGTAGGACTGTAAGAAAACCAACAAAAAATCTAGATGCATTGAATGTTAATGGACCAATATTGTCCATGCCTGTGTCTTGAGCAATGAAAGCAGTGCCCCAAATAAATGTTGTTATCAAAGCGCATATAAGCGATGTAGTTTTGGACATTAATTTAATTAAATTTAGATAATATTATTCATTCTACAACAGCTATCAAAATCTTCTTTATTGATATAGCAACCAGCCATTTTTCTTATACCTGAAAATGCACCTCTACCATGCATTACTCTCCAATTATTAAAAATTAGTAATTCACCAGGTTTTAAAATATGCCTCCACTGATATTGCTTTTGGTTTGCCATCGTATCAAATACTTTAATTGCTTTATAAAAATTAATTGTTTTCTGATTAGTTTCTCTAAAAGGTGCTCTATCGTAATTGTTAAAACTAATTTGATCAAAATTATTTTTTTCATTTAATTTTATTATTGGTCTTTTTGCTTCAAGGCGAACACCATCACCAATATAAGAACCTTTAACTTTTGTATTTGTTAAAGTTTTAAAATGTTTTTTATATTTTTGTTTGATTTCATTTGCCAATTTAAATCCATCTACCATTATAGAATCTCCACCTTTAGCATCATACTTACAACAAAGCAGTAATTGTAAACCTGGAGCATCATTACTATATGTAGAGTCTGTATGTGGTCTCAGTTCTTGGTTTGAATATGCACTGTCTGCTTTTTTATTATTTGATTCAAAAGTCCACAATCCTCCAAAAATTGAATTTCTGACATAACCTATTTTTTTAGCTATATATTCAACAGAGTTTAAATTCTTTGAACAATTTCTTACGACTGCAAAACCATATATGTGGATTTTTTTTAATAAATTTTTAAATCCAACTTTAGTTTGTAATTGCTTATAGTTAATGAAAATTTGATTTTTTATGTCTTTATCTTTCCAAAATTGAGTATCACTTTTAGTTTCTTCTTTTTTTAAAGAATTTTTTTTTAAAAATTCATATGAATATTTGGTTGGTTTATTTTCATCAGACCATAATATTTCAATGAATTTCCCTTTTTTTAATAATTTTGCTTTTTTAACTTTGATATTAATGTCTAAATTTGCGGTATAAGTTATTCTTTGATTGGTTTTAAAATCCCAGTTTTCTTTATTTTTAATATGATCTCTTAACCAAATATTAGGAAATGTTTCAAACTTATTGTCATTAAAGTAAAATACAGTTTTATTATTTAAAAGTTTAAAATTTTTAATCATTGCTTAGCTAATTTGTAGGCAAAGTTTTTACCAAGGTTATTTTTTAATTCATTATTAAATCTTGAACCCTCAGCACCGTCAATAATTCTATGATCGTAAGAGAGAGATAAAGGCAACATTGTTCTAGGTTTAAATTGTCCATCAATATAAACAGGTTTAATATAAGTCCTTCCAATTCCTAAAATAGCAACCTCAGGATAATTTATTATAGGAGTAAAATAAGTTCCTCCAATGCCACCTAGGCTTGTTATAGTTATGGATCCTCCATAAAACTCTTTTTTATCTATCTTCAAATTTCGGCAATCATCACTAACTTTTTTTAGATCCTTGCTTATTTGATCTATATTCTTTTGATTAGCATTTCTTATTTTTGGCACCATTAAACCATTGGGAGTATCAACTGCAATTCCTACATGGAAGTATTTTTTTAATGTTATTTTTCCATTTTCAATATTGTCAATAGAACTATTAAATCTTGGAAAAACTTTCAAAGCTTCCACAACTGCCTTTATAATAAATGCCAATGGAGTAATTTTCTTTTTTTCTCCAGTAAAAGTATCAGTCAAATTTTGTCTAAATTCTTCTAACTCAGTGATATCTGCTTCATCACAACTAGTAACATGCGGTATTGTTTGCCAAGAATTTGATAAATGTGGAGCAGCAATTCTTTTAATTCTTGGTATATCTTGAATTTCTACATCTCCAAAATCAGCGACTCTATTATTTTTTAATATTTCTTTTGGTTTTGAAATTACTTTTTCGGGTGGTTTTTGTATAATAGTTTCTTCTTTAATCTCTTTGACCTCTTCTTCAATTTGCTCATCTGGTTTTTCTTCTTCTGAACCAATTATTAGTATTGATGAACCCTCTGAAACCTTATCACCAACTTTTAAATTAACTTTTTTAACACTACCTGAGTATGGGCTTGGGATCTCAACACTTGATTTATCGCTTTCTATTGTAATTATCGGATCATCTTTATTAATATTTGATCCTGCCTCTATTAATACCTCAATTACTTCAACATCTTTAAAATCACCAATGTTAGGAACTAATACTTCTTTCTCGCTCATTATAATTTTGTGGGCATAGGCTTATCTTTATCAATTTTATATTTTTTAATTGCATCTACCGCATGTTTAGAAGCAATTAATTGTTCATTAGATAAAATACTTAAGCCATATGCAACTATATGCTCTTTATCGACTTCAAAAAATTTTCTTAGATTTTTTCTTGTATCACTTCTACCAAATCCATCTGTACCCAATGAATAAAAACTTTTATTTATGTAAGGTCTAATTTGGTCAGAATTCATTCTCATGTAATCTGAAGCTGCTAAAATAGGACCTTCGGTTTTTCCAAGGCATTTTTCAACGTAAGAGATTTTTTTCTCTCCTCCTGGATTAAGCAAATTATACCTTTCTGTTTCAAGTCCATCTCTTCTTAATTCATTAAAACTGGTAACACTCCATACTTCACTATCAACTTGATATTCATTTTGTAAAATTTCTGCTGCTTCAATCATCTCTCTTAAAATTGTTCCTGAACCCAATAATTGAATCTTATTTTTTTTATTCTTGCTGAAATCTTTTATTTTATACATCCCTTTTAATATGCCTTCTTCACAATCTTTGGGCATCTCTGGATGAGAATAATTTTCATTCATTGTTGTAATGTAGTAAAAAATATTTTCATGTTTTTCATGCATTCTTCTTAAACCTTCTTTAAAAATTGTAGCTAATTCATAATGAAAGGTTGGATCATAAGAAACACAATTTGGAATTGTTGATGCTAATAAATGACTGTGACCATCTTGGTGTTGAAGACCTTCTCCAGCCAAAGTTGTTCTTCCAGCTGTAGCTCCAATTAGAAATCCTCTTGTTTGACTATCTCCAGCCGCCCAAGCAAAATCGCCAGTTCTTTGAAAACCAAACATAGAATAAAAAAGATAAATTGGTATCATTTCTATATCATGATTTGAATACGATGTTCCTGCAGCTATCCATGATGCCATGGATCCAGCCTCATTTATTCCTTCCTCTAAAACTTGACCACTTTTCTCTTCCTTGTAAGAGCTTAATTGAGCTGAGTCCTCTGGCTCATATTTTTGACCTTCATGCGCATATATACCTATTTTTTGGAAAAAACCTTCCATACCAAATGTTCTTGCTTCATCAGGGATTATTGGAACAAGTCTTGGAGCAACATTTTTATCTCTTAGCAAATTCGTCAACATCCTAACAAGTGCCATAGTAGTTGACATTTCTTTTTCACCGGTTGATTTTTTCATAAAGTCAAAAATATCATTACTTGGTGTTTTGATTGGTTTCGAAAAAGACGATCTCTCAGGAATATATCCTCCTAAAGCCAATCTTCTTTTTTTTAAGTATTTTATTTCCTCTGAATTTTCATCAGGTCTAAAGTATTCTATATTTTTGACTTGTTCATCTGTTAATGGAACATCAAATCTATCTCTATAATATAGCAAATCATCTACACCTAATTTTTTTTGCTGATGGGTTGTATTTATACTTTCACCAGATTTTCCCATACCGTATCCTTTAATTGTTTTAGCTAATATGACTGTTGGTCTGTCTTTTGTATTAATAGCTTTATGATAAGCAGCATAAACTTTATGCGGGTCGTGACCGCCTCTATTTAATTTCCAAATATCGCTATCCGTATAACTTGCAACTAGATTTTTAAGTTCAGGGTATTTCCCAAAGAAGTTATCTCTAACATATAAACCGCCTTTTGCTTTAAAGGCTTGGTATTCTCCATCAACTGCTTCGTTCATTCTTTTTACAAGTAAACCTGATTTATCATTTGCGAGTAAAGGATCCCAATATGATCCCCAAATGACTTTTATTACATTCCATCCAGCTCCTCTAAAAATTCCTTCTAATTCTTGAATAATTTTACCATTGCCTCTTACTGGACCATCTAATCTTTGTAGGTTGCAGTTCACAACATAAATCAAGTTATCTAACTTTTCTCTTGCTGCTAAACCAATAGATCCTAGAGCTTCTGGCTCGTCTATTTCACCATCTCCTAAGAAAGACCAAACTTTTCTATTCTCATCTTTTATTAATTTTCTATTAATAAGATATTTCATAAATCTTGCCTGATAGGTTGCCATCATTGGTCCAAGACCCATGGAAACAGTTGGAAACTGCCAAAACTTAGGCATCAGCCATGGATGAGGATAAGATGACAAACCTCCTGGGTAAACTTCCTGTCTGAATCTATCTAATTGCTTCTCGTCAAGTCTTCCTTCCAAAAAAGCTCTAGCGTAAATACCTGGCGCTGAATGTCCTTGGAAATAAATTAAATCTCCACCAAATTTATTGCTTTTAGCTCTCCAAAAATGATTCATTCCTATATCATAAAGAGTTGCTGCTGAAGCAAATGTCCCAATGTGACCTCCTAATGAAGGATCTCTCATGTTTGCTCTGACAACCATCACTGCTGAATTCCATCGAATTAGTGCTCTGATTTTTCTTTCGATATTTTGATCGCCTGGAGATTTTATCTCTTCATCTGCTGGTATAGTGTTTATGTATGGTGTATTTTGGGTGTAGGGTATATTTGATCCCTCTTTATATGCCTGATCAATTAATTGTTTAATTAAAAAATGAGCTCTCTCAGGTCCTTCGGAATGTACTACAGCAGACAAAGATTCTAACCATTCTTTTGTCTCTTGAGGATCAATATCATTATTATTTTCAACTATTTCTAATCTTTCATTATGTTCTTCTACTTGTGTATTTTCTACTTTGATCTCTTTATGTGCACTCGTATCTAATTCAGAATTATTATATCCATTAGAATTTTCCGCTTCGGCAATTATTTTTTCCGTTGCAGGTGGTATCTTTTCAATAGTTTCTTGTTTTTGCTGAGTTCCATTCTCAGAGGATAATGTTAGTATCAAATCTCCTTTAGAAACTTTATCACCAATCTTTATGTTAATACTATCTACAACACCCTCAAAAGCAGATGGTACTTCAACACTTGATTTATCACTTTCTAAAGTTATTACAGGGTCATTTTTAGAGATTTTATCTCCTTCTTTTACAAGAATTTCTATGATTTCTACTTCTTCAAAATCTCCAATATCTGGAACTAGTAATTTTTCACTCATTTCGCTATTTGTATATATATATATTATTTACTTTTAATAGATGTATATTTTTGACCATTATTAAAATTTAGTAAAATTAATAATAAATGTTAAAAGAATAGATTAAATTTAGCGCCTGTAGCTCAATTGGATAGAGCGCTTGGCTACGGACCAGGAGGTTCTGGGTTCGACTCCTAGCAGGCGCACCAAAAAGAAGGAAAAATGAAAATATCTTTGCAAAAATCTGTAATTTATTTTTTTGTAATAGTGTTAATAATATTATTTTTAATAACTTTAATAATTTAATGAAAAAATTTAAACAAATTAGCGTTAAAAAAGGTTTCATGAGACACAATGGTGGTTTGCTACTAAGAGATATCTCAAAAACTAAATATGAATTTAAAACTAAAATAAAAAAAAACCATCTTAACAGAGCTGGCATAACTCATGGTGGGTATATAGCATCGATCATAGATACCGGGTGTGGATCTGGAGCCCATAGAATTTCGGGTAATCAGCCTTGTGTAACTATAACACTTAATATTAACTTTATCGGACCTTCAACTATTGGTGATGAAATTTTTGGATATGTAAAAATTAAAAAAAAAACAAAAAGCATGGTTTTTTTAGAGTGCTATTTAGAATGTAAAGGTAAAATAATTGCATCTGCTACAGGTATTTGGAAAATACTTCAACGTAAGTTACCCCATGCAGGTCTAAGCTAAATTCTTCTTCTTATATTTAAATAACCAAAGATTGATAAAAGAATAAGAGCGATAGGATAAATTATTTCTTTTTTTGGTCTATTCTGATTTTCAATTTTAAATTCATTAATAATATCTCCCATATCTAAACCAGATTTTTTTGCAATTCCATTCCATTTTAAAGTATCAATTATGGTTTTATTGTCTTCTACAACTAAGCTCATTCCATAATCATCTAAACTGAAATTTTCATCAAAACTATTTTTTTCAATTACAAATAATTTATATCTTTCGCCGTACTCTGTAAGTCTAGTAATTTTAATTCTTATCTCTTTATTATAATCAAACTGTTTTTTGTTTATTTCTTCAATACTTAAATAGTTATATTTTGGGTAAAATTTATTTAGAATAAATTCTGGAGATAATAATGATATTGAAATTATTAAAAAAATAATAATCTCATACCATCTCAGTTTATTTATAAACCATCCCTGAGTAGCAGAAGTAAATACTAAAATCCCAATCAATGAGGTTGCTATGACCATTAAGCCATGCCATATGCTTTCAATACCAATTAATAATAACTCACTGTTAAATAAGAATACAATAGGAAGTATTCCAGTTCTCAGACTATACCAAAATGCCTGGGCTCCTGTTCTTAATGGGTCTCCACCAGAAATAGCAGCAGCTGCGTAAGATGCTAAGCCAACTGGAGGTGTTACGTCTGCCATTAGGCCAAAATAGAACACGAATAAATGAACCGCAATTAAAGGAAAAATAAATCCTGATGCATTTCCAACATCCACAAGAACAGTTGCCATTAGAGATGCTACAACAACGTAGTTTGCCGTAGTTGGTAAACCCATACCCAATAGTAAACACAAAATAATAGTTAAAAATAAGAGAATAATAACATTATCTTTTGCAATCGACTCGATTACAATTATTAAATTAGTACTCAAACCTGTAGATCCAACTGCACCAACTATAATACCTGCTGTTGCAATTGCTATTCCGACACTAACCATATTCAAAGCACCCTTTTCAAAACCAACAACAGTTTGGTTGTACCAATAAATTAAAGCATTCTTAAAGTTCTTTTCTTTAAAAATTTTATTTAAAAGATTAACTATAATTAAAGTTATTGTTGCAAAAAAAATAGAGTAAGAAGCTGTAAGCCTCATATAAACTAGTAGATATATAAGAACAAATATTGGAACTAAAAAATGTATTCCTTCAAAAAATGTTTTTTTCAATTTTGGAATATCGTTTTCATCCATACCTTTTAAATTTAATTTAAGCGCTTCAAGGTGAGATATATAAAATAGCGCAATGTAAGAAATTATAGCTGGTAAAAAAGCATGTTTGACAACTTCAAAATATGTAACACCGATAAAACTTGCCATCACAAAAGCTGCTGCTCCCATAACAGGAGGCATTATTTGACCATTAACTGATGAAGATACTTCGATTGCACCCGCTTTTTCTTTGGAAAAACCAGTCTTTTTCATAATTGGAATTGTAAATGTTCCAGTTGTAACTGTATTAGCAATTGATGATCCAGAGATTAATCCTGTCATACCAGATCCAAGAATAGCTGCTTTGGCAGGACCACCTCGCATTTTTCCAACCATTGCAAAAGCTAAATCTAAAAAATATTTACCCCCTCCAGCAGTTTCTAAAAGTGCTCCAAAAAGTACAAAGAGAAATATGAAATCTACAGAAACACCTATCGGAATTCCGAAAATAGCTTCTTGATCAAACCATTGAAAACCAACTAACCTTTTTAATGATAATCCACCATGAGAAATTATGTCTGGTGCATATTGCCCAAAATAAGAAAATAACAAAAAACAAACTGCAATAACAACTAATGGGACACCTATTACTCTGCGTGTAGCCTCTAGAAGAATTAATATTCCAATTATTCCGAGTATTAACTCAATTGGAATAGTAAAATTATCGGAAAGATTTATTTTAAGTAATATTCCACCCCTATCTACTAATTGATCATAAAAAACATAAATATATAAACAACAAATTGCACCTGTTATTGCAATTAATATATCTATAAAATTTACTTTTTTACCCCTTGCATATGGAAATATTAAAAAAGCTAGTAAAAGTGCAAAGCCAAGATGAATTGCTCTAGCTGGTAAACCTTTAAACATTCCAAAATTTAACCAAAATGGAAATGGAGAAGCATACCAAAGCTGAAATAAAGACCAGGTTATTGCAATAATAGCAACTAACTTTAAATGAAAACCTGTTAGGTTTCTTGTAGGAGAAAGATCTTCTTTAATCTTATTTTCAATTTTTTTATCTATGTCTGCTGACATTCAGCTTAATATATAAAAAAAAAGGCCCAATAGATATATTGGGCCTAAATTTTTTATATAGATTTAATTACATTAAACCAGCTTCTTTATAATATTTAACAGCTCCAGGATGAAGTGGTGCTGATAAACCATCAGCTATCATATTTTTTTTCTCTAAAGGAGCGAAAGCTGGATGTTGTTTTCTAAAATCATCAAAATTTTCAAAAACAGCTTTTGTAACCTGATAAACTAAATCCTCAGAAACATCCATACTTGTTACTACAGTAGCTTTAACACCAAATGTAGTTACATCTTTTTTCTGTTTAGTATAAGTACCTTTTGGAATTGTTGCAGATGCATAATAATCAGCTCCACTAATAATTCCATCAATTACATCTCCTGTTAAATTGATTGGCAT
>LULQ01000398.1_pt1 | contig 21242 bp, 25 predicted proteins | sample 728091 | NCBI WGS metagenome assembly LULQ01 (sample SAMN03860285, study PRJNA289734) | marine metagenome | biome: seawater column; feature: ocean; material: water; isolation source: Red Sea water column Station 149 - depth 10m | place: Saudi Arabia: Red Sea | collected 2011-10-15 | depth 10 m
GAATACGAAAGGCAACAGATGTAATGATGTCTGGAAAAGTCGCTATTGTAGCAGGTTTTGGGGATGTGGGCAAAGGTAGTGCCGCCTCACTCAGACAAAGTGGCGCTAGAGTTTTGGTCACTGAGGCAGATCCAATTTGTGCTCTACAAGCTGCTATGGAAGGTTATGAGGTTGTTCTAATGGAGGATGCTATAGGCCAAGCAGATATTATTGTTACAGCTACTGGTAACAAAGATATTGTTACTGCCGATCATATGAGAGAAATGAAAGATAGAGCAATACTATGTAATATCGGTCATTTTGATAATGAAATTCAGGTTGATGCTTTAAAAAATTATAAATGGACAGAGATTAAACCTCAAGTCCATGAAATCGAATTACCAAGTAAAAAAAGGATAATTCTTTTAGCAGAGGGCAGACTAGTCAATTTAGGATGTGCAACTGGTCATCCAAGCTTTGTGATGAGTGCATCATTTACCAATCAAGTAATTGCACAAATAGAACTTTGGAACAATCACAAAAATTATGAAAATAAAGTATATGTCTTGCCAAAACATTTAGATGAAAAAGTTGCTACTCTACATTTAAAGAAAGTTGGTGCAAAGTTAACTAAACTATCTAAAGATCAAGCAGACTATATAAGTGTCGGCGTTAATGGTCCATTCAAACCAAATGCCTATCGCTACTAACAGTGATAAAATAATTTTAAACTCTGAAAAAGACACCAAAGAATTCGCTAAGAATTTTTTAAATAAAGTTAAACCAAATTATATAGTTTTTGTATACGGTGAAATGGGAGTAGGCAAAACTACGTTTATTAAATATCTCGTGAATGCTTTTCAACAAAAGAATAAAGTAAAAATTACAGAGGTGACAAGCCCTACATTTAATCTTTTAAACCAATATGATGTGAATAAATTTGTCGTAAATCATTACGATTTATTTAGGTTAAAAAATGATGGTGAATTAAAGAGCCTGGGTTTATTTGAAAATAATCTAAATACAATTACATTAATAGAATGGCCCGAGATTATTCAAAAAAAACCTGAAAAATTGATAGAATTATTTTTTAAATATGAGGATGATTATCAAAAAAGATCAGTGCAAATTAAAGGTCTAAAACTATAATTTTTGATGAAAAATTTGAAAAAAATAAAGGGTGATGCGTCTTTCAGAAAATTTTACAGAAAAAAAAGTAAAAAAGCTAATTCCATAATAGTACTTGCAAAAAAGGAAAAAATTAAAAATTTAATTATATATGAGGCAATAAATAGAATATTAAATAAAAATAAAATTTTAGCTCCAAAATTAATTAAAGAGAATTACAAAAAAAACTATATAGAAATTCAGGATTTTGGTGACCACACAATATTTAAAATTCTGGGAAGAAAAAAAGTTAATAAATTTTTATATTTTAAAAAAATAATAGATTTATTGATTAGGATACAATTAATAAAGAATAGAAGTATAAAAAATTTTAAAAATAAGATTTATCATATTCCTAAATATAACCAAAAAATTTTAATTAAAGAGGCTAGTTTATTTAGCAAATGGTATGTGGAGGAAAATCTAAAAAACTCTAAAAAGAAAACTTTTTCAAAAAAATTTAACAAAATAATTAAGAAATTGATATCAAAATTAAATTTAAAAAATGATGTGTTTGTCCATAGAGATTTTCATGTATCAAATCTTATGTTAGTCAGGAATGAAATAGGAGTTATAGATAGTCAAGATGCTTTAATCGGAAATAAGGCATACGATTTAGCATCTCTAATTGACGATGTAAGATTTAAGACATCAAAATCATTTAAAAAAAAAGTTTATGATCACTACCTTAAAAAACAAAAAAATTTGATAAAGAATAAATTTAAAAATGATTTTGAAATATTATCAGTTTTAAGAAATCTTAAGATAATTGGAATTTTTACACGTTTATCTTTGAGAGATGGGAAAAAAAAGTATATTAAATTAATTCCATATACATGGGAATTAATAAATATGCGTATTAAAGAAAACAAAGTATTCTTTAATTTAAAAAGTTTACTAAGTCAAAATTTTGAAAAAAAAATTAAATGAGAATTAGAACTGCATTAATATTATGTGCAGGTTTTGGTAAAAGACTGAATCCCCTAACTCTTGAAACTCCAAAACCTCTGCTGAAAATCAAAGATACTACAATTTTAGAAAACTGTATTAATGTAATTTCCAAACTTGGTATAAAAAAAATTCTTATAAATACATTTCACCTTGGAGATCAAATAAATGAATTTATTAAAATAAAAAATTTTGAATTAGATATTGAGATTAAAGAAGATGGAAAGAATATTTTGGATACAGGCGGTGGTATAATGAATTTAGTGAAAAATACTACAGATCAAGATTTTTTAGTTTTTAATCCTGATACTTTGTGGAACTATAAATATGTTAATGAAATAAATAAAATGCAAGATTTTTATTTTTCTAATAAATTGAGTTGCATTCTTTTAGTTGCAGATAAGAAACTAAGTTTTGATAAGAGCTTTAATGGAGATTTTAAATTAAAAGATAATCTATTGCAAAAAGGTGAAGATAATAATTTTATTTATATTGGTTGTAAAATTTTCAATAAAAGTTTGTTTGAAAATTACGTTTTAAAAAATTTTTCAATTTTAGAATTATGGAAAGAATTACGAAACAAGAATCAACTTAATGGATATGAAAGTACAAATAAATTCTATCATTTAACTAATTTAGAGACTTTCAAAAAACTAAAAGATCTTTAGCCCTCTCTTTATCAAGATACTCACATTTTGTGATTTTAAGCTCCTCTGGAACATCTTTGTAAGTACTTATGTTACTAGGATGGTGTGGACTTTCTTTACTTAGGGCATCTGGTTTCATATCCCAAGATCTACGAAACTCGTGCACTTTTTTTTCACCAATTTCTTTTGCCATTTCTATCTTATTTAAGCCAGTAAGAGCTCCATAGTGTCTCTCGTTAAGCTGCCAGGCTGATTTAAATTCTTTTTCATCATTTAAAATTTCTTTTATAATTTTTAGGGTATGTTTTGCTCTTAATTGAACAGATGAATAATAGTAGTTTATTTTAAGGTTTTGTTCCTTAATAAGTTGACCCGCTTTTTTAGCCTCAGATTTTCCTGTTTCTGTAATATCTACGTCAACCCATCCTGTAAATTTTTTCTCAAGATTCCAAGTACTTTGTCCATGTCTTACAAGAATTAAAAAACTCATATTATATTTTTAAAATATATTTATAAATAAAACTATATAATTAATGATAAAATTTTTTTCTAAATATAAAATAATTTTTTACTTTCTAAACTTTTGTGTGATTTTTTTATATATTTTTCCAGGTAGTTTGATTGGTTTTTTTCTACATGGTGATATTAAAATGCAACCTCAAATAACACGTGACTTTATAATATCATCGAATCATTTTTATGTCTTCATTTTGTTATCAATGGTAGGTTTTTTTACCTTTTATAAATTTAACGAAACTAAAATATTAATAATCTACTTGCTCGTATTATCAATAATTCTAGAAGTTTTTCACCTATTAATACCTGAAAGAAGTTTTCAATGGCAAGACCTTTTCGGAAATATATTTGGAGTGATAGTTGTAATTTTCATTAAGAAAATTATAAATAAATATGGCTTATTTAAAAAATAAATTAATTATTTTATTTTTTTTTTTGTTAACAAGTTGTTCATCAATTCCATCAAACACTTCAAATAGTTGCTCAATATTTAACGAGCGATATCTTTGGTATAAGCACACAAAAAAAGTTGAAAAAAAATGGGGTACTCCGATTTACATTCAACTTGCAATTATAAAAATGGAGTCAGACTTCGATTGGTTAGCAAAACCTGCAAGACAAAAAATTTTTAAAGTTATTCCTTATAAAAGACCATCAAGTTCATTCGGTTACTCACAAGCCGTTAAAGGAACATGGGAGCAATATAAAAAAGAGACTGGAAATAAATTAGCCACAAGAGCAAGATTTAAAGATAGTGTAGACTTTATTGGTTGGTATACAAATAAAACTGAAACAATTTTAAAAATTTCAAAAAAAGATGCTTTCAAGCAGTATCTTGCTTACCATGAGGGCTGGGGGAATTTCAAACATTACAGAAAGAACAAGAAGGTAATTGGATTAGCTAAAAAAGTGGAAAAACAAGCTGGTCTTTATAAGAGACAATTATCAGAGTGTAGTAAATCTCTTAATAAAAATAAATATATTATTTTTTAGATAATTCTTTTTTTAATTCTAAATCAACTTCATCTATTCTCTTTGTATTTTTAGCTAAAGCTAAGTACATTGACGGAGTAATATATAATGTAAAAAATGTAGAAATAATCATTCCACCTAGAATAGTTGAACCCACAGCCAATCTTGAACCCTCACCAGCACCCGGTCCAATATTTCCTATAACTAGTGGCATCATTGCAATCATAGTGCTTAAAGATGTCATGATGATTGGTCTAAACCTTACTGAGCATGCCTCTTTTACTGCTGACTCAATATTTTTGCCTGTAGTTCTTATTCGATTGGCATAATCGACTATTAAAATACTATTTTTTGTAGAGATACCTATAAGAATGATGAGAGCAATTTGAGAAAAAATATTCACAGAGCTGTTTAAAAATAATATGAAAACTAATCCACCAAATATTGCTAGTGGAACGGTTAAAATAATTATAAATGGATGAATAAAAGAATTAAAGGTTGCAGCCATTACCAAATAAGCAGTTAGTAAAGATAAAATAAATATTATAAACAATTCATTACTTGTCTCTTTAATTTCCTCAGATTTTCCTTTCCAGGTAATTTGATTTTTTGGGGCTAAATTTTTCATTACATCTTCAAAAAATCTTATTGCTTCAATTAATGTATAGCCTTCATTAATATTTGCAGATATTGTTACTGCTCTTTGTCTGTTGTACCTTGATAATTCTTTTGCAGAGCCTTCCTCTTTAAAGCTTACTAAATTTGCAAGTGAGATTAGTTTTCCAGTAGTATCGGAACGAACAAATATCTTTGAAACTCCCTCTTTATTTCTCCTATCTGACAAATATTGTTGGACAATAATTGGATATTCTCTACCTAATTTATTAAAAGTAGTAATTCTCTTGCCACCATAAAGAGTTTCTAGAGTTTCTCCAATAGCTTTTGTGGAGACCCCAAGATCTTTAGCTTTATTTTTATTAATTATTAATTTTACCTCGGGTTTATTTCTATTGTAATCAGATTCAATTCTTGAGAGGTTTTTGTTAGATCTAATTTTTCGAATTATTTGTGTTTGAATTTCTTCGAGTTCTTCGTAGCTGTTACCATAAATAACCATTTGCACTGGCTTATTGTAATTAGAAACTCTTATGGATTGTGGAGATATGGGAAAAGCCAGGGCTTGGGGGAGAGTAACAATTTTTCCAATTGCCTCTCTTAAGATTATTTGTTGTCCTTTTTTTCTTTTTTTCCAATCATCTAAAAGAGCAATTATAATAAAACTATTAAATGAGTTTGCTGAATTTCCAAATCCAGGAACTCGCATAATAAATCTTGAGTAAGGACTATCCTTAGATTGTAAAAGTGGTATTAACCTAGCCTCAACTTTTTGCGCCTGTTCTTGTGTATATTCAAAAGAGCTTCCCTCATCAGTGGCTCCTATAATTAAATAAGCACCGCGATCTTCCATAGGCAATAATTCCTTTTTTGAAAAACTAAATAATAAGATAGAAGAAATAATTATGAAGACTATAAAAATACCAACCAATTTAGTTTTGTGAACAATAATATCTAAAGTTTCTCTGTAAAATTTAGCAAAATTTAAAAAAACTTTCTCAAATTTTTGTATAAAAATTTTCTTTGAGCTTTTTTTATTTAAGAATTTACTAGCAAGCATTGGCGACAGTGTTAATGCTACAAAAGATGAAATTACTATTGAAAATGACAATGCAATTGCAGTTTCTCTAAATAATGTCCCAGAAATTCCCTCAATAAATATTAGCGGAAGGAACACAGCAACCAAAATTAGTGTTGTTGCGATTATTGCAAATGATATTTGTTTAGATCCTTTGTAGGCTGCAACAAGCGGTGTTTCTCCATTTTCTATTCTTCTATATATCGCGTCTGTCATGATTACAGAGTCATCCGTAATTATGCCTATGGCCAATATAAAACTTAAAAGTACAAAAATATTTATTGATAGACCAAAAATATAAAGACCTAAAAAAGAGGCTATTAAGCTTACCGGAAGTGCAATAGCTGGCACAACTACAGCTTTGAGATTTCCCAAGAATAAATAGATTATTAAAACAACCAAAACAAACGCTATAACCAAGGTTTTGTATACTTCCTCAATTGCAGCCTCCACATAATTAGCTCTATTAAATGAGACTCTTAAATCTAGTTCTTCAGGCAAAGATTTTCTTACTTCAATTATCTTTTTTTTAATATTCTTTGAAAGCTCAACTGTTGATGCACCACTTCTTGCATAAATACCAATCCCAACAGTTTTCAAATTTATTTGATCTTTAGTTTGAGCTTTGAAAAGAGTTTTTTCTGAAACAGGTCCAAATTCAATATTTGCAATATCAGATAATAAAATAACTTTATTATTAGTTTTTTTTATCGGTAATTGTTTAATAGAATCTATATCATTATAGGATTTGTCTAAATTAAGCGTTAGATCAATGTTATCTGCCTCAAGAGTTCCAGCTGGAAGACTAATATTCTCTCCCCGCATTGCAACTTCAACTTCATTTATTGTTAGATCATTTGCCGCCAGTTTAATCGGATCAATCCAAACTCTAATACTTAATTCTCTTAGACCACCAACTAATATTCTTCCAACATTTTTTACACTTGAAAATTGATCTACCAAATATCTTTTCGCATAATCTCCTAATTCAAGATCACTCCAAGTAGACGAGGACAAGGATAACCACATTGTTGTTGTAAAACCTGCAGCTCTTTTTAATATCTGTGGAGGTTCTGACTCTGTAGGTAAATTATCAACAACTCTTGCAACTCTTTCTCTAATATCATTTGCAGCGTTATCCAAATTTATACTTGTGTCAAACTCAACATTTATTGTGCTCCTGCCATTTTCAGATTTAGAATCTATGTTCTTTATTCCTTCAGCACCCCCTATTACATCTTCAATAACTTGAGTAACTTCTTGATCTATTATTGACGCTGATGCTGAGTTATAATTTACTTGTACTTGAACTACAGGTGGTTGAATACCATCAGGAAGTTCTCTAACTGGTAATTTCCAAAATACAAATAATCCAAAAATAATTAGTATTAGGGACATTACCCATGATACCGCAGGTCTTTTTATACTTAATTCAGTGATAAACATTTATTTTGTAATAGGTTTGATTTTACCGTTGGGTCTAACTTTTTTAAGGCCCTCAGCTACAACAGTTTCTCCTTCATCAAGTCCAGAGATTATCTCAATATTTCTATTACTTCTTAATCCTGTCTTTACCTCAGTTTTATTAGCAATATTTGAACCATTAATTTTATAAACATATGATTTATCACCTTCAATCATCACGCTGGTATCGGGCACGCTTAATGAATTTCTTAAGTTAAATTTTATACTAACCTCCAACAATGAGCCTGAAATTAATTCTTGGTTTGAATTATTCACTTTAATTCTAGATAATAAACTTCGTGTGTCTGCATTTATTCTACTTGAAACAAAATCAACTTCTCCAGAAAAAACTTTATCTTTGTAGCTTGATAATTTTACTTCTACTGGAAGTCCTTTTTTTATTGATGCAGAATAACTTTCAGGAATCTTTATATCTGAGTAAATTTCAGAATTATCATCTAGCGTAATAATGAATATGTTATTCGAGACCAAAATATCCTCTGTAAGCCCTGTGTAACCAAGCACACCACTAAACGGTGCAATAATATCTCCACTCTTTAAACTTATTAATTTATCTCCTTTTTTTACAAAATCTTTAAGCTCTAAATCACCTAGGAGGTCGTCTTTTTTAATTTTGAAAGTTTGTGATTTTTTGGAAATTGCGGTGCCAAAAGTTTCAATTCTTTCTGAAAATTCTTTGTTTGTCACCTCTGTAACTAACTCCTAAATTAATCCGTATTCAGCCCAAGAACCATCGTAAATGCAAGGTAGATATTTATCATTTATTAGGGAATAAGCTAGTGCCAAAACACACGCAGTAACTCCAGATCCACAAGAAAAAACTATATTCTTGTCAACAATATCATTTAAACACGAATGAAAAATTTTTTTAAGTTCATCTACATTTTTAAATGTTTTATCTTCATTTAAACAGGAACTGAATGGTATACAAAAAGAATTCTTAATATTTCCACTTTTTAATCCTTTTCTAGGTTCCGCGACTCTACCCTCAAATCTTTCCCTGCTTCTAGCATCTATAACTTTAAAACTGGGTTTAATTATATTTTGATTTATCATTTTCATATCCTTAACTAATTCTTTTTTTTCTAGGCTCTTATACTTGGATGTATTTATCTTAGGTAAATCAGAGGTAGTTATTCTTATTTCTTTGATCCATTTTTTTAAACCACCATTTAATATATGAACTAATTTTGGATCATGTCCAAAATAAATAAAATTATACCAACATCGACACGAACTTATTACATCAGAGTTGTCATAAATTACTATTTCATCGTTATTTTTAATTCCCATGGCTGAAACAATTTTTTCCCAATCATATTTATCAACCAGCATATGGGGAAGATTTGTTTTTTTGTTTGAATTGGAATCTAAATCAAAAAATATGGAGTTGGGTATATGCTTGGTTTTGTATTCCTCAAAACCATTTCTTTTTGTTAAAGGCATATGCCATGAGCAATCAATAATTTTTACATTATCTAGATTCTTGTTCAACCATTCAGTCTCTACTAATGACATTTATCTTTTTTCCAAATATCTTTGGTGATATTCTTCGGCAACACAATAATTTTTAAGTAATGATATTTTTGTTACGACTCTGCCTGACAATTTTTGATTAACTTCATTTAAAACCTTTTCAGCTATTTCTTTTTGATTATCATTTAAATAAAATATTTCACTCCTATATTGAGTCCCAAAATCAGGCCCTTGAGAATTTAATGTAGTTGGGTCATGAATATCAAAAAATATATTTAAAATTTTTTCGTACGAGATCATTTTTTCATCAAAATCGAGCCTAACAACCTCTGCATGATTAGTTTTTCCTGTACAAACTTCTTTATAGGTAGTTTGTTTGCTATCACCTCCACAATAGCCAACCTCTGTTTTAATTATCCCATCAATTTTACTGAATTTTATTTCAGGTCCCCAAAAACATCCAAGAGCTAAAACTGCTATTTCCATTGATAAAGATTTAAATTAATTTACAAATTATTCGTATGCTAAGTAAAAATCAATTGGGTTTTTTGTACATGTTTATGTCTGTTTGTGCATTTTCATTAATGGACATAATTGTTAAGTGGTCGGTTGATTATCCAATAGGACAAGTTTTATTTTTTAGAGGATTTTTTGGTATACTATTTTATTTTCTCATAATACCTAAAGAGAGACTTCATAATTTTTATTATACAAAAAGGGCTGGTTTACATTTTTTACGTTGTATGTCGGGCCTTGTTGCTTTAGTTGCAATTTTTATAGCTTTAAGAAAATTACCTTTAGCAACCGTTGTTAGTATTTCATTTGCTGCACCAATATTTACAACAATCCTATCAATATTTTTATTAAGTGAAAAAGTAGGGATTTACAGATGGCTTGCAGTAATAGTTGGTTTCATAGGGATACTAATTATTACTGAGCCAGGTATAAGCCAATTAAACATTTATTATGTTTTCCCAGTAATATTTTGTCTAGGTTTATCTTATGTGGCCATTACTTTAAGACAATTATCAACAACAGAACCTGTATGGTTAATTTCTTTTTATTTTTCTTTATCAATTACTTTATTAAGTTTTTTAAGTATTCCACAAGGATGGGTTATGCCAAGTTTGAAAGATTTTATATTTTTATCTTTGGTTGGTATTTTTGGTGGAGTAGCCAATCTATGGCTGGGTCAGTCATATAAATATTCTGAAGTTTCTCTTGTTACCCCATTAAAATATTTAGCTTTATTATTTGCCATAGTCTTTGGTTACTTCATATGGGGAGAGGTGCCCACATATAAAACGCTTTTTGGAGCATCATTAGTAATTATATCTACATTGATTATCTTTAGAAGAGAAATTTATAATAAAAAAATAATCACTTCTAAAACAATAAATGACTAAAGTTCCAAAATATTGGAAAAAGGCAAAAAATTACCTATCAAAAAAAGATAAAGTATTAGCAAAATTAATTAAAAGTTATCAAAGTCCATCAGAAATAATTCTTACTTCTAGAAGAAATATATTTTTTTCCTTATGTAAAAGTATTATTGGTCAACAAATTAGTGTTGCTGCTGCAAACGCTGTTTTCTTAAAATTTAAAAAGAAATGTAATAATAAAATAAATCCAAAGATAGTATCTAAATTAACCACACTTCAATTAAAAAGTTGTGGTCTGAGTCGTCAAAAGGTGTCTGGCATTAAGAATTTAGCAAAAAAGACTTTAAACAAATCTTTTAATCCAAAATTAATAAAAAATATGAATGATGAAGAGGCAATACTTTATCTTTCTCAATTAAAACAAATTGGAAGATGGTCAGCAGAAATGATTTTACTTTTTACATATAACAGATCTAATATTTGGCCTATCCAAGATATTGGCCTTTTAAGAGCAATTTCAAAAAATTACAAAAAAAAATATTTACCACCAGAAAAATTTGTAATGCTTTTAAAGAAAAAATTTTCACCTTATTGTTCTGTAGCAACATGGTATTTATGGAGAAGTATTGATCCAGAACCTATTCAGTATTAAAACCCTCTACTATTTGCATATGTCTAATAGTTGTTTTTCTTGCTAATTCCCAACCAGCTTTGTATTCTTTTGATTCATGACACTTTAATGCTTGTTCGAAACTAGGAAATTCCCAAACCACTGTCCTTAAAAAATCATCACCATCAAAAGTTGTATGTTTTCCTCCTCTAACAAGAGGCAAACCACCATAACTTTTTATTATTGGAGTTACAGTCTCTGCATATTTTTTTAAATTTTCTTGATTATCTACTTTTAAGTATAAACTTATCCAATACGCTTTCATGATTTCTCCTTTTTAAATAATTTCAATTATGATAATAAATTTCATGGCAGAGAAATTGATTATCAGCTTTAATGAGTATACTAAAATAGTTGAAAAACTAGCAATACAAATTCATCAAAAATATAAACCTACAGTATTGGTTGGCATTATGAGAGGAGCAGCTCCAATCATTGACATTTTGTCTAGAATTTTGAAACTACCTATCGCATACATTGTCATTCAAAGTTATTCAGGTGAAGGCATGGAGGATCAACAAGGCCAATTGATGTTTGCAAGAGAAATAAGCTCTTTAGCTAGTAATGAAGATTTTAACAAAGTGCTTTTAATTGATGATCTCTCTGACACTGGATTGACATTAAACAAAAGCATCGAATGGCTAAAAAATTATGGCCCCACAAAAGATTATATAAAAGAGGTAAAAACTGCTTGTTTATGGAAAAAAAAATCTTCAACTTTTGAACCCGATTTTTGTCCTATAAGACTAAATTCAGATCCATGGATCGTCCAACCTACTGAACATTACGAAGAATTATCAATTGAGGAAATATTAAAACAAAATAAATAGGGCTAGTAAAAACTAGCCCTATCTTATAAATGTTTAGCCAACAACAAAACTTATAACACTTAAAACTGCTATTAACCATATAGCTGGTGAAGTAGTTGAAAACTTACCAGTGAATATTTTGATTAAAGCGTACGACACAAATGCTAAGGCAATACCATTGCTTATACTATAAGTTAAAGGCATAGTTATCATGGCAAGAATAGCCGGGGCAGACTCTGAAACATCGTTCCATTCAATATCAGTTATATTTCTAATAAATAAAACTGAAACAAAAAGTAAAGCAGCACCATCTATTTGTTTAGGTAAACTAGTTGCTAATGGAGCGAAAAATATACATGCTAAAAAAAGTATACCAATTACTAGTGATGTCATTCCAGTTTTTCCACCAGCTTTAACTCCCGCACCAGACTCCACGTAACTAGTAACTGTAGTAGTTCCCATCATAGCTCCTGCAACAGTACCTACACTGTCAGATAACATTGCTTTATTTATGTCTTGAACTTTTCCATCTTTGCCAACTTTTCCAGCAACATTTGCCACTGAGGTTAATGTTCCTGCAGTGTCAAAGAAGTCTATAAATAATAATGTAAATATTACCGTAGACATTCCTGCAGTCATAGCGGCAGATAGATCAAATTCAAAAAGATAAGTCATCGGCGGTGGAGAACTTGCAATACCGTTAAATTTTGCAAGGCCTGTCACCCAAGCAATAATACTAAAAACTAAGATCCCAATAATTATATTACCTTTAATATTCATCTTATCCAAAACTATGATTGCAATAAAAGTTGCACATCCTAATAATACAAGAGGATCACCTAAGTTACCTAGTTGCACCAAGGTTACAGGATTGTCGACAACCACTTCCATTATTTGAAGGCCGATGATTGCAAGGAACAAACCAATTCCAGCACCAATACCTAACTTTAAACTTCTAGGAATTGAATTTATTAACCAAGCTCTTAAAGGGGTTAATGATATTACTAAAAACAATACACCTGCTACTAATACAGCACCTAGCGCTTGCTGCGGCGTATAACCCATTCCAGCACAAACTCCAAATGCAACGAAAGCATTGATTCCCATTCCTGGTGCCAATCCTATTGGCCATGTTTTTCCATAGAACGCCATAATAAAGCATGCTAATGCAGTCGCTAAAATAGTTGCTGTATAAACTGCGCCGAAATCAAAGAAACCTTTTTCGGGTCCGGCAAACTCTCCCGACAAAATAAATGGATTTAAAAACATGATGTAAGCCATGGTTAAAAACGTTGTAGTACCAGCGATTACCTCTGTTTTAAAATTAGTTTTGTGTTTTTTATAATTGAAATATTTATCAAGCATAAATCCTCCTCATGGATGATAATTATTTGATTCTGAATAAAAATACTCTTTTTAAGTATGCTTTATTCACAAAATTCAACTAAGAAGTTTATATTTATGCCATAATTATGTTGTTAACTTATAATGATGAACAAACTAAGATTTTTTTTAATAACAATTATATTTGTTAATTTATTGACAGGGTGTCAAACTGTTAAAGAAAAAACTGACAACATAGTTCAAAAAGAAAACGAAAAATTAAGCGAATTTATAGGGAAATCTTTAAGCGAACTTAAGATGGAATTAGGTAAACCTGATGAAGATTTCAAAAATGCAAAAGGTAATTTAGAGGTAATTTACAATACAAAAAAATACTTAATCCCCTGCGAAAGAAGATTTGAAATAAATTCAGACAATATTGTAATAGGCTTTGTATCTAATGGATGTTTTTAAGGTTTACTTGCGAGGAATACTCCTCGCAAGTAAGGGTAAGCTTATCTAATTTCGATAAGTCTTTTTTTCTTATGATCTGGTAAAATTCTCTCACAAGCTACTGTTAAAAGACCATCTTTTAACTCAGCGCTATTCACTTTTACATCGTCTGCAATAGTGAATGATCTTGCAAATTGTCTTTGCGAAATACCTTTGTGAATTATTTCACCATCTTCATTTTTTTCATCAGATTTGTTAACTTGTTTTGTCCTTACTGTTAACAAATTATCTTCGAACTCAACCTCAACATCTTTCTTACTAAAACCAGCAAGAGCAACTTCTATTGAATAGTTGTCTTTCCCAGTTTTTCTAATGTTGTATGGTGGATAATTCGACTGCATAGTCAAATTACCATTACCCAACATGTTTTCGAATTGGTCAAACATATCGTCAAAACCAATTGAGAAAGGTCTTAGTGAGTTGAATATAGATAGATCCTTACTTGTCATATATCCTCCTTTTTTTTTAAGCAAGTTTATTTATGCAAGCCCCATAAGGCGACTTACAATATCTATATGGGAATTATATTTTTTTTTTCAAGTATTTTTTAAATTTTATTTGAAATTTTTAAAATAAATCCATAATCAAAAGCAATTTCTTCTATTGCACCATCTCGACCAGATTTTCCACCGTGACCCGCATTCATTTCTGTCTTAAGTAAAAGAAGATTGTTATCGGTTTTATAATCTCTAAGTTTTGCTGTAAATTTTGCAGGTTCGTCAAACAAAACTCTATTATCGCTTAGGCTTGTTGTGATTAAAATATGAGGATAATCCATTTTTTTAATATTATTGTATGGAGCATAAGAATAAATATATTCGAAATGATCTTTGTTATCTTTAGCATTTCCAAACTCGTCAAATTCTCCAACTGTTAATGGAAGTGAGTGGTCTAAGTTTGTAGTTAATGAATCTACAAAAGGTACTGCCATCACGATGCCAAGAAATAATTCAGGCGCTTCATTTACAACTGCGCCCATTAATAAGCCTCCTGCCGAACCACCCATGCCAATTATTTTACCTTTTGATGTATAATTTCTTTCAATTAGGTTTTTTGCAACAGAAATGAAATCTTCAAAAGTATTTTTTTTATTAAGAAGTTTACCTTCTTTCCACCATTTCATTCCTCTTTCCATTCCACCCCTTATATGAGCAGTAACCCAAATGATATCTCTGTTAATTAGACTGAGTCTAGTTGATGAAAAATCAGGAGACATTGAATTACCATAGGATCCATAACCATATAGTAGTAAATTTGCCGACCCATCAATTTTAGTTTTTTTGTGTCTAGTTATTGTAATAGGTATCAATCTACCATCGTGAGAAGAGCATTCTAATCTTTCAACAATATAATCATCAGTGTTATGACCTGATGGAATTTCCTGTTCCTTTACTAATTTTTTTTCTTTAGTCTTTAAATTATAAAGATAAGTTTTTCCAGGTGTCTTTGGAGATGAATATGACAAATAAACTAGATCAGTATTTTTATCTCTTTGTGTCAATGAGATACCAGGGACAATTACTTCTTCATCTGAAAATATTAACTCCTCTTCTAAATTTGTTTTTATATCTCTTAAGTATAATTTCCCAAGAGCATTTGACTTTTCACTTCTTATAATCCAATCATTTAAAAATATTAAGCCGCCTATAAGAACTTCATCTTTAGCATTTATATAAACTTCCCAATTTTGTTTAGATAAATCACTACATCTCTCTATTTTGAAATCTTCAGCATCTTCGTTTGTATGACAATAAAAATAATTATTCCAAGATGAAATTGAATAGATTATACCTCTTTTTCTTTTTTTTATTAATTTTGGCTCAGGTTTATGTTCATTAACTTTAAAGTAATATTGTTCTGAAGTGTTGTGATCTGAGGTTGTAATAAAAAAATATTTTTCATCCGAACTTAAACTTATTCCAACTGTAAATGCTTCACTTTTTTCCTCAAAAATTAATTCATCGTTTTTTATAGATGTTCCAATTTTATGTCTATAAATTTTTCTAGGTCTGTGAAATTCATCAAGTTTTGAATAAAATATATATTTGTCATCCAAACTAAAAGTTATACTGCCACTAGTTTCCTCTATTTTTTCTGTTATTTCTTTCCCAGACAAAATATCTCTTAGATAAATAGTATAATATTCTGATCCTTTTAAATCTAATGAGTATCCTAAATATTTATCATTATAACTTACCTCTAAATCTCCAATTCCAAAGTATTCTGTTTTTAATTTTTCTTTTTCCTTATCTCCATTCCAAATTTCTTCAATCTCATCAGAACCAATTTTTTTTCTAAGTTTTATAGAATAATTTCCTTTAGTTGTAGTTTTAGTCCAATACTCGTATCTAATGTCTTTAAATGGAAGTGAAACGTCATCTAATTTTATTCGACCTTTAATTTCATGAAATAATTTTTTTTCAATTTCTTTATTATCCTTCAAAATATGATCTGTGTAACTATTTTCTTCCTCTAGATATTTTCTTACTTCAGGAAGTAATTTTGATCCGTCCTTTAAAACATCGAGGATATTTTCTTGATGAATCCAACTATAATTATCTTCCCATGCAACATTGTGACAAGATTTTCTTTCTGGTTTTTTTTTTAGTTGTGGTATTTTCATAATGAAAACAGTTATATGAATATAATTATTTATACAGTAGTAATATTAGTCATTTTTTATTTTCTTTTGAGATACATCAGTAATATCTCATCAAAAAAACTTTCAAAAGGTTTAAGACTGCTGATAATAATCGGATTAATTTTTTTAGCAATTCTGTTTGCAATTGGAGGCAGATTTCTGCTAACTTTGCCACTCACACTCGCTAGTCTTGCTTTATTAAAGTTAAAGGGTTTATCAATTTTCCAACTAATCTCTCTTTTTAGATTAATTCAAACATTAAGAAGATCAGGTAGATTTTCATTTAATCAATCTCAAAACAATAATATGTCTACTATGTCTGTAAGTGAAGCTTTTAAAATTTTAAATTTAGATCAAAAAAAGAAGGTTACCAAAGAGGACATAAACAAAGCTTACACAAAAATTCAAAAAAAAATTCATCCAGATATTTCACCAGAAACCGCAAGATTATCTACTTTAGTTAATGAAGCTAGAGACATTTTGTTAAAGGAAATTATATAAAGTTCTTAACTTTATTAATTATCATTTCAACTGTTATTGAATCTGGATCAAAGCTTGATCCATGAGTGATTTTATTTATGTCAGCACCAGGTGGGATAATCCTAAATTGATTTTTACTGTAATCAGAATAAGCTTTTGGTGTATCCAATAAAATTACGAAACTAGGTTTATTCATTTGACTTGAAACATGGTGCCCGAATGAGTCATTTCCAATAAAAATATCACTTAAATAAATATAATATATGATTTCTGATACATCTTTAGAGCTTAAAGATTCACAATTACCTTTTTTTACTTGGTTTATAATTTTAATTGCGCCTTCTTCCTCATTTTTTCCACAAACTAAGTAAAAATGATAATCCCCAATATCGTTAAATTTATTTATTAAAGATGCAAAATTATTATATCCCCATCTAGTTGTCGGACCAGAGGAGCCTATTCCAAGTACAATTTTCTTTTGTTTACCAAGATTATATTTTTTAATTTTTTCACTATTTAGAGAAATTTGAGTTTCAGTTGGGCAATTTTTAATATTTAAAGATTGTTCTGTAAAAGTTTTAGCAGCATTTACAAGAGTGATTAGTTCAACTTTACCAAATTTTTTTGCAATCTGATGACAGTAACTAAGATGTAACAAATTAGCTCCTAAACCCTTATAGCTTAAAAAAATTCCTGTTTTCATAAATGTGATTTTTCTATTATACTTACAAGTAAAAATATATGTCTAAAATAAATGGAATATATGCTGCAGGAATGTCAATCTTTAATAAAGATTTAAGCCTCAACATAGAAAAAACAATTCTACATGCTGAAAACATTATAGACAAAGGATGTCATGGTGTTGCAATATTTGGGAGCACTGGACAAGCACAATTGATCTCGATTTCAGAAAAAATTAAGCTTTTAAATAATTTATCAAAAAGTAAATACAAAAATAAGTTTATAATAGGTAATGGGCTCAATTCTTTAAGTGAAACAATAAACTATATTAAAATAGCATTATCTTTAAATTTTGAAAATTTCTTAATTATGCCACCTGCATATTATAAATATAGTGATAAGGAAGTAATTACTTTTTACTCAAAAATTGTAGAGGCGGCTCCGAATTCAAGGATTATACTTTATAATTTTGAAAAGTTATGTGGTTATAAATTTAGTTTAGAATGTGTGCAAGAGCTAGTCAAAAAATTTCCTGAACAAATAATTGGTATAAAAGATAGTTCTTACAATATTTATAAAAATTTAAGATTAAAAGATTTTTCAATTCTTCCTGGATCAGAAACCAAGCTTGTTGAAGGTTTAGAAATAGGTTGTTCAGGAATAATCACAGCTACATGTAATGTTACTGCAGAGTTATCCAGGAAAGTTTATGATGACTTCATTTCAAAAAAAACTCAAACTGAGAATGAAAAATTGATTAATGTTAGGTCTGCTTTTGATAAATATAATCTTATTTCTGGCTTGCATTCATATTGTGCAAAAGAAAATGACATATTTAAAAATGTATTACCTCCACTAACTCTTTTAACCAAAGAGAATGAGAAAGAATTATTTGAAAATCTTAAAAATTTAAATTTTAAAATTAAATCTTTACTGGCGGCCTAACATGCAACTTGCTAGATTTCTAAATAATGTTTTTAAAGATGGTGGTTTTATTCTTACTGATGCAAATTATAGAGACTATATCATAGGAAAACCAGGTAATGATCCTATTAAATTAAGAATCTTAAATAAAAAACTTCATTATAAATTATTACTTCATCCAGATCTGTATTTTGGTGAGGCTTATACTAATGGTGAAATAATTATTGAGAACGGCACTATCACAGATTTTTTAGATCTTGCTTTGAAGAATATTGGAAGAGGAGAAGTTAATTTATTTAGTTATATTATGAATAGAATTAGAGGCTCGTATAGATATTTAACAAATTTTAATTTTATTAAAAAATCTAAAATGAATGTTTCCCATCATTATGACATATCTGACGACTTATATGATCTATTTTTAGATCCTAAAAGACAATATTCATGTGGTTACTTTCGTAATGAAAACGATAGTCTTGAAACAGCACAAAATAATAAAATTCAACATATAATAAAAAAATTGAATTTAAAGCCAGACCAAAAAGTTTTAGATATTGGTTGTGGGTGGGGGTCGTTAGCAATTGATATTGCAAAGAATTCAAAATGTGAAGTAACAGGGATTACGTTATCAGAAAACCAACTTTATTACTGCAAAAGAAAAGCAGCTGAACAAAATTTAGAAAATCAGGTGAAGTTTAGATTGATTGACTATAGAGAGCTTAAGGAAAAATTTGATAGAATTGTAAGTGTCGGAATGTTTGAACACGTGGGACGTAAATTTTATAAAAAATTTTTTAGACAAATTCAAAATTTATTAAATGACAATGGAGTTTCATTAATACATACCATAGGATCAGTAAATCCACCCAGGGATCCTCATCCATGGATAACCAAGTATATTTTTCCAGGTGGTTATACACCAAGTTTAAGTGAGGTCACAACACCCATAGAGCAAGCAGGTCTAGTTGTTACAGATATCGAAGTTTTGAGATTACATTATTCACACACTTTAAGACACTGGAAAGAAAATTGCATAAGAAATAGAGAAAAAATTATTAAAATGTTTGATGAGAAATTTTTTCGAATGTGGGAGTTTTATCTTGCGGGGTGTGAGATGGCTTTCAAGTGGGGTGATCAAGTTGTATATCAATTTCAACTTACAAAAAATTATGGATCTACTCCAGTCACTAGGGACTATATTTATCAATAAATTATTGATAGAATCTTACCTCCTTTAAAATGAAAAAAAAAAACAAAAAATCAAAGAGAAAAAAGAGAGTAAAAAGAAAAAAAACTAAACTGAAAAATATCAAAAAAGTTAGGAAAAAGATAATTATTTCAAGGAAAAAGAGGAAAAACAAAAAAAAGAAAAAAAAGAGAAAAAATATAAATCTTAAAAAAAATAAAAACTATATACCTAAAACAAGAGAACAAGCCGAAAAACAAAAACAATTTTTAAAGCAACTTCAACTAGAGCGTCAAATCGAAAAGTTTAGAATAAGAGAAGTAAAAGAATTAGAAAAACTTGAGAAAATAGCGCTTAAAGAGAAGAGAGAGGATTATCAAGGGTTACAAGAAAGGATTGATAAACTTAAAGAAAAATACCGAGTTATTAGAGACCAAAAGATCAAGGAGAGAGTAGAAGCCCTTGGTGTTAAATTACAAGGTAACGAAGACAGAGAAACGTTACTAATTAAGGAAAAAGAATATACTTTAGCGAGACAAAAAGTTGAGTTTGCCTTAGAAAGTTTTTATAGAAGTGCAAGCAGTCTAGTATTTCAATTGAACAAAAGACACATTACAAGAGATATGTCGATTTTGCGGTGTATAGACAGAAGATTTGAAACTGGTGAGATTTTTATAAAATGGGATGAAGCTGAAGATGAAGATTGGTTATTATTAATTTATATTAAAAATAATTCACCCGATGAAGGAATAGTAATAGAAGATAAAACAAATCCTGAAAAAAATCATTCATATGAATTTAAAAATATTGATATTTTTAAAGCCTCAGACACAATGGTGGACGCTTTGACACAATTAATTGCTAGCAAAAGATCACAAAATAACGATTAATTTTTTCTAAATAACAATGTAGAACTTTTATATGTTTTTTGGATCAATCATTATGATAATGCTTTTTTTAATTTTAAAGTATGTATTGGCATGGATTATCTATTACAACAAATTAGATCCGAGACTTGGCGACAGTACTTGGCGATTTACTTATGATTACCCTGTTTTAGGTGAAAGAGATATCTCCGATTTAGATGATAAAGATTTTGTAAGGTTAAGAAGAAAAAAAAATAAGATTATTTTATTAATGTATTCAATAGTTCTCATTATGTTTATAACTTCTATGTCTTTGTTGAGTGAAATTTTACTGTTTTTTTTTAGTTAGTTTTTTAATTGTTTTTTATTTTTTAGATATAAGAAGAATGCAATTATTTCATAAAAAAAAGAAAATAACGTAAAAATTATTGGTAGTTTAAAAAAATTGTATAAAAAATTATATTTGGGAATTTTTTTCCACACTGCAAGAAATGCTTCAGCTCCTTTTAAAATTTTTTCATCTTCTTTGACATGTAACCTACGCAAAAGTTCTTTATTACTTTTAGAGGTCTCTTTTTCAGCTATCTCATTACCCGTAATATCAATCCAATCGATTTCTTGAATCTTCTCTTTTTTATATAAATCAATTTCAGCTTTGCAGATTTTGCATGAATTATTAAAATAAACTTTCATATAAGTAGATTTATTACTATTTATTTAAATAATGTATATGCGTAAAATACTCATATTGAAAATAGTAGATAAAACTTCTAAATAATGCTTTCTATGAATAATTTTTTTGAAAAATCTGACATATCTAGATCTGAAGCAGAAAACATTGTATCAGATACACTTAGTAAGTGTGATGATGGAGAACTATATCT
>LULQ01000539.1_pt1 | contig 20864 bp, 17 predicted proteins | sample 728091 | NCBI WGS metagenome assembly LULQ01 (sample SAMN03860285, study PRJNA289734) | marine metagenome | biome: seawater column; feature: ocean; material: water; isolation source: Red Sea water column Station 149 - depth 10m | place: Saudi Arabia: Red Sea | collected 2011-10-15 | depth 10 m
TCGCCGTGCCCACTGCGGCGCAGCTGGCGTGCACGCCCGTCGTGGCTGCCCTCAGCGGCCAGGTCAGCCTGGTGGCGGTGGTGGCCAACCTGCTCGCCGCGCCCGCCGTCGGTCCGGCCACCGTGCTGGGGCTGCTCGGCGGCTGCGTCGGCCTGGTCTGGCCCTGGGCCGGCCGGTTGCTCGGCACGGTGGCCACGTGGTGCGTGGGCTGGATCGTCGTGGTCGCCCACCGGGGTGCGGGCCTCCCGACGGCGGCCGTCGACTGGTCCACGAGCGGAGCCGCCCTGGCGGCGCTGACCGCGCTGACCGTGGTGCTGGCCTGGCGGGGGCCCCGGCTCGTGAGCACCCGGGCCCGAGGGGCGGCGAGCTGTGTGGTGCTGGTCGTCGCGGTGCTGGTGCGACCGCCGGTGCCCGGGTGGCCCCCCGACGGGTGGGTGCTCGTGGCGTGCGACGTCGGGCAGGGAGACGCCCTGGTGCTCGCCACCACCCCGGGGCATGCGGTCGTGGTCGACGTCGGGCCCGAGCCCGGGGTGGTCGGCCGCTGCCTCGACGACCTCGGGGTGGCCACCGTCGACCTCCTCGTCCTCACGCACTTCCACGCCGACCACGTGGACGGGCTGTCGGCGGTGCTCGGGTCCCACGACGTCCGCGAGGTCTGGGTCAGCCGGGTGCTCGACCCGGCCGACGGGGCTCGCACGGTGCTGGCGGAGGCGGCGACGCCAGCGTGGTGCTGCTGGTCGAGGTCGCTGGCCTGCGACTGCTGCTCACCGGCGACCTGGAGCCTCCCGGCCAGGCAGCGCTGGCACGCACGCTGCCCGACCTGGCCGTCGACGTGCTGAAGGTGCCCCACCACGGCAGCTCCTACCAGGACCTCGGGTGGCTCACCGGGCTCGGTGCACGCGTCGCCGTCGTGACGGTCGGGGAGGACAACGACTACGGCCACCCCGCGCCCTCGGTGCTGACCGCGCTGGAGTCCGCGGGGGCCCGTGTGTTGCGCACGGACACCGACGGGTCGGTCGCGGTGGTGGCGGGCGAGGCGGGCCCCTCGGTGCTCACGACCCGGTGACATGACCCGGTGACTGGGCGGGAGGCCGCCCGGTGGGGGACTGTCGGCCGCCTGTGGCAGGCTGAGCCGCACCATGGCAGCCGCCCGCACCCCCGCCCGTCCAGCCCGCCAGGCCGGCCCCGCCCCCGGGGACGTCCTCGGCCACGTCACCCTGGTGACCGGCAAGGAGGAGTTCCTGCGCGAGCGGACCGTCGGCGCGGTCCGTGCGGCCGTGCGGTCCCACGACGGCGAGGCCGAGATGGCCGAGGCCGTCGGTGCCGACCTGACCCTCGGCTCGCTGGGCGAGCTGTCCGCCCCGTCGCTGTTCTCCAGCACCCGGTGCGTGGTCGTGCGCGAGCTCGAGCACCTGCCCGAGGAGTCGGTCGACGCGCTCCTGGACTACGCGGGTGCGCCGGCGGAGGACGTCGCGCTGGTGCTGGTGCACTCCGGCGGCCCCAAGGGGTCGGGGGTGCTGACCAAGCTGCGCAAGCTCGGCCCCGTGACCGAGGTCAAGACCGAGGAGCTCAAGCCTTCGGAGTTCCCGCAGTTCGTGGTCGCCGAGGCGAGGATGCTCGGTGCGCGGATGGAGCCGTCGGCGGCCAACGCGCTGGTCCAGGCGGTCGGGCACGACCTGCGTGCGCTCGCCGCGGCGGTCGACCAGCTGGCTCACGACTTCCCCGACGAGGCGCTGGGGGAGGAGCGCGTCGCGCAGTACTTCGGCGGTCGCGCCGAGGCGAAGTCCTTCGTGGTCGCCGACGCCGCGTTCTACGGCAAGCGGCTCGAGGCGCTCGAGGAGCTGCGGTGGGCGCTCGACAACGGCACCGCCTCGGTGCTGGTGACCTCCGCGTTCGCCGGCAGCGCCCGTGGGATCGCCCGGTTCAAGGCGGCCACGTCACGGGGTCGTGGGATGCGCGATGCCGACCTCGCCCGCGAGGTGGGGGTGCCGCCGTGGAAGATCCGCACCCTGCGCGACCAGGCCAAGGGATGGAGCGACGACGGGCTCGTGGCCGCGATCCGGGCGGTCGCCCAGGCCGACGCCGACGTCAAGGGTGCGGCCAGCGATGCGTCGTACACCTTGGAGCGGCTGGTGCTGACCATCGCTGCCCTGCGCTCCTGAGCCACGGGTGCTCCCACCGACGGTCCGGACGCGACACCCGAAACGCCGACGACCCGCCCCACCAGAGGTGGAGCGGGTCGCTGTCAGCGTCCCAGACCGGGCAGTGCCCGGGTCAGGATCAGAGTGCGGCGGCCTTCTTGGCGATCGACGACTTGCGGTTCGCGGCCTGGTTCTTGTGGATGACGCCCTTCGAGGCGGCCTTGTCGAGCTTCTTGGTGGCGACGCGGGCCGAGGTCACGGCCTTCTCGTTGTCGCCGGCCTCGACGGCCTCGTTGAAGCGGCGGATGGCGGTCTTGAGCTCGCTCTTGACGGCCTTGTTGCGCTCGTGGCGCTTCTCGTTCTGCTTGTTGCGCTTGATCTGGGACTTGATGTTCGCCACGGGGCTCGCCTTACGTGTGTGGATGCGTGCGGGTCTGGTGATGCTGACGGTCGCCGGGCGCGCAAGAGGCGCGCCAACGAAGCGACGTGCAAGGCTAACAGCGGCGCCGGAGAGCGCCCAAATCGCCTGAGGTCGTCATCGGGCCGGTCCGATCAGTGTCTCACTCACGGCCTTCTCACTCCCAGCCGCGGCGCCGGCGCAGCCAGCCCCAGACGGCCTCGCCCTGCCATCGCTGGAACTCCCGCAGCCACGGCGACGCCGCCGGCACCGGCAGGTCGCAGCTGGTGAGGAAGAAGCCGGCCATCGCCGCCAGCACGCAGTCGACGTCCTCGTCGCGGACCCGCGCCAGCAGCGGCGTACGACGGAGCACTGCCTCGACGTCCACGCCGTCGCCGCACGGGCCGACCAGCAGCAGGAGCGGGTCCAGCCAGGCCGCGCCGCGCACCGGCCACGCCCAGCCGTCGAGCAGCACGCCGCCGTCCGGCGTCAGGTGGAGGGTGTCGTCGCGCAGGTCGGTGTGGACCAGCGTGTCCCCGGCGGTCACCTCGGGCAGCCGCGCCGCGAGCCGCCCGGCGGTGAGCAGCTGCATGGGCGTCCCGAGGTCCTCGCGCCCCTCGAGGATGTCCCAGCGACCCATCCAGTCCGCGAGGTCCTCGGCGAACGGACGGGCCTCCCCGGGAGCCGGCGTCAGCGCCACCGCAGCGGCGGACACGGCCTCCAGGCACCGGTCCAGGTCGTCCTCGCGCCACGGGCGGTGGGGGAGCCGGGCAGCGGGGTGCTCGAGCAGCAGCACCACCCAGTCGCCGTCCAGCAGGTGCGTGAGCCGGACGGTCGGCACGGTCTCGGGCAGCGTGCGCAGCCAGGCCGCCTCGGCACGCAGGGACGCGGCGAAGGAGCGCTGCGCCTTCGTCGAGGCCGCGCGCAGCAGGTGGTGCGTGCCGTCGGCGAGGGTGAGCACGGTCTCGATGGCCGGCACGTAGCCGTGGGTCAGCGTGGAGTCCGCCACCACCGGCGAGCCCAGCCGGGCCTCGACGTCGAAGCGGACCTGCGGAGGCAGGTGGGCCCAGTCCAGCCGCCGGGCCGTGCGACCCCACGGCAGGTAGGTGGGCACGGCAGAGGTGGGCGCGGCCGCCGGGGAAGAGGTGGGCACGGGCCCCATCGTGGGGTGTCCCCGGCGCGGAGTGGGGGAGGCCGACCCCCGGCGTGGCGGGCATGGCGGGGGTGTCGTGGGAGGATGGCCGGGTCCGTCCCGACGTACGAGAGAACGCCTGAGACCCCGTGCCTGCTGTTCCCCCGAAGTCCTGGCCCGTGCCGGGCCAGACCGACCCGGCGATCATCCGCAACTTCTGCATCATCGCCCACATCGACCACGGCAAGTCGACGCTGGCCGACCGGATGCTCCAGCTGACCGGTGTGGTCGACGAGCGTGCCGCCCGGGCGCAGTACCTCGACCGCATGGACATCGAGCGCGAGCGCGGCATCACCATCAAGTCCCAGGCGGTGCGGATGCCGTGGGGCGTCGACCCCGACAACGCGCAGGGCACCGACGCCGGCACCTACGTGCTGAACATGATCGACACCCCGGGCCACGTCGACTTCACCTACGAGGTCTCCCGCTCCCTGGAGGCCTGCGAGGCGGCGATCCTGCTGGTCGACGCCGCGCAGGGCATCGAGGCGCAGACCCTGGCGAACCTCTACCTCGCCATGGGCGCCGACCTCCACATCATCCCGGTGCTCAACAAGATCGACCTGCCCAGCGCCAACCCCGAGAAGTACGCCGCCGAGCTGGCCGGCCTGGTGGGATGCGAGCCCGAGGACGTGCTCCAGGTCAGCGCGAAGACCGGCTTCGGTGTCGAGGCCCTGCTCGACGAGATCGTCAAGCAGACCCCGCCGCCGGTCGGTGACCCCGACAAGCCGGCGCGCGCGCTGATCTTCGACTCGGTCTACGACACCTACCGCGGCGTGGTCACCTACGTCCGCGTGGTCGACGGCAAGCTCAACCACCGCGACCGCATCAAGATGATGTCGACCGGCGCCACCCACGAGATGCTCGAGGTCGGCGTGATCAGCCCCGAGCAGGTCAAGGCCGGCGAGATCGGGGTCGGCGAGGTCGGCTACCTCATCACCGGCGTGAAGGACGTCCGCCAGTCCCGGGTCGGTGACACGATCACCACCCAGCACGGCGGTGCCACCGACATGCTCGGCGGCTACAAGCACCCCAACCCGATGGTCTACGCCGGTCTCTACCCGATCGACGGCGACCAGTTCGGCGACCTGCGCGAGGCGCTGGAGAAGCTCCAGCTCAACGACGCGGCGCTGACCTACGAGCCGGAGACCTCCGGCGCGCTCGGCTTCGGCTTCCGCTGCGGCTTCCTCGGGCTGCTGCACATGGAGATCACCCGCGACCGGCTCGAGCGCGAGTTCGGCCTCGACCTGATCTCGACGGCCCCCAACGTCGTCTACGACGTGGTGATGGAGGACGGCACCGAGATCGAGGTGACCAACCCCAGCGAGTTCCCCGAGGGCAAGATCCACGAGGTCCGCGAGCCGGTCGTCAAGGCCACGATCCTCAGCCCCAGCGACTACATCGGCACGATCATGGAGCTGTGCCAGACCAAGCGCGGCACCCTCGGCGGCATGGACTACCTCTCCGAGGACCGCGTGGAGATGCGCTACACGCTGCCGATGGGCGAGATCGTCTTCGACTTCTTCGACCAGCTGAAGTCGCGCACCAAGGGCTACGCCTCGCTCGACTACGAGCGCTCCGGCGACCAGGCAGCCGACCTGGTGAAGGTCGACATCCTGCTGCAGGGCGAGCCGGTCGACGCGTTCTCCGCGATCGTCCACAAGGACGCCGCCTACTCCTACGGCGTGATGATGGCCGGCAAGCTCAAGGAGCTCATCCCGCGCCAGCAGTTCGAGGTGCCGATCCAGGCCGCCATCGGCGCCCGCGTCATCGCCCGCGAGAACATCCGCGCCATCCGCAAGGACGTCCTGGCCAAGTGCTACGGCGGCGACATCAGCCGCAAGCGCAAGCTGCTGGAGAAGCAGAAGGAGGGCAAGAAGCGGATGAAGATGGTCGGCCGCGTCGAGGTCCCCCAGGAGGCCTTCGTGGCCGCGCTCTCCACCGGTGGCGGCGGCGGAACGAACCGGCCCGACCGTCACCCGCGGAGCGCGGGCGGTGTGCTGGGTCGCCGGTTCGGTCCGTCGGGCTACGAGTGGGCGTCGTCGGAGGTGTAGTGGCCGTCCTCGGCGGACTCGACGACCTTGGCACGCTTCATCAGGTGGGTGCGTTCGTAGTGGTGGTCGTTGCCCCTGGATCACCAGGTCGACGCCGTACTTGGCGAACAGCCGGAACCACGCCTTCCGCACGCCCGGGTCGCTGCCGTGCAGGCCGGAGGAGAACGCCGCCTGGTGCATCAGCACGATGATGAAGTCGACGTCGGGGTCCTTGGCGGCGCAGGGTGCGCTTGACCCAGCGCTCCTGCCGGCCCTCGGAGTGGCTGCTGACAAGGAACGGGCCCGCTCCGGCCGCGATGCCGACGGCGGCCGTGCGCTGCACGAACTGACGACGGGAGACGTACGGGCGGTGCGGACCGTGACCCACGGCTGCTCACTCTCGGGCTTGGTGCGGGGATGATCTCCTGGACGACGCGCCGTCGGACGCGTCCGGCCACCCCAACGGCGCAGTCAGTCCTCGGGTGACGACTCGGAGGGTGACGATCGGGTGAACGCTCGACGACCGGCCCGGAGCCGCTGCCGTGCGGCGTGCGCCCCCAGCACCGCGCGCGGCAGCACCCCCACCCCGGTGCGCACCAGCACCAGGTCACGCTGCTCGTCGGCCTGCCTCAGCTTGTAGGCGGCGTCCCCGCGCAGCAGGTCGGCCTCGGTGGCACCGTCGGCGATCCCCTGCTCGATCATGTCGACCATCATCAGCGTGCCCGCATGGGCGTGCTCCCGTTCCAGCGACCTCGCCACCTGGTACGTCGACAGCCGCCCGGCACACCACCACGCGAGGGACACCGCGACCGGCTGCTCGCCGGGCCGGCCCAGCACGTGAACGCGGGCCTCGCCGGCCTGCACGCCGGCGTGCACCGCTCGGCTCAGCACCGGCATCTCGCCGAGCAACGGGGCCCGGTCCGGCCTGGGCAAGTGCAGGGCCACGAAGCCGGCCAGGGCACGGTCGACGTCGGCCGGCTCCCCGAGATCGGCGCGGGTCAGCGCCATGCCGTCGCGCTCGAAGTCGCGGCGGGCCCGGCGCACCGCGCGGCGCAGGTTGGAGGAGCGGGTGGAGACGTAGTCGCCGCCGAGGTCGACGGTGCGGAGGTAGGGGGCGGCCTCCCGGGGCACCGGCGCGCTGCCGATGGCTGCGGCGAGTCGGCTGTCCTCCACGAGGCCGTCGAGGTCCACGAGCGTGCGCCGGCGTGCGCGCCACCAGCCCGACAGCAGGTCCACGACCCGGTCCTCGTGACCCGGAGCGGCCACCAGGTCCAGGTGGTCGGGCGCCAGCGGCCCCTGGCCCAGCGCCTGGATCCGCTGCGCCCCGAGGACACGGTCCACCTGCAGGGCCTGCCCGCCGAGGAGCTGCTCGCCGTGCACCACCAGGACGAAGAGGGCGGTGCCGTCGTGGACGGCGCGCTGGGCCTCGAGCCACCAGCTGCGCAGGAACGGCGTCGGGAGCGGCGCAGCGAGCACGAGGGCGTCCCAGGCCGCCCGCCACGGCCCCAGGTCGCTGACCTCGAGCAGCCGGGGGGCCGGGCCTGCTGCGACGGACTTCACCATGGGGACGGGTTTACCAGGTCCACCCCCGGGCATGAGTCGACCGGACCGACAAGGGGGGTACATGAACGACGACACGGGCACGATGTCCGACCAGGACGTCACCACCGACACCGCTGGCACCACCGACGCACCGAGCGAGGCGGCCCAGGAGGCCGCCCGCATCCGTCAGGAGGCCGCAGCGCGGCGCGAGGCGGGAACCCTCCTGGCGGAGGCCACCCGACTGAGCCAGGAGGCGGCCGAGGAGGCCGACCGGGTGCTGGTCAGCGCCCAGGACACCGCCGAGCGCCTGGTCGCGGAGGCCCGCGAGCGCGCCGAGGCACTGGTCACCCAGGCACGCCAGGAGAGCCAGGAGCTGCGCGACGAGGCGGCCCTCGAGGTCGCCGGCGCCCGTGAGGACCTCGAGCAGCAGCGCACGCGTGCCCGTGAGGAGGTCACCGCCGAGCTGCGCGAGGAGGTGGCGGCCCTGCGGGCCCGCACCGAGAGCCTGGTCGAGGAGCTCCGCAGCACGCTCGGTGAGCTGGGCGGTCTCCTCGGCGGGGCGAAGTCGACGGTCGAGCACGTCCTGCGCACGGCCTCGGACCTCGACGAGGTGGGCCGTCGCATCGCGGCGCACGACCAGCGGACGTCCAGCTCGTGGAGGACCAGTCCACTCCCGAGCCCACACCTGAGCCCACCCCCGCGGTCGTGGCGGACGAGAGCTCCGCGGAGCAGGTCAGCACGGCCGGGTCCGTCGACGCCGATGACTTCTCCCCCCGCTTCGACATCGACCTGGGCGACTCGACCCCGGACCTCACCCGCGACCTGGGGGGCGACCCGGGCGGCGAGATCTTCGAGCCACAGGAGACCCCACGCACCACCGTCGAGCAAGAGCAGCGACCCCTCGGGTGGCTCTTCCGCGGGGTCTGACGACCGCTCGGGCACGACACAGGACGACACAGGACGACGCCGTCGGGTCCGACCCGACGGCGTCCTCCTGTGTCGTTGTCCCGTGTCGTCAGGCGCGGGCGACCTCTGACCCGCAGACCTCCGGGCCCTGCGTGAGCGACGTCTGGGCCGTGCGTGAGCGACGTCTGGGCCGTGCGTGAGTGACGTCTCGGCGGTCAGGAGCAGCGGGGGGCCACGGCGTCGCTGATCGGGCGGATGCTGACGCTGTCGACGCCGGTGCCCAGAGGGACGGGCTGGAAGAGCTCCATGCGGATCCGACGGGTCGAGTCGGCCTCGAAGCAGGACCACCGCCCGGTCACCACGGCGATCAGCTTGCCGCTGCGACCGCGGAGGATCGCCTGCACCAGCGCGCGCGGGATGTCCTCCTCGCCCACCTCGACGGTGGCGCGCACCACGGTCTGGTCCTGCTGGATCACGAAGTCGGTGGCCCGCGCGTTGACCTCGGCGCCGTCGCTGACCTCGGCTCCGTCGCCGGCGTCCGCGGACGGGCTGCCGGACGGCTTCTGCGCCCAGGCGAGGCGTGAGTAGGTGAGCTCGACGTCGTCGATGCGGTCCGACCCCTCGCCGACGGCGAAGTAGAGACCGAACTCCTCACCGGGCGCCAGGGACTGCACCGTGCAGCAGGAGCTGTCGCCGCCCATCGAGGACGTGCCGTAGGTGCCCAGCACCTCGCCGTTCTCGTCCCGCGCGGTCATGGTGACCTCGGCGGTGCGCAGGTCACGGTCGGTGTCGTTGCGCACGATGACCGAGACCAGGCCGTCGGTGACCGACCACTCGGCGGTCTCCAGGACGGCGGGGAGCGCGGCGTACGACGCGTCGACGGACGGCTCGACGACCTCGGCGCCCTCGAGCTGGGCGCGCAGGTCGCTGCACCCGCTCGAGCCGATCGCGACCGCGACCGCGGCGCACGCCAGACCGAGTCGTCGCACTGTCTGCCCCTGTTCCCGGCCGGTCAGCCGTGGTCGGTCCTCGCCGGCCGCGATGTCGGCCGAGTCACGCTGCACGTTGTTCCCGAGAGGTGTGAGCCTAAACCGATCGCGGTATAAGCCCCTGCGTCGACGGCGGCAGCAGTCGGCCAGCAGACGACATGAGCAGCAGACGACATGGGGGTGCCGTGGCACGGCTCGAGGTCCACGGTGCGCCCGACGAGCGGGCACCGGACGAGCAGGCACCTGACGAGCAGGACGCACAGCCGGGCGATGAGGGCCGGACCGGCTCCGACGAGGGTCGTGCAGCACGCGGGGCCCTGTGGTTCGCCACCAACGGCATCGTCGTCAAGGGCGCCCAGACCCTCGTGCTGCTCACGTTGGCGGCGACGCTGGCCCCCTCCGCCCTCGGCCTCGTGGCGCTCGGCACCCTGGTCGTCAACGTGTCGGCGATCCTCGGCAACCTCGGCACGTCCGGGGCACTGGTCTACTGGCGCGGTGACGTGCGGGCCGCGGCCCGCACGGCGGTCACCATCGGCCTCGTGAGCGCCTCGGCCATGACGCTCCTCCTCTGGTTCACCGCACCGGCCCTCGCCACCGCACTGCGTGCCGAGGACGGCGGCGCCGCCGTGATCCGCGGGCTGGTCGTCACCCTGCCCGCCCTGGCCGTCGCGGCGGTGACCCAGGAGCTCCTGCGTCGCGAGCTGCGCTTCCTGCGCCGCATCGTGCCGGAGGCGACCGGCGCGGTGGTCGGTGCGGTGGTCGCGATCGTGCTCGCCACCCAGGGGCTGGGCGTGATGTCGCTGGTCGCCGGCCAGGTGGTGCAGGGCGTCCTGACGCTGCTGCTGGCCTGGGCGGTGCACCCGCCGGTCCTGCCGGGCTGGGACCCCGCCAGCGCCCGCGGGCTGCTGTCCTACGGCGCCCCCTTCGCCGGGGCCAACCTCCTCGAGGTGCTCCAGCTCAACGTCGACTACCTCCTGGTCGCCCGCGTCCTCGGCGCGGTCGCGCTCGGTCAGTACTCCCTGGGCTTCCGCATCGCCTACATGCCCTACGTCCTGCTCGTGCTCGTCGTGACCGGCGCAGCCTTCCCCTACCTCTGCCGGCGACGCGGCGAGAGCGTCGGGCACGCCGCGGAGGTGGTCCTCACCGTCCTCACCGCGCTGCTGGCGCCGCTGTGCGTGCTGAGCGCGCTGGCACCCGAGCAGCTGATGCTGCTCGGCACCAAGTGGGCCGACGCCGTCTCCGTGCTCGCCGCGATGGCGCTGTTCTCCTGGGTGCTCGGCCTGACCCAGGCCATTCAGGTGGCGCTCAACGCCTCCGGCCTGCCCGGGGTCGCGATGCGGCTGCGACTGATGCACCTCGCGGGCCTGTCGGTCGCGCTGCTGGTGGTGGTCCGCTCCGGTGTCGTCGCCGTGGCCTGGACCCAGACGGTCGTCACGACCGCCACAGCGGTCGTCGCGGTGCTGGTGGCGACCCGGCTGGTCGCCGGCTTCGACCCCGTGCGCTGGCTGCGCTCGCTGTGGCCGGTGGCCCTGGCCAGCGGCGTGGCCGTGCTGGCCCTGCTGGTCGTCGACGGCGTCGGGGACGGTGTCGGCCTGGCGCAGGTCTCGGTGGTGCGCACGATCCTGCTCGGCCTCGCCGTGCTGTCGACGTACGCCGCCACGCTCTGGATCACCCGCTCGACCCAGGTGCGTGCCGCCTGGTCCGTCGTGAGGGACGCCTCGTGAGGCCGCAGGTGCGGGCGGTGGCCCGTGGGCTGCGTCCGGTCCGGCGCATCGTGCGTCGCCTCCGCCACGAGCAGCCCCTGACCCTCATCGGCTGGCACCGCATCGACGACCGCCACACCGACGGGCTCTCGACCACCGAGGCGGGCTTCGAGCGCCACCTCGACCTGCTCGAGGAGCGCGGTGCCCGGGTCCTGCCCCTGATGGAGGCGGTCGACCGCCTCGCGCTGGGCTCGCTGCCGTCGCGTGCTGTGGCGCTCACCTTCGACGACGGCTACGCGAGCGTCGTGGAGACCGCGTGGCCGATGCTGCGCAAGCGGGACATGCCCGCGACGCTGTTCGTCTGCTCGGAGTACCTCCCCGGCAGCGAGCGCTTCGACTGGGACACCCGCGAGTCGATCCACGAGCGCCACCGGCTCGCCACCGCCCAGCAGGTCGCCGACGCGCACGCCGAGGGCCTCGACATCGGCTCGCACACGCGCACCCACCCGTGGCTCCCCGCCCTCGACGACCGCGCTCTCAAGCGGGAGCTGGTGGAGTCGCGGGAGGTCATCGGCGACCTCCTGCGCGCACCGGTCCGCAGCCTGGCCTACCCGACCGGCGGCTGGGACCGGCGCGTCCGCGCCGCTGCTGCCCGCGCCGGATACACCGCGGCGGTCACCGTCAGCAAGGGCACCAACCGCCGCCGCACCCACCCCCTCTCGCTGCATCGGGCGTTCGTCCCGGAGGAGACCGACGACCTCGACCTGCTGCTCGACGGCGCCTACGGCTTCCTCCGGCCCGTCGACGCCGTACGCCGGCCCCGGGAGGTGTCGTGAGCCACCCCGTGATCCCGCACATCGTCCCGGTCCCCGTGCCGTGGACGTCCCGGGTCCTGCTGCCGGTCGCGCTCGTGCTCACCGGCATCGTCCTCGGGCTGGCCACCGGCCACGCCCCGCTGCTGGTGGGGGCGGGGCTGCTGGGGCTGGCCGCCACCGGCCTGATGCTGCTGCGGCTCGACGTCGCGGTGGTGGTCTTCGTGGTGGCCTCGCTGTTCGAGGGCTACCTCAGCCAGGTCGAGCCGATGGCGACCAAGCTGCTCTCGGCGGTCGTCGTGGGCAGCTGGGTGATGATGCGCTGCCGCCGCGAGAGCGTGGGCATGCACCGGCTCCCCGTGGTCCTGGTGGGGGTCGCCCTGTGGTGGGTGCTCCTGGTGTCCACGCTGGTCAACGCCCCGGTGGGTGCCGCAGGCATCCTGCTGCGGTGGGCCGGGTTCCTGGCGGTCATGGTGGTGCTCGTCGACGTGCTCCTGCGGCGGATCCTGCGACCGGAGGACCTCGCCCGCACCTACGTCCTGGCCGCCGCGGCGGCGGCCGCCGTGGGCCTGCTCGCGATGAGCACGGCCGAGGACCCGCGCGCTGCGGGGCCGATCGCCGACGCCAACGACTTCGCCTTCTACCTCCTCCCTGCGCTGCCGCTGGCCATGGCGCTGCGACGTCCGGGTCCGGGGCCGGGCCGCTGGGACCTCGCGGCCGCCGTCGTCACCGTCGGCATGGTCGCCACCGTCTCGCGCGGCGCGATGCTCGGGCTGGGCGTGATGCTCGTCGTGGCGCTGCTCTCCCGCCAGGTCCGGCTGCGTGACCTCGTCGGCCTCGGGGGCGTGCTGCTGGCCGCGGCGTCGGTCCTGGCGGTGTGGCAGCGCGAGCTGGTGAGGGACAGCCTGACCCAGAAGACCGCGATCGCGGGCCAGAACGTCTCCGAGCGCTTCTACCTCTGGGACGCCGCGGCGCGCATGGTGCTCGATCGTCCCCTCCTCGGGCACGGGCCGGGGTCCTTCGCCGCCGAGCACGCCTGGTTCGCCTCCCGGCTGCCCGTCGACACGCGCAACGACCTCGACGTCGCGCACAACACCTACCTCGAGGTCGCCGCCGAGGCCGGCTTCGTGGGGCTCGCGGTGTTCCTCGTGCTGCTCCTCGTCGGGCTGTCCGGGGCCTGGGCGGCCTGGCGGGCCGGGTCGCGCGTGGGTCGCATCGGGGCGGCGGTCGTGGCGGGTCTCGTCGGCACCTCCGTGGCGGCCTGCTTCGTCACCGAGCAGTTCTTCCTGCCGCTGTGGCTGCTGGTCGCGCTGGGCGGGGTCCTGCCCCGACTGGCCGACGACGGCCCTCGCCCCCGGACCGTGGGGGGCCCGTGAGGGTCGTCCAGGTGCTGACCCAGTCCGGTGGGGGGCCGGTCGACCACGCCGTCGAGGTCGCCGTCGGTCTCGCCGGCCGGGGGATCGACTCCCACGTCGTCGCGCCACCCGACGTACGCCGCCGGGCCGGTGGGTCCGCCGGCATCACCTGGCACTGGGTCGGGCGCGGCCTGGCGCGCAGCCTGCCGAGGACCGCGGTCGTCTACACGCTGCACGGTGTCGCCGACGGGCTCAGCGACCACGTGGCCGGCAACCTGCTCGCGGACCGCCGACGGCGACGCGACCGGCTGTACTACCTGCACGGGGAGCGCTGGATCACGCGGTGGGGGAGGGCGCGGGTCGTCAGCCCGAGCCGTGCGGTCGCCGACTTCGCGGTCCGCCACGTCGGCCTGGACCCCTCCCGCGTCGACGTCGTGCCCAACGGGGTGGACGCCGACCGCTTCCGTCCGGGGCCCCCGGCACCGTCCCCGACCCCGTCCCGGGCTCCGAACGGGACAGGGGCGCGACCGCGCCTGGTCTGGCTCGGCGGACTGGTCCCGGTCAAGCGGGCCGACGTGCTGGTCGAGGCCGTCGCACTGATGCGCGAGGACGTCGAGGTGCTCGTGGCCGGGGACGGCGAGCTCGCCCCCGAGATCCGCGCCCTCGTGGCGGACCGGCTTCCGGAGCCCGTGCGCGAGCGGCGCACGGTGACCCTGCTCGGGCACGTCACCGATCCCGCCCCGCTGCTCCAGCAGGCCGACGGGTTCGTGCTGACCTCGGCCGCGGAGAGCTGCCCGATGGCGTTGCTGCAGGCGATGGCGACGGGGCTCCCCGCGGTCGCCACGGCGGTGGGGGGCGTCCCGGAGGTGTGGGGGCCCGTCGCCCCGGACCTCCTCTGCCCCCCGGGGGACCCACGGGCACTCGCCGCTGCGCTGGACACCCTGGTGGCCGACCCGACGCTGCGTGCCGACCTCGGTGCCCGGGCCCGCGAGCGGGTCCTGTCGACCTACACCACCGAGCACTGCCTGGAGGGGCTGCTGCGGACCTACGCGACGGCGCGCGCGGAGCGGACGCGATGAGGGTCCTGCAGGTCGTCGCCGAGCTGGGGACCGGCGGTGCCGAGGCGGTCGTCCTCGGCCTCGCGGAGGGGATGGCCGCCCGCGGCCACCGGACCTGGGTCGCCAGCGACCGCGGGTGGCGGGTGCCGCTGCTGGCGGAGGTCCCCGGCGTCGACCACGTCCGCGTGCCCCTCGCACCCAGCGGCCCGGTCGCCCTCGCGGCGAGCGCGGCCCGGCTGCTGGCCTGGGCGCCGGGACGACCCGTGGACCTCGTGCACGCCCACAACATCCGGGCCACCCTCGCCGCCTACCCCGTGGCCAGGGCCCGCCGGGCCCCCCTGGTCACGACCGTCCACGGCCTCGGGGCGCAGGACTACCCCCGGGCCGTGCGGGTGCTGCGCCGCTGCAGCGACCAGGTGGTCGCGGTGTCCGGAGCGGTGGCTGAGGACCTGGAGCGTGCCGGTCTCCCTAAGGCGCGGATCCGGGTCGTCGAGAACTCCGTGAGCGCCCCCGCCGTACGTCCCGACGACGCTGCGCACCTGCCGGACCTCCCGCACCTCCCGGCCTCCGGTCCGATCGTGCTGTGCGCGGCACGGATGACCGCGCAGAAGCGCCAGGACCTGCTGCTGCGCGGCTGGGCGGCGCGCGAGCACCGGACGGGTCACTTGCTGCTCGCCGGCGACGGGCCCGAGCGTCCGCGGCACGAGGCACTGGCCCGCGAGCTCGGCCTGGGCGCCGACGTCACCTTCCTCGGCGACCGGGACGACGTGGGGGCGCTGCTGCGCCGGGCCGACCTGCTGGCGCTGCCCTCGGACTGGGAGGGACTGCCGATCGGGGTGCTGGAGGCGCTCGCGGCCGACGTCCCCGTCCTGGCCTCGGCGGTCGGTGGTCTGCCCGACCTCGCCGACGTGCTGGCGCTCGTCCCCGCCGACGGCGACGACCGGGAGCTCGGCGAGCGGTGGGGGAGGGCGCTGGACCGTGAGCTGGCCGGGACCGCGAGGGAGGAGCAGCGTCAACGGACGGCGCGCGGTCGCGCGCTGGTGGACACGCGCTTCTCCCCCGACCGGATGGTCGAGGCGTACCTCGCCCTGGACGAGGCACTGGTCACGTCCACCTACCGGTGAGTTTACCTGCGTCGGAGCACGGGTATCCACCGTCCGTCAGAGGAAGGGACGGCGCTCGGGCCACCGTCCGTGGTCCTCGCGCCGGGGGGCGCCGACACGGTCCGTGTCACGGCCCTTGCGTGGGATCGCACGCCAATGCGCCACGGTGGCGCTGAGTCGAATGGGGCGACACGCACATGGAAGGTCGGCACGTCGGAGCGGTGCTGTGGCGCCAGTGGCCCATCGCGTTGCTGGTGACGGTGCTCACCGGGGCCGCGGTGGCCGTGGGGGTCATGATGGCGCCCAAGACCTACACCGCGACCGCGGAGATCTCCGCACTGTCCTCGGTCCAGGGCAGCAACGACGACCAGGACTCGCTGCGCAGCACGCTGGGCGAGCTGGCCAACTCCCGCGAGGTGGTGGCCGACGTGGAGGAGGAGCTCGACGGCGCCCGCAGCGGCGACGAGCTGCGCCGCTCCATCGCCGGCCGCTGGGTCGAGGGCACCGTGCTGGTCGAGATCAGCGTCGACGACCGCGACCCCGAGATGGCCGCCCGGATCGCCAACCTGACCTACGCCGCGCTCACCCGCAACGACCCCAGCCGCGGCGGCCTGCGCTACACCCTCAGCAACCCGGCCAACCCGCCGGTGACCTACAGCAGCCCCAACCTCCTCTTCGCCATCCTCGTCGGCACGATGGTCTCCCTCGTGCTCGGCGCCGCCGCCGCGCTCGCGCGTGACCGCCGCACCTTCCGCATCACCACGGCGGCCGACCTCGAGTCCGTGGTCACCGCCCCGGTCCTCGGCCACGTCCACCCGCCCCGCGAGCCCAGCCTGCTGGCGATGTACGCCGGGACGCCGGATGCCGACGTGTTCCGCCGCCTGCGCATCTCCATCGAGGCCGAGGCCAGCGACGAGCCGGCCAGCCTGGTGGTCGTGACGGGTGTCGGGGACGGCGACCTCAACGCGTGGCTGGCGGCGAACCTCGCCATCTCCACCGCGCAGGTCGGTCGCCGCACGCTGCTGGTCGACGCGCGGATGGGTGCCGGCGCGGCGCGCCAGACCGGCACCGAGCCCGGGACTCCGGGCCTGTACGAGGTCCTGCGCGGCACCCCGCTGGTCCGCGCGCTCAGCCCCGGACCCGTCCACGGTCTCGACGTCCTGCCGTCTGGGTCCTGGGGCGCGGAGTCCCACGCCCAGCTGCTGGAGACCAGCTTCGCCAGCATGGCCGAGGAGGCCCAGGAGCACTTCGACGTCGTGGTCGTGATCGCCAACCCGACCACGGTCAACGACGACGCCGTGACGATGGGGGCGCGCGGAGCGGTCGTGCTCGCCGTGCCCGAGGGCGCGCTCTCGCCCGAGCAGCTGCGCCGCACCTCCTACCGCATCGGGGCCGTGGGAGCGCGCCTGCTCGGCACCGTGCTCGTCGGTCGCGGCAAGGACTGGGGCAAGGCCCGCTCGCGCGGCCGCGCCCAGGACGCCGAGCCCGACTGGGCCGGCCTGGAGCCCGGAGGGGCGAGCTGAGCCCCCCGCCACGGCGCCCCCACGGACGACCACGGATCCTGCACGCCTCCGTCCCCACCTCCGAGGGCACCGCCGTCGCGCTGATGGGCTACGTCCGCGAGCAGGTGGCCCGCGGGTGGGGCGTCAGCGTGGTGTGCCCCTCCGACGGGTGGCTCGGGTTCGAGGCCCGGGCCGCCGGCGCGCACGTGCAGTGGTTCGACGCCACCCGTGAGCCCGGCCGCAGCACCCTGTCGGAGACCAGGCGCTTCGCCAGGATCGTCGACGACCTCGATCCCGACCTGGTGCACCTGCACAGCTCCAAGGCCGGACTCGTCGGCCGGCTCGCGGTCCGCGGTCGCCGACCCACCCTCTTCCAGCCGCACGGCTGGTCCTTCCTCGCCGGCTCCGGCCTCACCTCGAAGGCGGCGCTGCGCTGGGAACGCTTCGCCTCGCGCTGGACCGGCCAGCTGGTCTGCGTCGGTGAGGGCGAGGCCGACGTCGGCCGCCGCCACGGCGTGACCGCCCCCTTCGCCGTGGTCCCCAACGGGGTCGACCTGGAGAAGTTCACCGTCCGTGGGCCCGTCGACCGGGTCCTCACGCGTGTCGAGCTGGGCATCGACGAGGCGCCGACCGCCGTCTGCGTCGGACGCCTGAGCCCGCAGAAGGGTCAGCACCTGCTGCTGCGGGCCTGGCCCAAGGTCACCGCCCGAGTGCCGGGAGCCCAGCTGGTGCTGGTCGGGGACGGTCCCGACGAGGCCGAGCTCCGGGCCCGGGCGAGGTCGCTGGAGGGCGTGCGCTTCGTGGGCGTGCGCACCGACGTGCCCCGCTGGCTGTGCGCCGCCAACGTGGTGGTGCTGCCGTCGGCGTACGAAGGCGCGGCGCTGGCGCCGATGGAGGCGATGGCCAGCGGACGCAGCGTGGTCGCCACGCGCGTCGAGGGCATCCAGGAGTCGTTGCCGTTCGAGTGCGGCGAGCTGGTCGCCCCCGGCGACGTCGACGCGCTGGCCCGGGCCGTCGCGCTGCGGCTCTCCCGTCCGGCGCTGGCCGACCTGGAGGGGCGGCGTGGCCACGTCCACGTGCAGAAGCACCGGGACGCGGCCACGGCCGCCCGGACCGTCAGTCAGCTGTCGCTGAGCCTGCTGGCTGCGCAGCGGCGGTGAGCATGCTGATGACCTCGGGCCGCTTGCGCGCCGGGTCGTGGCGGAACGTGCCGAGCGTGCGCACCAGGATCTTGGCGTCGGTCCACAGCGACCAGTTCTCGATGTAGTAGTTGTCGGCGCGCACGCGGTCCTCGATGGAGGTGTCGCCGCGCAGCTTGTTGACCTGCGCCCAGCCGGTGAGCCCGGTGGCGACCCGGTGCCGGTCGCGGTACTCCTCGAGGGTCTCGGAGAACTGCTGCACGAAGAACGGCCGCTCGGGTCGCGGGCCCACCAGCGACATGTCGCCGCGCAGGATGTTCCACAGCTGCGGCAGCTCGTCGATGCCGGTGCGACGCAGGAACTTCCCGACGCGGCCCAGGCGGGGGTCGTGGTCGGCGTTCCACGTCACGTTGGCCTCGGCCGTGGTCGCGGGGATGGTCCGCAGCTTCAGCAGCTCGAAGGTGCGGCCACCGCGGCCGACGCGCTCCTGGCGGAACAGGACGCCCGAGCGGGTCTCGAGGTGCAGCAGCCCGGCGGCGACCGCGAGCAGCGGCGAGAGCACCACCAGGGCGGCGAGCGACAGCACGACGTCGAATGCCCGCTTGGCCAGCACCTGGCCGGGCTGGGCGCGGAAGCGGTGCAGGCGCACCAGGGTGGTGTCGCGCACGACCTCGAGGCTGCGCGCCCGATCGTGGCCGAGCAGCTGGAAGTAGCGCGGGACCACGAAGACCTGGCGCTGGTTGAGCTGGCACCACCGCACCAGGGACAGGGTCCGCTGGTCCTCGGCGGCGCCGAAGGCGAAGATCACGTCGTCGACCGACAGGTCGCGCAGCACGGCCGGCAGTCGGTGTGTGGGGCCCAGCAGGGGAGCGCTCAGCGTGCGCGGGTCGACGTCGTCGTCGACGAACCCGAGCGGCCGCAGCCCCAGGGTGGGGTCGGCGCGCAGGGCGGACACGAGCTCCCGGCCGACCTTGTCGGTGCCGACCACCACGACCCGGTGCGCCAGGACGCCGGTGCGACGCAGGTGGCGGACCATGGCGTAGGCGAGGCCGCGGGAGACGATCAGGGCCCCCAGCATGGCCAGCGCGGTGACGGCGGCGCCGATGATCGACTCGCCCACCGTCCTGGCCCCCGAGACGTCGAAGGCCATCAGCAGGACGCCGCCGGTGAGGGCGACGAAGCCCAGTGCCGGCAGGTCCTCGAGCACCGAGAGGACGAGGCGGGAGCGGTTGAGGTGCAACGCTCCGGCGACGATCAGGGCGCCGAGGACGGCCCCGGCGGTGGCCAGCGCTGGGAGGTGCCCGCCGACGAGCACGGCGAGCACGAGGGCGACCAGGTCGGTCGCGACGAGTGCGGGTGTGATGGTGATGGTCCGGCGCTGCGCGCGCGCTGTGGTCATGCGTGTGCCCCCATGGTGTTGCGTCCCCTGTCATCGGTGTCGGAGGATCGCCCCGACGGTGGCGATGCTTCCCTCGGGCGTGGGACCTCAATCGCCTGGGAGGGTGAAGTCCTCGTAGGCTCCGCCGGTGACCAGCGCCCTGCCCCCGGAGACCGCGCGATCGCTCGCAGCGGTGTCCCGGTCGCTGGTGGGTGAGTGGGGTCTCACGCCGGATCCCGTCGAGGACTGGGGCCGGTCCTCCCACGTCGTGCCCGTGCGGACCGCGGACGGTGTCCCCGCCGTGCTGAAGGTCGCGGCGGCGGACCCCGGGACCGAGCACGAGGCGCTCGCGCTGCAGCACTGGGGCGGTCGCGGCGCCGTCCGCCCGCTGCGGGCCGACCCTCGTCGCCGCGCCGTGCTGCTCGAGCGGCTCGAGAGGCGCGACCTGACGCAGGAGTGGGACGTGCACGCCTGCGAGGCCGTCGCCGACCTCTACCGGCTGCTGCACGTCCCCGCCCCGCCGCAGCTGCGGCCGCTGACCGAGCACGTCGGTCGTCACGCCGAACCGCTCGCTGCACTGCCCCGCGACGCGCCGCTGCCCCGTCGCATGGTGGAGCAGTGCCTGGCCCACCTGCGCGACCTCGGCGCCGACGCCGCCAGCACCGGGACGCTGGTGCACGGGGACCTCCACGACGAGAACGTCCTGGCCGACGTCACCGGCGAGTGGGTCGCGATCGCTCCGCGGGCGCTGAGCGGCGACCCGCACTGGGAGCCGGCGCCGTTGCTGTGGAACAGGCTGGAGGAGGCCGAGGGCGACGTGCGCCGGACGGTGCGGGTGCGGTTCGAGACCGTCGTCGACGCGGCCGGCCTGGACGAGGACCGGGCCCGGGCCTGGGCGGTGGTGCGGCTGGTGCTCAACGCTTTCTGGTCGGTGCGCTCGGACCGGCCGGACCCGGCGTACGTCACCCGGATGCTCACGGTGCTCAAGGCGGTGCAGTCGTGACGACGGACCGGACGCAGGCGACGTCCACGCGCAGCCTGCTCGCGGGCGGCTACCGAGGGGCCACCATCGGCTCCTTCGCGCTCGTCTTCCTCGCGGCCTTCGAGGCGCTGGCCGTCGCCACCGTGATGCCGACGGTCAGTCGCGAGCTCGACGGCCGGGCGTGGTTCGCGGCGGCCTTCTCGGCCGCGCTCGCGGCCAGCCTCGTCGGCATGGTCGTGGTCGGGCTCTGGGCGGACCGTCGCGGGGCGGTGCGACCCCTGCTGGCGGCGGTGGCGCTGTTCGGGCTCGGCCTGCTCGCCGCCGGGCTGGCCCCGACGATGCCGGTGCTCGTCGCGGGACGCGTGCTGCAGGGCCTGGGCGGCGGCGGCCTCACGGTCGCGCTCTACGTCCTCGTCGCGCAGGTGTACGACGACGTCGACCGCCCGCGGATCCTCGGTGCGTTCGCGGCCGCCTGGGTGCTCCCGGGCATCGTCGGGCCCTTCGCCGCCGGACTGGTCGCCGACACCGTCGGCTGGCGCTGGGTGTTCCTGGGGGTCCTCGTCCTCACCGGCCTCGCCCTGGCGCTGCTCGTGCCGTCGCTGGCCGAGGTCGAGCCACCGGCACCGAGCCCACCG
>LULQ01000333.1_pt1 | contig 20520 bp, 26 predicted proteins | sample 728091 | NCBI WGS metagenome assembly LULQ01 (sample SAMN03860285, study PRJNA289734) | marine metagenome | biome: seawater column; feature: ocean; material: water; isolation source: Red Sea water column Station 149 - depth 10m | place: Saudi Arabia: Red Sea | collected 2011-10-15 | depth 10 m
GCGCAGGAGGGGCCGGTGCTGGTGCAGAACCCCCGCCACGGCTACGTTCCCGCGCTGGCCTGCGAGCGCTGCCGCACCCCCGCCCGGTGCTCGGCCTGCACGGGCCCGCTGCGACTGGGCTCGCCGACCGAGCCACCCGCCTGCCGCTGGTGCGGCGAGGCGGCGCCGGCCTGGGCGTGCCCCGAGTGCGGGCACCGCGGGCTGCGGGCGCCGGTCGTCGGCCAGTCCCGCACCGCCGAGGAGATCGGTCGTGCCCTGCCGCGGGTGCGGGTGCGCACCTCCGCCCGCGACGGCGTCCTCGCCCACATCGACGGGCGTCCGCAGGTCGTGGTGGCCACGCCGGGCGCCGAGCCGGTCGCGGAGGGCGGCTACGCCGCGGTCGTGCTGCTCGACACCTGGCTGCTGCTCTCGCGGCCCGACCTGCGCACCGAGGAGGAGGCCTTGCGTCGCTGGGCCAACGCCGTCGCCCTCGTCCGGCCCGGCGGTCGTGCGCTGGTCGTGGGCGACCCGACCCATCCCGCCGTGCAGGCGCTGGTGCGCTGGGACGTCGCCGGGTACGCCGCTCGCGAGGCATCGAGTCGCGTGGAGGCCCACCTGCCCCCGGCGACCCGGCTCGCGACCCTCACCGGGGCCCCCGGTGCACTGGACGACGCGCTCACCCTGCTCGACGTCCCGGAGCCGGTGGAGGTCCTGGGTCCGGTCGACGTCGCCGACGGCCCCGGGGCCGGGGCCATCCAGGTCGACCCGCCCACCCTCTGACCGCCGAGAGGTCGCTGGCGCACGGCCGAGAGGTCGCTGGCGCACGGCCCAGAGGTCACTCGCGCACGCCGGAGTTCGGAGTGCCCCACCCGGCGCACCTACACTCCGGCCCATGGCAGTCCAGCCGATCCGCCTCTTCGGTGACCCGATCCTGCGCAAGCCGGCCATCGAGGTCGTCGACTTCGACAAGGAGCTGCGCCGTCTGGTGCAGGACCTCACCGACACCATGCTCGCCGCACCCGGAGCCGGTCTCGCCGCGCCGCAGATCGGCGTCGGCCTCCGGGTCTTCACCTGGAACGTCGAGGGCGAGGTCGGCCACCTGGTCAACCCGACGCTGGAGCTCTCGGAGGAGCAGCAGGACGGTCTCGAGGGCTGCCTGTCGATCCCCGAGCTGACCTTCGAGTGCCTGCGTGCGCTGTCGGTGGTCGCCAACGGTTTCGACATGCACGGCGAGCCGGTCACCATCCACGGCAGTGACTACCTGGCTCGGGCGATCCAGCACGAGACCGACCACCTCGACGGCGTGCTGTTCGTCGACCGGCTCGACGAGCAGACCCGCAAGGCCGCCATGAAGGAGATCCGCGAGGCGGAGTGGTTCGGTGCCGCTCCGCCGACCGTGAAGCTCTCCCCGCACCCGATGAGAGGACTGGGCATCTAGTCATGCGCGTCGTGTTCGCCGGCACCCCCGAGGTCGCCGTCCCCGCCCTGGACGCCATCGCCGAGTCCCGCCACGAGCTGGTCGGCGTCGTCACCCGCCCCGACGCGCCCGCCGGCCGGGGCCGCAAGCTGGTCGCCAGCCCCGTGGCGCAGCGCGCCGAGGAGCTCGGCGTCCCGCTGCTCAAGCCCGAGCACCCGCGCGACCCGGAGTTCCAGGAGGCGCTGAAGCAGCTGCGCCCCGACTGCTGCCCCGTCGTCGCGTACGGCGCCCTCCTGCCCCAGTCCGCGCTGGACATCCCGCCCCACGGCTGGGTCAACCTGCACTTCTCCTGCCTGCCCGCGTGGCGCGGCGCCGCCCCGGTGCAGCACTCGATCTGGGCGGGCGACGAGGTCACCGGCGCGACGACCTTCCGCATCGTCAAGGCGATGGACGCCGGTCCGACCTTCGGGGTGATGACCGAGCGGATCCGCGAGACCGACACCGCCGGCGACCTGCTCACCCGCCTCGCCGAGGGCGGCGCCGGTCTGCTGGTGACCACGCTCGACGGCATCGAGGACGGCGTGCTCGTCCCGCGCGAGCAGCCCGAGGAGGGCGTCTCGATGGCCCCCAAGATCCTCGTCGAGGACGCCAGGATCGACTGGACCGAGCCGGCCCAGGCCGTCGACCGGCGCATCCGCGCCTGCACGCCGTTCCCCGGCGCCTGGTCCACCTTCGAGGGCGAGCGCATCAAGATCGGCCCGGTCACCCAGGCCGCCTCGAACCTCGAGCCCGGCGAGATCGCCGTCGGCAAGAACCACGTCCTCGTCGGCACCGGCACCTCCGCGGTGCGCCTCGGCGAGGTCAAGGCGTTCGGCAAGAAGCTGATGTCGGCGGCCGACTGGGCCCGGGGCGCGCGCCTGGAGGACGGCGCGCGGCTGGGCGACTGAGAGGTGACCGACCCGGCCCGGCAGGCGGCGCTCGAGGTCCTCACCGCGGTCCGCGAGCAGGACGCCTACACCAACCTGGTGCTCCCGGCGGTCCTGCGCCGCCACGGGCTGACCGGCCGCGACGCCGGCCTGGTGACCGAGCTCGCCTCCGGCACCGTACGCCGGCAAGGCACCTACGACGCGGTCCTGGCCGCCTGCGTGGACCGGCCACTGCGCCGGCTCTCACCCGACGTCCTGGACGTGCTGCGCTTGGGCACCCACCAGCTGCTGGCGACGCGCGTGCCGCCGCATGCGGCGATCGACACCTCCGTCGAGCTGGCCCGCTCCGTCGCTGGTAGCCGTCCCGCGGGGCTGGTCAACGCCGTGCTGCGCAAGGTCTCCGAACTCGACCTGGAGGGTTGGCTGGCCGAGGTGGCCCCGCCGCGCGAGTCCGGGAGCGACCAGCACGACGCGGTCGTGCACAGCCACCCCGCGTGGGTGGTGGCCGAGCTGCGCAAGGCCGTCGGGGCCGACGAGGTCCAGGCCCTGCTCGCCGCCGACAACGACCCGCCCCGGGTGACCCTGGTCGCGCGGCCGGGGCTGGCGACACGCGACGAGCTGCCCGGGGAGGCGACGCGGCTCTCCCCGCACGGGGTCGTGCTCGACGGGGGTGACCCCGGGAGCGTCCCCGCGGTGGCCGAGGGCCGAGCCGGGGTGCAGGACGAGGGCTCCCAGCTGGTCGCGCTCGCCCTGGCGGGCGCCGACCTCGACGGGGACGACCGGCGCTGGGCCGACTGGTGCGCCGGCCCCGGTGGCAAGAGCGCGCTGCTGGCGGCGCTCGCCGCGCAGCAGGGAGCCGCCCTCCTGGCCGTCGAGCGCGCCCACCACCGCGCCGGGCTCGTGCGCCGCAACCTGGCGACCAGCCCAGCGTCGTACCTCGTGGTGACGGGGGACGGCACCCGCCCGCCGGTGCGACCCGGCAGCCTCGACCGGGTGCTGGTCGACGCGCCGTGCAGCGGTCTGGGGGCGCTGCGGCGTCGTCCGGAGGCGCGCTGGCGCCGCAGTCGTAACGATCTGCGGGGCCTGGTGCCGCTGCAGCGCAGCCTCCTCGACAGCGCGATCACGTCGACGCGTCCGGGCGGAGTGGTGCTCTACGCGACCTGCTCGCCGGCGCTGTCGGAGACCGGGGGAGTCGTCTCCAAGGTGCTCGAGCAGCGCGACGACGTCGAGCTCGTGGACCTGCGTCCGGTGCTGAGCCAGGTCGAGGACTGCGACGGCCCGCTCGAGGGCACGCTCCAGCTCTGGCCGCATCGGCACGGGACCGATGCGATGTTCATGGCGCTGCTGCGCCGCAAGGGCTGAGGACGCTGAGGACGCTGAGGACGCCGCGATGACCGACGAGCACCCGAGCACCACGACGCGCACGAGCCGACCCGGCGGGGTGCTCGTCCTGCTGCTCCTCGTGCTCGCGCTGGCCGCCGCCCTGCTGTGGGCCCGCCCGTGGCGCCCGGCGGTCGAGGCCGTCTCCACCGGGGAGGTGTCCTGCGCGTGGGACGACGGCGCCGCGGTGGTCCGGGTGCCGGTGCGCGTCGAGGGTCGCGGCGACGTCCCGGTGATGGTCCGCGCGTTCGTGCACCGGGTGCGCGACCCTCGCACCCAGCCCTACGTCGCGACGGTGGACACCGAGGTCGCTGCCGGCAGCCGCCGGGTGGTCGAGCTGAGCATCCCGATGACCCGTCGCGAGTGGCGCGAGGGTCGTGCGGCCTGCAGCGTCGCCGTCGCGGTCGGCGAGGACCCGCCTCCTCTTCCCTGAGGCCCACTACGCTCGCGGCATGCCCTCGAAGCCGCCCGCCGTCGAGATCGAGGTCGACGACAAGGTGGTGCGGGTCTCCAACCCCGACCGGGTCTACTTCCCGGAGTCGGGGGCCACGAAGCTCGACCTCGTCGAGTACTACCTGGCCGTCGGCCCGGGCATCGTGAACGCGCTCTACGAGCGCCCGTGCATGCTGCACCGCTTCCCCAAGGGCCTCGCGGGCGACAAGGTCCACCAGAAGCGGGTGCCGGCCGGCGCGCCCGACTGGATCGACACCGTCGAGCTGCAGTTCCCGCGCTGGAACCGCACCGCCGACGAGCTCTGCGTCACCGAGCTCGCCCAGGTGATCTGGGCGGTGCAGATGTCGACCGTCGAGTTCCACCCCTGGAACAGCCGGCGCGCCGACACCGAGAGACCCGACGAGTGGCGCATCGACCTCGACCCCGGCCCGGACTGCGACTACGCCGCGGTCCAGCGGGTCGCCCACGTCGTCCACGAGGTGCTCGACGAGCTGGGCGTCGAGGGGTTCCCCAAGACGAGCGGCTCCAAGGGGCTGCACGTCTACGTGCGCATCCGCCCCGACCACGGCTTCCAGGACGTACGCCGCGGGGCGCTCGCCTTCGCCCGTGAGGTCGAGCGGCGCAGCGACGACGTGACCACCACGTGGTGGAAGAAGGACCGCGACCCCTCGCAGGTCTTCGTCGACTACAACCAGAACGCCCGCGACCACACCATCGCCGCGGCGTACTCCGTCCGCGGGCTGCCCGACGCGCGGGTCTCCACCCCGATCCGCTGGGCCGAGGTCGATGACGCCGACCCCCGCGACTTCACGATCTTCACCGTGCCGCAGCGCTTCGCTGAGCTGGGCGACCTGCACGAGCGGATCGACGAGAGAGCCTGGGACATCACGCCGCTGCTGGAGTGGGCCGACCGAGACGAGGCCGAGGGCGCGGATCCCCCGGCCGGGCCCGAGGGACCGGGGGAGAGCGACTGATGCGCGGCACCTGGGACGACGTCAACCGCCGCCTCGCCGGCGCGATCCTCGCGCTCGACCTCGACGACGTGCTGGTCGTCGCCGAGCAGGTCGAGCAGCCCCGCAAGGCCTTCTTCAGGAAGCAGGCGCCCACCCCGCCGCACCGGTGGGCCTCGGTGACCGCCGCCCGCACAGCACTGATCGCCGAGGTCGTCGGCTCGACCAGCTTCGGCGGCGAGTGGGACACCGCCGCCGAGGTCGAGGCCCTCCTGACGAAGCAGGGCTGGCAGAAGCCGTGGTCGCCCGACCTGAGCGCGTGGATGCGCGAGGCCCCGCTGCAGAAGGCGCCGGTCATCGCCCTGGCGATCGTCCGTGCGCTCCAGGCGCTGGGCTGCGAGGTCGCCGACCTCGAGGTCACCCTGCGCCGTGAGGAGTCGGCACCCGAGGTGTGAGGAGCGCCCCGGGCTGGGGCGGGGGAGTGAGCGACGATCTGGGAGGATGACCGCTCGTGGGTATCCAGATCACGCCGAGCATCCTCAACGCCGACTTCGCCGCCCTCGGGGCCGAGGTGGCCCGCATCCCCAGCGCCGACTGGATCCACGTGGACGTCATGGACAACCACTTCGTCCCCAACCTCACCTTCGGGCCGACGATGGTCGAGGCGCTGGCCCGCTCCACCGACATCCCGCTGGACGCGCACCTGATGATCGCCGACGCCGACCGGCACGCCCCGACGTACGTCGAGGCCGGCTGTGCCTCGGTGACCTTCCACGTCGAGGCGGCGGCTGCGCCGGTCCGCCTGGCCCGCGAGATCCGCGCTGCCGGCGGTCGCGCGTCGATGGCGCTCAAGCCGGCCACCCCGGTCGAGCCGTACGAGGACATGCTCGGCGAGCTCGACATGCTGCTCCTGATGACCGTCGAGCCCGGCTTCGGCGGCCAGAAGTTCCTCGACCTCGTGCTGCCCAAGATCCGCCGTGCCCGGGCCCTGATGGACAAGCACGGCGTCGAGACCTGGCTCCAGGTCGACGGGGGAGTCTCGCTGGAGACAATCGAGCGCTGCGCCGAGGCCGGTGCCGACACCTTCGTTGCCGGCTCCGCCGTGTTCTCCGCCGACGACCCCGACGCCATGGTCAACGCCCTGCGCGCGAAGGCGTCCGACTCGCGCGACTGACCGCGGCATCCTGCCCTCGGCCCGTCGCCCGTCGCCCGTGGGGTGCCGATCAGCTTGGACGGACGTCCGTTCATAGGGCCGGCAGCACCCGTGAGCGGACGTCCGTCCAAGAGACCCGGTCACCACCCTGGACGGACGTCCGTCCAACCGGAGACCACCCCCCTGAGGGGCACCCGGCTGGCTGTGGATGACCACCGCCCGCGAACGCACATCCGTGGTGGCATGGACACATGCCGAAACGCACCGATGTCGACGGACGCGCGTTCGGCCTGCTGGGCGTCTCCGAGCTGATCCTGGAGGAGCGCGGCCCACGCGGGCTGTCGCTGCGTGCCATCGCGGGCCGCATGCGGATGAGCCTGGGTTCGTTGTGCGACCACTACGGTTCGAGGCGGCGCCTCATGCACCTCATGTGCCAGATGGCGTCGCAGGCCTGGGTGAAGGATCTTCGGTGCCAGGTGGTGGACCGTGGGGCCCAGGGGTTCCTGCCGGCCGACGATGACGGCGTCCTGGCCGCCCGGCTGTGGGCCTCGTGGGTGGAGCTGAGCCGATCGGACCCTGAGCTACGTGGCACCGTCGGGGACATGCGCCTCGAGGAGCGCGCCATCCTCGCCGAGGCCACCGGTGAGCGCGACGACGACGTCCTGGACACGTGGCTCGCCATCGCCGACGGGTTGCGTTACCGCATCATCGCGCCGGTGGATCCGCTGGACCGCGATCGGGCCCACTGGCTCTGGGCCCACGCGGTCGGCGACCACGCCGAGGCGGCCTGAGGGGCGACGTGACCACGGTCACCGGGAACAAACGCCGAGCGCTGTGGTTGACTACCGCAGACGAGTGAACATGCTCGCGTGCTCTGGGGGCGGTGAAATTCCGCACCGGCGGTGAGTGGCCGAGAGGCCGCGCAGCCCGCGACCCGGTGACAGCCAGTCACCGGTGGACCAGGTGAGATTCCTGGGCCGACGGTCAAAGTCCGGATGAGAAGCGCACGCAGCGGCAGGTCACCCGCGCGCCGTCGCGAGACGGCCGCGAGCGCCCGCCGTCCCCAGGGTCCGCGACCGGACCGAGGACGAGCGATGAGCGACCAGGGCACCCCCACGTGGACCGCCGCCGAGGAGACCGCCATGCGGCGCGCCCTCGAGCTCGCAGCCACCCCGGGCGTGCCCACCGGCCCCAACCCCCGCGTCGGCTGCGTCCTGCTCGACGACGACGGCCGCACCGTGGCCGAGGGGTTCCACCGCGGTGCGGGCTCGGCGCACGCCGAGGTCGACGCCCTCACCGCTGCCGGTGACCGCGCCCGAGGCGCCACCGCCGTGGTCACCCTCGAGCCCTGCAACCACACCGGCCGCACCGGCCCCTGCGCCCAGGCGCTGATCGCTGCCGGCGTACGCCGCGTGGTGCACGCCCAGCGCGACCCCAACCCCGACGCCGCAGGCGGCGCGGAGACCCTGCGGGTGGCCGGCATCGAGGTCGTCGACGGGTTGCTCGCCGACGACGCCCACGACCGGCCGCTGCCGCACCAGCCGCTGCGCGCCGTCATGGGCCTGCGCGACCTCGCCCCCGATCGCCGCGTCCTCGACGACCAGGCGGAGACGGTGCACCTGCGCACCCGCGACCCGCACCTGGCGCTGCAGGCGCTGCGCGAGCGCGACCGCCAGCACGTCTTCCTCGAGGGCGGCCCGACCCTGGCCGCTGCCTTCGTGCACGAGGGCCTGGTCGACGAGGTCGTCGTCTACGTCGCGCCCTTCCTCCTCGGCGCAGGCCGGCAGGCGGTCGCCGACCTCGGCATCACCACCATCGCCGACGCCTGGCGTCCCCGGGTCGTCGACCTCACCGTGCTCGAGCCCGTCGTCGACGGCGAGGAGCCGAATGTCCGGCTCACCCTCGAGCCGCCCTCGTCGGTCGAGGTGCGAGCGCAGCGAGCCACGAGACCCCACCGAGAGGACCACTGACATGTTCACCGGCATCGTCGAGGAGCTCGGCACCGTCGAGTCCGTCGAGGACCAGGGCGACGCGATCCGCCTCACCGTCCGCGCCACCACCGTGCTGGAGGGCACCGGCCTGGGCGACAGCATCGCCGTCAACGGCTGCTGCCTGACCGTCGCCACCCGCACCGACGACACGTGGACCGCCGACGTCATGCAGGAGACGCTCGACAGGACCAGCCTGCACGGCGTCGCCCCCGGCGACACCGTCAACCTCGAGCGGGCCGTCACCGCCGACAAGCGTCTCGGCGGCCACATCGTGCAGGGCCACGTCGACGGTGTCGGCACCGTCCTGGCCCGCACCCCCAGCGAGCACTGGGAGGTCGTCGAGGTCGCGATGCCCGAGGAGATGGGCCGCTACCTCGTCGACAAGGGCTCCATCACCGTCGACGGCGTCAGCCTCACCGTCGTCGAGGCACGCCCCACGAGCTTCACCGTGAGCCTCATCCCCGAGACGCTCGCGCGCACCACCCTCGGTCACCGGCAGGTCGGCGACCGGGTCAACCTCGAGACCGACGTGATCGCCAAGCACGTCGCCAAGCTCGTCGCGGCCTACCTCCCCACGGCGGCCGGCGAGCAGCACAGCAAGGAGCAGCAGGCATGAGCACCATCGACGGCGCCAAGGACGGCCACGAGGCCGACGCGCCCCACGACAACCCCACCCTGCGGACCATCCGCCTCGACACCGTCGAGCGCGCGCTCGAGGACATCGCCGCCGGGAAGGCCGTGGTCGTGGTCGACGACGAGGACCGCGAGAACGAGGGCGACATCATCTTCGCCGCCTCCAAGGCGACCCCCGAGCTGATGGCCTGGACGATCCGCCACTCCAGCGGCGTCATCTGCGTGCCGATGCCCGGCGAGATGCTCGACCGCCTCGAGATCCCGCTGATGACCCCGCACAACAAGGACGCCTACCGCACGGCGTACACGCTCTCGGTCGACGCCCGCGACGGGGTCTCCACCGGCATCTCCGCCGCCGACCGTGCCCGCACCGCCCGCGTGCTCGCCGACTCCGCGACCGAGCCGTGGGAGATCACCCGCCCCGGACACGTCTTCCCGCTGCGCTACCGCGAGGGCGGTGTCCTCGTACGCCGCGGGCACACCGAAGCCGCCGTGGACCTGGCCCGGATGGCCGGCCTGACGCCGGCCGGCGTGCTGGTCGAGGTCGTCAACGACGACGGCACCATGAAGCGCGGCCCGGAGCTGCGCGAGTTCGCCGACGAGCACGGGCTGGCGATGATCAGCATCGAGGACCTCGTCCGCTACCGCCGTCGCCACGAGAACCTCGTGGAGCGCAGGGCGGTCACCCGGCTGCCCACGCGGGCGGGGGAGTTCACGGCCTTCGGCTACCGCATCACCGTCGACGGGTCCGAGCACATCGCCCTGGTGCACGGCGACCCCGAGTCGCTGCGCGACGGCGCGCCGGTGCTCACCCGGGTGCACTCGGAGTGCCTCACCGGCGACGTCTTCGGCAGCCACCGCTGCGACTGCGGACCACAGCTCGAGGAGGCGCTGGAGCGGGTCGTGGAGGAGGGCCGCGGCGTCGTCATCTACCTGCGTGGCCACGAGGGCCGCGGCATCGGCCTGCTGGCCAAGCTGCAGGCCTACCAGCTCCAGGACGGCGGCCGCGACACCGTGGACGCCAACCTCGAGCTCGGCCTGCCCGCTGACGCCCGGCACTACGGCACGGCCACCCAGGTCCTGCGCGACCTCGGTGTCGAGCAGGTGCGGCTGATGACCAACAACCCGGACAAGATCAGCAACCTCGAGGACTTCGGCATCACCGTCACCGAGCGGGTGCCGCTCACGCCGCACCCCAACGACCACAACCTCGCCTACCTGCTGACCAAGCGCGACCGGATGGGCCACGTGCTGCCCGGCCTGGCCGACGAGCCGCACCACCGCGACAACGACGAGCTGATCAAGGACGGAGCCTGAGATGGCCGGACACGGAGCCCCCACCACCGAGCCGGTCGACTGCAGCGACCTGCGCGTCGCGGTCGTCGCCGCCTCCTGGCACACCGAGGTCATGGACGGCCTGCTGGCCGGCACCCGGCGCGCCCTGGAGGCGCACGGCGTCGCCGAGCACCGTCTCGAGCGGGTGCCGGGCACCTTCGAGCTGCCGGTCGTGGCCTCGGCGCTTGCCGGCAAGGGCTACGACGCGGTCGTCGCCCTGCTGACGGCCCGCTCGATCAAGCAGATCCGCGGCTGACCACGACCGGCGGGCTCGACCACGACGTCCTGCAGGGAATCCGACCCGATCTCCTGCAGGACGTCGTGGTCCGCCTCACGTACGCCGTCCCACGAGGCACGCGGATATCGGGGCGTGCCGCGTGAGCGCCTAGGCTCTGAGCCGTGAAGACGTTCGACGAGCTCTGGTCCGAGCTCAGCGAGAAGGCGCGTACCCGTCCCGACGGTTCCGGCACCGTCAAGCAGCTCGACGCCGGCGTCCATGCGATCGGCAAGAAGCTGGTCGAGGAGGCCGCCGAGTCGTGGATGGCCGCCGAGCACGAGGGCCGCGAGCGGGCGGCCGAGGAGATCAGCCAGCTGCTCTACCACGCCCAGTGCCTGATGCTCGCCAGCGGCATCGAGCTCGACGACGTCTACGCCCACCTCTGAGAGGTCACCCATGACTGCCCTCACGCCCGGCACCACGACCGGCGACACCGACCAGCGGCTGCTCCGCGTCGCGGTCCCCAACAAGGGGTCGCTCTCGGAGTCGGCCACCGAGATGCTGCGCGAGTCCGGCTACCGCCAGCGCAGCGACTCCAAGCAGCTGACCCTCGTCGACGCCGAGAACGGCGTCGAGTTCTTCTACCTCCGCCCCCGCGACATCGCGCTGTACGTCGGTGAGGGCACCCTCGACGTCGGCGTCACCGGCCGCGACCTGCTCGCCGACTCCGGGGCCAAGGCCGAGGAGGCCCTGCAGCTTAGCTTCGGGCGCAGCCGCTTCCACTTCGCCGGTCCCGCCGGTCGGTTCTCCGACGTCGCCGACCTCGCCGGCATGCGGATCGCCACGTCGTACGTCGGCGTCGTCCGCGCCTTCCTCGAGGAGCGCGGCATCGAGGCGACCGTCGTCCGGCTCGACGGGGCGGTCGAGACCAGCATCCAGCTCGGCGTGGCCGACGCCATCGCCGACGTCGTGGAGACCGGCTCGACGCTGCGCCGCGCCGGCCTGGAGGTCTTCGGCGAGGTGATCCTGGAGTCCGAGGCGGTGCTCATCACCCGCAGCGGCGAGGCCCCGGCCGGGCTGGAGGTCTTCCGCCGCCGGCTCGAGGGCGTCCTGGTCGCCCGCAGCTACGTGATGATGGACTACGACATCCCGACCGAGCAGGTCGAGGCCGCGGTCGAGCTGACGCCGGGCATCGAGAGCCCGACGGTCGCGCCCCTGCACAAGGAGGGCTGGTCCGCGGTCCGGGCGATGGTCCCCAGGGACGGCGCCCAGCGGCTGATGGACGAGCTGTACGGCCTCGGCGCCCGCGGCATCCTCCTCACCGACATCCATGCCTGCCGCCTCTGAGCCCGCGGCCCAGGTCCCGGCCCTGCCGGTGACCTGGCGCCCGCTGGGCCCCCGGATCGTCGGCGCCGTCCTCGGCGTCGGGCTGCTCGTCGTGTTCGCAGCCGCGTGGCTCTCCTTCGACCAGGAGACCCAGGACAGCTTCACCGGCCTGCAGATCTTCACGGTGCTCGCCGTCGCCGGGCTGGGCTTCGCCTGCCTCAACGCCCTGATGCGCTCGCGGGTCGTGGCCACCCCCGAGGCGCTGGTGGTGGTCAACGGCTACCGCCGCCGCGTGCTCGCGTGGGAGCAGGTCGTCGCGGTGCGTCTCCCTCCCGGGGCGCCGTGGGTCACCCTCGACCTCGCCGACGGCACCACCTGCTCGGCCATGGGCATCCAGGGGTCGGACGGGTCCCGGTCGGCCACGGCCGCCAGGCAGCTGCGCGCGCTGGTCAACCAGCCTCGGGACTGACCGCCACGTCCGTCGTGTCGAGGCGCAGGTCGGCCCGGTCACGGGTCCGGTCCCGGGCGAGCACCTCGCCCTCGGACGCGGCCCACGCCTCCCAGTGCGGGGCGAAGTCGTCGCCGTCGCGCGCCAGGGCCCGCTCGCGACGCAGCGCCAGCGGCGCCTCCAGCCACACCAGCAGCGTGCTCAGCGCGTCGTACGTCGGGTGGCCGGACCCCACACCCTCGAGCACCAGCAGCGGCACGGGCGGCACCTCCACGGTGCGGCGGTAGCGACCCAGTCGCCAGTCGTAGACGCGGTACCGGCCGGGACGACCCTCGGCGAGTGGCGGCAGCAGCGTGGCCAGCTGGGTGTGCACCTCGGGCAGGCCGTCCCACCCGTCGTACATCGCGTCCATGTGCAGCACCCGGCACCCGACGCCTCGGCGCAGGGCCAGCCTCGAGAGCTCGCGCGCCAGCGTCGTCTTGCCCGAGCCGGAGGGGCCGTCCAGGCGCAGGAGCCGAGCCTCCCCGCACGATGCCGGGCGCCGCAGGACCTCCTCGAGGACCCGCTCGGGAACGGCGGAGGAGTGGGCCGTCAGGAGATGCCCCGGCGACGCAGCAGCGCCTCGATGTCGGCCAGGTCGTCGTCGATGGCCGGCTCGCCCTTCGCGCGACGCTCGGCGGGGCCGACCTCCTTCGGAGCGCTGCCGGCCCCCGACCCGGAGCGTGCGGTCGTGCCGAGCTGGCGCGAGGTGAGGATGCCGCTGACGACGAGCAGCGCAGCCCCCAGGCCGCCGAGCACCACGCCGACCCAGACTAGCGGGGAGAACACCAGCCCGAGCGCCCAGTCGCCCACGGCGTCGACGATCCGGGTGAACATCCGCAGCGTGTCGGTCAGCCACGCCGCCGGCACGAGCAGCGTCAGACCGGCACCGCGCATGCCGGCGGTCAGCCCGCGACGGCGGTAGGCGCGCCAGGTGTAGAGGCCCCCCACGATCGTGAGGGCCAGGGCGAGGGCGGTCCAGGCGGCGTCGTCCACCCCTCAACCCTGCCACAGGAACGGCTGGCAGCGGCGGCTGAGCAGACGACTGAGAGGATGGCCGCGTGAGCGCACCGGACAACGCCCGCCGCCTGCTGGGCAGCGAGTTCCCCGACGACGAGGGGGGCGACGACCCGCGGTTGCGCTCCGCGCTCACGGCGTACGCCGCCGCCCACGACCCCCAGGAGCGGCGTGCCCTGCTCCCCGCCTGCCTCGAGGCGCTCCAGGGTGCCCGTCTGCTCGTGCCGGTCGTGGCGGTCCTCGGCGAGGTGGAGGTCGGCGACGACGGGCTGGCCCGGGACAAGTCCAGCGACATGGCGGCGGTCCTGCTCACCGGTCGGGACGGGCGCACCGCGCTGCTGTCCTTCACCCACACCGCCTCCATGCAGGCGTGGGACCCCGAGGCGCGACCGGTCCCGGTGCGCGCGCAGCTGGCGGCGCAGGCGGCGATGCAGGAGGGCGCGGCCGCGCTGCTCGTCGACGTGGCCGGCCCGGCCCGGCTGGTCGTGGAGGGTGTCGACCTCGAGGGACTGGCGCGCGGGTGGCGGCTCGCCCGGGTGGGGGACCAGGTGGCCTGGGTGCGCGACGGGAGCCGGGGGGGGCACCCGGTTAGGTGCTCGCATCCCGGCGCGGGAGGCGGCACAGTTGCGGACACGAGGTGTCCGTGACGGTGCGTGACACCGTGACCGAGGAGCCCTCCTTCGTGAGTACCGCCGTCCGCCGGCAGTCCGAGACCGAGCGCGAGCAGGTCGTCGAGACGCGATCGACCGAGGTGCGCTGGCGTTCGGGCGCGCGCGAGCTGCTGGTGGTGGCGCTGCTCTACGCCGGCTACTCCGTGGGCCGGCTGCTCGCCGACGACGACCTCGCCGCCGCGAGCGACCGGGCTGCCCAGATCCTCCACGTCGAGCGCCTGGTGGGCCTCGACCTGGAGTGGGCCTGGTCGACCTGGCTGGCCTCCCACCACGTCCTGGCCGTCGCCGCCTCCTACTGGTACTCCGTCGGCCACTACACCGTCACGCCCGCGGTGCTGCTGTGGCTGTGGTGGTCACGGTCATCGGCGTACTCCAAGGAGCGCTGGACGCTGGTGCTCGCCTCGGCGATCGGGTTGGTGGTCTATGTCGCGCTGCCCGTCGCCCCGCCGCGGCTGATGGGGTACGTCGACGTGCTGGCCACCACCGCGACGGCCGGTTGGTGGACCGACCACGCGTCCGCGCCCGCCGGTCTGGGCCACCTCACCAACGAGCTGGCAGCCATGCCGTCGCTCCACGTGGGCTGGGCGGTGTGGGTCGGGCTGGCGGTGTGGCGGCTCAGCCGCCGGCCGGTGGTCCGTCTGTTGGCGGTCGCCCACCCGGTGGTCACGTCCGTCGTGGTGGTGGCGACGGCGAACCACTGGCTGCTGGACGTGGTGGCGGGTGCGATGCTCGTGCTGGTCGTCGACGCAGCCGTGTCGGTCTGGCGGGACCGACGTGCGCGGAGGCCCGAGGCCCTCGAGGCCCTCGAGGCCGCCGGAGGACGCTGAGGCCCCGGAGGGCCCTGAGCGTGCGACACGCACGGCCCCCGGGGCACCGCCTCGCGCCACGATTGGTGAGGGCGGGGAACACCGGGGTAGTCTTCGGTGTTGACCGATCAGTTCCGCCTGCCCCGGGCTCGCCCGAGGTGGACGGGAGTGATCTCCAAGCGGGGACCAGCACGATCCGTCTCCCACCCGCACCGACCGCCGTCCGCGAGGACACCAGGTCGTCGGGTCCGGTCCGCGAGAGCCACGCGCCCTCGCTGATGCACCCCCCGGGTGACGGGGAGGGGTGTCCTGACTGGGTTCCGCTTGTCATCGAGCCCCAGGAGGACACATCAGCACCGAGCTGCGAATCAACGACCGGATCCGGGTTTCCGAGGTCCGCCTCGTTGGCCCCAACGGAGAGACCGTCGGCATCGTGCCGACGGCCGACGCGCTGCGCCTGGCGCAGGAGGCCGACCTCGACCTGGTCGAGGTCGCCCCGACCGCGCGCCCCCCGGTCTGCAAGCTCATGGACTACGGGAAGTTCAAGTACGAGAACGCCCAGAAGGCCCGCGAGGCGCGCCGGAACCAGACCAACGTCATCATCAAGGAGATGAAGCTCCGGCCGAAGATCGACGCGCACGACTACGAGACCAAGAAGGGTCACGTCGTGCGCTTCCTCAAGGCCGGCGACAAGGTCAAGATCACGATCATGTTCCGCGGTCGCGAGCAGCACCGCCCCGAGCTGGGCTTCCGGCTGCTCCAGCGGCTCGCCGAGGACGTCACCGACCTCGGCTTCGTGGAGTCGGCCCCCAAGCAGGACGGCCGCAACATGATCATGGTCCTCGGCCCGCACAAGAAGAAGGCCGAGGCCAAGGCCGAGGTGAAGGCCGCCAAGTCGGCCGCCGCCGCGGAGAAGGCCGCCAGCGACGCGGAGGAGAAGGCCGAGCGCACCGCCGCGAACGCCACCCGCAGCACCGAGGCCAAGCCGCGCGGTCGCTCCGAGAACCTCGACCCCGAGATCGACGCCTGACCCACCGGTCAGGCAGGACAACGAAAGGCACCACCATGCCCAAGAACAAGTCGCACTCCGGCGCCGGCAAGCGCTTCCGCGTCACCGGCTCCGGCAAGATCCTTCGTGAGAAGGCCGGCAAGCGCCACAACCTGGAGAAGAAGCCCTCCAAGGTCACCCGCCGGATGACCGGCACCGTCGAGCTGGCCAAGGCCGACGTCCCGCGCGCCAAGAAGCTGCTGGGTCGCTGACCCACCCCTGAACCTCACGAGCACCAAGGAGTACTGACATGGCACGCGTCAAGCGCGCAGTGAACGCCCAGAAGAAGCGTCGGACCACCCTCGAGCGCGCCAGCGGCTACCGCGGCCAGCGCTCGCGCCTGTACCGCAAGGCCAAGGAGCAGGTCACCCACTCGCTGGTCTACAACTACAACGACCGGCGCAAGAACAAGGGCAACTTCCGTCGCCTCTGGATCCAGCGCATCAACGCCGCCGCGCGTGCGCAGGGCATGACCTACAACCGCTTCATCCAGGGCCTCAACCTGGCCGGCGTCGAGGTCGACCGCAAGATCCTGGCCGACCTGGCCGTCAACGACGTCGCCGCGTTCAACGCGCTCGTCGAGACCGCCAAGGCCGCCCTGCCCGAGGACGTCAACGCGCCCAAGGTCTCGGCCTGAGTCACCCCGTGACGCAGACCCCGCTGGCCGCGAGCAACCCTCGCGTCAAGCAGCTGCGTCGGTTGAGCCGCCGTTCCGAGCGATCGGAGCGGCGGCTCTTCCTCGCCGACGGTCCGAAGGCCGTCGAGGGGGCCCTCGCAGCCGGCTGCGTCGAGGAGGTCCTGTGCCGCCCGGACGCGGTCGGCCTGGTGCCCGACCTGCCCGCCGACGTACGCCGCACCCTCGTCGACGAGCGTGCCCTGGCCGCGCTCAGCGACTCGGTCAGCCCGGCGGGCGTCGTGGCCGTGTGCCGCTTCGTCGACGTGCCGCTCGAGCGAGCCGTCACCGAGCAGTCACGCCTCGTCGCCATCTGCGCCGACGTCCGTGACCCCGGCAACGCCGGCACCGTCGTCCGCTGCGCCGACGCCGCTGGGGCCGACTCGGTCGTGCTGGCCGGCAGCTCGGTCGACCTCTACAACCCCAAGACGCTGCGTGCCAGCGTCGGCAGCGCCTTCCACCTGCCCGTCGCGGTCGAGCCCGACCCCTTCGCCGCCGTGCGCGCCGCGCAGGCCGCCGGCCTGGTCGTCCTCGCCGCTGACGGCGCCGGTGAGGTCGATCTCTTCGAGGCCGACGAGCTGCTCGCCCGCCCCACCGCCTGGCTCTTCGGCAACGAGGCCTGGGGCCTGCCCGAGGACCTCGCCGCCGCCGCGGACCACCGGGTCGCCATCCCCATCCACGGGAAGGCCGAGTCGCTCAACCTCTCCACCGCCGCAGCGCTCTGCCTCTACGCCTCCGCCCGCGTCCAGCGCTGACCGACCGCCGAGCCGTCACCCACGCACGGCCGACCCGTCACTCACGCACGGCCGACCCGTCACTCACGCACGGCCGAGAGGTCTCTCACGCACGCGGCTAGGGTGACGGCGTGGAGCCGAGTGCGCAGCAGGTGGTCGACGCCCTGCCCGACGGGGTGCTCCTCGCCGGACCCGACCAGCGCGTCGAGATGGTCTCCTCCGTGGCGGCCCGGATGCTCGGCATCGACGCGACCGCGGCGGTGGGCCAGCCGCTGGCCGACGTGCTGCTGCTGCGCGACACCGAGGGCTGTCGCTGGTACGACGCCCATCGGCCGTACGACGGGCTGACCACCCGCACCGGCGTGCCCGAGCAGTCCTGGACCCTGCCGGACGGCAGCGAGGTCCTCGTCGCAGCGCGCATCCACCGCACCGCCACCGATCGACCGGTCGACCGGGTCGCGATCAGCATCCGCTCCGGCCGTGGACGGGCCCGTCTGGATCGCGAGCGCTCCGACCTCGTGGCGACCGTCGCCCACGAGCTGCGCTCGCCCCTGACGGGGGTCAAGGGCTTCGTCCAGGCGATGCTCAACCGCTGGGACCGCCTCAGCGACGAGCAGAAGAAGCTGATGCTCACCACCGTCCACTCCGACTCCGACCGGCTCAGCCGGCTCATCGCCGAGCTGCTCGACGTCGCCCGCATCGACACCGGCCGCCTCCAGCTGCACCCGCGGCCGACCGACGTCACGGTCCTCGCGACCAGGGTCGTCGACTCGGTACGCGCAGCCACCTCGCGGACCGTCGAGCTGGCGGCGGACGACGAGCTGCCGCGGGTCTTCGCGGACCCCGACAAGCTGACCCAGGTGCTGACCAACCTCGTGGAGAACGCCGTGCGCCACGGCGACGGCCACGTCCGCGTGACCCTCGAGCACCAGCCGGGACGGGCCGGCAGGGCGGCGTACGTCGTCGTGACGGTCGACGACGAGGGCGAGGGCATCGCCGAGGCGCTGCGCCGGCAGGTGTTCACCAAGTTCTGGAAGCACGGTGCGCGCGGCGGCTCGGGCCTGGGGCTCTACATCGTCGGTGGCCTGACCCGGGCGCACGGCGGTGAGGTCGTCATCGACGACGCCCCCGCGGGCGGGGCGCGGGTCGTCGTCCGCTGGCCGGTCGAGGACCACCGCGCATCCGGTTCGCGCCCGGCCGGCAGGCCTTCCTAGACTGACCGCGCCCCCGGCCCGTCCGGGGGCTCTGGACGCCCACCCGAGGAAGGCGCTGCATGTCGGGCCCGAACACCGAGTACGACCCCGTCGAGGTCACCCCGCTCCAGGCCGAGCAGGTGGCGGAGGCCCGCGACGCGGCGATCGCCGCGATCGAGGCGGCCGCCGACCTCGAGGCCCTCAAGCAGGTGCGCCTCGAGCACGCGGGTGACCGCTCGCCCCTGGCCCTGGCCAACCGCGAGATCGGCGCGTTGCCGCCGCAGGCGCGCAAGGAGGCCGGCCAGCGCGTCGGCCAGGCCCGCGGTGCGATCAACCAGGCCATCGCCGCGCGCCAGGCGGTGCTCGAGGCCGAGCACGAGGAGCGGATGCTGGTCGAGGAGACGGTCGACGTCACGCTGCCCACCGACCGCCGCCGCCGTGGCGGGCGGCACCCGATCACCCTGCAGTCCGAACTGATCGCCGACATCTTCGTGGCGATGGGCTGGGAGATCGCGGAGGGCCCGGTCGTGGAGGCGGAGTGGCTCAACTTCGACGCCCTCAACCTCGGCCCCGACCACCCGGCGCGCACCATGCAGGACACCTTCTGGACCGAGCCGGCCGACCGTCACGTCGTGCTGCGCACCCAGACCTCGCCGGTGCAGGCCCGCACCATGCTCACCCGCACCCCTCCGATCTACGTCGCCTGCCCCGGGCGGGTCTTCCGCACCGACGAGTACGACGCCACCCACAGCCCGATGTTCCACCAGGTCGAGGGCCTCGTCGTCGACGAGGGCATCACCATGGCCCACCTCAAGGGCTCGCTGGACCACCTGGCCGCTCAGCTGTTCGGCGAGGGCATCGACACCCGGTTCCGGCCGTCGTACTTCCCCTTCACCGAGCCCTCGGCCGAGGTCGACGTGCGCTGCTTCGTCTGCCGTGGTGTCGACGCCGACGCCGACGCCTGCCGCACCTGCCGTGGCGAGGGCTGGATCGAGTGGGGCGGTTGCGGTGTCGTGAACCCGCGCGTGCTGGTCGCCTGCGGCGTGGACCCGGAGCGCTACTCCGGCTTCGCGTTCGGCATGGGCATCGACCGCAGCTTCATGTTCCGCCACAACCTCGAGGACCTGCGCCCCCTCTTCGAGGGCGACGTCCGCTTCAGCGCCGCGTTCGGCACCGAGATCTGAGCTGGGAAGAGACACACGATGAAGGCCCCCAAGTCCTGGATCCTCGAGTACGTCGACGTCCCCGACGGCACGACCACCGACGAGCTCACCGCGCGACTCACCCTCACCGGCCTCAAGCTCGAGGCCATCGAGTCGGCCGGCGCCGACATCTCCGGCCCGCTGGTCGTGGGCCGGGTGCTCACGATGGAGCCTGAGCCGCAGAAGAACGGCAAGACCATCAACTGGTGCACCGTCGACGTCGGTGACGCCAACGGCACCGGCGAGCCCCAGGGCATCGTCTGCGGCGCCCACAACTTCGAGCCGGGCGACCTGGTCGTCACCGTGCTGCCCGGGGGAGTGCTGCCCGGCGGCTTCGAGATCAGCGCGCGCAAGACCTACGGCCACGTCTCGGCCGGGATGATCTGCTCGGCGCGCGAGCTCAACCTCGGCGAGGACCACGACGGCATCATCGTGCTGCCCGAGGGCGCCGGTGAGCCCGGTCAGGACGCCCGCGGCGTCCTCGGTCTCGACGAGGAGGTCATCGAGTTCGAGGTCAACCCCGACCGCGCCTACGCCCTGTCGTTGCGCGGCATCGCCCGCGAGGTGGCCGTCTCGGTCGCCGGCGCCTCCGGCTTCGCCGACCCGGCGCTGCGCGACACCCCGGCCGCGGACGACGCCGGCTACCCGGTCCGCGTCGAGGACCCGTCGGGCTGCCCGGTCTTCGTCGCGCGCACCGTCTCCGGCTTCGACCCCTCCGCCCCGACCCCGGACTTCATCGCCCAGCGGCTTACCGCTTCCGGCATGCGCCCCATCTCGTTGGCCGTCGACGTCACCAACTACGTCATGCTCGAGACCGGCCGCCCGATCCACGGCTACGACGCCGACAAGCTGCAGGGCCCGATCGTCGTGCGCCGCGCCACCGACGGGGAGCAGCTCACCACGCTCGACGGCACCCGTCGCACCATGAG
>LULQ01000484.1_pt1 | contig 20150 bp, 21 predicted proteins | sample 728091 | NCBI WGS metagenome assembly LULQ01 (sample SAMN03860285, study PRJNA289734) | marine metagenome | biome: seawater column; feature: ocean; material: water; isolation source: Red Sea water column Station 149 - depth 10m | place: Saudi Arabia: Red Sea | collected 2011-10-15 | depth 10 m
ACATGAGCCTGGTCCATCAACTGATATCTTTTCATAATGAATTAGCTCATCTTCATTTATAGAGCCCTTTGAGAATTCTCCAACTTTTTCTGAGACGGTTACATAGTCCGTATTCTCATTGCTTGGTTTTATAGATCCACCATAAATAAATATAGACGGTCTATTTAATCTTGCCATACCAATAAGACATCCAGGCATGTTCTTATCACATCCACCAATTGCAATTAATCCATCATATCCTAGGCAACCTACAACAGTTTCAATCGAGTCAGCAATAACTTCTCTAGAAACAAGAGAATATTTCATTCCTTGCGTTCCCATTGAAATGCCATCAGAAACAGTAATTGTATTAAATAAAACACCTTTGCCACCAGATGCATTTATTGAGTCTTCCACCAATTCTGATAATTGATTGATATGCATATTACACGGTGTAACTTTGGCTCCAGTTGATGCAATTCCAACAAATGGCTTTGTAAAGTCCTCAGATGTAAATCCAACACCTCGAAGCATAGAACGAGATGCGGCCTGATTTGGACCATCAACTAATTCCTTTGAATATTTTCTAGAGCTCATTTTGTGTACATTTTCTCAATCGGTTGCGTATCTTAACGCAGCTGAGAGCAATTTTTTAGTATATTTTTCTTTTGGATAGTCAAAAACATCATTTGACAGACCAGATTCTACTATTATTCCGTCTTTCATTACAAAAATATAATCAGACATTGAGCGTATTACCTTTAAATCATGACTAATAAACAAATATGTTAATTCATATTCATTTTGTATATCTTTTAAAAGATTTATCACTTGAATTTGTATTGATCTATCAAGAGCAGATGTTGGTTCATCCAGAATCATAAAATTAGGATTCATTATTAATGATCTAGCAATAGCTATCCTTTGACGTTGACCGCCAGAAAATTCATGCGGATATTTATTTTTTGCATTAAGCTCAATTCCTACATCTGTTAAAACTTTATCAATTTTTAAATCTGATTCCTTTTTTGAAAGATTAAAATGCACTCCCAGTCCCTCTCCAACTATTTCTCCTATAGTCATTCTTGGTGATAAAGATCCATAAGGATCCTGAAACACTATTTGGATGTGTTTCTTAATTTCCTTTGATGATGATGTAATGTCCTGCCCGTCATAATATATTTTTCCTTCATAAGGAGTAAGATTTGCTATGGCCTTTCCTAAAGTAGATTTACCTGACCCTGATTCGCCCACTAACCCAATTGTAGTATTTTTATATATATTAATTGACGTATCTTTTACAGCATGAAATCTATTGCTCTTAAAAAAACTAGTTCTAGGCATATTATAAAAAACATCTAAATTTTCAATTTTAATCAGTGGGTCCTCTTTATGATTTATTATTGTTTTTGGTTTAGGTTCGGCGTTTAATAATTTTTGCGTATAGGCATGTTTAGGATTATCAAAGACATCGGCTGTATTACCATTCTCAACGATATTTCCATTTTGCATTACACAAACCTGATCAGAAAACTCTCTTACAAGACCCAAATCATGAGTAATAAATAGAATTGACATACCGAGCTCTCTCTTTAGTTTAGACATAAGATCCAAAATTTGTGCTTGTATAGTTACATCAAGTGCAGTTGTAGGCTCATCTGCAATTAACAATTGGGGTTTGTTAACAAGAGCCATAGCAATCATTATTCTTTGGCGTTGACCACCTGATAATTCATGGGGATATGAATTAAACCTTCTTTCAACATCATCAATCTCAACTAAATTCATTAAATTAATTGCCTCATCTTTTGCTTCTTTCTTTGAAACTTTAGAGTGCAGCAATACTGATTCTGTAATTTGATCTCCCACTCTGTGATAAGGATTCAAGGATGTCATTGGTTCTTGAAAAACCATAGAAATTATATTTCCTCTTAAAGATAAAAGATCTTTTTTTGAGGCATTTATAATTTCTTTATTATTAAATTTAATTGAGGATTCGCTAGTGTAAGATGATTGAGGAAATGGTAAGAGCTGCATAATTGACATTGCTGTAACTGATTTACCTGATCCAGATTCACCAACTAAAGCCAAAGTTTTATTCTGCTGAATATCAAAACTAATATTATCAACTGCACGAAATTTTCCATCTCTTACATTAAAGTCGATGCTTAAATTTCTGACTTCTACAATATTACTCATAAAATTTTTTTATACTCTAATAAAAAATCATTTACCGCTTTATTAGCGGATTTCAATCTAGTCATGGCAGCAAACCCATGAAATAAAGAAGGATAATGTAATTGTTTCACATAACTACCATTTTCATGAAGTAAAAAAGCATATTTTTCTGCTTCATCTGAAAGCGGATCAAACCCAGCAGTTACAATGATTGTCTTTGGAAAGTCTCTATTTGGGTTGAATAGGAGTAAATTAAATGTATCTTTTAAGTTATCTTCATCATTATTTTTGAATTTTTCCCAGAACCATTCCATGGACTCTTTCGTTAATAAATAATTATCTTTAAAAAGCTCGATTGATTCGCTTGCGCAACTTGGATCACACATTGGATAAATAAGAAATTGACTGTGAACATTTTCCTTTTGGTTATTTGCTAATGAATGAGATACTGAGGCAGCAAGATGAGCGCCAGCACTGTCACCACAAAGGCTAATATTTTTGATTTGTTTACCATTTTTGACTAACCAATCTATTGCTAATAATGCCTGATTCATTGCATGAGGATATTTATTTTCAGGAGATAAGCCATAAGCTAAAGAAAATATTCTTGTTCTTAACTTTTCAGAAAAATAAGAAACTGTAAGGTTATGCGTATCAATTGAATTTAATACATAGCCACCACCATGAAAATAGAGAATGACATTATCATTATCTGTTTTATAAGGAATGTACTCTCTCAACTTTAAGTTATTTTCTTGGTCGATAAAATGATCCTTAGTAATTACATTCTTTTTTGTTTTATTAGAAAGTCTAAGATTCTTTCTTTTTTCATTAATTAGATTTCTAATTTTTGGAATTTCGTCATCCTCTATCTTATGCAAATCAAATTTTGGCATTAAAGCAAATAACATTCTTGATTGAGAATCAAAAATAAATCCTCTTTTAACATCTTTATTAAATTTGTATACGAGTTCAATTAACCAAACAGGTATTGAAAATAAAATATTTATTAAAAAATTTCTTATCATTTAATTTTAATTATAAATAAAGTTCGTTTTCGCTTTATAATTTGGCAAGTTTATCCTAGTTATTAATGAAAAAGACATTATTTTTAATATTCTATTTGTTATGTGGTGGCCATACTAAGGCTGACCAAGATATATCTTTCATGTATTTACAGGATAACGAAATAAAGCCTGCCGACGAGGTATTTATAATGAGCTATTCTGAGGACGGGGATGTTTTAAAAGTAAATTGGTCGATTGAAGATGGTTACTATTTATATTTTGATTCGATTCTTATTAAAGAAAATCAAAAAATTGTTGATTTTGATGTCACTAATGGAATGATTATTGATCATGAAGACGAATTTTTTGGTGAAACTAAAATCATAAGAAATATATTAGAGATTTCGTCTATAGAAGAGATTGAAACAAATTTAATTGAAATAGCATATCAGGGCTGTTCTGATAGAGGCTTTTGTTATCCAGTTCAAAATAAAAATATTAGATAAAATCCTTAAAATGCATTTAAATTCTGTTAAAATCCACTAAATGAAGATATTAGTACTCAATGGGCCAAATCTTAATATGCTTGGTATGCGCGAGGAAGATATTTATGGATCTGACACATTAGATGATATTGAGGCAAAATTAAAAAATAAAGCTGATAGCAATGAATGTGAAGTTTACTTTTATCAAAGCAATGCCGAGCATGAACTAATAGATGCAATTCATACAGCTTTTGAAAATGGTACTGATTCAATAATTTTTAATCCTGCGGGTTACACACATACAAGCGTAGCCTTAAGAGATGCAATTTTAGCTGTGAAAATACCATTTTATGAAGTTCATATATCAGATATTAATTCTAGAGAAGAATTTAGAAAAAAATCTTACTTTAGTGATATTGCAGAAAAAGTTTTTAGTGGGCATGGAACGAAAGGCTATGTTCTTGCTTTAGAGGAGGCTTTAAAAAATAAGAAGGTATAAATTATGGATATAAGAAAAATAAAAACTTTGATTGAAATGCTAGAAGAATCAAATTTAAAAGAAATTGAAGTTAGTCAGGGAGAAGAGTCAGTTCGAATTACTAAGGGATCAAATAACATAGATGTTAAAGAATCTTCTGAGAACGATACTGGTAATTAATTAAATTTTAATAATTAGTTCAATTAATAACTTTTAAAATTCTAATAATGAGCTCAACTTATAATCACAAAACAATCGAAGAAATCATTCAAAACAAATGGAATGAAGAAAAAAGATATGTTTCTAAAATAGATAAAAGAGAAAAATATTACTGTCTGTCAATGTTTCCTTATCCTTCTGGAAAATTACATATGGGTCACGTAAGAAATTATACGATTGGTGATGTTATATCTAGATATAAAAGAATGAAAAACTTTAATGTATTTCAGCCAATGGGTTGGGATGCTTTTGGTCTGCCTGCAGAGAATGCTGCTATTGCAAACAAAGTAAGTCCAAACGATTGGACAAACCAAAATATTGAAAACATGAAATCACAACTACAATCTCTTGGTTTTAGTTATGATTGGTCAAAAGAACTTAGAACATGTGACTCAAGTTACTATAAATGGGAACAATTAATTTTTAAAAAATTTTACGACGCGGGTCTTGTTTATAGAAAAAAATCTATGGTTAATTGGGATCCTGAAGATAAGACCGTTCTAGCAAATGAGCAGGTAATAGATGGAAAAGGTTGGCGCTCTGGAGCTCAAATTGAAATAAAAGAAATAGATCAATGGTTTATAAAAATCACTGACTATGCTGACGAGCTTCTATCTTCACTTGAAGAACTTGATTGGCCAGAAAATGTTAAGCTGATGCAAAAGAATTGGATTGGAAAATCATTTGGTGCTGAGATTGAATATAAAATTGATGCTAGTAAAGAATCACTAATAACCTTCTCGACAAGACCAGATACTATCTTCGGAGTATCTTTTCTTGCAATATCTCCCAATCATCCCCTTGCAATAAAGATCGCTAAAGATAATGAAAAAATATCGAACTTTCTTGAAAAATGTAAAGAAGCTAAGGCTGCAGAAGCTGATATGGCAAAGGCAGAAAAACTTGGTATTGATACAAATCTAAGAGTAATTCATCCTTTAACTGGAGAAAAATTACCAGTATGGATTGGAAATTTTGTATTGCTTGACTATGGAACAGGGGTTGTGATGGGAGTTCCAGCTCACGATTCAAGAGATTATGAATTTGCAAAAAAATATAATCTTAATATCAAAGAAGTGATTCAAAATAATGAAGAGGAGTTACCAAGAACTGAAAATGGAATTTTAATAAATTCAGATAAATTTAACGGTCTTTCATCAGAAGAAGGATCAAAAAAAATTATCGAAGAATTAGTTAAATTAAAATCTGGTAAACAGCTTATTCAATTCAGGCTAAGAGATTGGGGAGTAAGTAGGCAAAGATATTGGGGTTGTCCAATACCTGTTATTTATGAAAACGGCGATCCAAAAGTTATTGACGAAATGGATATGCCTGTTGAGCTACCAAAACTCAAAAAGAATTCGCCACCTATTCCATTAAGTCAAAATGAAGATTTTATAAATTTGGATAATAGTATCTTTAGAGAAAGTGATACATTTGATACCTTTATGGATTCATCTTGGTATTACGCTAGATTTACATCTTCAAACAATAATAATGAAATTTTTGATGAAAACACTAAATATTGGCTACCAGTAGATTTATATATTGGTGGTATAGAGCACGCTATATTGCATTTGCTATATTCAAGATTTTTTCATAAAGCTCTTCGAGACATTGGATTAGTTGAAGGTGATGAACCCTTTAAAAGGTTGCTTACTCAAGGTATGGTTCTTAAAGATGGTGCAAAGATGTCTAAATCGAAAGGTAATACTGTCGACCCGCAATCATACATTGAGAAATATGGAGCAGATACCGTTAGGCTTTATATGATGTTTACATCACCACCTGAGCAAAGTTTAGAATGGAGCGAATCATCTGTTGAAGGTGCTTCAAGATTTTTAAAGAGAATTTGGAGTCTTATTGAAGGAAAAAAATATATTAAACTGGACATGAAATTTGAATTCTCGAAAGAAGAAATTGAGTTAAGAAGAAAGTGTCACTCTACATTAAAAAAAGTAGAGCATGATTATGAATCAAGATTTTCTTTTAATACTGCTATTGCAGCAATAATGGAGTTGCTAAATTTTATTCCAGATGAATTCAAAAAAGATAATGCTACAGATGCTCAAAAGTTTTGTCTTAATGAAGCAATTCTATTTTCTCTAAAAATGCTATTTCCAATATCTCCCCATATTTGCGAATATTTATGGACCAGTTTTGTAAATGATGGATCATGCATCGAGTCATCCTGGCCAGAGTATGACGAAGCTATTATTGAATCAGATGAATTCGAGTTAATAATACAAGTTAATGGTAAAGTTCGTGGAAAGTTAAATATTAGTAAAAATTTAGATGAAGAAACTGTTAAAAATTTATCATTAGAAGTCGAAAATGTTAAAAATAACATAGCAGATAGTGAGATTAAAAAAGCTATCTTTGTTAAAGATAAGCTTATAAATTTTGTAATTTAAACAAAAACATAAAATATAATATCTTAACTAACATTTAAGGCTATGAGATATACAAAAGGATTACTTCTAATATTGCTAAGCATTGTAATTACTTCATGTAACTTAAATGAATATAAAAAATTACAGCTTGATAAAAATAAATATTATTTTTCATTTGATCAAGAAGTTCCTAATAGCTTTCAATTAAAAATTAAAGAAGTTTTTGGTGATAATTTTGAGAAAGTTGATAATGAAAAAATTCATATAAATGTAAGTAGCTTTGATTTAAATAAATATGAAGTTTACTCGGGAACAACTTTAAGAGCCATGGAGATTGAACTCAAAGCAAAATTAAATTTCAGCATTGATGATTCAAAATCAACAAAAATGGATCATTCCATGCATTCTAATCACTCGATGCTTATGAATCATTCAAACAACATAAAAACTATCAATTCAATGAAAAGATTTAGTGCAATAGAGCTTAATCCTTTGGCAGAAAATCAGATGAGCAAATTTATGGAAGAGGAAATTATAAATGATGTCATTGAGCAACTAATACTAGAGGTTAACTTAATTGATTTGTGAGTCTACATCATTAAATAAATATTTAAGTAAATCCTCAAATATATTTTTTGTTTTTGGCTCGGAGATAGTTTTAAAAAATAATTCAGTTGATCAAATTAATTCGTTTTTGAAGGAACAGAACTTTACTGAAAAGAAAATTATTACTGAAGCTGACTACTCAAAAATAGAAAATATAATAATTGAGAATGCCTCAGGTTCTTTGTTTGGATCAAAGATAATTATTGAAATTGGTCATCAAAAAGGAAAAATACCAAAAGAAATTACTAATATTTTTGAAATGAAGAATATTAAAGAATTCAATAATATTGCATTGATTATCAAATCTTCTATTGAAAAGATTAATAAAAGTACCAAATGGGTGAAATTAATGGATAGTCTTGGATTGATGGTTGAATGTAACAAACTTAAATCATTTGAAGAAAAGACTTGGGTTAAAAATCAATTAGATTTTATGAACGAATCAGATGCTAAAGAGTTTTCAATAAGAATTACAGATATTTTTTCAGGTAATTTGATTGCTCAACAAAACGAGATAAATATTCTTAAGCTAACTTATTCAGAAAATAATAAAGATAAGAAAATAGGCTATGATAATGCTGAATTTTTACCCTACCAGCTAGAAGATAAAATTGTTGAACTTAATACAAAATATGCTTTGCGAATAACCAAATCAATCAAAAAAAATGATGATCACTATGGTCCTCTCTTAGTTTGGATTATTGGAAAAATTATAAATACTTGTGTTGGATCGCTTCAAGACAATGTTAATTTAGAAAAAGCTGGGATATGGAAAAATAAAATTCCAAACTATATAAATTTTATTAAAAAGAACCCACTCAAAAAAATGCTTTTACTTCAGAAAAAAGTTTATGAATTAGATTTAGCCCAAGCCCCTTCGTAGAACTAGTTAACCATATTGATTTTGCATCTGCTAGATCATCAATTTTAAAGCTGCCCTCCTGAACATTAATTCCAGATGCTTTGATTTTTTCAATTAAAAGTTCTCTGGTAATACCAGGGAGAATATTTTTAGACAAATTAGGTGTGTAAACACAATCATTACTTGCAAAAAAAACATTTGAAGCTCCGCCCTCAGTAATTACTCTGTCTTTATGCATAATTACTTCATCACATCCGCTATTTTTGGCATTATTCATACTCATTATGTTGCCTAATAATGAAGTAGATTTAATATCACACCTCTGCCATCTTACGTCCTCACATAACATCACCTTAAGTGATTGTGCTTCAAAGGTATGTTCTACAACATAACCAAATGTTTCAGTTGAAATATCTGCATTAAACATATGTGATCGTATTTGATCAACTCCTCTTGAAACCTGATAGTAAACATAACCATCTTTAAATTTACTTTTATTAATAAGTTCAATGATCTCTTTGGAAATTAAGTCGATATTTGCTGAAATTGATAACGAATTACAACTTTTTTGAAGTCTCTTTATATGTCTATCAAAAGCAATACCCTTTGCATTATGAAAAGGAATGACTTCATAAACACTATCTGAAAAGGTATAGGCTCTGCTTAAGGGTGATATTTTTATATTTTCTAAGTTATCAAATGTTCCATTGAATACAGCATGAACATTTTCCATCTATGCTAATCCAAATAAGCTCATTATCCAGAGGACGAATTTTGACCAAATCCTTCCAAAAAAGCCTTTAGCATCAACGTCATTCAATGCAAGCAGATCAGTTGTTAGAACAACCTCATCATTACTAATAATATCTAAAGTTCCAAGCTTATCGCCTCTTTTTATAGGAGCTTGGACATTATTTTTCACATTAAAATTAACCTTTACGTTCTTAAAACTTGTTCTAGGTAAAGTTATTGATATATCTTCAACTACACCTAGGCTTATATTATCGTTTTTACCGCCCCAAACTTTTGCAGTTGTATATTCTTTATCTGCATCAAAGTACTTTTGAGTAGCATAAAATCTAAATCCATACTCTAGAAGTCTTTGTGTATCTGAGAAGCTATTATTTGCAGTATCACTTCCAGCCACAACTGTGATAAGTCTCATGTTACCCCTTTTGGCAGATCCAATTAGACAATATCCAGCTGATGATGTATGCCCTGTCTTAACTCCATCAGAACTTTCATCTCTCCAAAGTAATTTGTTTCTGTTATATTTATTTCCTGTAATACCCCCATATTCAAATTCTTTTTCTTTGAAAAGAGCATAAATGTCTGGAAAATTTGTCATAAAGTTTGAAGTAAGAGTTGCAAGATCCCTTGCTGATGTTAAATGCCCTTCACTTGGAAGACCTGTGGAATTTATAAAAGTTGTATCAGTCATCCCCAAAGCTCCAGCATAGGAATTCATAAGATCAACAAATCCAGCTTCAGTACCCCCAACATATTCAGCAATTGCAACGGAAGCATCATTTCCTGACTGGATAATTATGCCTTTTAGCAAATCAAGTATGCTTACCCTTTTTCCAACTTCGATAAACATTTTTGAACCGCCCATTCTCCATGCTTTTTCACTTATAAGAACATTATCATCAAGACTAATGAGATCATTTTTAATCTGGTCGGCAACAACATAAGCGGTCATGACTTTAGTCATGCTTGCTGGCTCAATTAAACCACTTGCGTTTGATTCTGCAATAACAGTGTTCGTTTTAGGCTCAATTAACATGTAACTTTTTAAATTTAATTCAGGAGCATTTGGAACAAAGCTCTGTCCAACAACAAGATTTGGTACAAATAATAAAAATAATATAATTCTTTTCATTTTTTAAACTCTTCTGCTAAATAATATACAGCCATTGCATAAAAGTGACTTCTATTATATTTGGTAATTGCAACAAAGTTATCATCTCCAATAAAATAATTGTCTTTTCCATCTTCATTAAAACTCAAAGGAATGAATTTTGAAAGACTATCATGCGGTTTATAGATTTCTCTTACATTATTTAAGGAAGACTCAGTAACAATTTTCCCATTTCTTTTCCAACCATGAACTTTTAAATAATTTGCAATGCTTCCGATTGCATCATCAACAGAGTTAAATAAATCAACACTATTATCTCCATCAAAATCAATGGCGTATGCGCGGTAGCTTGAGGAGATGAATTGCCCATACCCCATGGCGCCAGCATATGAACCTTTGACAGAATAGATATCTAAATTATTTTCTCTTGTTAATAAAAAAAACTTTGTGAGTTCGTCTTTAAAAAATGCAGACCTTCTTGGATAATCAAAACCTAAAGTAGTTAAGCTATCAATAACCCTATAATTTCCTAAAATTTTTCCGTATCTTGTTTCAATACCGAGAATTGAAGTAATAATTTCTTTGGGTACACCAAACTCTTTTTCTGCTCTCTCCAAAGTAACTAAATTATTTTTAATGAACTTTTTACCATTTCTAATTCTTTTTTCTTCAATAAATAGCTTTTTATATCTCTCCCATGTCCATGTAAATTCAGCAGGTTTAGATATTGAATCAATGATCTTTTGTTGTTTTTTTGCATCCTTTAGGACTGTTTCAACATATTTTTTATCAAAGCCATGAATTTCAACAAGCTCATTGATAATTTCTTGAGATTCAGGATGCTCAAAGTAATCTGCATAACTAAGATTTACTAGTGTAAATATGAGAAATAAAAAGTTTTTCATTTTTGCATCAATTTTTTGTGTGTTGCCATAGAGATTATTATTCCAAATGCTATATAAAATGATAACAAAGATGAGCCTCCTTTGCTTATAAATGGAAGTGGCATGCCCACGACTGGAATAATTCCAACAACCATAGATAAATTTATGAATACTGTAGATAAAAATAATAGGCTAAGGCCGCCAATGGTTAACCTGCAAAATCTATCTCTTGCATCAAAAGCCAAATATAAACATCTTAGTAAGATAAATAAGAAAATAGACAAAAGAATACATACTCCTATAAAACCAAATTCCTCTGCAATTACTGAAAAAATAAAATCTGTCTCAGTCTCTGGTAAAAAATCCAAATGGGCTTGAGACCCCATTTGATAGCCTTTTCCTTGAAGTCCGCCTGACCCAATAGCTATCTTTGATTGAGTAATATTCCATCCCGATCCAAAGGGATCTGCATTGGGATCTAGTAAAGTTAAAATTCTTTGTCTTTGAAATGGCTCTAAAAAATTATTCCAAATAAAAGGCAGAGACAAAATAAAAATTCCAGATGAAATACCAATAAATCTCCAGCTTAATCCGGCTAAGAATAAAATATATAGACCCGCTATCAAAATTACTAAACTTGTCCCTAAGTCTGGCTGAATTCTAACTAGATTAACTATTAAAAGAATTAAGACCAATGTAGTAAAGGTATTGAATAAATTTATTGGTAAGGGTTTGTCATATAAATATGCAGCTAGAAATACTGGTAAAGCAACTTTGATAATTTCGAACTAAGGAAAAGATTAAAAAAATTGCTGAATTATTTTTGTAGAAATCTGGATCAGGCTGACTAACAATAAACATTAAAAACAAACCAAATATAACAAAAAAAGACTGTTTAATGATTGTCTCTATGTTCCCTTGAGAGGCACTATATAAAAATACAAGACCCATGATTGAAAGTAATGTGATGGAAATAAATAAATACAAATCGATATAGATTTTATCCTTAATAAAATTTTTAAAATTAATCATTTTTGACTAGGCTATTTAGAACCGCGACTGCTACCGGTCCAGCAACTGATCCACCACTTTCACCATTTTCAATTACAACGCTTATCGCATATTTTGGATTTGGCATAGGAGCAAAAGCAATTATTATAGCGTGGTCTCTTTTGCCTTCAGTTTCTCGTATTATTTGATAATCTTCTTTGGTTTCAGTGCTTACTAATTCTACAGTTCCTGATTTTGCAGCTATTACGTAATCTTTTAATGATCGGAGCCTGCCTGCAGTTCCTTTTGGACTTTCAATTACGCCTATCATGCTCTCATGAATATTATCCCAATCCATGTTTGTAATATTTTTTGAGTTAAAAATATTCTTATTTGCATTTTTGCTATCTTGAACAAAAGAGAATTTATTTATATTACCTTTTGTTGCTAGAAAGGCAGAATAATATGCAAGCTGAATTGGCGTAGCATTTATATATCCTTGCCCAACTCCCACATTTACTGTATCACCTTTAAACCAACCAAAATTGTGTGTATTCATTTTCCATCTTGGACTAGGAAGCAGTCCATTATCTGGCATAAAGCAATCATCACAAACATTTTTACCAAATCCAAAATTCGACAAGTGCGCTCTTAACTCTTCTATTTCTGTTTGATAGGCAAGTGAAAAGAAGAAAGTATTTGAGCTTTCTATAATTGCATCTTTGAGATTAATTTCACCATGACCGCCTTTTTTCCATCCACGATAGATTCTTCCATCTTCAGGTAATATAAAAAATCCAGGGTCCTGAATAGTATATTCCCAATCTAAAATATCTTTATCAATTCCGAATAAACCAATAGCAGGTTTAATTGTTGATGCTGGTGAATACCTACCTTGAGCTGCTCGATCAAAAAATGGTTTATCATCATCATTTATTAACTCATCAAATTCGTTTTGTGTGAGTCCGTTAGCGATCTTATTTACAGAAAATGATGGGGAGCTTACATAGGTAACAATTGAGCCATCATTTATGTCTACAGCTACTACTGCGCCCCTTCTATTATTTAACTCATCATAAGCAACTTTTTGGCTTGGGAGGTCAAGAGAAGTAAAAATATCTTCACCAGCAACAGCAGATATCATTTGTTTTTCTTTTAATAGTCTGCCAGATGCATCAACTTCATATATTTTTTTACCAAATAAACCTCGCAATTGTTCATCATAAACATATTCAATGCCAGTTTTTCCATTCAAAAAACCATTTGAATAAGTAAAAATTGTCTCATTTGATTCAAGGTTTTGAGATGATAATATTTCTTGAAGTTTTTCCTCATCAAGATTGCCAACGTATCCTACGGAATGTGAGAATAGGAACGGATAAAGATTTTCTCTTGAATATCTCTCAGCAATTTGAATATTAGGGAATCTATAATTTCTTACTTCAAATTTTGCAATTTCTTCAGTAGTTAAGTTTCTTTTGAGCACAACTTCTCTATTAAGCTTTTTCTTGTTTGGAAAAATGTTATTTATATTTTTAACTTCAGCATCAGATAAGTTAACAAATTTATTAATTTCAAAAATCAACTCATTAATATCATCAACATTTTCTGGGTCAAGAATCATGTTATAACTGGGTTTATTGTTTACGATAATCTCACCATTTCTGTCGTAAATAATTCCTCTTCTTGGTTGGACCAAAAATTCTCTTGTCTTATTTTCAAGCGATGCAAGCTCATAGTCCGAATAACTTGAGATTTGAAGAGAAAATGTTTTATAAATCAAATACAAAAATAGAACGCCAAAGAAAACATAAACAAAAATGAGCCTATTGAAGAAATTTCTTTTTTCTGAAAATCTTTCGTTTAAGTCTATCATTTGTGATATGGCATATTATTTACAATTGTGTGTGCCCTATAAATTTGTTCAACCAATATTAATCTAAACAATCTGTGAGGAAATGTGAACAAAGATGCAGACAATACCTTGTTAGAATTATCTTTTATTTCTGATGACAATCCAAATGAGCCGCCTATTACAAAAGTTATTGTTTTATCAGATTCTTGATTATCAAATATAAGATCACTAAATTTTTTGCTACAAATTTGATCGCCATTCATATCAAATGCAATAATAAAATCATCTTTAGATAGTTTTGACATTATCAATTGCGATTCTTTTTTTATAACCTCAGATTCAGAATAGTTTGGATTTTGATAACTTTTCAAATTTACGAATTCTATTTTTAAATTTTTTGGTAATTGTTTTAAATAGAAATTAATGCTGTCTTGCTCCCATGTATTAAGTTTATTTCCAATACTAATAATTTTAATGATCATTAGCTTTCTTGAGTTAATAGAGTTTTTTCTCCCCAAAGTCCTTCTAAGTCATAAAAGTCTCGTTGCTCTTTTTTCATTATATTAACCACAATGTCTCCGCAATCTACCAAAACCCATCCTGAATCAATTTCTCCTTCTACTCCAAGAATATTAAATTTATTTTCTTTTAGCGATTCTACAAGCTTTTCTGAAACAGATAGAGCATGACGATTTGAAGTTGCGGTAGCTATAATGATCTTATCTGCAAATGATGAGATGTTTTCTACATCTAAGACAAGTAAATCTTCTGCCTTGCTGTCAGTTAGACTATTGTTGCATATTTCTGAAAGTGTTTTTTTAGACAAGATTAAATAAAATTTGGGTCTAATAATTATCTCTACAAATGTTCTTATTGATATACTAAATCAAATTAATGAAAAAGGGTAAGTAATTTATTGGAAATTATTTTTGAACAACTCAGTCAGCAAATTATAAATTACAAGTCATATATTTTTTGGCTTGGAGCTATATCTTTTGCAATATTTATTTTTAGTCTAGTGAGTATTAAATGGCTAGTGTCACTCATACCAAGTGATTATTTTGTAAATAAAAAGCCTTCAAAATTTAAATCCAAATATCCTGTAATGTGGCTAGTTTCAATGATAATTAAAAATTTAATTGGATACGTTTTAATTATCGGTGGAATTCTTATGCTTGTCCTTCCTGGACAAGGGTTATTCACAATATTTATTGGGTTAATGATGAGTAATTATCCTGGCAAATATTTTATTGAAAGGAAGTTTATAGCAATTCCAAGCGTACTCAAGACCATAAATTGGTTAAGAAAAAGATCAAATCAAGAACCTCTAAAAGTTTAATCTTATTTTAGCTAGAAGAAATTTCTTCAATATACTTAGATAGAATTGCAAATCTTTGAGAGGCATCAAATGCCTCAAGAAGACTCTGTTTATGAGACCATGGAATTGGTATCAATCCAGCAAGATGATATGCCACGGAATCAGCGGAGTTAAAATCAACCTCAATAGGCATATCAGCAACTCTTGGATGCTTAACAAGCTGATTCAAAATATTACTTATTTCAGGAAATTCTGCTAACAGAGCTTGATCATCAACCTCAGGATCAATTAAAGGGTTAACCTCAGCAACGTTAAGTCCGTCTTGAAGCTGAACTAAATTACTAATTGCAACTTTATTGATAGATTTGACAGAGATTCCGAGCAAACCATTAGGCAAATTATTAAAATCAACAATCTCAACATATGAACCCTTTTTAGATATTTCAGAGTCGTTGCCTTCACCAGATTTTTGAAAAACTATCACAAAGCCATGATTGTTTTTCATACAGTCTTTAACCATGCTTATATATCTAGGCTCAAAGATTTGTAAATTTTGAATTGTGCCAGGTAAAGCTACTAGGCCTAAAGGAAAAACAGGTAAATTATTTTTTTTCAATGCTATTAATTATTGGATTTATAAACTTTCGACTATCTTTGTTAGTCATAATCAAAATAATATCATAGTCAAAAATTTTTTCTTCCAAATTTTTTAAGAGAATTAATTGATTCTGTTTCTGAAATTCCCTCAAGCTTAGCTGCTAATATTGAACAAACATAATTTTTAAAGTTGTGTTCACCTATTAATGGAAGTTCGTTCAATTGAAATATTTCATCATCTATTATTAATTCTTTAGATTCAAAGTCAGCTTTTACTCCATTTGAATTTATTCAAATTTTGTTACACCAAATTCCTTTTTCAATTACTTCTTTGGAGGTACTATCATCATCAAAATAAATAATATTGCCTGATGATTTAATAATTTTTATTAGATGATTAAATTGTTTTTTGACATCTTCGATGTCGTTAACAAAAATAGGATCTTTTCCTAAGCATGCTGAATTATCAAAATCATCAGAAATGCCCCCGACAAGATATCCAATTTCTTTTCCTTGATCTAAAAATATATGCGCTAACATATATGAAGTTGTTGTCTTTCCATGCGTTCCAGATATTGCAAAAACATTTCTATTTTTTAATTCCTTTCCTAACATTTCAGGTCCAGAAACGTATGGTAATTTTTGATCTAAAATTTCTTCTACACACTCATTTCCCCTAGACAAAGCATTACCAATTACATAAAGATCTGCTTTAGGGAGAGATTTTTTCTCATAGCCTTCAATTGTTTTAATGCCTATTTTTTTTAAATAATCAGACATTGGTGGATAGAACTTAGCATCTGCTCCAGATACATCGTGTCCAGATTCCTTAAGAATTTGTGCAAGACCGGCCATAAAGGTTCCACAAATGCCTAGGATATGTATTCTCATATTAGTTATAATAATACGACACTTGAATTTTATTCAAAGCTAAAGCGGGGAAATAATGAAAAAAAATGCATTTTATGCACAATCAGGTGGAGTAACCTCAGTTATAAACGCTACTGCTGCATCAGTAATTTTAGAATCAAAAAAATATAAATCAAAAATTGGTAAAGTTTATGCTGGAAAGAATGGAATTCTAGGAGCACTAAAAGAGGAATTAATCGACACATCAAAAGAAAGCAAATCTGCTATCAATTCTCTTAAGTCAACTCCAGGAGGAGCATTTGGTTCTTGTAGATTTAAGTTAAAAAGCTTTGAGGAAAATAAAAAAGAATACATAAGATTAGTAGAAGTTTTTAAAGCTCATAATATTGGTTATTTTTTCTATAACGGTGGAAATGATTCTGCTGATACGGCTTATAAGGTTTCTCAAATAAGTAAGAAGCTTGGTTATCCAATCAATTGCATTGCAATACCAAAGACTGTTGACAATGATTTAGCAGAAACAGATTGTTGCCCTGGATTTGGTTCTGCAGCGAAGTATATAGCCACATCAACAATGGAAGCATCTCTAGATGTAGCATCTATGTCTGAAACATCAACAAAAGTTTTTATTTTAGAGGTGATGGGAAGACATGCAGGTTGGATGGCTGCATCATCTGCCTTAGCAAGAATTGATCAAAAAGATGCGCCTCATATAATTCTATTACCGGAAATAAGATTTAATCAGATTAAATTTTTAAATAAGGTAAAAGATGTTGTTAAAAAAAATGGATATTGTGTAATAGTCGCTTCCGAAGGCGTAAAAAATAGTAAAGGAAAATTTTTAGCCGAATCAGATAGAAAAGATGCTTTTGGTCATTCGCAACTTGGAGGAGTGGCACCATATTTAGCAGGATTAATTTCACAAAAACTAAATTTAAAAAACCATTGGGCTGTTTCTGATTATTTACAAAGAAGTGCTCGTCATATTTCTTCAAAGACAGATTTACTTCATGCAGAGGCTGTTGGAGTTCATGCCGTAAGATATGCTATCAAAGGATTGAATGGAGTTATGCCTATTATTGTTAGATCTAAGAGCGAAAAATATTCATGGAAGATAATGCCAGCACCATTATCAAAAATAGCTAATGTTGAAAAAAAACTGCCAAATTCATTTATATCAAAAGATGGGTTTGATGTAACTGCAAAAGCAATTAAATATCTCAAGCCTCTTATTCAAGGAGAAGCATATCCAAAGTTTAAAAATGGCATTCCTCATTCTCAAAAATTAAAACTAGTCGAGGTAAAAAAGAAACTTCCTAGCTGGAGGGATTAGATAAAGAATTTAGGTCTTCAATAATTTCACTGATAGTATCTCTCAATAGGTTTTTATCGTCCTCATTAAGAAAATCACCAACGTAGACATCCTCGCCTTTTGATCTAAAACTTAATCTTAAACTCTTATCTTTGTTTCTTTTAATTTGAAATGATGTAAAAGTTCTAAATTCCTCCCACGAGTACTCTGCTTTTTTAATACCTTTTTCTATTCTTACAATATCTTGAGAGATATAAATCTGTTCTTTTTTACTGCTCCATCTAAAGCTTAGATAAAATGCGATAAACAATATAGTCAATTCTAATCCAGCAAACGGAAGAATTAATGCTGCCCCAAAAAAATAAAAAATAGTTGCTATTCCTCCACAAACCAAAGTTATACTTGCTAGAAATATGACTCTATATATACCAACTAGTGAGCTATTTGGGCTCAAAGAAATTAAATAATTAGAGCTTTCTTTTTTTTCAACTGAAATCAATTTTTTAAATCCTTATCTGGTGAATTATTATTCTTCTAGAGATTTTGGTTCTTCTATTAACCTTTCGATGTTTATTAATTTACCAACTTTTTTGCCTCTCTTAGCCCTTGAGAGAACATACTCTGACCAATCTTTTGGTTTTAAGGTTACACATCTTTTACCAACCTCTATTTTGAGAGAGCTATCATCTGCAAGAAGTTGAGCATGTGCCATAAATTCCTCTCCAGCAGCAAGTTTATCTTTTGGTATATTTATTATCTTATTGCCCTTACCTTTTCCAAGAATTGGTAACTCCATAATATTAAAAATTAAAAGCTTCCCAATATTTGAAACTGCAGCTATATGAGTATGATTATCTTTTACAGGAATAGCTTTCAACATTTTTGCATTATCAGGTAACTTCATGAATGCCCTTCCCGTTTTTTTATTTGAGATCATGTTCTGATATTCAGAAATATAACCATATCCTGCAGTATTCATTATCAAAAATTTATTTCCTTCAACTCCAATTACCGAAGAAATAAATTGGACACCCGAATCAGCATTTAGTCTTCCAGTGATTGGTTCACCCATCCCCCTTGCAGATGGCAAAGAATGACTTTGTATTGAGTACGCTTTCCCGTTTGAGTCAAGAAAAACAGCCAGCTGATTGCTTCTGCCTCTTGCAAAATCTTGCAGGGAGTCATCTCCTCTGTATGACAGTGTATTTGGATCGATGTCATGTCCTTTTGCACTTCTCACCCATCCAGCTTTTGATAAAACAACGGTGATTGGCTCTGTAACAATTGTTTCTTCCTCAGAAAAAATCTTTGCATTTGTTGAGTTAATAATTGGTGATTTTCTTTCTTCTCCAAACAGTTCTTTAATTTCATTTAATTCATTCTTAATTAATGTTTTGAGTCTTGATTTTGATTTTAGAATTTTTTCAATATCATTTCGCTCGTCAACCAATTCATTTCTTTCATTTTCTATTTTAAGCTGTTCTAACTTTGCTAATTGCCTAAGCCTAATTTCTAATATTGCATTTGCTTGTATCTCAGACAATTTAAATACTTTTATTAATTCTTTCTTTGGTTCATCTGAGTTTCTGATGATTTTTATTACTTTATCTAAATCAACAAAGATTGTTAGCAGCCCTTCAAGAATATGCAGCCTATCATTAACTTGGTCAAGACGATGCTCAAGCTTTCGTTTTACAGTATCTTTTCTAAAGATGACCCATTCTTTGAGAAGGTCAACAAGTGAGAAAACTTTTGGTCCACCTTTTAATGAAATTAGGTTCATATTAACTCTATAATTTTTTTGAAGATCTGTGGAGGCATATAGATGATTCATCACATCTTCGGCATTAACTCTATTTGATTTCAAGGTGATAACTAATCTGATTGGATCCTCATGATCACCCTCATCAGCTAAATCAACCACCATAGGAAGTTTTTTATTAATCATTTGTTCTGCTATTTGCTCTAATATTTTTGAACCAGAGGCCTGATATGGAAGTGCATTAATGATTATTTGATTCTTTTCTTGCCTCCACTGAGCTTGAATTTTAAAACCTCCTCTGCCTGATAAATACATCTCCTCTAACTCCTCTGGACTTGCGACAATAGAAGCATTATTTGAAAAATCTGGACCCTTGATGATTTTAAGTAAATCTTTTAGATCTGACTTAGGTTTCTCAAGTATTTTTATAGTAGCATCAATTACTTCATTTATATTATGAGATGGTATATCTGTTGCCATACCCACAGCTATTC
>LULQ01000266.1_pt1 | contig 19874 bp, 16 predicted proteins | sample 728091 | NCBI WGS metagenome assembly LULQ01 (sample SAMN03860285, study PRJNA289734) | marine metagenome | biome: seawater column; feature: ocean; material: water; isolation source: Red Sea water column Station 149 - depth 10m | place: Saudi Arabia: Red Sea | collected 2011-10-15 | depth 10 m
GCAGATAGAACAGGTCATGCAATTTTACATACTCTTTATGGGCAAGCACTTAAACATAACACAGAATTTTTTATTGAATACTTTGCATTAGATTTATTAATGAAAGATGGTGAGTGTAAGGGGCTAATTGCATGGAATTTAAATGATGGAACTATCCATAGATTTAGATCGCACATAACTATCATTGCAACTGGAGGTTACGGCAAAGTATATTATTCAGCTACTTCTGCTCATACTTGTACAGGAGACGGAAACGCTATGGTATTAAGAGCTGGATTACCCTTACAAGATATGGAATTTGTACAGTTTCACCCAACTGGTATTTATGGTCATGGTACTTTGATTTCTGAGGGTGTGAGAGGTGAAGGTGGCTACCTTGTTAATTCCAAAGGTGAAAGATTTATGGAAAGATATGCTCCTAATGCGAAAGACTTAGCATCTAGAGATGTAGTAAGCAGGTCAATGTCAATTGAAATTAATGAAGGAAGAGGTGTCGGTAATGACAAAGACCACGTTCATTTATATTTAAATCATCTAGATAAAGATGTTATCGAAAATAGGTTACCAGGAATTACAGAGGCAGCAAGATTATTTGCAAACGTTGATGTAACCAAAGATCCTATTCCTGTTGTACCAACAGTTCATTATAACATGGGTGGAATACCTACAAATTATAAAGCTGAGGTTTTAACAGTTAATGGTTCTGAAAAAACTGTGCCTGGATTAATGGCTATAGGTGAGGCTGCATGTGTATCAGTACATGGTGCAAACAGATTAGGTTCTAACTCTTTAATTGATCTTGTTGTTTTTGGGAGATCAGCAGCAAAAAGAGCAGCTGAACTTATTAAGCCTGGCACTCCTCATGAAGAAATTAGTGAGAATGAAACTGAAAAATGTTTATCCCGATTTGATAAATTAAGAAATGCAGATGGTGAAAATTCCACAGCAGAATTAAGACTTTCAATGCAAAAAACAATGCAATCAAAATGTGCAGTTTTTAGAACTGAAAAAAATCTTAAAGAGGGAGTAGATGAAATAAGAAAAACTTATGATGGAATGGACTCTATTTCTGTAAAAGATAGATCGTTAGTATTTAATACAGACTTAGTTGAAACACTTGAATTTGATAACTTAATTCGTCAAGCAATAACAACAGTAGATTCAGCTTTTCACAGAAAAGAAAGTAGAGGTGCACATGCAAGAGAAGATTATCCAAAAAGGGATGATCAAAAATTTATGAAACACAGTCTTGCCTGGTGTGATGGTAAAAATACTAAAATTGAATACAGAGATGTTCATAAATCAACTTTAACAAATGAAGTTCAATATTTTCCACCTCAAGAAAGAGTATATTAATGGTTCAAATAAATTTACCTGAGAATTCAAAAATTCAAAAAGGTAAATATTTTAAAGACAAAACCAATTCAAAAAATATTAGAAAAGTTAACATTTATAGGTGGGATCCCTCAACAGGTAATAAGCCAAGAATAGATACCTACGAAGTAGATATGGACAATTGTTCCTCTAAAGTTTTAGATATTTTAAATAAAATAAAAAATGAGATTGACCCAACAATAACTTACAGAAGATCGTGTGCCCATGGAGTGTGTGGTTCATGCGCAATGAATATGGGAGGTAAAAACGGTCTCGCATGCACTACCCCACATTCTGAAATAAAAGGAGATATTAACATATATCCTTTACCACATTTAAAAGTAAAAAAAGATTTAATAGGTGATCTTGATGGTCTTTATAAACAATACAAATCCATAGAACCTTGGTTGAAAAATAAATCGACATCTGAAAGTAAAGAAATACACCAATCCCAAAAAGATAGATCAAAATTAGACGGAGCTTATGAATGCATTATGTGTGCTTGCTGCTCAACATCTTGCCCAAGTTACTGGTGGAATGGAGATAAATATCTTGGACCAGCAGTATTGTTGCAAGCTTATAGATGGATTGTTGATAGTAGAGATGAAGAAAGAAAAAAAAGATTAGAAAAAGTTGCTGATGAATTAAAACTTTATAGATGTCATACTATTATGAACTGTACAAATGCTTGTCCTAAAGGATTAAATCCAGCAAAAGCTATTGCTGAGATAAAAAAAATGCTTGCAACGACTTAATTACTTAATTAAACAATTTTATCAATGAATTTAATCGAACACTATATTGGTGGAAAAATAGTAACTGGATCATCAAGTAGAAAAGGTAAAGTATTTAATCCTGCAACTGGCACTCAAGAATCTGAAGTTTTGTTAGCTTCTAAATCAGATCTTGATTTAGCTGTACAAAAAGCAAAACAATCATTTGAAAGTTGGTCTAATACACCTCCTCTTCAAAGGGCGAGAATTATTTTTAAATATAAAGAATTAATAGAAAAAAATTCTGATCTCTTAACTAAACTTATAGTTTCTGAACACGGAAAAGTTTATGAAGATGCCAAGGGTTCACTAACTAGAGGCTTAGAAGTTGTTGAATTTGCCTGCGGGATACCTCAGATGTTAAAAGGTGAATTTACAGAAAATGTTGGAACTAACATTGACAGTTGGTCTATAAGACAACCTTTAGGAGTTTGTGCAGGTATTACCCCTTTTAATTTCCCTGCTATGGTTCCAATGTGGATGTTCCCAATGGCAATAGCGTGTGGAAATACTTTTATTTTAAAACCATCTGAAAAAGACCCATCTTGCTCACTCAAGCTTGCTGAACTATTTTCAGAAGCTGGTCTACCAGATGGAGTTTTAAACGTTGTTAATGGAGATAAAGAAGTTGTAGACGCAATATTAGAAAATAAAGATATAGCAGCAGTTAGTTTTGTAGGCTCAACACCTATAGCAAAATATATTTATGAAACAGCTGCAAAGAATGAAAAACGTGTTCAAGCTTTAGGTGGAGCTAAAAATCATTGTGTAGTAATGCCAGATTGTGACCTAGATCAAGCGGTAAATGGTTTAATGGGAGCAGCCTATGGTTCTGCTGGAGAAAGATGTATGGCACAATCAGTTGCTGTTGCAGTTGGAAATGTTGGAGATAAATTAGTTGAACAATTAGCAAAAAAAGTTGAAGCATTAAAAGTGGGACCAGGAATGGATAAATCTTCAGAAATGGGTCCATTAGTAACCAAAGAACATCTCGAGAAAGTTAAAGGATATGTTGATTTGGGAGTACAAGAAGGTGCAAAATTAGTTGTTGATGGAAGGGATATAAAATTACAAGGATATGAGGAAGGTTATTACATTGGTGGCTGTCTGTTTGATAATGTAAAAAAGGAAATGAGAATTTACAAAGAAGAAATTTTTGGACCTGTATTGTCAGTAGTAAGAGCAAAAGATTTTAATGAGGCTATAAATCTAATAAACGATCATGAGTTTGGAAACGGGACCAGTATTTATACAAGAGATGGAGATACAGGTAGGACTTTTGCAAATAAAATTAAAGTTGGAATGGTGGGAATTAATATTCCAATACCAGTTCCAGTAGCTTTTCACAGTTTTGGAGGGTGGAAACGTTCATTATTTGGAGATCAGCATATGCATGGTCCAGAGGGTGTTAGATTTTATACAAAATTAAAAACAATAACATCTAGATGGCCTTCAGGAATAAGAATGAATCCTGAATTTGTTATGCCAACAATGAAATAATATGACCAAAATATCATTAATAGGAGCAGGGCAAATTGGTGGAACTTTAGCTCATTTAATTGGTCTCAAAGAATTAGCCAATGAGGTTGTACTATTTGATGTGGCTAGTGGAATTGCAAAAGGAAAAGCACTTGATATCGCACAATCTTCATCAGTAGATGGATTTAATGTAAAATTTTCAGGAACAGATAATTATGAAGATATTAAAGATTCAGATGTAATTATTATTACTGCAGGCGTTCCTCGAAAACCAGGGATGAGTAGAGATGATCTTCTAGGAATTAATCTAAAAATAATAAAACAAGTTGCAGAAGGAATTAAAAAATATTCACCTAATGCTTTTGTAATATGTATTACTAATCCTTTGGATGTAATGGTTATGGCATTTCAAAAATACTCGGGATTACCAACAAACAAAGTTGTTGGTATGGCTGGTATTTTGGATAGTTCAAGATTTAAATTATTTTTGTCTTTAGAACTGAATGTTCCAGTTAAAGAAATTCATGCAATGGTAATGGGAGGTCATGGAGATACGATGGTCCCTTTACCAAGATTTACAAAAATCTCAGGAAAACCGCTTAATGAATTAGTTAAACAGGGAAAAATATCAGAGGAGAGACTAGAAAGTATTAATCAAAGGACTAGAGACGGTGGAGCTGAAATTGTAAAGTACCTAGAAAAGGGTTCTGCCTTTTATGCACCAGCTGCTTCTGGTGTTGAGATGGCAAAAGCATACATGAATAATGAGAATAAAGTTTTACCATGTGCTGCATATCTGAATGGAGAATATGGAGTGAACGGTATCTATGCAGGTGTACCAGTTGTAATTAATAATAAAGGAATAGACAAAATTGAAGTTATTGAGTTAGATCAAAAAGAAAAAGAACAATTTGATCACTCAATTGAGGCTGTAAAAAAACTATGGGATGCTGCATCTGCAATTGATCCAGATTTAAAGAAGTAGGTCATGAATATACATGAGCATCAGGCTAAAGAAGTTCTAAAGAAATACGGCGCAAATGTCCCAAACGGTTATTTTGCTCTCAACGTAAAAGATCTAGTTGAAAAAGCAAAAAATTTAAATACTGAAAAATATGTTTTAAAAGCACAAATCCATGCCGGGGGAAGAGGAAAAGGTGGTGGTGTAAAAATTATAGATAATTTAAAAGATTTAGAAAAAGAAGCATCAAAACTTTTAGGGAAAAATCTAGTCACTCATCAAACTGGACCTAGTGGAAGAGAAGTAAAGAGGTTATATGTTGAAGAGTCTTCTAATATTGAAAGAGAATTTTATTTATCATGTTTAGTTGATAGAGCAAGCTCAAAGATAGCATTTATATCCAGTGATCAAGGCGGAATGGATATAGAAAAAGTTGCTGCAGAAACACCCGAAAAAATTATTACTACTAAAATTGATTTAACAAATGAAATTTTAGCTGATGACTGTAAAAAAATTATAAATATTTTTGGTCTTAAAAATGAAGCTAAGATAGAAGCAATTCACCTAATTAAATCGATATATAAAATGTTTATAGATACGGATGCAAATTTAGTTGAAATCAATCCATTAATACTTACTAAAACTAATTCTGTTGTTTGTTTAGATGCAAAAATGAACTTTGATAGTAATGCACTATTTAGACAATCAGAAATTTTAAAGTTCAGAGATCTCAGTGAAGAAAATGAAACAGAAATAGAGGCAAGTAAACATGATCTTGCTTATATCAAACTAGATGGAAGTATAGGCTGCATGGTCAACGGAGCTGGTCTTGCTATGGCTACTATGGACATAATAAAACTCTATGGCGAAGAACCAGCGAATTTCTTAGACGTTGGAGGAGGGGCATCTAAAGAAAAAGTCTCAGCTGCATTTAAGTTAATTCTATCTGATGCTAATGTTAAAGGAATATTGATTAATATATTTGGAGGCATAATGAGATGTGATATTCTTGCTCAAGGGGTAGTTGATGCTGCTAAAGAAATAAATATTTCAGTTCCATTAGTAGTAAGATTAGCAGGTACAAATTTCAAAGAGGGAAAAGAAATTTTAAAAAAGTCAGGTTTAAAAATAATTCCAGCTGAAAATTTAGATGATGCTGCAAAAAAAATAGTAGAGGCGATAAGATAATTTGTGTCTATTTTAGTTAATAAAAATACAAAAGTTATTTGCCAAGGTTTTACTGGTGCTAATGGTACCTTTCACTCTGAACAAGCAATGAAATATGGAACAAATATAGTTGGAGGTGTTACTCCAAACAAAGGAGGTCAAACTCATCTTGAAAGACCTGTTTTCAATACTGTTAAAGAGGCAAAAGATAAAACAGGCGCTAATGCATCAATGATTTATGTGCCAGCAAAATTTGCTTCATCAGCAATTATAGAGGCAATTGATGCATCTATAGAATTAATTGTTTGTGTGACAGAGGGTATACCTGTCCTTGATATGTTAAGAGTAAAACAGCATTTAAATAAATCTAAATCAAGATTAATTGGACCTAACTGCCCAGGCATTATCACGCCAGATGAATGCAAAATAGGAATTATGCCTGGAAATATTCATAAAAAAGGATCAGTTGGTATAGTTTCGCGATCAGGAACATTAACTTATGAAGCTGTTGCTCAAACAACTGAAAATGGGTTAGGGCAAACTACTTGTATAGGTATTGGTGGGGATCCTATTAATGGAACAAATTTTATTGATTGCTTAGATCTTTTTTTGAATGATGAGGATACAAAATCAATCTTAATGATAGGTGAAATAGGAGGAACAGCAGAAGAAGAGGCTGCTGAGTTTGTAAAAAATCATAATATAAAAAAACCAATTGTTGGATTTGTAGCAGGATTAACAGCACCTCCTGGTAGAAGAATGGGGCATGCTGGTGCAATAATTTCAGGAGGCAAAGGTGGCGCAGAAGATAAAATAAAAAAAATGGAAGAATGTGGTATTACAATTGCAAAATCCCCTTCTGAGATAGGGAAAACTCTTTTTAATAAATTGTCTAGTTGATAATATTTTTTTAGTAATATAGCTTAACGATATAGACAAATGTCATCTTCAAAAAACTTAGAGTATAAAAAAACATCATTTCTGAATAAGACAAATAGTGCATTTATAGAGGAGATGTATGTAAGATTTTTGAACCAAGATCCAAATCTTGCAGATAGTTGGAAAGATTATTTTGAAGGTATTCAGGACGAAGCAGAAGTTATTTTAAATGATATTAATGGACCATCATGGAAACCTGAAGGGGTAAGAATAAATTCCAATAATATAGAAAAAATAATAGAAAAAAATGGCAATGCATCCAAAGATGTATCTGATAAATTTAATTTTCAAGTAGTTGCAAATTCCAACAAAGAATCCATAAGTGCTGTAGCACTTATAAGAGCTTATAGGCTAAGAGGACATCTACTTGCAAAGTTAGATCCTCTAGAAATGATGACGACAGAATATTTAGATGAGTTACATCCTGAATATTATGGTTTTGATAAGAAAAACTACGATAAAAAAATTGAACTTAATGGTGTAATAAACAGGGAGAAAGCAAGCGTACGAGAGATACTTCAATTCTTAAAGAAAACTTATTGTGGCCCAGTCGGTTATGAGTACATGCATATCTCCAATCCAACTGAAAGAAAATGGTTTAGAGATAGAGTTGAAAAAGACGAGAATGCATTAAAATTTACTAACAATGGAAAAGATGCAATTTTAAATAAGCTTATTCAAGCTGAAGGTTTTGAAAAGTTTTTACATACAAAATACGTTGGAACCAAAAGATTTGGCTTAGATGGTGGGGAAAGTTTGATACCTGCGTTAGAGCAGATCATAAAAATTGGAGGACAGTTTAAAATTAAAGAAGTTAAAATAGGCATGTCTCATAGAGGACGATTAAACGTATTAGCAAACGTTTTACAAAAATCTTACAAAAGAATTTTTAATGAGTTTGCTGGAGAAATGAGTGGTAACACTAAAGATAGTGCTGGAGATGTGAAGTATCATTTGGGAGCTTCCTCAAATAGAGAATTTGATGGAAATTCGGTACATGTCAGTCTTACAGATAATCCATCTCATCTAGAGGCTGTAAATCCAGTTGTTTTAGGACAAACACGAGCAAAGCAATTTTTTCATGGCGATAAAGAAAGAAATAAAGTTATACCTATTCTTATCCATGGTGATGCTGCGTTTGCTGGCCAAGGAGTTGTATCTGAGTGTTTTGCAATGTCAGGGCTACCCGGTCACAACACTGGAGGAACAATTCATATAATTGTAAATAACCAAATAGGATTTACTACAAGCCCAAGATTTGCACGTTCATCACCATATCCATCTGATGTTGGGAAAATGGTAGATGCACCAATAATTCATGTCAATGGAGATAATCCTGAAGCTGTAGTTTACGCGACAAGAGTAGCAACAGAGTTTAGATTAAAATTTAACAGAGATGTGGTTATTGATCTAATTTGTTATAGAAGATTTGGTCATAACGAAGGAGATGAGCCATCTTTTACCCAGCCTTTAATGTATAAGAAAATAAGATCACACCCGTCTACGGTAAATATTTATGGAGAAAAACTAGTAAATGAAAATCTTTTCTCTAAAGATCAACTTAATTTAAAAATTCAAGAGTTTAAGAATTTATTAGACGATCAATTTAAAACTGCGAAAGACTATAAACCGAAAATAGAATGGTTTGAGGGAACATGGTCTAGATACAAACCAGAAAAAGGAAAAGATAGACGAGGTGTTACAGGAGCTGACATTAAAATTTTAAAAGAAATTTCAAATAAAATTAATATTGTTCCACAAGAAAAAAATATTCATAAAACAATTATTAAAATTCTTGACTCCAGAAGACAAACAGTTGAGCAAGGTGTTGGAATTGACTGGGCTACAGCAGAGGCTTTAGCTTTTGGTTCTTTATTGGAGGAGGGATATCCAGTTAGATTGGTTGGCCAAGATTCAGGAAGAGGGACTTTTAGTCAAAGACATTCCGTTCTAAGAAATCAAATTGATAACTCCAGATATATTCCTTTGAACAATATATCAAAATATCAAAAAAATTTTGAAGTTGTTGATAGTTTTTTATCAGAACTCGCAGTCCTAGGATTTGAGTATGGATATAGTTTAGTTGAACCAAATACTCTTACTTTGTGGGAAGCACAGTTTGGAGATTTTGCTAATGGTGCCCAAGTAATTATTGACCAATTTATTGCATCTGGAGAAAGGAAATGGAATAGAGCCTCAGGATTAGTAATGCTGCTACCCCATGGATATGAAGGTCAAGGTCCAGAGCATTCTTCCGCAAGATTGGAGAGATATCTACAATTATGTGCAAATGATAATCTTCAAATTATGAATTGCACTACTCCAGCTAACTATTTTCATGCATTGAGAAGACAAATGCACAGAGACTTTAGAAAACCTTTAATTATGATGACGCCAAAGTCTTTACTAAGAAATAAACTATGCGTATCAAATATAGAGGATTTTAGTAAAGAAAATACATTTCACAGAGTACTCTGGGATCACGCTTTAGATCCTAAAGCTGAGGGTTTTTTAAAATTAAAAGATAAATCAAAGATAAGAAAAGTTATTATGTGTTCTGGTAAAGTATACTTTGATTTATTGGCAGCAAGAGAGAAACTAAAAGTTGATGACGTTGCATTGTATAGAATTGAACAATTATACCCATTTCCTGCAAAAGCTCTTGTAAAAGAACTTAGACCATTTGCAAATAATTCAAATTTTTTTTGGTGCCAAGAGGAACCAAAAAATATGGGCGCATGGTTCTCAGTAAGAGATTATATACAATGGACATTAGAAACTATTAAGGCTAAAAATAGTAAAATTTCTTATATAGGAAGAAATCCTGATGCTTCACCTGCAACAGGTTACGCAAAAAGACATCTTTCAGAACAACAAGAAATTATTAATAAAGTATTTGAATAAATGAGTGAAAAAATTCTAGTCCCTGTGCTTGGAGAGAGTATTACTGAGGCAACAGTATCCAAGTGGTTAAAGAAACAAGGCGACAGTGTCATTGCAGATGAAGCTGTAGTTGAACTTGAAACTGATAAAGTAAATTTAGAAGTACCAGCATCAACACATGGTGTTATTGCAGAGATTAATGCCAACGAAGGAGATACAGTTGAAGTAGGAGCAGTTTTAGGAGTGATTTCAGAGACTGCAAATAAAACAGAAAATAAACCTTCTAATCAAGTTATAGAAGATCAAAAAGACCAAGTAGAGGAGAACCCTAAAATATTTGAGACTAAAGTCGAACCAGCTGTAAAAAATGAGGAAAAGGATAATGTAATTAACTTAGATGTAGAAAAAAAACAAAAAGTACTAGAAACTTCATATGAAGAACAACCATTTGTTTTAACAGATGAAGTATTAGAGCCAAATGTAGAAGAAACAAAAATAAATCCAATATTATCCCCTGCTGTAAGAAAAATGGTTGCAGAAAAAAAAATTGATTTAGAACAAGTAAAACCTACAGGAAAAGATGGCAGAATATTAAAAGGCGACTTAATTAGTATGATGGGTGCCAATCCTCAACCAAACCAAAGAAAAATTCAATTTGGTGAAGAGGAAAGAATTAAGATGTCTAGGTTAAGACAGACTATTGCAAAAAGACTAAAGGAAGCCCAGGAAAATGCAGCAATGTTAACCACTTTTAATGAGGTTGACATGTCAGGTATAATGTCGATGCGAAAAGAAAATCAAGAAGATTTTCAGGCAAGATATGGAATTAAACTTGGATTTATGTCCTTTTTTGTAAAAGCTTGCGTGGTTGGTTTAAAATTATTTCCAGCAATAAATGCAGAAATAGAGGGACAGGAAATAATATATAAAAATTACTATAATATTAGCTTTGCTGTTGGAACTGAAAAAGGTTTAGTAGTACCAGTTTTAAAAAATGCTGACGAAATGTCTTTTGCTGACATAGAGAAAGAAATTAAAAATCTGTCAGAAAAAGCAAAAAATAATTCTTTAGTTATTGAGGATTTACAAGGTGGTACATTTACAATCAGCAATGGGGGAGTGTATGGTTCAATGTTGTCTACCCCGATTTTAAATCCTCCTCAGTCAGGTGTATTAGGAATGCACAATATTGTTGAAAGACCTGTTGTTCAAGATAATGAAATTAAAGTAAAACCAATAATGTATCTTGCACTTTCATATGACCATAGGATTATAGATGGAAAAGACTCAGTTTCTTTTTTAAAAACAGTTAAAGAAAACCTTGAAGATCCAAGGAGATTATTTTTAAATATTTAAATGTCAGAAAAATTTGATGTAACAGTAATTGGTGGTGGCCCTGGTGGGTATGTCTGTGCAATAAGATTATCACAACTAGGTCTAAAAACTGCATGCATTGAATCCAGAGGATCGCTTGGTGGAACCTGCTTAAATGTAGGGTGTATTCCATCAAAAAGCTTATTGAACTTATCTGAAAATTTTCACAAGGCAAAAAATTTTGAAAAGATTGGTATCGAAATTGGTGAAATTAAATTGAACCTTGGAAAGATGATGAAAAATAAAGAAAAGGCTGTAACTGTTTTAACAAAGGGAATAGAATTTTTGTTCAAAAAAAATAAGGTTTCTTATTTCAAAGGCAAAGGATCATTTAAGAGCTCAAATGAAATAGTAGTTTCTGGGGATGGAGAAGAAACAGTTATTGAGACTGAAAAAGCAATAATTAGTACTGGTTCAGAGCCTGTATCAATACCTGGAATGGAATTTGATGAGGAAAAAATAATCTCGTCTACTGGAGCATTATCCTTGGAAAAATTACCAAAAAAAATGGTTGTAGTTGGTGGAGGATATATTGGTTTGGAAATGGGTTCAGTTTGGTCAAGACTTGGAACAGAAGTAGAAGTTGTTGAATTTCTAGATCATATTACACCTGGTATGGACCGTGAGATATCAACTGAATTCATGAAGATACTTAAAAAACAAGGAATAAAATTTAAATTAAATACCAAGGTTGAAAAAATTACAAAAAATGAAAATGGAGTTATCCTTGAAGTAATTGATAAAGAAAATAAGAAAAAAAATATAGAAGCTGATGTTGTCCTTATTTCAGTTGGAAGACGACCATACACGACCGGTTTAAAATTAGAAAATGTGGGAGTTAAAACTGACGAAAAAGGAAAGGTAAAAGTAGATAAAAATTTTGAAACAAATATTAAAAACATATTTGCTATTGGTGATGTTATTGATGGTCCTATGTTAGCTCACAAAGCAGAAGAGGAAGGAATTGCAGTTGCAGAATTTATTGCTGGTCAATCAGGACATGTAAATTACGAGATTATACCTGGTGTAATTTATACCTCTCCAGAAGTTGCTTCAGTAGGAAAAACTGAGGAACAATTAAATGAAAAAAAAATTAATTTTAATGTTGGAAAATTTCCTTTTATGGCAAATTCAAGAGCCTGATAAAGTTTTAGGAGTACATATTATAGGCCCACACGCTGGAGAAATGATTGCTGAAATGGCTATTGCAATGGAGTTTGGTGCAAGTTCAGAGGACATAGCGAGAACTTGCCATGCGCACCCAACATTTTCAGAGGCAATAAAAGAAGCGGCTTTATCTGTAGAAAAAAGACAGATTCACTCTTAATATATTTCATAATATCAATTATGAAATATCCGATTTTATTACCTAATATTTTTGATCATCCATTTACTTATGAAAGTGAAAGCAAATTAAATATTGGTGACTATGTAAATGTACCTTTTGGCTCAAAAACGATAACAGGTGTTGTATGGGATAAATTTGAGGAAAATAATAATAAAAACTTTAAAATTAAATCAATTAAAGAAAGATTAAATATTCTATCCTTAAAAAAACAAACCATAAATTTTTTAAATTGGTTTTCATATTATAACCTTATTCCACTTGGTATGACGCTCAGGCTTCACTTTCTCAGTGGAAAAGCTATAGAAATGCAAAAAAAAGAAGAGTATCAAAAATATTCTAAAAAGTTCGGCAAACACCAATTTAATTTATCTAATGAGCAAATAAAAGCCTACAAAGAAATAATAAAAAAAGATGACAAATTTAGAGTACACTTACTACAAGGCACAACTGGCTCAGGGAAGACAATTGTTTACTTTAATTCAATAAAAAAAATTCTTGATCAGGGAAAACAATCTTTAATTTTATTACCAGAAATTGGTCTCACGGGAGAATTTGAAAAGAAATTTAAGAATTTTTTTGGTTTTGAGGCAGCTATTTGGCACTCAAAAATAACTCCAAAAATGAAAAAAATTATTTGGAGTGGATTAGCGTCGGGTGAAATTAAAGTGGTTATTGGTGCAAGATCATCCTTATTTTTACCTTTTAAAAACTTGGGATTAATTACCGTGGATGAAGAACATGATCAATCTTATAAACAAGATGAGGGTGTAATTTATAATGCAAGAGATATGGCGATTGCTCGTGCCAGTAATGAAAATATACCTATTAATTTAGTAACAGCTGTTCCATCTATAGAAACTTATGCAAATGTTAAAAATGAAAAATATTATCATTCAAGGTTGAAAAGAAGATATAAGGATGCAAAATTACCCAATCATCATATTATAGATCTCAACCAATACAAACTTGCAAAAAAGTCATTTATTTCATCGAAAACTTTAGAAAAAGTAAATGAACATCTTCTAAAAGGTGATCAAATACTTTTCTTTATTAATAGAAGAGGTTTTGCTCCGTATGTTTTATGTAAAAAATGTTTGAATGTATTTTCATGTCCAAATTGTTCAATCAATCTTGTTTATCATAAAAATAATAAAAAACTTCTCTGTCATTATTGTGGTTACAGTTCTAACTTGAATAGAAAATGTAAAAAACAAGATAACTGTGAATTTATTTTTAGTGGACCAGGTGTTGAAAAAATTGCCGAGGAGGTAGAAATATTATTTCCAAACAAAAAAATAAATATTTTTTCAAGTGATACAATGAATAAAGCTTCAGGAAAAAAAATTTTAGATAAAATTATTTCTGGAGAAATTAACATACTTATAGGAACCCAATTAATTTCAAAAGGTTTCCACTTTCCTAATCTAAATTGTATTATTGTATTAGATATTGATTTGACTTCACAAGGACACGATCTAAGAAGTGCAGAGAAAAATTTACAATTATATCATCAACTTTCTGGTCGAGCAGGTCGAGCAGGCAAGCCTGCAAATATTTATTTTCAAACCTTAAATATAAAAACTGAAGTAATTGATCAAATAACTCATCAAGATCCATTTAAGTTTTTAGATCATGAATTAGAACTTCGTAAACAAAACAACCTCCCACCTTTTGAAAGATTTGTCTCATTAATTTTAACCTCAGAAGATGAAAAATTATTATATGATGAAGCTTTAAAATTTAAGAATAAACTTGTCAGTAAAATTAGTGAAAAAATTCTTGGTCCTGTTAATGCGCCTGTGTTTAGAATTAAGAGAAAGTTTAGAAGCAGGCTCTTAATAAGAGCGAAGAAAAACAGCAACATTCAAAAAAAACTCAAAATGATCTTAAAAGAAATTAAATTTTCCAAAGGAATGAAACTAATAGTTGATGTTGACCCGGTAAGCTTCAATTAGTCCACTAAATACAGACATTTTTTAAAATCTGAGTCTTGAAGACTGATTATTGGTGTGTTAATTAAGCGAAATTTTTATAAAACATCTTCATATTTGAGAACTAAATTGACTAAAATTAATACTTCAGTGACATCAAATAATAGCTACTCTCAAGCTTTGTTTGAGTTAGCATCTGAAAACTATGTTCTTTTAGAAGTAGAAGAGCAAACATCAGCTTTATTGAAATTAATAAAAACAAGTTCGGATTTTAGAGATTTGATTAAAAATCCAACCACAAAAAGTGATGATCTAATTAAGATAATGGATGAGATTGCAAACCAAAATAATTTTAATGGATTGTTAAAAAGATTTATTAGTTTTTTAATAAAAAAGAGAAGATTCTTTTACGTTGAAAAAATATTTAACGATTATCTAGACGTATGTTCTAGATCAAGAGGAGAAATTAAAGCAGAACTTTTAGCTGCTAAAGAGTTAAATAAAAATGATATAGACAAAGTTAAAAACGAATTAGCTGAAAATTTTGGCTCAAATATAAAATTAAACTATAAACATGATCCAAGTTTAATTGGTGGATTGGTTATTAAAGTAGGTAGCACTATGGTTGATACCTCCATTAAAAATAAATTACATCAAATACAAAAGCAAATGATAGAGGCATAAATGGAAATTAATCCTTCAGAAGTAACTAAGATTTTAAAAGAACAAATTAAACAATTTGGAGACAAAGCTGAAGTTTCTGAAGTTGGACAAGTATTATCTGTAGGCGATGGTATTGCAAGAATTTACGGTCTAGATAATGTTCAAGCTGGAGAAATGGTTGAGTTTTCAGATGGATCAAAAGGTATGGCACTAAACCTTGAAAGCGAAAATGTGGGTGTTGTAATTTTTGGTGATGATAGAGCAGTAAAAGAAGGCGATACAGTTAAAAGAACAGGAGCTATTGTTGATACTCCAGTTGGAAAAGAACTTCTGGGAAGAGTCGTTGACGGTTTAGGAAATCCGATAGATGGCAAAGGTGCTCTAGATAAAGGTATTAAGAAAAGCAGGGTTGAGGTAAAAGCGCCTGGAATTATTCCAAGAAAATCTGTTAGTGAACCTATGCAAACAGGTTTAAAATCAATTGACAGTTTGGTTCCAATTGGAAGAGGTCAAAGAGAATTAATAATTGGGGACAGACAAACTGGAAAAACTGCGGTCGCAATTGATGCAATTATCAACCAAAAAAAAATTAATGAGTCTGGCGATGAAAAACAAAAACTTTATTGTATTTACGTTGCCATTGGTCAAAAAAGATCAACTGTAAGACAAATTGAAAAGACTTTAGAGGAAGCTGGAGCAATGGAGTATACAACTATTGTTGCTGCAACCGCTTCTGATGCTGCCCCTCTTCAATTTCTGGCACCATATACAGGATGTGCAATGGGAGAATACTTTAGAGATAATGGAATGCACGCATTAATTATTTATGATGACTTATCAAAACAAGCAGTTGCATATAGACAAATGTCTCTGTTGTTAAGAAGACCTCCAGGAAGAGAAGCTTACCCAGGTGATGTATTTTATTTACATAGTAGATTATTAGAGAGAGCCGCAAAACTAGGAGATGATCATGGTGGCGGATCATTGACAGCACTGCCAATAATTGAAACTCAGGGTGGAGACGTATCTGCTTTTATTCCAACAAATGTAATATCAATTACAGATGGGCAAATTTTTCTTGAAACAGAGCTATTCAATCAAGGAATTAGACCCGCAATCAACGTTGGTCTGTCAGTTTCAAGAGTAGGGTCTTCTGCTCAAACTAAAGCAATGAAAAAGGTTTCTGGATCAATGAAACTAGAGCTGGCTCAATACAGGGAGATGGCAGCTTTTGCACAGTTTGGTTCTGATTTAGATGCCGCTACTCAAAAACTTTTGAATAGAGGTTCAAAACTAACCGAACTTTTAAAACAGAAGCAGTATTCACCCATGACAGTTGCTGAGCAGGTTATATCAGTATTTTGTGGTGTAAAAGGACATTTAGATGAAATTGAACAAAAAGATATTGCAACATTTGAGACTAAAATTATTGAAAAATGTAGATCTGAAAAACCTGAAATAATTGATTCTATTAATTCTTCAGGAAAACTTGATGAAGATAATGAAAAAGTATTAACAGAATTAATCTCGGATTTAAAAAAAACTTTTAACTCATAAAAAATGGCAAGTTTAGACGATTTAAAGAAAAGAATATCTAGCGTTAAATCTACACAAAAGATAACTAAAGCAATGAAAATGGTTGCTGCAGCTAAGTTGAGAAGAGCGCAAGAAAGCGCTGAAAGAGGAAGACCTTACTCTGAGAAAATGAATAACATCATATTAAATCTGTCTAGCGGTGTTTCAGACAAGGAAAATGCACCAAAGTTATTATCTGGTACAGGCGATGATAAGGTTCATCTTTGTGTTGTATTAACAGCAGATAGAGGTCTTTGTGGTGGTTTTAATTCAAATATTATTAAAAAAGCAAAATCTTATTTTCAAAAAATTTCTGATTCAGGAAAAACATTAAAAATTATTACTGTTGGTTCTAAAGGATATGATCAATTAAAAAGACTATACCAGGATAAAATAATTGAAAATATTTCATTTAAAGAATCAAAAAATGCAAATTATTTTGATGCTGACAAAGTTGGAAAAATAATAATAGAAAAATTTGAGAATAACGAGTTTGATGTATGTACAATATTTTATAATCAATTTAAAAATGTAATTACTCAAATTCCTCAAGAGCAGCAAATAATTCCTTTAAAAACTGAAGAAAAAGACAACAAATCCTCGGAGGAGAACTATGAGTTTGAACCAGATGAAGATGAAATTTTAGGAAATTTACTTCCAAAAAATATTTCAACTCAAATTTTTAAAGCGATGTTAGAAAATTCAGCTAGCGAACAGGGTTCGAGAATGAGTGCAATGGATAATGCAACCCGAAACGCAGGTGAAATGGTTGACAAACTTACTATTGAATATAATAGAAGTCGTCAAGCAGCAATTACTAAAGAACTAATTGAAATCATATCAGGAGCAGAAAGTTTATAATTATGAGAAAAGGAAAAATTACACAAATTATTGGTGCGGTAGTCGACGTAAAATTTGAGGGAGAATTACCAGAAATATTAACAGCATTAGAATGTAATAATGGAGGAAACAGACTTGTATTAGAAGTTGCTCAGCACTTAGGCGAGTCTAGTGTAAGAACAATCGCAATGGATGCAACAGAGGGTTTAAAGAGAGGTGATGAAGTAACAGATACAGCTGCTCCAATTAAGGTTCCAGTTGGACCAGAAACTTTAGGCAGAATCATAAATGTAATTGGTGAGCCTATTGATGAAAGGGGCGAAATTAAACCAACAGATAATTGGCCTATTCATAGATCTGCACCTGAATTTAACGATCAATCAACTGAAACAGAAGTTTTAGTAACGGGAATTAAGGTTATTGATCTTTTAGCACCATATGCAAAAGGTGGAAAAATTGGTTTATTCGGTGGAGCTGGTGTTGGAAAAACAGTTCTTATTATGGAATTGATCAATAACGTTGCAAAAGCTCACGGAGGATTTTCTGTTTTTGCAGGTGTTGGTGAAAGAACTAGAGAGGGAAATGACCTTTATCATGAAATGATAGAGTCAGGCGTTATTAAAACAAACGAAGCAGGTTCAAAAGCAGCATTAGTTTACGGTCAAATGAATGAACCTCCTGGAGCAAGGGCAAGAGTAGCTCTGACAGGTTTAACTGTTGCTGAATATTTTAGAGATCAAGAGGGACAAGACGTTCTTTTTTTCGTTGATAATATTTTTAGATTTACTCAAGCAGGTTCAGAGGTATCAGCTTTGCTTGGTAGAATTCCATCAGCTGTTGGATATCAACCAACTCTAGCTACTGACATGGGTAACTTACAAGAAAGAATTACAACGACTAACAAAGGTTCAATTACCTCTGTACAAGCAATTTATGTTCCTGCAGATGATTTAACAGATCCAGCTCCAGCAACATCATTTGCTCACCTAGATGCAACGACTGTATTATCTAGACAAATTGCTGAAATAGGTATTTATCCAGCTGTGGATCCACTAGACTCAACGTCTAGAATTCTAGACCCTAGAATTGTTGGTGATGAACATTATAGAGTAGCGAGAGAAGTTCAAAAAGTATTACAAACTTACAAATCACTGCAAGATATTATTGCAATTTTAGGAATGGATGAACTATCTGAAGAGGATAAGTTAATTGTTGCTAGAGCAAGAAAAATTCAAAGATTTTTATCACAGCCCTTTTTTGTTGCAGAAGTATTTACAGGTTCTCCAGGTAAATTAGTAGACTTAGAGTCAACAATAAAAGGTTTTGATGCTATTTGTAAGGGAGAGTATGATCACTTGCCTGAAGCAGCATTTTATATGGTTGGGACAATAGAGGAAGCTATAGAAAAAGCTGAAAAAATGGCTAAGGATGCAGCAGCTTAATGAGTGAAGGTTTTAACATAGATATTGTTAATCCTGAAAAATCTTTTCTTTCAAAAGAAAATGTTTCAGAAGTAGTTGTTCCTGCTTATGAGGGTGAAATGGGAATTTTAAAGGACCATATACCAATTATCTCATTTTTAAAGCCTGGTATCATAAAAGTTATTTCTAGCTCTGAGGAACATAATTTTTATGTTGAAGACGGTATTGTTGAATTTAAAGATAATACTTTATCTATTTTAACAAGCTCAATTTTTGACATTAAAAATGCGAATAAAAAACATGTTTCAGATGAAATCCAAGAAGCCGAAAAAGAGTTAAATAAAGATGATTTAAATGATCAAAAAAGATTTTTGTTAAATCATAAAGTCGAAATTTTAAAATCTATAAGTATTAATTAATAACCTTTTCAACTTCTTTCTGTATTTCTTGATAAACATGAAGTTTAAAATCTACAACTGTATCAGTAATCTTACTTAATTCTTCCCATTTCCAATCTAAAAATTCAGGATATTTTGTTTTAATATTTATTTCTTCATCATTTCCAATAAATTTTACAATAAACCATTTTTGCCTTTGACCTTTATATTTGCCCTTCCAAATTATTCCGAGCAAATTCTCAGGTAAATAATAGGTTGTAAAACCATCTATTTCTTTAATTAATTTCACAGATTTAATACTTGTCTCTTCTTCTAGTTCTCTTAAAGCTGCTTTTAGATTATCTTCACCTTTGTCGATACCACCCTGAGGCATTTGCCAAAAATTTTTTGGATTATCAATTCTTTTTGCTAAAAAAACTTTATTCTCTTTATTTAATACTACTATTCCCACTCCACTTCTAAGTGGCAACTTTTTAAATTTTTCTTGCATTTTAACCGTTAAGTAATTTTAACGCGTAATCGAGTTGGTTGTCGGTGTCAGTATTTATTCTAAAATCATCTGACCCTTCTGCAATTTCAATATCAGGTGTAACACCTACTTGAGAAATTGATTTTCCAGATGGTAAATAATATTTTGAAACAGTAAGCCTTATTGCTCCATCATTTTTTAAAGGAATAATAGATTGAACAGATCCCTTGCCATATGTGCTTTCGCCAACTAATACTGCTCTTTTATGATCTTGAAGTG